>Ga0335074_10014232_pt1 | contig 11168 bp, 10 predicted proteins | sample Lox_Sample_23_FD_206715 | JGI IMG/M metagenome (GOLD analysis project Ga0335074, IMG submission 206715) | Soil microbial communities from Loxahatchee National Wildlife Refuge, Florida, United States - Lox_Sample_2.3 | ecosystem: Environmental > Terrestrial > Soil > Wetlands | place: USA...
CCGTCATCAGGTGCCCGGTGCGGTTGCGGTTGTTGCTGATGCGGGCGTGCGCCGCGTCATGCGGCTCGCCGGTGCGGTCGAGATTGCCCGAGCGGTTCGCGATCGCCGCATAAAACCATTCGGTAATCAACACCGGCTTGCCGCCGCTCAATTCCTTCAATCCCCTAAAGAAATAGGGCGCAATCCAGCCGTCCGCGGCATCGACGTTGTAGTTGACCGAGATCGCATCGACATAGGGCGCCATCGCGCGCACCGCGTCGGGGTCGTAATAGATCGGCAGCCGGTCGCCGAGATAGAGCGCATCGGGGTCGGCCCGGCGCAGCGCGTCGCGCATCAACTTGTAGTATTGCCCGGCGATGATGCCGGTCCAGGCGCGGATCACGTCGATGCCGCGTCCGCCCGGCCGCAGGTGCGGCGGCGTGCGGTTCGACAGCAAATCGGTGAAGCTCGCCGTGCCGGCGGCCGGCACGAAATCCTGCGTGAAGGCAGACCAACTGTCGCGGTAATGCGCGCGCAGCAAGGCGATCAGCCGGCGCTTTGTATGGTTGTCGGCGGCAAAGCCCATGTACGCGGTGAACAGCGGCCCGTTCCACCAGCCGATCTCGTTGTCCGAGAAATAGCCGATGCGCAGCGGATTGCCGCGATAGGGAGCGACCGCGGCGGCGGCGGCGCGGTCGAGGCGCGGCACCAGCGCGGGATCGAACGGGTCGGTCCAGACGACCTGCAGCCAGCGGCCGAGTTCGAGTTCGGGCGTGCTCGGCAGGCCGATCTCGGCGGGTGGCAACGACCAGGCGCCCGCGGTATTGAAGCCCCAGCGCACGAGCCGCCGCCGCGTCTGCGCTGCCCAGGCGGCGCGGGTCGGCGCAAAGCGCCGCCAGCGATACGCGCGCGGCGACGCGCTGCCGCTCGACGCGCCGCCATCGAGCGTATTGACCCCCAACGAAAAGAACGGGCGCCGGCACGGGGTCAACAGGATCGGCCCCGCCGCGTCCCGTGCGATCAACCAGCGCGACGGCGCGCCCGGCCGGAAATCGACGCAGGCCAGCGCCGGCGGGATTGCCGCCACGAGCGCGAACAAACCGATGGCCGCGCAGGCTGCGCCCCGCAAATGCCGCATAGGCTGCATCTAATACAGCTCTACGGCGGGCGCGCGCTCCACATCGTCGCGGCTCGGCAGCGGGCCGGGCCGTCCTGGGCTACGCGTCGCGCCACACCGGCCGGCGCTTTTCGAGAAACGCGTCGATCCCCTCCGCCGCATCGCGCGCCAGCATGTTGCGGGTCATGACCTCGGCGGCATAGCGGTAGGCATCACTCAGCTCGAGCTCGGCCTGGGCGTAGAACGCTTCCTTGCCGATCGCCAGCGTCAATGCCGATTTGCCGGCGATCTGGCAGGCCAGCGCCATCGTCGTCGCGGTCAGTTCGTGCCGCGGCGCGACCCGATTGACGAGACCCAGCGCCTTTGCCGTCGCAGCATCGACGAGGTCGCCGGTCAGCAGCATTTCCATCGCCGGCTTGCGGCCGACGGCGCGCGACAGCGCGACCATCGGGGTCGAGCAGAACAGCCCGATATTGACCCCCGGCGTCGCAAACCGCGCATCCTCGGCGGCGATGGCGAGATCGCAGGTCGCGACAAGCTGGCAGCCGGCGGCGGTTGCGATGCCGTGCACCTCGGCGATGACCGGCTTCGGCAGACGCACGATCTGCAGCATCAGTTCGCTGCATTGTGCGAAGACGCGCTCATAGGCCGCACGGCTCGGGTCGGCGCGCAGTTCGCGCAGGTCATGGCCGGCGCAGAAGGCCGCTCCGGCGCCGGCGATGACAACGGCGCGGCAGCTCCCGTCGCCACCGGCGCGCTCCAGCGCGTCCGAGAGCGCGCGCATCAGCCCGACCGACAGCGCGTTGCGCGCCGCCGGCCGGTTGAGCGTCAGGCGCAGCACGCCCGCAGCGTCGACCACCTCGAGCAGCACCGGTTCGTCCTCGCTCCGCTTTGTCGCTGTCGCATTCACGCCTGCCTCCGCCTATAACGGTGCCGCAGCATATCAGATGCGCCGGTATCCCGTGTGGTAAGATGATACCGCGTCCCAATACCATTGTTTAACAATGCATTTCGCTTGACCGCATGCCATCCGCCGCCTAAACCAGCCGTCTCACGACGACCGGCCGCTCCAATGAAAACGTTTTCCGCAAAGCCCTCCGACATCGACAAGAAATGGCTGTTGATCGACGCCGACGGGCTGGTGCTCGGGCGCCTCGCCTCGCTGATCGCGATGCGGCTGCGCGGCAAGCACAAGCCAAGCTACACGCCGCACATGGATTGCGGCGACCACGTCGTTGTCGTCAATGCCGAGAAGGTGCAGCTGACCGGCAACAAGCGGCATGACAGCATGTTCTATTGGCATACCGGTTATCCCGGCGGCATCAAGGGGCGCAGCAAGGGACAGATACTTGCCGGCGCGCACCCGGAGCGGGTCATCGAGAAGGCGGTCGAGCGCATGGTGCCGCGCGGGCCGTTGGGGCGGCAGGTCATGCGCAACCTGCGGGTCTATGCCGGGTCCGAACATCCGCACGCGGCGCAGAGCCCGGAGAAGCTCGACGTCGCCGCACTGAACCGCAAGAATGCGAGGGCCGCATAATGTCGGACGACACGCCGGAAAAGCCGGCTGAACCGGGCCGCCCGGAAAACCGCCTCGGCGGCCAGCGCGGCGGGGGCGCGCAGACGTTCCAGGGCCTCGCCAGCCTGCGCCAGGCAATGGCGGCGGCGCAGCGACAGACGCCCGCGCCGGCCGCGGCCGCCCCCGTCGTGCTGGTGCCGACCGACGTGCAGCCGATCCGCGACGAACTCGGCCGCTCCTACGCCACCGGCAAGCGCAAGAATGCGGTCGCGCGCGTGTGGATCAGGCCGGGCAACGGAAGGATCGAAGTCAACGGCCGCGACAGCCCGGTCTATTTCGCGCGGCCGGTGCTGCGCATGCTGCTTAACCAGCCGTTTGTCGTGACCGACCGGCTCGGCCAGTTCGACGTGTGGTGCACGGTGACCGGCGGCGGGCTGTCGGGCCAGGCCGGGGCGGTGCGGCACGGCATCAGCCGGGCGCTGACCTTCTACGAGCCGGGGCTGCGGCCGATCCTGAAGCACGGCGGCTTTCTGACCCGCGACAGCCGCGTCGTCGAGCGCAAGAAATACGGCAAGCACAAGGCCCGCCGTCGCCCGCAATATTCGAAGCGCTAGTGGGCTGGGAGTTTCTGGGGAGGGGATGATGCGGTTTGCGATCGCGATCCCGACCGACTCCGGTTCGTGGCGGCTGGTGCGACGGGCCGAGGAACTCGGCTTTCATCGCGCGTGGTTTTTCGACACGCAGATGCTGAGCGCCGACCCGTTCGTCGCGATGGCCGCGGCGGCGATGAAGACGACGACGATCCGCCTCGGCACCGGCGTGCTGATCCCGTCGAACCGCATCGCGGCGGTCGCGGCCAACGCCTTCGCGTCGCTCAACAAGCTGGCGCCCGGCCGGATCGATTTCGGTGTCGGCACCGGGTTCACCGGGCGGCGCGCGATGGGGTTGGGCGCCGTCAAGCTCGCGGATCTCGAAGAATACGTCCGCGTCGTCACGGCGCTCTTGGCGGGCGATACCGTCGAGGCCGAGATCGAGGGCAAACGGCGGCTGATCCGCCTGCTCAACCCGGAACTCGGGCTGGTCAACACGCATGACCCAATCGGCCTCTATGTTGCCGCGTCGGGGCCCAGGGCGCGGCAATTGACGGCGCGGCTCGGCGCCGGCTGGATTGCGACTGCCGCCGAGGCCGCGTCCGGCGCCGCGCTGGTGCGCGAGATGCGGGCGGGCTGGACGGCCGCGGGACATGACGGCGCGGCTCACGAAGCGATCGTGCTGGCCGGCGGGGTCGTATTGGCTGAAGGCGAAGGGGCCGATTCGCCGCGCGCGATCGCCCAGGCCGGCCCCGGCGCCGCGATGCTGCTGCACCGCGCCGCCGACGCGGCGCTGATGGGCTGGCCGGCGATGGCCGGCGTCCCGCCGGAACTGGAAGAGACCGTCAAGGGCTATGTCGAGCTGGCGCGCACCTTCCGGCCGCAGGGCGCGCCGTATCTCGAAAACCATCGCGGTCATCTGATGTTCGTGAAGGCGCAGGAGCGGCGCTTCGTCACCGCCGAGTTGATCCGCCGCACGAGCCTTGCCGCCACCGAGCGCGAGATCATCGAGCGCATCACCGCGCTCGCGGCTGCCGGCTATGACGAGATCGCGCTGCGCATCGCCCCCGGCCAGGAGCATGCGATCGAGGATTGGGGCCGCATCCGCCGCGCCTTCGCGTAAGGCGCGGCCGCCGCGATCAGCGCCGGATCAGCGGCGAGCGCTGCGAGGGTGACAGCGGCGCCGGCGCCCGCTGCCCGGTCGTGCCGGCGAGCGCCTGTTCAACCAATGCCCGTTGTTCATCGGACAGCTCGTCGCCGGCGGGCGCCGCCGCCGCGACCGCCTGCTCGGCCTCGCTCGCAGCGCCGCTGACGATCGCCTGCAGTGCCATGTCGCGCGCCTTTCTGGTCTGCTCGACTGTGCGGACGAAGCGGTCGCGCGAACCGCGCTCGTTTTCTCCCATCGCCAGATTCTCGGCGAACACCCGGAAGGCCTCTCGGACGCGCTCGGCATAGGCAGCCTGAATGATGGCGCTGTCGTGCTGGTTGCTGTCGTCCGGCATCGCTGTCCTTTCTGGATCGAAGTCCGGACCGGTCGATAGCGCCCGGGGGTTGTGTCGATCCGGCAAATCGCCTGATATTATCATGCCATGCTGCTTGCGTCTGTGCTCGCGCGGGTCATCCGCACCGGCCGCCTCGGCGTCATCGACGCAACCGGGCGGCGATATGTCTTTGAAGGTGCACCCGGCCCGTCGGCGGCGGTACGGTTGCGCGATCCGGCATTGCATTGGAAGCTGCTTGCTCGCCCGCGGCTGTTCGTCGGCGAGGCCTATATGGACGGCACGCTGACGATCGAAGAGGGCAGCCTTTACGACCTGCTCGACCTCTTGGCCGCCAACGACGCGGGGTTGCCGGAAGGGCCGGCGTTGCGGCTTGCGCGCGGCGCCGGCCGCCTGGTGCGCCGGCTGCACCAATACAACCCCGTGATCCGGGCGCGGCGTAACGCGGCGCATCATTACGATCTGTCCGGCGAGCTCTATGAATGTTTCCTCGACCGCGACCGACAATACTCGTGTGCCTATTTCCGTTCGCCGGATTCCGACATCGACACCGCGCAGTACGACAAGAAGCAGCATCTGGCGGCAAAGCTGCTGCTCAAGCCCGGACAGAAGGTGCTCGACATCGGCTGCGGTTGGGGCGGGCTGGCGCTCCATCTGGCCGCGGAATGCGGTGTCGATGTGACGGGGCTCACCCTGTCGGAGGAGCAATACAAGGCGGCGACGCGGCGCGCCGCAGAGGCCGGCCTTGCCGATCGCGTCCGCTTTCATCTGCGCGACTACCGCGAAGAGAACGGGCATTACGACCGCATTGTCTCGGTCGGCATGTTCGAGCATGTCGGGGTCAACCAGTACCGGGTGTTTTTCCGCAAGCTCGCCGCGCTGCTGAACCCCGACGGCGTCGCGCTGCTGCATTCGATCGGGCGGATGGACGGGCCCGGCATGACCAATCCGTGGCTGCGCAAGTACATCTTTCCCGGCGGCTATTCGCCGGCGTTGTCGGAGGTTGTGCCGCAGGCCGAGCGCGCGCAACTCTGGATCACGGACATCGAGATCCTGCGGCTGCACTATGCCGAGACGCTGCGCGCCTGGCGCCGCCGCTTCAATGACAACCGCGAGCGCATCCGCCAACTCTACGACGAGCGGTTCTGCCGCATGTTCGAATTGTACCTGGTCGGCGCGGAAGTGGCGTTCCGCCGCGGCGGCCACCTCGTCATGCAGATCCAGATGGCGAAGGCGGTCGATACCGTGCCGCTCACCCGCGACTACATCACCGACTGGGAACGCGGCCGTCCCGCCGCCGCACCCTCGATGGCCGCGAAATAGCCCGGGCGGCGATTCGCGGTTCATCCACAGCGTCGGAAGAACGAGGAAGGCGGGGATACCTCTCGCGGCCTCAGGCTTCCCGCGGTTTCAGGCTTGCGCGACGGCCGCGATGATCGGCTCCGGCAGTGCTATGGTCGGCGCATGGAGAGCACAACGCTGCGCGTCACGCCGCTGCGCGAACCCGATCTCGCCGGCGAACTCGAACGAGCGCCGCAGCCGCCGGCCAATACCGAGGCCGAGCAGGCATTGCTCGGCGCGATGCTGATCAACAACGCCGCCTACCATCGGGTCTCCGAGTTCCTGCTGCCCGAGCACTTCGGCAACGCCGTGCACGGCCGCATCTACGAGGCGATCGGTAAGCTGATCGAACGCGGCCAGATCGCCAATCCGATTACGCTGAAGAACCTGTTCGACCAGGACGGCGCGCTCATTGAGATCGGCGGGGCGCAATATCTGGCGCAACTGGCGGGGTCGGCGGTCACGATCGTCAACGCCGAGTATTACGGGCGCACGATCCACGACCTCTATCTGCGGCGCGAATTGATGACGATCGGCCAGGATGTCGTCGGCGACGCGCTGCGCCACGACCTCGACGATTCGGCGATCGAGCAGATCGAGCGGGCCGAGCAGAAACTCTTCGATCTGGCGACGACGGGCCACGCCGAGGGCGGCCTCGAACCATTCGGCAGCGCGCTGACCGCCGCCATCACGATGGCCCAGGCGGCGTTCAGGCGCGACGGTAAAACCGTGGGGGTCGCGACCGGTTTTGTCGATCTCGACAAGAAGCTCGGCGGCCTGCATCCGTCCGATCTCGTCATCGTCGCCGGCCGGCCGGGCATGGGCAAGACGGCACTGGCGACCAACATTGCGTTCCATGCCGCAAAGGAGCACGGGCGGACGGCCGGCGAGGATGGCGCGGTCGTCGCCTTCTTCTCGCTCGAAATGTCGGCCGAGCAGCTGGCGACGCGCATCCTCGCCGAGGAATCCGGTACGTCGTCCGATCGCATCCGGCGCGGCGAGGTGCGGCGCGAGGATTTCGACAAATTCGTCGTGGCTTCACAGCGGCTGGCAGCGGTACCGCTCTATATCGACGACACGCCGGCCTTGTCGATCGCGGCGTTGCGGACGCGCGCCCGCCGTCTCAAACGTCAGCATGGCCTCGGCTTGATTGTCGTCGATTATCTCCAATTGATGCGGCCGTCGGCCGCCGCGCGCGCCAGTGAAAACCGCGTCCTCGAAATATCCGAGATCACCCGTGGTCTCAAAGCCGTCGCCAAGGAGCTGGACGTGCCGGTGCTGGCTCTGTCGCAATTGTCGCGCGCCGTCGAACAGCGCGAGGACAAGCGGCCGATGCTCGCCGATCTGCGCGAATCGGGGTCGATCGAGCAGGATGCTGATGTCGTCATGTTTGTCTTTCGCGAGGAATACTACAGGTCGCGACAACCGACGCAGAATGAGAACGAATCGCAGGAGAAGTACAACAAGCGCATCGAGGACTGGCGCGAGCTGATGGAACGCATCACCGGCGTCGCCGAAATCATCATCGCCAAGCAGCGGCATGGCCCGATCGGCACGGTCAAGCTGCATTTCGAGCCGGAGACGACGAAATTCGACAATTTCATCGGCCCCGAGCGTCTGCCGACGGCGTATTGACGAGGCGTCATGTCCGATCCCGCCGCGCGCGCCGGCGCCGTCCTCGAAATCGATCTCGGCGCCATCGTCGAGAATTGGCGGCGGCTGGCGACGATGGCGGCGCCGGCGACGTGCGCCGCCGTCGTCAAGGCGAACGCGTACGGCCTCGGCGCCGCGCCGGTGGCGCGGGCGCTCGCGGCGGCCGGTTGCCGGCGCTTTTTTGTCGCGACGCTCGACGAAGCCATCGCGCTGCGGCAACTGCTTGGCGGCGCTGCCGAAATCGCCGTGTTCAACGGGCCGCCGTCGGGCACCGCCGCCGAGTTTGTCGGGCATGCGCTTGTCCCGGTGCTGAACCACCCGGAGCAGATCGCGGAATGGCAGCGTACCGCCGCCCGGCACCCGGCGATATTGCATGTCGATACCGGCATGGCGCGGCTGGGGCTGACGGCACACGAGTTCGCCGCGCTCGCCGCGGCGCCGCCGCGCATCGGCTGGCATCTCGTGATGAGCCATCTCGCCTGCGCCGACGATCCCGACAGCCCGCTGAACGAGAGGCAGCAAGGCCGCTTTGCGGCAGTCGCGCAGCTTGCCGGCGTGCCGGCGAGCCTTGCGGCTTCGTCCGGGATCTTTCTCGGGCCGCGCTACCATTTCGATCTGGTCCGCCCGGGAGCCGCCCTTTACGGCGTCAATCCGCAACCCGGGCACGTCAATCCGATGCGCCAGGTCGTACGGCTGTCGGCGAAAATCGTCCAGGTTCGCCAAATTGACAGCGGGGAGACGGTTGGCTACGGTGCGGCGCACGTCATGCCGGCGCCCGGCCGCGTGGCGACGGTGGCGGTCGGCTATGCCGACGGCTGGCTGCGGTCGTTGAGCCGGCGCGGCTGCGGCACGATTGCCGGCAGGCGGGTTCCTCTGATAGGCCGGGTCTCGATGGATCTCGTCACGTTCGATGTCTCGGCCGTTCCGGAGGATGTCGCGCGCACCGGCGCGGCGATCGAGTTGCTCGGCGCCGATTACGGCGTCGACGCCGTGGCGGCCGATGCCGGCACGATCGGCTATGAGATCCTGACCGCGCTCGGCGCGCGCTACCACCGCATCTACCGCGCGCCGGCCGATCGCGACGTCCCCGCATGATCCGCTTCCTCGCGTCGGTCGGGGCGCTCACGCTGTCGTTTCTGGCCGCATGCGGGCGGCTCGTGCTGTTCGCCGGCCGCGCCATCATCGCCGGCGTGACGCCGCCTTATTATCCGCGCCTGGTGCTGCGCCAGTTCGTCGCGATCGGCTATTTCTCGCTGACCGTCGTCGGGCTGACCGCGTTGTTCACCGGCATGGTGCTGGCGCTGCAATTCTACGTCGCGTCGGCCCGCTTCAACGCCGAGAGTGCGGTGGCGACCGTCGTCGTATTGTCGGTGACGCGCGAATTGGGGCCGGTCATTGCCGGGCTGATGGTGGCCGGGCGGGTTGGTGCGGCGATGGCCGCCGAGATCGGCACGATGCGCGTGACGGAGCAGATCGACGCGCTGACGACGCTGTCGACCGATCCGCTACGCTACCTGGTCTGGCCGCGCCTGTTGGCAGGGCTGTTGACTTTGCCGTTTCTCGTGTTGATCGCCGACATCGTCGGCGTGTTCGGCGGCTACATCGTCGGCATCTACAAGCTTGGCTTCAATCCCGCCAGCTACCTGACGCAGACGCAGGAATACCTGAAATCGGCGGATGTCACGTCCGGCCTGATCAAGGCGGCGGTGTTCGGCTTCGTTGTCGCGCTGATGGGATGCTATCAGGGCTATTATTCGCGCGGCGGCGCCGAGGGGGTGGGGCAGGCGACGACCTACGCGGTCGTATCGGCATCGATCCTGATTTTGCTGCTGGACTATTTCCTGACGCAGGCGTTCTTCGCGTGACACCCACCGGCACTTCCATCCCCAAGATAGCGGTCAGCGGATTGCAGAAATCGTTCGGCGCGAAACGTGTGTTGGCCGGCGTCGAGCTCGAAGTCGCCGCCGGCGAGAGCCTCGTCGTCATCGGCGGCTCGGGCACCGGCAAGTCGGTCCTGATGAAATGCATTCTCGGACTGCTCGATCCCGATGCCGGCTCAATCCGCATCGACGGCGAAGAGACGGCCGGCCTGGGCGGACGCCACCGCGAGCAGCTGATGCGCAAATTCGGCATGCTGTTTCAGGGCAGCGCACTGTTCGATTCGCTGAACGTCTGGGAAAACGTCGCGTTCGGCCTGATCGAGGGGCGCGGCGTCGGGCGCCGGCCGGCGCGCGAGACCGCGCTGCAAAAGCTCGCCGCCGTCGGCCTCGGGCCGGAGGTTGCGACGCTGCGTCCGGCGGAACTGTCGGGCGGCATGCAGAAGCGCGTCGCGCTGGCGCGGGCGATCGCCGCCGAGCCGGAAATCCTGTTTTTCGACGAGCCGACGACCGGCCTCGACCCGATCATGGCGGATGTCATCAACCGCCTGATCGTGCAGTGCGTGCGCGGCCTCGGCGCGACCGCGGTGTCGATCACCCACGACATGGTCAGCACCCGCAAAATCGCCGACCGCGTCGCGATGCTGTACCAGGGACGCATCGTCTGGCAGGGACCGGCCGCGGACATCGACAATTCCGGCAATCAGTTTGTCGATCAGTTCGTGCACGGCCGCGAGCAGGGCCCGATCCGCATGGAAGTGCGGGCGGCATGACATCCATCGCGCAGCACTAAGGGCAACGGGATGGCGAAAACCGCGCTCCGCTTCCTCTGCCAGGAGTGCGGCGCGGCCGCGCCGAGATGGGCGGGCCGTTGCGAGGCCTGCGGCGCGTGGAACAGCATGGTCGAGGAGCAGCCGCGCGCCGCGCCGCCGAAAGGCCTCGCCGCGAGCGGCGGCCGGCGCCGTGGCGCGAGCCTCGGATTTGTCGGGCTTCGCGGCGACAGCGAGGCGCCGCCGCGGCGGCTGACCGGCATCGCGGAACTCGACAGGGTGTGCGGCGGGGGTCTTGTCCCGGCGTCGACGGTCCTGGTCGGCGGCGATCCCGGCATCGGCAAGTCAACCTTGCTGCTGCAGGCGGCGGCGGCATTCGCGGCGGGCGGCGGCAGCGCCGCCTACATCACCGGCGAAGAGGCGATCGACCAGGTGCGGCTACGCGCCGAGCGGCTCGGCGTTGCCGCGACGCCGGTTCGGCTGGCCGCGGCAGCGGGCGTCGGCGACATCCTCGCCGCGCTCGACGATCGCGATGCGCCCGATTTCGTCGTCATCGATTCGATTCAGACGATGTATCTCGATACGCTCGACAGCGCACCGGGCACGGTCAGCCAGGTGCGCGGAGCGGCGCAGGAATTGATCGGCCTCGCCAAGCGCCGCGGCACGGTCGTCGTGCTGGTCGGCCACGTGACAAAGGAGGGCTTGATCGCCGGGCCGCGCGTGCTCGAGCACATGGTTGACACGGTGCTTTATTTCGAAGGCGAGCGGGGCCACCAGTTCCGCATCCTGCGCGCCGTCAAGAACCGCTTCGGCGCGACCGACGAGA
>Ga0335074_10014233_pt1 | contig 11167 bp, 9 predicted proteins | sample Lox_Sample_23_FD_206715 | JGI IMG/M metagenome (GOLD analysis project Ga0335074, IMG submission 206715) | Soil microbial communities from Loxahatchee National Wildlife Refuge, Florida, United States - Lox_Sample_2.3 | ecosystem: Environmental > Terrestrial > Soil > Wetlands | place: USA: Florida...
CGGGCCGCGAGCCGCGTCTCCCCGGCCGACTTGTACCATTCGGCCGCCCGGAGCTGGAGTGTCTGCTCCCGGGTCAGGTCCCTGGCTCGCAGCTCGACGCGCAGCACCCGGCGTACCAGCTGGTGATAGCGGAAACTCGTCCGCTCATCATCGAGCGTGGTCAAGAACAGGTTGGCCGCGTCGATGGTGCGCAGCAGCGCCGCCGCGTCCGGCTGGCCGGTCACCGCCATGCATGTCCCCGCGGTCAGCTCGGCCAGGATGGAGGTGTCGAGCATGAACCGGGCTACCTCGGACGGCTGCCGGTCCAGGACTTCGGTGATGAAATAGTCGGCGAGCGTGCCGCCGCGGATTTCCAGCGCGCGCGCTATCTGCGCCGGGTCGGCGCTGCCGCGCAGGGACAGCGCGGCCATCTGCAGCGCCGCGACCCATCCTTCGCTACGTTCATGCAGCAGCGCCAGTTGCTCAGCGGTCAGCTGGACGCCGAAGTTCGCCAGCAGGTCGCGGCTTTCGGCTTGGGAGAAAAACAGATCCCGGTCGCGGATCTCACACAACTGCCCAGCCATCCGCAGCCGGTGCAGTCGCAGCGGCGCGTCCCTGCGGGCAAGCAGCACCAGCTGGACGGTCTCAGACGGCCAGCGCTCCACCAAGTCGGTCATGTGTTCGGCGACGGCCGCCGCGGCCATTTGAAAGTCATCCACGATGACCGCGCAACCCGCAGGCAGCTTCGCGGCGTCGTTCGCTATGGACGCGATGACGTCGGCTGACACGGCGCTGTCCATCGCCAGCAGGTCAGCGGCCTCGTCACCGAATCGCGGCGCCACGACCTTGGGGGCTTCAATGAAGGCGGTCCAGAACCGGACGGGATCAGCGTCGGCCCTATCGCACGACAGCCACGACGTGACACCGGGCGGGCGGGCTGCGGCCCAACTCGCCAGCAGCACACTCTTACCGGTCCCAGCCGACCCCGTCACCACGGTCAGCCACTTGCCCGCCCCCTCGCTCAGCCGGTCCTGCAGCGCCGGCCTGGCGACCAGTGTTGCGGGCAAGGTCGTCGGCCGGAACTTCGACATCGCAAACCGCGCTCCCAAGTAGCCGGTTTGCTCAAGTGTCGTGCTCTGCGCCATCACACCCTCCGGTGGCCTCGTCCGAGTCCTCCAGTGCGGCCTCAACGTCATAGCCGAGCGCGATCGCCACATCGGGGGCCGCAGCGGCGATCCGGCCCAGCCCGGTCACTGGGGCGATCGCCAGCAGCACGTCAGCGATCTCGTCCTCCGTCGCACCTGCGGCCATCGCCCGGGTGACGCTCCACTGCAGGCAGACCGGTGACGGCCCAATGGTCACTGATGCTCCTACCTGGAGCAACGTCGCGGTCTTAAGGTCCAGGGCGGATGTCGCAGCCGGGCCAAGCGCGAGCCCGGCCTCGTCCTTGACGAAGCCTTCGTCGATCATCGCCAGCCGGCGCAGGGTCTCCCGGAATCGTGCTGTCTGGCTCATGCTCCTCCACGTGTATCCGAGCGCCATTCCATCGCGTGGCTGAGCGAGTTTCATCCCGTAGATCACGTGAAAGGGAAGCGTTATCCCTCTAGCAGTCCCAGCTCGCGGGATCGTGTGACCGCCTGGCTCCGTGAGCCGACCCCCAGCTTCCGGTAGATCGACATCGCCTGGGAACCGATGGTGTGCCGCGAGAGGAACATCTCCGCGGCGATCTCGGCGAACGACAGGTGGGTGGAGAGCATCGGCAGCAGGCGAAGCTCGGCAGCGCTCAGCGATGACGCCCCGGGGGCACTGGAACCGCGTTCGTTCGCCAGCCGGTCCCGGAGCGTCTGGGCCTCCTCGATCAGGCTGCCGAGCTCGGGCCGGTACCTGATCAGCTCATTCACCTCCTGCATGAGCGTCCTGGCGCCGGCTAGATCGCCGAGGGCCAGATGGACGCGGATGAGCTCGATCCGGGCCTGAACGGCCATGTGAGGGAACGCACGGGTCAGCAGGGACCGCGTGCGCTGAGCGCCCACAAGATGCTGGCGCGCCGTCTGGATGTCTCCGCGATGCAGGGCCACGCGGGCCGCCGCTGCGCATACGAGGGTCGTCGCGTAACTGTCATCGATCCCGGCCTGGCGCAACGTACTGCGTGCATGGTCGGCGAGGTTCTCGGCGCGGCTCCATTCGCCGTGTGCCATCGCTACCAGCGATCGCTCGCTCAGCGCCTCGGCGAGCCCCTCAGGCGCGCCGGCCTCGGTCGCGATGGCGACCCCTTCCTGGAAGGATGCGTCGCCGCCGTCGAGGTCACCGGACAATATCCGGGCGAGCCCCTGGCACAGTTGCGCGATGGGCGCCATGATGCCTTCGGCCGCGAACCCGCGGACGGCCTCGTCTGCGTCGGCACGCATCTGCTGGGCCCCGCCGCGGCACAGCAGGGCCCGGACCAGGGCAGCCCACGCCTCGGCCGGCGGATCATCGGGCCGCGCCCCGCTCCCGAATTGCCAGTGATCGACCACATCGGCCCACCGCTCAGCCTCTGCCGGCCGCCCGGTCACCACAGATACAACTGACGCCATCACCGCCGTCATCGGGTGCTTCCCGATCCCGCCCCGGCCTTGGAGCCACCGGAACCATCGCTGGACGGTGGTGACTCGGCCCTGCTGATAGGTCGGCAGAACAAGCCTCCCCACCAATTCGGCGGCGGAGTCCACGTCTCCGGCGGCGATGGAGTATTCCAGCGCCGGCTCAGGCAAGTCGTTCCGCACGCACCAGGCAGCCGCCCGTCGGCGCAGGACCGGGATCAGATCAGGTTCCAGGCGGTCCAGTTCGGCGAGCAGCATGTCGCGGAACAGGTTGTGATAGCGATACCACTTCCCCCGCCGGTCCAGCGGCACCAGCAGCAGGTTCGACCGGGCGAGGTCGGCCAATTCCCCGGCCGAACCGGACAGTTCGAGCACCGCGTCACACAAAGATCCGCACATGCGCTCAAGCACCGCGGTCCGGGTCAGGAACAGCCGCTGCTGCGGCGAGATCCGCGACAGGAACTCCGACTCTACGTACTCACTCACGAACAAATCGTCGCCGCCGAATGACGCTGCCACGCGCCCGAAGGGGGCTCCCTCCCGGAGATACAGCGCCGCCAGGTACAGCCCCACCGGCCACCCCTCCGTCCGCCGGTACAGCTCGGCCATCTCGTGCTCGGCAAGCACGACGTCAGCGTCACGCAACAGCCACGATGCCTCCTCGCGCGTGAGCGACAGGTCACCTACGCCGATCTCCAGCACCTGGCCCTCGGCGCGCAGGCGCGCGATCCGCAGCGGAGGCTCGATCTGGCCGGAAAGCACCAGCCGTGAGCCGCGCGGCACACGATCGGCCAGCGTGGACAGCGCGGCCCGGCACTCGGAGTTGCGCAGCACGTGCACGTCGTCCAGGACCAGTGCGACGGGCGAGGTCATCGACAACAGGGCCGATCCGAGCCGGGGGACGACCGAGCCCGCAATCGAGCTTCCCGGGGAGACCAGCGCGTCGAACACCGGCCGGCCGATCGGCTCTACCGCGTCAAGCGCCTGCGCGATGCGGCCAAGCAAGACCTTCGGGTCATTGTCGGTCTCTTCCACCGGCACCCAGGCGAAGGCAAGGCCGTCCTGTTCAGCCCACTGCGACAGCAAAGTCGTCTTCCCGAAACCAGACGGCGCCACCACCGAGACGACCGGAGCATCTGCCTGCGCCAGCCGCTCAATCAGCAACGGCCGCCGGATGATCCCGGACCGCACGGGACGGCCGGACCTCGGCGCCGGAACGCCGGAAACCGGCCGGCCTACCCGCAATGATTGGCCATCCGGCTGACGCGTGCCGCTGTCACTCATCGTCGCCGGGAACGTCACTTCCCCGGCTGCGGCCGGGACCAGCGAAGTCCCCAGCCGACTCGAGCGCGTACGCCGGCCGCCCATCGGCTGGCATGAATACCCGGCCCAGCATCTCGAAGCTCGACGGGCGCCGGACCCGCAGGATGACAGCGACGATGAGCCCAAGGCAGAGCCAGCCGAGCGCGGTGAACTGCAGCAGATCCGCCAGGTGGCGAGCGCGCGGATGAAGGATGCCCCACAGCGGAAAAAGAAACAATACGGTGGCCGCGGCCGGCACGAGCAGGTGCCGCCACAGCCTGAACTCGTCACGGAACTCGGTCCGGAACGCACGGATGACCGCGATGTTCACCGCCAGGTAGACCAGCACAACTGCCAGCCCGCCCGCTCCAGCGATGTAGCCAAATGTGTGCACACCGCCGTAGCGGTACGTCAGGGGCAGTCCCAGCACGAGCGCGAACCCGGCAACGCACGCAATGGACACGATCGGGGTACGGGGGCGGGACAGCCGGGCGAGCGTCCCCGGAAGGACCCGCTCACGGCCCATGGCAAACAGCACCCGGATGGCCACGTTGAACGTAGCAATCACAAAACCGAGGCCGGCGAGCACGACCACGAGCTCGATTACCCAGACCGCTGACGGCGACCAGTACTGGCTGGTGAGATAACCGAGCGGACTACCCTGCCGCACGAAGCCGGCGATGCCCTGCCGGCCCACGCCGAACATCTCCGCGTGAACGACGAGCAGATAGAAAATACCCGTCACGACGACAACGCCGATCGTGCTCGCGGGGACGGAACGACGCGAATTTCTCGCCTCCTCGCCAAGCGCGGTGGCCGCCTCGAAGCCGGCGAATGCGGTGATGCCGTAAATCATCGCGTTCGTGATATCGGTGAGCTGGCCGTTCGGCGAGGCGGCCGGCGTGAGGAGCGCCGCCGGGTAATGCGTTGGCGCGACTTTGACCAGGATCGTAATGGCAAGTGCCGCGATGACGGCGACTTCTCCCACGACGAGAACCAGATCCACCGAGGACGAGGCCTTGATGCCCACGTATGCGACCATGGCCACCGTTCCCACGATGATCACAAAAAGCGCCCAGGCACTGACGGCCACATGAAAGGTGCCGGCCAGCAGCTGCGAGGTGTACGCGCTGGTCAGCGCGATCCCCGCAGGCACGTACAGCACATATGCGAAGACCATCATCCAGCCAGTCAGGAAACCTCCTGTCCGGCCCAGCCCCCGGCTGCCATAGGTGTACAGCGAGCCAGCCGACGGCAGCCGGCGCGCGAACTCCGCAATGCTGCTCGCGCAGCACATGGACGCGATGAACGCGATCACCACCACTAGCGGAGACGCGAATCCGGCATACGACACGACGATGACCAGCCCCGCCACGACCGAACCAGCCGGAGCCACATTGCTCGCACCGAACGCGATTACGCGGGCCGACCCAACCACGCCCCGCGCGAGCTCGCCGCCCTCACGGCCGTCAGTGCTCATGGCACGGCCGCCAAGCTGCGAGTTCTTTGCCGAGCGCGAGTGAGCATGTGCCAGGTCAGCTCACTCCTGAGGTTCACGGTAACTCCAGACGGGCGGGACTGGCCTGGTGGCGATGGCGCCGCAGACCTTCCTGGATGGCCAGGAACCCGGCCGTCGTCACACCGGGCAACAGCAATGTCTCCCGTGCACAAGCCCGGCACATCACCCGCTTAAGGTGAAAATCCCTATTTAACCGGTCGAGCCCGCACACTAGAGCCACCCCGACGATGAGTCACCCGCAGTCGGGTGATCACATTGGTCCCGGTCATTAACCAAGCTGGCCTCAGAACCCGCAGGGCCATGAGGCGCGCATCTCCTGCAGGGGATGGCTGGAAGGAGGCGATCATGACGGGCGCCGCAGCCGGTGACACAGCTCAGGTCGAGCCCGTGGCTGAGAATCTGGGCCGGCGTCGCGCAGCCGGGATTTACGGCGCCATTATCACCGCGGCGATCCTGGACACGGCCGGGGGACATGTGTCCACCACTGCACTGGTGATCTCGGTCGTAGTCACGTTGCTCGTGTACTGGATTGCCGAGGAGTACGCCGAGGTCCTGGGTGAGCACACGGCAGGCGGCCGCCTGCCGGGCCGCGTCTACATCCAGGGCGCGCTGGCCTCAAGCTGGCCGATGGTGAGCGCGTCCTACCTGCCGTTGCTGGCGGTGGTGCTGGCCCACGTGGCCGGGGCATCGGATCTCACCGCTGCTAATGCCGGGCTCGTGGTGGCGATCGTGCTGCTGACGGTCCACGGATGGATGGCTGGCCGGGCGGCCCAGCTCCGGGGCTGGAAACTCCTGATTGCCACCTCGATCGCAGCCGGGCTGGGCCTGGTGATGATCGTGCTCAAGGATCTGGTCCTGACTCACCTGCACTAACCGCTGCCAGGAGCGCCCGGCGGCTGTGCAAGGTGAGCGCCTTGGCCCACGGCATAAGCTTCGCGGACCCAGCCGGCGAACTCGTCATCCAGCTCGGCCTGGCTCCTGATCCGGTAATGGTGCACGAACAACCTCTTGGTGTACGGCGACACGGAGCTGATCCGCGGGTCTGCAACCTCTCGCTGGAGGTCTAGGTAGCCGACCAGACCGTGATTGTCCGGCCGCGCGCCGGCAAAGCCGCGGCGAGTGCCCTTGAACGTGATCGTCGTCTTGCTCGGCGAGACGGTGTAGTCCCCGCAGGCCGCGATCAGCCCGACGAACGCGTGGTAAAGCGCCACCGAGCGTTCCGGTTTGCCGAGGAGATGATCCATGACCGTGACTTGTCCCACCTGCGCATTATGCGGCTGGCCCGCGTGTTCGTCAGCGGGGGTGGCGCGAACATGTATCAGGGATTACCGTACTTGTATCTTATGTAACGCCGCCAGCCGACGAGGGGGGAGACCGGTATGGGCGTAGGCCTCCTGCTGGTGCGGCGGCGTCACGTCGATTTGCTGCGGGTGCACAGCGCGGCCTGTTGAGGCGTCGGCTAAGGCCCCGGCGCTGTCTATGACCATCGGGGCATGAGTTTTACCCGTCTTCATTACCCCGGCTGTTATTTCCTTGGAAGGCTCCCGTGGCTGATACGTTTGCCGTTTCTACGTCTACCCCGCCCTCGTCCCGGCCGACCAGGCGCGGGACCGCTGACCGGCCTCCACCCGACTGGGAGCTGGTCTATAAGCGCAACTACATCGAGCGGCTCAAGCGCGACCGTCCGCCGATGAACGTCCGCGACGAACTGCCAGAACTGATCGCGCGCGGCTATGAAGACATACCCGAAGAGGACATCGTCCGCCTCTACTGGTACGCGCTGGCCCACGACAAGCCGAAGACCGGCACCTTCATGGTGCGGGTCAAGGTGGCCGGAGGCATGCTCAGCGGCGAACAGCTGCGCGACCTGGCTCGCATCACCCGTAAGTACGGACGCGGCGACGCGGAGCTGACCACACGGCAGGGCATCCAGTTGCACTGGGTTCCGCTGGCGAATCTTCCCGATGTGATGAACGACATCGAGGCCGCCGGGCTGACCACCGTCGGGGGCGAGGGGGATACCGTCAGGAACATCACGGGCTGCCCCGTGACCGGGCTGACCGCTGACGAGCCATTCGACGTCACCCCGGTGATCCGCGAGGTGGCCGAGCATTTCTACGGCAATCCGGACTACTCGAACCTGCCTCGCAAGCACAAGTACACGATCGCGGCGTGTGCGGCCCAGTGCAACGCGCCCGAGATATCGGACGTGGCCCTGGTCGCGGTCAAGCAAGACGGGCGCGAGGGGTTCGCGCTGCGCATCGGCGGCGGCATGACCAACACTCCGCGCATCTCGCGTGACATCGGAGTGTTCATCCCGCGCGAGCAGACTATTGAGGTGCTCGAGGCCGTCACCAACGCCTGGCAGCGCGACCTGCGTTACCGCATCTCGCGGGCCAAGGCGCGGATCAAGTTCATGATGGACGACTACGGCCCCGAGGGCATGCGCACCAAGATCGAGGACGTGCTTGGCCGTCGCCTCGAGGACGGCGAGGCCCCGAAGCAGGAGTTCGACGCCGACCACCTCGGCATCCACCCGCAGGGGCAGGAGGGCCTGTTCTACGTCGGCGTTTCCGTGCCATCCGGGCGGATCACCGGGGACAAGCTGGAGGCGCTGGCGGACCTCGTTTCCAGCTACGGCGGCGACGTGCGGCTCACCCGGCAGCAGAACTTCATCCTGGCCAACGTGCCGGAGGACCGGCTCGACGACGTCAAGACGACGATGCGCGACATCGACTACCCGCTTGACCGGGGCCGCGCGTTCGGGCGGTCGGTCGCGTGCACCTCGCACCAGTTCTGCAACTACTCGATCGCCGAGACGAAAGGAAAGCTCGACGAGCTGCTCGACGAGCTGACCGACCACTACGGCCCCGAGCGCATCGGGGACCTCGGCATCCACATGGACGGATGCCCGCACGCATGCGCCCAGCACTGGATCGGCGAGATCGGGCTGCAGGGCACCACCACTCGGCTGGATTCCGGCGAGCGGGTGGAAGCCTACGACCTGACGGTGGGAGGCGGGCTCGGAACCCGTACCGCGATCGGCAGGCGGCTCATGCGGCGTGTGCCGACCGGCGACATCAACGGCGTGATGGACCGGCTGGTCGGAGCATGGCTGGACGTCCGCGACGCTAACGGCGGCTCCGCGTACACGCTCGGCGATTTCTGCAACGCGCACGACGATGAGGAACTGATCGCGATAGCCAACGGCGCCGACGCTGGCCAGGCGGCGGCGGACAGCAGCGTCGCGGTGCGGGTGCCAGGCCCGGTGCTGCCGCTGGTCAACGGCGAGGACCGGGTGGACGTGCAGGCGGCCACCGTGGGCGAGGCGCTCGCCGCGGTCGCCGCGCGGTTCCCGGAGTTCGGCGCGACGGTGCTGCCCGGCGGCAAGGTAGCCAAGGCGTTCCTGGTCGCGATCGGCGATGACGACATCCGTACGCTCGACGGGCTCGCCACGCCCGTTCAGCCGGACCAGGACATCATCATCGCGATGGCGATGTCCGGTGGCTGATCGCGGTTCCGCGGCGCAGGCAAGATTCATAAGGAGATTGGCGATATGACAGAACTGCTGGACCCGGCGGGCATCGGCGAGCGGGTAACTTTCGACGATCTGGAGATCGGCGAGATCGCCCTGGACTACGACGACCAGGAGCCCGAAGAGGTCATCGAGTGGGCGCTGAGCACCTTCGGTGACCGCATCGCGATCGTCACCGCCATGCAGGCCGACGGCATGGTCATTCTGGACATGGCGGCCAGGATCAAGCCGGACGTGCGGGTGATCACGGTGGACACCGGACGGCTGCCGCAAGAGACATATGCGTTCATTGACGAGGTGCGCAGGCGCTACCCGGAGACGCAATGGGACATACCGTTCCCGGACACGGCCGAGGTGGAGGCGATGATGCGCCGCCGCGGGCCGAACCTGTTCCGCAATTCGGTCGAGGAACGGATGTTCTGCTGCCAGGTCCGTAAGGTCCGGCCGCTGCTCAAGGCGCTGGAAGGGCTGGATGCCTGGTTCACCGGCCTGCGCCGCGACCAGTGGGCCTCCCGCGCGGCGATCAAGAAGGTGGAACTCGACCACGACCACGACGGCATCGTGAAGATCAACGCGCTGGCCGACTGGGAGGGCGAGGAGGTCGACGCCTATATCGAGGAGAACGGGGTCCCGCTCCACCCGCTGTACGCGCAGGGTTACACCAGCATCGGCTGCGCGCCGTGCACCCGCGTGGTCCAGCCCGGCGAGAACAGCCGCGCCGGACGCTGGTGGTGGGAGACCGGAGCGCCGAAGGAGTGCGGCATTCACTGCACGATCGAGACCGGCAGCTTCGAGCACGAGGCGGAGGCGATCCTCTCCGAAGCGCACGGCTACGGCCGGCGGTGATGAACAGCCACGCCGCGGACGGCGCCGGCCTCACTCTCAGCCCGGATGAGGCCGACGCCGTAGCGGCCGCGGCCAGCGGTTACGCCGCCGTGCTGCCCCCCGACCGCGCTGCGGCGTACCACGCTCTGGCCCAGGCCGCGGCGGACGGCGTGATCCCGGATGATCTCGTTGACGCGGCGGAGCGGGTCGCCGCGGTAAGCCTGCAGACCGGACGAGCCCGGCGAGACGGGCAAGCCGGCGACGAAAGCCTCCTGGCCGCGGTTTACCGGCGCACCCCGGCAGGCCAGGTGGTGAATGGCCGGGCACGCGAAGTCAACCAGGCGCTGGAAGGCCTTACCGGGCGGCAGCTGAGAACCGCACGTGTCACCGCCTTCGCCCCTGGCTCCTACACGCTCACCTTGGGAGTCGACGGTGCTACGGTGACACTCGCCATTGACACCGCCGGTATCGAGGTCCGCAGCCTGCAGGCTGGCTGAACGTCACGCGATGTCCCGCTGGGCGGCGGTTCCATGGCCGCGGGACCCGGCAGCGAGGAATGCGGATCCGAACACCAACTCGCTCCAGGAGAGATCCGACAGTTCTTCCTGCATGGCTGTCCGAATCGCCTCCCACGGGCGGCGCATGAGCCACTCATCTATGGAGGCGAAAGGCCGCACAATCGCGGTCCCGGCCTGCGACAGCCATGCAGGCACATGGTCGGGAACCTTGACATCCAGCACGACCAAGCGTCCGCCTCCGGAGAGGGCTGCGGCGCCGTGGGCGATGACCTCTGCGCACTCGGGCACCTGCGTCAGGGCGTAAGTGGACAGGATCGCGTCGACCTCGGCTGGGAAGGTGAACGTTGCCGCGTCGGCATGCACGAGGCTGATATTGCTCCAGCCGTTGGCCGCTATCCGATCCCGAGCCTGGGCGAGCATCGCGTCGGTCAGATCGACGCCGACGATGCGGCCGCCGGGGCCGATCACTTCCTCTATTAGCGGGAAGTTCAGGCCTGTGCCGCATGCGATGTCGACCACGCTGTGACCCGCGCGAAGGCCGAGCGCCTGGACGGCCCGGCGGCGTTGCGCCGAATGGGGGTAGCCGGGCACGGGGTAGAGCCGGGAGCTGATGTCGTAGTGTTTCGCCTTCTTGCGGTATGTCTCGATCAGGCGGTCCTGCCTGCGGTCGGCGAAGCTCACGGTGTACTGGATTCGACCGCGGCCTTGATCGCCGCCATCTCACGATTGCTTACGCGCTGAAGACTGCCCTTGAGCAGGCCGGGGACCGCGCGCATGATGCCCGCGAGGTCGACCTCAATCCACATCATGGCGTCGGTCTGCCCATCGTCAGCCGGCTCGAGCTCCATTGCCCAGCGCGACGCGGACGTACCCATCCGCCCGGCGAACGCGACGTGGCGAGGCGCCT
>Ga0335074_10014234_pt1 | contig 11167 bp, 10 predicted proteins | sample Lox_Sample_23_FD_206715 | JGI IMG/M metagenome (GOLD analysis project Ga0335074, IMG submission 206715) | Soil microbial communities from Loxahatchee National Wildlife Refuge, Florida, United States - Lox_Sample_2.3 | ecosystem: Environmental > Terrestrial > Soil > Wetlands | place: USA...
CGGGCGATCTCGCCGAGCGGCGTGACCTGCGTCCAGCGAGCCGGATCGGGCGCCTCGACCCGTCGCGCGTTTTGCACCAGCAGCCCGGTGCGCCCGGCCGCCGTGGCGCCAGCCGGCGGCAGGTCGAAATAGGCCCAGCGCGGGCCGTAGCCGATCACCGGCAGCCCTGGCGGCAAATCATGCGCCAGCGGTGCTGCGAGCGCGTAATCCGGCGCGGTGACGAAATCCGCGTGCTGCGCCCGGGCCGCAGCGACGACGGCCTGCGCCAATCCGTCCCAGCCGGCGAGCCGCGCCAGCGTCACGTCGGCCCGCGCCGGCAGCGGCAGCGGCGCCGCCAGCGCCTGGAGATACACGAGCGCGGTCAACGCGAAGCCGAGCGCGACGGCGGGGCGCCACCAGCGGCCGGCGACGGCCGCGGCGGCGATGGCGGCGGCGGGATACAGCACGGCCGGCCAGTTCGCCTGCACCCGGTCACCCAGCGCATGCTGCAGAAACACGGCGGCCCCGGGCAGGGTCAGCGCCAGCAGCAGCGTCGCGCCCGCGTCGCCGCGCCGCGCCCGCCGCACCGCATGCCACACGCCGACGACGCAGAGGACGAAAACGAGGGGCGTCGCCAGGCCGAACTGGCCGCCGATCAGTTCGCCCAGGAACTGCAGCGCGCGGGCCGGGTGCCAGTCCTCGGTGCGGCCGCCCTGACGCAGGAAGCTCGCCCAGTGATGCGCCGCGTTCCAGCCAAGCACCGGGGCGAAGAGCAGCAGCGCCAGACCGAGCCCGGCCCAGGGCTGCCAGCGCCACAGCCAATGCCGGCCCTCTTGTGCCGCCAGCGCCCAGAGCCCGATCCCACCGAGCAGCAGGAACCCGGTGTATTTGCTGGCCAGCGCCGCGCCGCAGGCGAGCCCGGCGGCGAGCCACCACTCGCCCCGCCCGGTGCGCAGCAACCGCGCCATCGCGCCGAGGCAGAGCGTCCAGAAGAACAGCAGCGGCGTGTCCGGCGTCATCGTCACCGCGCCGACCCCGAACAGCAGCGTCGCGTTCAACAATGCCGCGGCGATGAGCCCGGCGCGGGCCGAAGGGCGAAGACCGGGCAGCAGGTCGGCAGCGGCCCGGGCGAGCACCAGCGTGCCGAGCGCCGCGGCGATGGGCGCGAGCAGCCGGATGCCGATCGCCCCATCGCCGGCGATTGCGGTGCCGGCACGGATCCACAGCGCCACCATCGGCGGATGGTCGAGGTAGCCGGGGGCGAGGGCGCGCGACCACAGCCAGTAATACGTCTCGTCCGGCGACAGCCCCGCCGTGCCGGCGATGCCCAGGCGCAGCGCGGTGAGCCCCGCGAGCGTCAGCCAGGCCCAGCCGGGCAGCGCCGCGGCCAAGCCGGCGGCGGGTCGGAGTACCGGCTCGGCCGCCGCCGGCATCGCCGTCACCGCGCGCGCCACACCAGCGTCGCCGAGACCGCGTAGTTCCACACCACGCCCACGGCCGCGCCGGCGGCACTGGCCGGGGTCCAGCCGGAATGGGCGCGATAGAGCGTGAGTGCGATGCCGATATTGGCGATCGCGCCGAGCCCGCAGACCACCATGAACAGGGCCAGCCCCCGCCACAGCGCGGCGCCACGCAGTCGCTGGTCGCGATAGGTGATCGCGTTGTTGAGCTCGAAATTCGCCACCATGGCGGCGATCGTGCCGGCGATCTGAGCCTGATCGAAATTGAGCCCGACATGGTACCCGGCCGTCAGCACGGCCAGGTTGACCAGGACGCCGATCGCACCCACCAGGGCGAAGGCGATGAAGCGCAGCGGCACCAGGCCGTGCAGCAGCTTGTCCAGCAGCAGCCCGGCGAACTGCACCAGCACGAGCACGTCGAGCTTGCTGCGCCCGGCCCGGCGCGGGGCGAAATGCATCGGGATCTCGGCGATCGCGAGCGGCGCCGGCGCGGAGAGCACGAGGTCGAGCAGGATCTTGAACCCCTGCCCGGTCAGGCGCGGCGCGAGGCGCTCGAACAATGGCCGGCGCAGCATGAAGAAGCCGCTCATCGGATCGGACAGCGCGACCGGCAGCAGCAGCCGCGCGACGCGCGTGCCGAGGCTCGAGAGCCGCTCGCGCCAGGCGCCGGCAAGCCCCGCCGTGTCGCCGCCCGTGACATGGCGACTGCCGACGGCGAGATCGTGCCCGTCGCGCAGCGCCCGCATCATCGCCGGCAGCAGCGTCTCGTCATGCTGGAGATCGCCGTCCATCACCGCGACGCAGTCGGCCGAGGAGCTGAGCGCCCCCTCGATCACCGCGGAGGCGAGGCCGCGCCGTCCGATCCGGCGCAGGCAGCGGACGCGCGGATCGGTTCGGGCCAGGCCACGCACCGCCTCGGCGGTGCCGTCCGGGCTGTTGTCGTCGACGAACACCACCTCCCAGGCGAGGCCGGTGAGGGCGCGGTGCAGCCGTTCGACCAGCGGCGCCACGTTCAGGCGTTCGTTGTAGCAGGGCACCACGACGGTCAGCGCCGCCGGCAGGGCGGAGGTCGCCTGCGGCGCGACCGGCGGATGAGGTGTCGGCTGATCCATCGCGGTTCGATCTGCCGACCGCTGCGTGGCGTCAAGCCGCCCCGTGACGTCCAGCCGGCCGCCGACCGGGCTCAGTCCGCTTCGATCGGCACTCCGGCCCGCATCACACCCGTGCGAATGGTCTGCAGCGTCTGCACCCGGGTCACGTTCGCGGCCCCGGTCAGGCGCTGGGTCAGCTGGTTCTCATGCGCGGTGTCGCGCGCCAGCAGGCGCAGGAGAAAATCGCCGCCGCCACGGATCATGTGGCACTCCCGAACCTCCGGCCAGTCCTCGACCATGCGCTCGAACGCGGTCAGCACCGATTCCTTCTGGCTTTCCAGCCCCACGACGGCGAAGAAGGTGATCGGCCAGCCCAGGGTCGGCGGATCGGTGTCGGCGTGATAGCCGCGGATCACCCCGGCCTCCTCCAGCCGGCGGACCCGGCGCAGGCACGGCGGCGCCGAAATGCCGGCGCGGCGCGCCAGTTCCACGTTGGTCATGCGCCCGTCTTCCTGCAGCTCCTGCAGGATGCGCCGGTCGACCGCATCCAGATCCGGACGCTCCGCCTGATGCGGTTTCATGCCTGCGGCAGCCCCCGCTCCGCTGTGCCGTCGCGCCATTACCCTATTTGTTGCCCCGGCAGGCGCGCCTGCGCAATATTGTTGCAGCGCTGATCGCGCGCAAGCCGGCGCGCCGCCGCTTCCTTGCTTCGCCGCGCGCGCCGCCGATATGGTCGGGCCCGAGACACTGGACGAGACTCCATGCCTGAGACCCATCGCACCCGGGTGCTGATCATCGGCGCCGGGCCGGCCGGTTACACGGCCGCGATCTACGCCGCCCGCGCCAGCCTCGAGCCGGTGCTCGTGGCGGGGCTGCAGCCGGGCGGGCAGCTCATGATCACGACTGACGTCGAGAACTATCCGGGCTTCGCCGAGGCGGTGCAGGGCCCCTGGCTGATGGAGCAGATGGCGGCCCAGGCGGCCCATGTCGGCACCCGCATCATCAACGACCTGATCATGGAGGTCGATTTCGCCACCGCGCCGTTCCGCTGTCGCGGTGATTCCGGCGACCTCTACCTCGCCGACACGGTGGTCATCGCCACCGGGGCCCAGGCGCGCTGGCTCGGCCTGCCCTCGGAGGCGGCGCTGCAGGGCGCGGGCGTCTCGGCCTGCGCCACCTGCGACGGGTTCTTCTACCGCGGCAAGCAGGTCGCGGTCGTGGGCGGCGGCAACACCGCGGTCGAGGAGGCGCTGTACCTCACCCATCACGCCGACCGGGTGACGCTGATCCATCGCCGCGACCGGCTGCGGGCGGAGAAGATCCTGCAGCAGCGCCTGTTCGCCAATCCGAAGATCCGGGTGGTCTGGAACAGCGTCGTCGAGGAGATCGTGGCTGGCGGCCGGCCGCAAGTCGTGACCGGCGTCGACCTGCGCAGCGTCGAGACCGGTGCGCTCACCAGGCTTGCGGTCGACGGGGTGTTCGTCGCGATCGGCCACACCCCCAACACCGCCGCCTTCCGCGGCCAGGTGGCGCTGGACGCCGAGGGTTACGTGCTGACCGAGCCCGGCTGCACGCGCACCAGCGTCGCCGGCGTCTTCGCCGCCGGCGACGTGCAGGATCGGGTCTACCGCCAGGCAGTGACGGCGGCCGGCACCGGCTGCATGGCGGCGCTGGAGGCGGAGAAATTCCTCGCGGAACGGGGGGCGGAAGCGGCCCTGGCGGCGGATTGATCCGGGAAACGCGCGCGCGAATCGGAATAAGAGGCTAGGTATGACGCTTGGCCCGAATCACCGAGGGCCTCCCCGCTCGGGAGCTTCTGCAGGAATGGATTGGGATAAGCTGCGCGTCTTCCACGCGGTGGCCGAGGCCGGCAGCTTCACCCATGCCGGGGACACGCTGAACCTCAGCCAGTCCGCCGTCTCGCGCCAGATTTCGGCGCTGGAAGAGGCGCTGCAGGTACCGCTGTTCCATCGCCATGCCCGCGGCCTGATCCTGACCGAGCAGGGCGAACAGCTCAACCGCACGGTCCGCGAGGTGTTCGCCAAGCTCGCGATGACCGAGGCGCTGCTGACCGAGAGCAAGGAAAAGCCGAGCGGGCGGCTCAAGGTCACCACCACGGTCGGCTTCGGCTCGTCCTGGCTGGCGCCGCGGCTGCAGGGCTTCCTCGAATCCTACCCGGACATCGCGATTTCGCTGATCCTGGATGATGCCGACCTGGACCTGGCCATGCGCGAGGCGGATGTCGCGATCCGCATGCATCCGCCGAAGCAGCCCGATCTGGTGCAGCGCCACCTGCTGACCATCGAATGGATCGTCTGCGCCTCGCCCGATTACCTGAAGCGGCGCAGCGTGCCGCAGCGGCCGGAGGATCTGGACGAGCACCGGCTGATCCTGTTCGGCGAGTACCGCCCGCCGGTGCCCGACATCAACTGGCTGGCCGAGGCCGGACGGCGACCGGGCCAGCCACGCCGCGCCACGCTCGAGGTCAACAATCTGCACGCGATGGATCTGGCGATCCGCGGCGGGCTCGGGATCGGCATCGTCCCCGACTACATGCAGCCCGAGGCGGGCGGGCTGGTGCGGGTGCTGCCGGAGCTGAAATCGCCGCGCGTCGATGCCTATTTCGTCTATCCGGAGGAACTGCGCACCTCCAAGCGGGTCGCGGTGTTCCGCGATTTCCTGCTCGCCCGGCTGCAGGAGCGCGGGGCGCAGGGATAGATCCCGATCGCCGGCGGTGGACTCACCGGGGGCATCAATAACGGACTGAAACGAAAAATCTCGACTGGGATCGCTTTGCCCGGTCGGAGCGATCCCGGACTGAAGCGGGCTCGCGCGCGGCGGCAGCGCCGGAGGGCGGCAATTGCGCGCGCCGGCAAGCGCCCGGCGCCTGCGTGCGATTCAGCGGCGCGAGGCCGTCGCGTTACCGAACATGGTCCAGGCTGCACCGAGGACCTCGGCCTGGTAGGAGAGGTTCAGCGCCGGCGTGTGCGAATGGTAATCGCCGATCGCGCGCATCAGGTCGCCGCGCTCGGCATCGAGATAGGTGCGCAGGATCGCCCCCGCCGCGGCGATGTTGAAACAGGCGTCGCCGATCAGCCGCAGCCGCACCGCGACCTCCGGCATGCGCGCGAACTGCGCCAGCGGCGCGACCCAGCGGGCATTGATCTGCATCACGCCGAAATCGTCGGTGCCGTCGGTGTTGTGGTGCACCGTGCCGACCGCGCCCCCCTCGACGCGATGGATCGCCGGCAGCACGCGCGGCGGCAGGTGATAGTACCGTGCCGTCGCAATCATGCAGGCGAGATAAGGGATCGCGATCATCCAAGCGGCCCGCTGCCCGGCTCAGCCATCCATCCGCCCCCCATCGCCGGCGGTGTTCCCGGGGCGGACGTTGCCGCGTCGCACCGCCCGTCGGCAAGCAGGAAAACGCGCCATTTCGCTTGGCCGGGTGCCACCATTCCCCTAAGGTGCGCCGCGCTGAGGATAGACATGAAATACTCCCGACCGGCGCCCAGCGCCCGCACGCCGGCCCCGGATGCCGGCTTCACGCTCCTCGAAATCCTTGTCGTCATCGCGATTCTCGGCCTGCTCATCGGGCTGGTCGCGCCGGCGGCACTGCGCCAGCTCTCCGGCGCCCGCGTCTCGGTCGCGCACCAGTCGATCGAGCGCATCGGCTCGACGCTCGATCTCTACAAGCTCGATGTCGGCAGCTATCCGACCACCGAGCAGGGGCTGCAGGCGCTGGTCACCAAGCCCGAGGACGTCGGCAACTGGAACGGACCGTACGTGAAGGGCGACAAAGTGCCGGTCGATCCGTGGAACCACGCCTATATCTATCGCAACCCCTCGACCCGCGGCGGGCATGAGTACGATCTCTGCTCGGAAGGCCCGAACGGCGGCGGCACCGACCAGTCCAACCTGATCTGCAATCCCTGAGGCGCCGGCTCGGCTCATCGCGCCGGCGGATCCCAGGCCAGAATGTGCCAGTCGCGGCCATCGATCGCCTGGCCGATATGCACCACCGCCCGCCGGGTCGCCCGCGTGCCGCCGGGACCCGCGACGCTGGCGGTGATTTCCGCCACGGTCTCCTGTGATGGCGGCGTCGCCGGCGCGGCGCCGACGGACGGCGCCGCGGCGTTGCCCTGCAGCACCCGTGCGACCACCGGATCGGCATCCGCCAGTACGGGGTCGGACGGATTGTAGAGCGAAAGGTGCGGCGCCAGCCGTGCCAGCAGTTCCGGCGTCATGCCGAGCACCATGCCGATCTCGTTGAGGCTCTGGAACGGCGCCCCCGGCGGCGCATAGGGGAGGCCGGCGGCGCGGTAGGCGGGTTCCTTGGCCGCATCCGGGCGCGGGTCGGCCGCCGGCGAGCGCCAGTCGATGATCGCGGCCGCGATCCGCGAAGCGGTGCGTGGATCGGCACCGACCGCGCCGAGCAGCCCCTCCAGCAGTTCCGGCGGCGCGATATTGGGATTGACCCGCCCGTCCAGCGGCTCGATGCGTATCGCGGCGGGCAGCCCGTCGACGCGCATCGCATGCACGAGACCATCGGCCGGGATGCGATGCGGCCCGGCATCGATCAGGCCGAATATCCCCTCGTACAGGGCGGCATCCGCGGCATCCTGCAGGGCCGCGCCGAGGCGAAGATTGTGCGCGAGCTGCGCCTCGGTCCGTCCGGCCGAGGTGAGCTCGGTGACCAGCAGCGCCAGCAGCACCATCGTCCACAGCACGATCAGCAGCGCGAACCCGGCCTCGCGCGCGCTGCTGGCGCCGTCGCGATGCTCGCCGCACGGCCGCGGCGGAGTGCGCCGGGGCATGGTCGCGCCGGCTACCGTCGGCGCCGGCGGCGCGCGGTGGTCACTGCAGGCGCCGCAACAGCTGCCCCTGCGGGTTCGAGGAGCCGCTGGGCGGCAGCGAATTGAGCTGCTGCGGCACCTCCGCGGCATTGTGCAGCTCGTCGCGCAGATCCTCGGTCAGCGCCCGCGCATCGCGCTGGTCGTGCACGACATGCGGCGTCAGCAGCACCAGCAGCTCGGTGCGCTGGCGGGTGTTGTTCTGGCTGCCGGCGAGCAGCCCGAGCAGCGGGATGTCCTTCAGGAACGGAATGCCCTGGTTGCCGTGCGAGGTGGTGTCGCTGATCAGCCCGGCGAGTCCGACGGTCTGCCCGTCCTGCACCACCACCCGGGACTGCACCGCGCGCTCGAGGAAGGTCGGCGAGTTCAAGCCGGTCGTCTGCGGCGCGGAGGTATCGACCGAGCTCACCTCCTGCGCGATGTCCAGCGTCACCAGCCCGCTACTGTTCACGCGCGGCGTCACCTGCATGATCACGCCGGTCTCGCGGTAATCGACGGAATTGACCAGCGGCGCGTTGCTCGTCAGCGTGCTCTGCTGCGTCTGGGTCAGGTAGGGAACCAGATTGCCGACCTGCAGCTTGGCCGGCTCGTTGTCCACCACCATCAGCTCCGGCGAGGACAGCACCCGCACATGGGTGATGTTCTGCAGCGCGTTGATCGCGAAGCTGCCGCCCTCGCGCCCGGTCAGCACGAAGCCGGGAAAGCCGTTGGAGAACTGCCGCCCCTGAGCGAAGCCGGCATTGTAGCTCAGTGCGCCGTTGATGCCGCCGGCCTGAAAGTAGAACTGCGTGCCGTATTGCAGCGCATCGTTCAGATCGACCTCGGCGATGATCGCGTCGATCCGCACCTGCAGCGGCAGGATGTCGATCTTGCGCAGCATCGCCAGCACCGTGTCCTCCTCCTGCGGCGTCGCGTAGATCAGAATCGCATTGTTCTGCTGGTCGGGGATGATCCGCATCGCCTCGGGGTTCGCCTGGCCGCCGTTCTCGCCGCCACCGCCGAGCCCGCCGAGCAGCGGGTTGGCCGCTGCCGCGGCCTCCCCTCCCGGCCTCGCGCCGGCGTAGGCGCTGCCGAGACCGCCCGCCGTGCCGAGCCCGCCGGCGGAGCCGAGGCCGCCGGCGGTGCCGTTCTGGCTGCCGAGCCCGCCCGTCGTGCCGGAGCCCAAGGTGGTGCCGCCGGTCATGCCGCCGCTGCTGCCGAGCCCGGCGACGCCACCGATCTGGCTGCCGGTGCCGCCCAGCGCCGCGGCGCCCTGTGCCGCCGCGGCGGCGCCGGACTGGCTCGGCTGCGCGGTGACGTTGTTGGGCGTGAACGCTTCCTGCAGCACGTAGGCGGTGTCGTTGGCGCGACTGTTCTGCAGGTAGTAGACGTGCCAGCTCCGCACCGTCTCCCGCCGCGCCCGTTCCACCAGGCCGTAGACGCGGCGGACGTCGTCGATCATCCGCGGCTCAGGCGCCACCACCAGCACCGAATCGATCCGCTGCATCGGGATCACGCGGACGACCCCGGCCAGCGCCGCGGCATGGTCGCTGCGGAAGGCGGATTGCAGCGCGGTCGCGAAATCCTGCGCATCGCCCGAGGAGACCGGCAGCAGCGCATAGGACTGGCCGGCCAGCTCATCGACGTCGAAGGCCTGCACCATGTTGATCAGCGCCTCCCGGGTGTCCGGGTTGCCGGTGATGATCAGGCTGTTGGCGCCGGGATTGGCGATGATCTTGCCGCCTGGGCCAGCAAAGGGCTGCAGCACCTTCGCCAGATCCTCGGCCGAGGCAAAGCGCAGCGGCACCACGGCACTGCCGGCCAGCGCGGCGCCGCCGGCCAGCGCCGGATTGGAGGCGACGGAGGCGGACGGCAGCACGCGATACAGCCCGCCGCTTTCGGTAATGGTCGCACCGTTCTGCGCCAGGATCGTCTGCAATGTCGCCAGCAACTGGTCGCGCGAGATCGGCCGTACCGTGCGCAGCGTCACCGTGCCGTGCACCGCCGGATCGATCGTGTAGTTGACGTGCAGCATGGTGCCCAGGATCTGCGCCACCACCTCGCGCAAATCGGTGTCGGCGAAGTCCAGCATCATGCTGCCGCCGCCGGAGCTGGTCGCGGGCGTGGACACTTGCGGCGTCTGCGCCGGCGCCACGCTGATCTGCGGTGGCGGCGTCGCTCCCGGCGTTCCCACCTGGCCGTTGACCCGCGCGCCTGCGAACCCGCCGGTGCCGGAAAGCGGCGGCAGCGGCTCCAGCGACGGCTCCTGGTCCGCCGGCTGATGGCATCCGACCAGCACCATGAGGCTGGCGGCCAGGCCGATGGCCGGCCGCGCTCGCGTCGCGAGGCGGCGCATCAATCGCCGGCCTGCTGGCGCCGCAGCGCCGGCAGCGGCAGGCCGAGCCGGCCGTTCGGAACACCCAGCGGGGCACCGCGGAAGCCCGGCATCCGCGCGGGCTCCGTCGATTTGGCGAAGCTCGGGCGCACCACCCGCTCGCCGTCCGGGCTCGCCAGGGTCACCGCCTCCGTGGCGATCGACCGCACCACGAACCCCGCCACCCGGCCGCCCTCCTCGACCACGATCGGCTTGGCCGGCGGCGGCGGCGCGAAGATCGCCCGGCTGCCCGCCGGCCCGACCATGATTCCAGCCAGGCGCGGGAACTCCGGCGCCGACGGTACACCGGCCACGACATGCGGTCCGGCGGGCGGGCGGCGATCCGGGCTGAACAGCGGTCGCGCCAGGCTGGATGCGGCGTAGCGCGCGGTCACGCCGCGCGCGACCGACGGCAGGCTGCGGGCATGGTGCGGCGCTTCGGGAGCCAGGGGCTGCTCCGCCGGCAAGCGCGCGTCGGGCATCAGCTCCACACCGATCAGGCCGCCCAGCACGACCGCCAGACCGCCCAGCGCCAGCAGCGCCGGCCCGGTGGCGGGCAGCATCGTCGCGCCGCGCCGCATCACTTGCTGGCCCCCGTGCCCGCCCGGAAGGCGTAAACCGAGAAACTCGCGTCCAGCGTCGGCGCGCTGCGGTCCAGAACGATCGGCGCCGACTGCACCTGGACATCGTCGATGAGCATGCGCGGGGTCGCCTCCTCCACCGATTGCAGCAGCCTGATCAGCGCCGCGTAAGGCGCGTTCACCGCCAGCCGAAGTCCGATCCGGCGATAGGCGCCGCGGTTTTCCGCCGGCAGCGTCTCGGCGCTGTTGATCGGCGCCCCGGCGGTGGCGGCCATCGTCTGCAGGCGCTCCTGCAACTGCGCTCCGGAGACCGCGTCGCTCGCGCCCTCCAGCAGCGTCTGCGGCGGTGGGCCGGAGGCGACGTTCGCCGCCTCGCGCCGCAGCTCCGGCAGTCGCGCGGCCAGCATCTCCATCCGCTCCGCCAGCGCCTGGCGCTGCTGCAGCCGATCCGCGCGCTCGCCATGCCAGGACAGCAGCGGCGCGGCAACGCCGAGCCACAGCGCCGCCAGCAGGACCACGGTGATCGCCACCGCCAGGACCTGCCCGCGCGTGCCGGTTGGCAGCGCCGCGTTCATGCGCCCCTCCTCGCCTCGGTCGGGCGGACCGGATCGGCCAACGCTCTCAGGGGCTCAGCTCCGCATGGATGGAGAACAAATCGGCGCGTCCGTTCTCGGTGCGCATCACCGGGGCGGCGAAGGCCGGGTTCAGGATGGTCGGATCGGCAGAGAGCAGACCGATCAGCCGCGGCGCCGCCGCCGACTGCCCGTCGATCGTCAAATGCCGCTGCCGCAGGGCGAAATTGGTGAGATACGTGTCGTCCGGCAGGATCTCGGTCAGCGCCGCCAGCGCC
>Ga0335074_10014235_pt1 | contig 11167 bp, 8 predicted proteins | sample Lox_Sample_23_FD_206715 | JGI IMG/M metagenome (GOLD analysis project Ga0335074, IMG submission 206715) | Soil microbial communities from Loxahatchee National Wildlife Refuge, Florida, United States - Lox_Sample_2.3 | ecosystem: Environmental > Terrestrial > Soil > Wetlands | place: USA: Florida...
AAGGCTACGCAGGTAGCCCCGGAACTCAGGGATCAGGGATAACACCGGCCTCGACTGACCCGAAAGTGCCGACTGCCTTCGCCACTCGTGCAGAGCAGTATGGTTCGGCACTAGTCCACGTAGCGACTCAGGGCGATTTGGCGGGGATAAAGGTTGAGTTGCGTGCAGGCTATCTGGCAGCCACGCCAGCGAGGACAAAGAAACCGTCGCCCGCCCGCTTCGTGACGCTCTGACCAAGCTATGCCGTCCGCCGAGCGATCACCGATCTGTGCCATCGATGGGCCCTCTTCGAGATCCTCCGGCCCGGCCAACATGCAGGGTACTCGCGGCATGTTCGTTTACACAACAGGGATTCGAATATTTCTCCCGACGAGTGGACCCATGCCCACGGCTCGCTGAGGATGACCGCCACGTTCGCTGCCGGAGGGCGCCGCCGTCATCAGCCGACTACCAGCACAAGCCTGCCCCGCACGTGGCCGTGCTCGCTGACACGATGGGCCTCGGCGATCGCCGCCAGCGGGAAGGTCTTGTCGACCGGAAGCCAGAATCGGCCCGCCTCGATCAGCTCGCCGATCTCGTCCAGGGAGTGGAACGCGTGGCCGTCGGAGAATCCGTTGCTGAACCGCACGCCGTGTTCTTTCGACCCGACGAAGTCGGCCAGCGTGACCACGTTCGCCGCCCCTCCGGCGAGATCGATGAGCTCGGGCAGGACGCCGTTTCCGGCGACATCGAGGGCGACGTCGACCCCGTCGGGGGCGAGGGCGCGGACCCGGTCGACCATGCCCTCCCCGTACACGACGGGCTCGGCGCCCAGCAGCGTTAGGTAGTTCTGGTTGCCGGCGCTGGCGGCGCCGATCACGCGCGCGCCGCGCGCAACGGCGAGCTGGACCGCCGTGCTGCCGATCCCGCCGGAGGCGCCGTTGATGAACAGCGCGCTCCCGCTGGCGACGCCGAGCTGGTCAAGCGCGCGGGTGGCGGTCTCGAGCGCGACCGGGAGGGCGGCCGCGTCGACGAACCCGAGGGACCAGGGGATGACGGCGCGGAAGGTCAGCAGCGCCAGCTCGGCCGCGCCCGCCCCGTCGTCGGAGACGCCGAACACGCGATCGCCGACGGCCACGTCGGTCACGCCCTCGCCGACCTCGTCGACCACGCCCGCCACGTCGCGTCCGGTTGTCTGCGGAAGCGCGACGCCGAAGTTCAGCTCGCCACTGCGCAGCTTCGGGTCGGTCCCGCTGATGCCGGCCGCGTGCACGAAGATCCGGACCTGGCCGGGACCAGGGCGCGGGTCGGGAAGGTCCACGATCTCGAGGACCTCAGGCTCCCCGAACCGCTGAAATTGCGCTGCTTTCATGACGTTTCCTCACTCAAGGACATACGGGTCCCGATCACCGGCGGGCTGCCGGTCCGGCAGGCATCTCTTCAGACAACCATAAAACTATACTCGCTGTATAAATATATCAAGCTGAAATTTCGGGTATCATTCTCCTATGAACGATCTATATCCTGGAGCCTCTGACCGTCACGAGCGCGCCGATCCAGGCGGGCCCGGCGCGGACGACGGTGCCCTCCGCGCGCAGACAGGCGAGGAGATTATCGACCGGCTGCGTCGGGTGCGGCTGGCCGAGGAGGCGCACTACCGCGCCCAGCACCCCGACGAGGGGTTGCGCGAGCGCAAGCGCCGGCTCACCCGGCACCTCATCGCCGACGCGGCGACCGCGATGTTCGCCAGCCGCGGCTTCGAGGCGGTGAAGGTGTCGGAGATCGCCGACCGCGCCAACGTCTCGATGAAGACGCTCTACAACTACTTCCCGACCAAGGAATCGATGGTGCTCGACGACGCCGACGAGCTCATCGAGCACCTAGGGGCGGCGCTGCGCGACCGGCTGGCCGGGACGCCGGTCACCGACGCCTTCGTCGCGGCGCTGGAGGCCAAAATGCGCGGATTCGACCTGCTCGACGACGAGCTCGCCGCCTCCGTGGCCGCCGCGTTCGCGGCGATGGTCAAGCAGACGCCCACGCTGCGCGCGCACTGGCTGCAGATCCAGGACCGCCTTGCCCGAGTGGCCGCCGGGGAGCTCGCCAGGCAGGCCGGCACGGCGCCCGACGACCCACGCCCGGCGCTGGCCGGGTGGGCGCTGGCCGGCCTGGTCCAGGTCGACATGGACTCGCGCACGCGCCACATCCGCGACGGCCTACGCGGGCCGCGGTTGCGCGATGCAGTCACCGCCGACCTGCGCCTGGCCGCGGAACTGCTGGAAACCGGGCTGGCCTCGCTCAGCCCCGAGCCCAACCGGGCACCAGGCCAGACCGGTCGGCCCGAAGTCGCGTCGCGGACGGAATCGTGAGCGGCTTCTGGCTGGAGCCCATCCCCATCGAAGGCCTGCACGTTTCGGTGTCACTCCTGGTGTTTGCGACCAGGGAAGACGCGGACAAGGCGCTCGAATCTCCGGCGCCACCGCCGGCCGGCGTCACCCAACTTGATGTGCAGGCCCGCGAGGTATTCGCGCAGGTGCGATTGTACGAGGCAGCGGCATGAGCAGGTGATGGCTTCCCACCGGGACGATGCGGCTGGCGACCGGTTCCCCCACGATCCGTGTCCGCCAGTGACCGCAGGTTATTGGCATGAGAACCCTTCGCCCATGCTGGCGGCGTGTCCCTTGGTGGCGATGTCTTACGCGTGGATCCCCGCGGCCATTGTCACCTCGGCGAGCCGGCGGCGCGCGCGGGCGGCTGGAGATCCGCGCTGGAACGAGCGTTCGCGAGGACCGCCCCGGGCAGATCGAGGGAGGGCGGTCATCATCCAGGGCCTTGCGTACGCGCCTCCCTGGGTCAGCGACCGATCGTTCCCGCCACTAGCTAGGTGGCGGCGGGACGGGATGAGCTGGCCGAAGGCCGCCAATCCGATCAGCCAGCCTGCCCGTCCGTTTTCCGTTCCTGACGTACTACTTTCAGGAGACCCTGGGCTACTCGGACCTGAGGTCCGGTTTCGCCTTTCTCCGCTTCTCGGCCGGGATCATCGCGGCCGCTGCCCTGTCCGGCAGGCTACTGCCCCGAGTTGGCCTGCGACCGCTCCTGATAATGGGGCTCGGCGGCGCGATCGTGGGCATGCTGTGGCTGAGCCGGCTGGCCGTGCGCGGTTCCTACGTCGCCGACGTCCTGCCAGCCGAGATCCTCCTCAGTCTCGGCATGGGGCTGGCCTTCGTGCTGCTGAGGGGGCACTGCCCTGTACCGGGTCCCGCCCGGCGACGCCGGGGTCGCCAGCGCCCTGGTCAACGCCACCCAGCAGGTGGGCAACTCCCTGGGCATCGCGCTGCTGAACATGGTAGCGGCCTCGGCCACCGCCGGCTACCTGGCCGGCCGGGGCCGGGTACGGGCGCCATGGCGGCCGCCCAGGTCCACGGCTACGCAGCCGCCTTCCTGGTCGGAGCGGGGTTCCTGCTGGCCGCGCTGGTGTCGTCGCGGCTCCGATCACCGCCACCCGGGGCGAACCTGGCTGACGGCCGACGAGATCACAAAGCTTCACCTTGATATATTTTTACAGAGACTGTATTTTTATAGCTGTAGTAATGATGGTGATCTCGATCGAGAGGACAGACGATGAGCGGTTCCCTGAACAATCCCGAGAGCGGCCGGCCGAGGCGGCGGTGGTGGATTCTCGCCGTCATGGCCACCGCACAGCTGATGGTCGCCCTTGACGCGACAGTCGTGAGCATCGCCCTGCCCCACGCGCAGGCCGCGCTGGGCTTCTCCAACGCGGACCGGCAGTGGATCGTCACCGCCTACGCGCTCGCGTTCGGCTGCCTGCTGCTGCTGGGCGGCCGCCTGGCAGACATCTTCGGCCGCAAGCCGTTGTTCCTAGTCGGCGTGACCGGCTTTGCCGTGGCCTCCGCCGCGGGAGGAGCGGCCCAGAACTTCGCGATGCTGGTCGCGGCCCGCGCCGCCCAAGGGGCATTCGCGGCGGTGCTGGCGCCGGCGGCGCTGTCGCTGCTGTCGACGACCTTCCCGCATCCGCACGAGCGCGGCAAGGCCTTCGGGATCTACAGCGGGATCGCGACCGCCGGCGCGTCGGTCGGGCTGCTGGTCGGCGGCGCGCTGACCCAGTACCTGAGCTGGCGCTGGACGATGTTCGTCAACGTCGCCATCGCGGCCGTCGTCATCGCCGGCGGCGCCATCCTGCTGACCTCCCCCGCCGCCCATGCGCGGCAGCGGCTCGACCGGGCCGGCGCGGTGCTCGGCGCCCTGGGGCTGTTCGGTGTGGTTTACGGGTTCGCGCACGCGGCGTCGAAGCCGGGCAGCGCGGGATGGGCCGACCCCCAGACGATCGGCTCGATCGTGGCCGGCGTCGCGGCGCTGGCCGCCTTCGTGATCACCGAGCGGCGAGCGGCGTACCCGCTGCTTCCGCTGCGCGTCGTCCTCGACCGCAATCGCGGCGCCTCCTACGCCGCGACCATGCTGGCCTCGGTCGGCCTGTTCGGCGTGTTCCTGTTCTTCACCTATTACCTGGAGACGATCCAGGGCTACAGCCCGGTCAGGACCGGGCTCGCGTTCCTGCCGCTCACGGTGTCGGTGCTAGTCGGCGCAGCGGTGACCGGCACCGCGCTGCTGCCCCGGGTGAGCCCGCGGCTGCTCGTCCCGCCCGGCCTGCTGCTGTCCGCCGCCGGGATGACGCTAATGGCGGGGATCGGCCTGCACTCCAGGTACGCCTGGCCGGCGCTGCCCGCGCTGATCGTGATCGGGCTGGCCCTGGGCGTGGTCTTCGCTCCGTGCTTCAGCCTCGGGACCTCCGGCGTCACCGATGACGACGCGGGGGTGGCATCGGCCGCGATCAACGTCTCCACGCAGATCGGCGCGTCGATCGGCACCGCCCTGCTCAACACCATCGCCACCGCCGCCGCCGCGAGCTTCATGACCGCGCACACCGTCGGCGCGGCTCCCGCGCCGGGGCTCGTCGCGCAGGCGGCGGTGCACAGCTACACCGTCGCGTTCCTGGTCGGCGCGCTGACCATGGCAGGAGCGGCGCTGATCGTGGCGCCCCTGCTGCGACGAGGCGTGGCCGAGCTGAGTGCCAGCGATGACACCCCAATTCCGGTGACGCAGGCGGCGTGAGCAGGGGGCTTTGCGGCGCCGGACCGGCTTCGGCCGACCGTGGCGGCGCCGCCAGAAAGAACACCGCCCGGGTGCGCTGCACCCGGGCGGTGTTCTCATTCGAGGCCGCCAAGGACGCTCGCCCGCCAGGTCCGAGACCGCGAGGACAGCACTTGGTTTCAGCGCTCGCCGCTGGTCCCGCGGTCGCGGATCGGTCGTCGGGCGATCCCTGACCTGTCACCGCGCGATCTCGGGCCGACGGTTTCCGCGAAGGGTCCAGGCGCGGCCGCCGAGGAGGGACAGGGCGGCGGGGAGGAGGATGCCGCGGACGACCGTGGCGTCGATGAGAACGGCGGCGGCCAGGCCGACGCCGAGGATCTTGAAGTCGAGGAGCGACAGCGTGGCGAAGATCGAGAAGACTGCCACCATGATCAGCGCGGCGCTGGTGACCACTCCGCCGCTCGACGCGATCCCGTCGACCACGGCGTCGCGTGGCGTGGAGCCGCGGGACCACAGCTCGCGGATCCGGCTCAGGATGAACACGTGGTAGTCCATGCTGATCCCGAACAGGAACACGAGCATGAACAGCGGCACCCAGTAGATGATGCCGCCGAACGAGGTGTAGTCGAGCGGTCCCTGGAGCCGTCCGTCCTGGAAGATCAGCGTGATCAGCCCGTAGGCCGCCCCCACCGACAGCAGGTTCAGCGCGATCGACACCAGCGGGATGGCAACCGACCGGAACGCCACCAGCAGCAGGACGAAGGCGAGCGCCGCGACGGCGGCGAGCACCACTGGCAGGACGGAGTCCATCTGCTGGACGTCGTCGTAGTTCGCCGCGGTGTCCCCGGTCACCGCGTAGCTGGCGCCTGGCACCTTGCCGAACGTCGCGGGCAGGATCTGCCCGCGCAGGGTCTGCAGGGCCTGCGCGGACGCGGGGTCCTGCCCGTTGCCCGCCAGCGTGACGTCCACGACGAGGGCGCGCCCGCCGCCGACCGCGGTGGCGGTGACGGGCTCGCGGATAGCCCCGTCGGCCGACGCGCGGGCCCGCAGCGCCGCGACCGCGGCGGCCATCTTCGGCCCGGTGACGTCGTCACCGGTGACGACCACCTCGGCGGGCGCGGGCGCCTGCGGGAACGCCCGCTCGATGGCGATCATCGTCTGCACTGCCGGGGCGTTGCGCGGTGCGTCGATGGCGGGTTCTCCCAGCCGCATGCCGAGCGCCGGCGCGGCGAGGACGAGCAGGGCCAGCACGGCGGCGCCGCCCCAGATCGCGGGTCTGGCGGCCACCCGCCGGGCCAGGGCCGCCCACAGCCTGGACGGGCGGGCGGCGGCGCGGCCGCGGCCGAGGAACGGTATCCGCGCGGCGTCGGCCCGCGGGCCGAGCCAGGCGAGCAGCGCGGGCAGCACGGTGAGCGAGCCGACCACGGCGATGCCGACCACGGCGATCGTGCCGACCGCCATGCCGGGGAACGGCCCGCTGCCGACCAGGAAGAGCCCGGACATCGCCGCCATCACGGTCAGCCCGGACACCAGGATCGTGTGGCCCGAGGTGCGCGCGGCGATCCGGAGCGCCTCGGCGGGCGAGCGGCCCTTGGCCCGCTCCTCGCGCTCGCGGCGCAGGTAGAACAGCGAGTAGTCGACGCCGACCGCCATCCCGATGACCACCACGACCTCGGAGGTGGCGCCGGTCACCGGCACCAGGCTGCTGGCGAGCGTCAGCACTCCCAGGGCGGCGGTGAGCGCGGACACCGCGAGCAGCACCGGGATGCCGGCCGCGACGAGCGAGCCGAACACGGCCGCGAGCAGGATCAGCGTGATCGGCACGGAGGTCGTCTCGGCCTGGCCGAAGTTGAGCGAGCTGTCGACCGCCTGGTCGATGCTGGCGTCGCCCGACTCGGCGATCACCAGGTCCGAGTGCTTTGCCTGGACCGCGGCGACCGCGCGCTGGTCGGCGGTTGCCGCCTGGTCCACGCTGGCGACGTCGCCGGGGACATCGAACGTGACCAGGGCGCTGCGTCCGTCGGACGACACCAGCGAACGGTCTGCGGTCGCCAGCGGGGACCTGACTCCGGACGCGTACCGCGGCAGACCTGCGAGCGCTGCCGCCACCTGGGCCGCCGCCTGGCGCATGGCCGGGTCGCCGGCGAACGTGGCGCCCGCTGCCCGCGCCTGGATCAGCACCGCCTCGGAGTACGGCATGTCCTGCGACGGCGCGACCTGGTGGAGGACGCGCTCCGCCCGCCCGGACTGCCCGGCGTCGTAGTTGGGCAGGCTCTTGGTCCCGAGCGCCTGCCCGGTGATGAAGACCGCGGCGACCAGGAGCAGCCAGGCGAGCACGGCGGTCTTGCGGTGCGCGGCGCTCCAGCCGGCCACGCGCTCGGTCAGGCTCGCCCGGCTCCGGCGATGGGCACCAGGCGGGTCATGCGCGTCGGTCATGAGTGCTGCGCGGGGCGTGTGAACACGTGACAGGCTCATCGGAGGGCCCTTTCTGAGTTGATCGCGGAGATCGTGGTACCTATGCGGGTGGCCGGGTCCCCGTTCCCGCCCATGAGCTGGACCCTCATGGACGGGGACGGGATCGGGAGTGACGGTTCTTGACAATCCATGCGGCTGGCCCGGGTGGTTCGGCGTCCGCCGCAACGGCGGGCCCAGTGCGTCAGCTTGCGGCGGACGAGGGCCCGGTGGTGGGGATGGGCTGGCCGAGCATGGCGCAGACCGCCCCGTCGATCAGGGTCTGGGTGGCGACGGCGGCCTTCGGGGTGGCGAGGCCGAAGATCGTGGTGACGAACACCGAGGCCGTGCGGTGGCCGGTACTGTCGGTGTAATCCCAGCTGGAGTAGCCGGGGGCCTGCCCGACGTGGCCCCAGACCGTTCCGCACGGGGTGACGGTCTCCTCGATGCCCAGTCCGTACCGGTTCGGCGTGCTCGGGCCCTCAGAGACGGTGGTCTCCATTTCTCTCAGCTGGGCGGGAGGCAGCAGCCGTCCGGACAGCAGCGCCGAGGTGAAGCGGGCCCAGTCGGCGGCGGAGGAGACCATGCCTCCGGCCGCCCATTCGGTGCTCGGGTTGATCCGGGTGGTGTCGACCCAGGTGCCGCGGGCGGGGCCGGCGAAGGAGCTGCCGGGCGGCGCGTACGGCGGGAGTACCGGGGCCAGCCGGGCGGCGTCGGGCTCGTAGCCGTTGGCCAGCCGGGCCTCGCCCGGCACCGGGAAGCTGGTGAGCAGGTAGGTGTCCTTCAGGCCGAGCGGCCGGACGATCCGCTGCTGGATCAGCTCGCCCAGGCTCTCGCCGGTGATCTTCTGGGCGACGAGTCCGAGCGCGATGTAGTTGGTGTTGCTGTAGGAGTACTCCTTGCCCGGGGCGAACAGCGGCTTGTGCCCGACGGCGGCGGCCAGCAGCTCGCGCGGGGTCCACGCCCTGGCGCTCTGGCCGTCGAATGCCTTCAGCACGGCCGGATCCTCGGTGTAGTTGAACAGGCCGCTGGTGTGGTCGAGCAGCATCCGGATGGTAATCGCGTGCCCGTCGGGGATGAGACCGGGCAGCCACTTCGAGACCGGGTCGGTCAGCGCCAGCCGATGCTCGGCGACCAGCTGCAGGATCACGGTGGCGACCATCGTCTTGGTGTTGGAGCCCATCCGGAACTCATTGCCGACGGTGAGCGTGCCGTCGGCCCTCGTCCACTTCGCCTGGTCGGCGATCTGGATGGCCGGCCCGCGGCCGTCGCCGACCCGGACAATGACGCCCGGCGCCCCGGCCGCCACTTCCTGCCGGGCCAGCGCGGCTAGCCGGGCCGCCGCGGGCGTGGAGCGCGATGGCTGGGTCGCGGCGACGGCGGTGCCCGGCAGCGCCGAGGCGCAGCCCGCGACGGTGCCGCCGAGGGCCAGCGCTGCGGCCACGGTCAGGGACGCCCGCCGGCCGCGCGGGGCCCGGGAGCGGCGACCCGGGGACCCGGGGCGCTGCGGCGACTGAGAGCGAGGGGACTGGGTGCTGGAAAACTGAGTGTTTTCTGTCATGGCTTCAGCCTGCCGACCGGGATACCGCGGCACACGGGTGCCCAGTCGCCGACCCGGGTAGGGAAAACTCCCCTGTGCAACGCCGGTCCGATCGGCCATGCTCATGGCATGACCCACGATCGCCGCCAACCTCCGGCCGGTATAGTGGGAGCCACCCGGGAGGACCTGAGCACGGTGACCGGTTCCGATCAGCTGTCGCCGCCGGCTGGGCCGGCGCCCGCGCGGTCGAGGCCTGGTCAGCCAGCCGGCTCCGCGGTGGCCCTGCGGCTGGGCTTGCTTGGCCAGTCGGTGCTGCTGGTCGTGGCGAGCATGGGCGGGGCCTGCCTGGCGACGGTCTGGATCTTCACGCTGCCGTTCGCGGGGACCCCGTTGACCCTGGGCGCGACCGCGCCGGTGCGATGGTTCGCCGACCGGCACCGGCGCTGGGCGGCGGGCCGGCTCGGCGCTCCGGTGCCGCGCCCGTACCAGCCGGCGTCGGGCGAGGGCTGGCTGGCGCGGGCGTGGGCGGTACTGCGTGACCCGGCGACCTGGCGGGACTGTGCCTGGCTGCTGGTGAACTCGGTGACGTCGGTGCTCACCTGCGGGCTGTCGGCCGTGTTGTTCCTCGGCGGCGCGTTCTACCTCTGCTATCCGCTGCTTGTCGCGGTGACCCCGCCGGCCGTGTTCCGCCAGCCTCTGGGGTTCTTCCAGCTGAACGGCACCGCGCAATCGTTCGCGATGATCCCGGTCGGCCTTGTGCTGTTGGCGATCTGGTATCTCACCGCGCTCAGGCTGACGATCCTGAACGCCCTGGTGATCGACGCTCTGCTGGCCCCCCTCAAGCACGTGGAGCTGCGGGCCAGGGTCGGGCAGTTGGCGTCCTCGCGGGCCGAGACGATCGACTCGCAGGCCCGCGAGCTGCGCCGGATCGAACGAGACCTGCACGACGGGGCGCAGGCCCGGCTGGTTTCGCTGGGGATGAGCCTGGGGCTAGCCGAGCGACTGCTGGCGCAGGACCCGCAGACGGCCCAACGGCTGCTGGCCGAGGCCCGCGAGTCGACCGTGGGCGCGCTGTCGGACCTGCGCAACCTGGTGCGCGGCATCCACCCGCCGGTGCTGGCCGACCGCGGCCTTGAAGGCGCAGTCGAGGCGCTGGCCATGGTCAACCCGGTGCCCACGACGGTGGACTTCCGGCTGCCCGGCCGGCTGCCGCCGCCGGTCGAGTCCGCGGCCTACTTCGCGATCGCGGAGGCGCTGTCGAACGCGATCAAGCACGCCGCGCCCCGGCGGATACAGATCAGCGCCGAATTCGCCCCCGGCCCCGGCGACACCGCCGGGCTGCTATCGATACTCGTGTCCGACGACGGTCACGGCGGCGCCAGGATCGGAGCGGGAACCGGGCTCAGCGGGATCGGGCGGCGGCTGTCCGCCTTCGACGGCACCCTCGTGGTGGACAGCCCGCCCGGCGGACCCACCAGCGTGAGGATGCAACTGCCGTGCGAATTGTCCTAGCCGAGGATCTCGCCCTGCTCAGGGAGGGCCTGATCCGGATCTTCGAGACCTACGGGTTCGAGGTCGTCGACGCCGTCGGCAACGGGCCGGCGCTGATCAAGGCGCTGACGACGCACCGGCCCGATATCGCGGTGGTCGATGTGCGGCTGCCGCCGACGTTCACCGACGAGGGCCTGCGGGCCGCGATCGACGCCCGTCGGCGTTTCCCCGGCCTGCCGGTGCTGGTGCTGTCGCAGTACGTCGAGCCCATCTACGCCAGAGAACTGCTGTCCGACGGCGCCGGGGCGGCCGGCTACCTGCTGAAAGACCGGGTCATGGACCTCGACCCGTTCATCGCCGCCGTCCGCCAGGTGGCCGCGGGCGGAACCGCGATGGACCCCGAGGTCATCGCCGCCCTGCTCACCCGCCACGCCGCCGACGTCCCGCTGCAGACCCTGACCCCGCGCGAGCACGAAGTCCTGGCGCTGATGGCGGAGGGCCGATCCAACGCCGCCATCGCCAGCCGGATGTTCATCACCGAGAAGGCCGTCAGCAAGCACAGCAACAACATCTTCGCCAAGCTCGGGCTTGAGCAGTGTG
>Ga0335074_10014236_pt1 | contig 11167 bp, 11 predicted proteins | sample Lox_Sample_23_FD_206715 | JGI IMG/M metagenome (GOLD analysis project Ga0335074, IMG submission 206715) | Soil microbial communities from Loxahatchee National Wildlife Refuge, Florida, United States - Lox_Sample_2.3 | ecosystem: Environmental > Terrestrial > Soil > Wetlands | place: USA...
GGCGTCCTCAAGGCATCGTGTAGCCGCCGCTGACGGAGATCAGCTGCCCGGTCACTTGGCGGGCCGCCGTCGGCGACGAGAACCACAGCACCGCTCGGCCGATGTCCTCGGCGGTGGTGAGCCGTCGCAGCGGAGTGTCCTTGAGCATGAAGTCGATCTGCTTCTCGTTGAACACCGCATCCTGCCCGACCGCCCAGAGGCTCTCGGCGCCAACGGCTTCCGGCCCCTCGGGGATGACCAGCCCCGGGCAGACGATGTTCGACCTGATGCCGTGACGGCCATGCTCGCGCGCCGTGGTGCGGGCCAGTGCCACCATCGCCGCCTTTGATGCCCCGTAGACGCCCTGCCTGATCTGACCGAACGCCGCGTCACTGGCGATGAACACGATCGCGCCGCCGCCGGCGTCTTTCATGATCGGTATCGCGGCTTGCGTGGCGGCGATCGCCGAGAACAGGTTGATCTCGATGGTGCGTTGCCACTTGTCCCGGTCGGTGTCGGTCGCGACGAAACCCGGAACACTCCAGCCGGCGTTGTTGACCAGGACGTCCAGGCCGCCCCAGGCGTCCTGCGCTGCGCCCACCGCGGCGGCGGCGCCGTCGGGCTCGGTCAGGTCGGCGATCGCCACCTTTACGTCGGCGGCGCCCAGCTCCTGAGCTTCGGCGCGGACCTTCTCCGCCTGCGGCGCGTCGATGTCGTTGATCACGATGCGCGCGCGTTCGGCCGCGAATGCATGCACGATGCCGCGCCCGATATTGGAGGCTCCCCCGGTGACGACGACCCGCGCGTCCGTCAGCCCGAGATCCATGTCGACTCCTCACCGCAGCGGCGTTGCTTGTGACGATCTGCGGATTAGTTTAACCTAGATTAGAAATTGTGTAACCAGCGGATAGGGTTTCCTGTGAGCGTCGTCCAGTCCTCGATCGCCGACGGCATCGGGCGCATCACGTTGAACCGGCCCGAACGCATGAACGCGATCACCGCCGAGCTGGCCCGCGACCTCGAAGATGCGCTGCGTGAGTTATCCCGCGACCCGGCCGCGAATGTGATCGTCATTCGCGGAGCGGGCAAAAACTTCTGCGCCGGGGGCGACGTTGCCGAAGTCGAGAGCCTGAGATCGGCTGGCCCGCAAGCGCTGAGGACCTTGTTCGAGAAGTTCCGCCGGGCCTGCGACGCCATCGCGGAGGTCGAGGTTCCGGTCGTGGCTGCAGTCGAGGGCGCCGCCATGGCGGGTGGCTTCGAGCTGATGCAGGCCGCGGACATCGTGCTTATCAGCGACGACGCCAAGATCGCCGACAACCACGTCAACTTCGGCATGATCCCAGGCGGCGGAAGCACGCAGCGGCTCCCCGGGCTGGTCGGGCGCCAGACAGCGCTCGGCCTGCTGCTCAGCGGCGACCGGCTGAGCGGTCAGGATGCGCTGCGTCTCGGCCTGGCATATCGAAGCTTTGCGCCGCAGGACTTCGACATTCGCGTGGACCAGTTCGTGGGCGAACTGGCCGGCCGCGATCGCCGCGCGGTGGTCGCGATCAAGAAGCTGGTTGCGGGCGCTCGACCGCAGCCTCAGGCGCAGGGCCTCGACGACGAGATCAGCGCGGTCGTCGCGCACATCTGTGGCCGCGGCGTCGCGGAGTTCAGCCGGATAGGAACAGCATGACCACCGTCGACGCGGCGCCCGTGACACTCGACATCGGTTCCGACGGCATCGCCCGGCTCTGCCTGAACCGGCCGGAGGCGTCCAACGGTCTCAACGTCGAACTGCTGAAGGCGCTGCACGACGCCGTCTTGCGTTGCCACGCCGAGGCTTCCGTGTCGGTCGTGCTGCTCACCGGTGCCGGACGCAACTTCTGCGCCGGCGGCGACATCCGGACATTCGAATCCAAGGGCACCGAGCTGCCGCACTATCTGCGCGAGGCGACGGCCTGGCTGCAGTTGGCCACGGCCGCGCTGATCCAGCTGCGGGTACCGGTGGTCACGGCCGTGCAGGGTTTCGCGGCCGGCGGCGGCGGGCTGGGCCTGGTCTGTGCCTCGGATGTCGTCGTCGCCGCTGAGTCGGCGAAATTCTTCTCCGGCGCGGTGCGGGTGGGCATGGCGCCCGACGGCGGGTCGTCGGTGACGCTGACCCAACTCGTCGGTTTGCGCCAGGCGCTACGAATCCTCCTGCTCAATCCCACCTTGTCGGCCGCCGAGGCGCGCGAGATCGGCCTAGTGACCGAGACAGTGCCGGACGATGAACTGTCCGCCCGGGCCACCGAAATCGCCACCACCTTGGCCAGCTCGCCGACGCTGGCCGTATCCGCGACCAAGCGGCTGGTGTGGAACGGGGTGGGCGCCTCGGTCGAGCAGCGGTTGGCCGAGGAATCCCGCACGGTGTCCGAATTGTCCGGCACCGCAGACGCGCTCGAAGGACTACGCGCTGTCATCGAACGCCGTCCACCGAAGTACACCGGCCGATGACCACGACGACCGCCGGACCGGTGCTGGTGCACGACGACGCCGCCGTGCGCACGATCACCCTGAACCGGCCGCAGAAACGCAACGCGATCGACATCGAGTTGCGCATCGCCTTGGCCGAGGCAATCGAATCGGCCGACCGTAACCCCGCCGTCCGCGTGATCATCGTGACCGGAGCGGGGCCGGCTTTCAGCTCGGGTGGGGACATCTCCACCATGCAGCGCATGTCCCCCGAAAATGCCATTGAACGAGTGCAGTTGGCGCAACGCGTCATTCGGGCCATCTGGAGTACCCCCAAGCCGGTGCTCGCGGCCGTCGAGGGATCGGCCTACGGAGCGGGCACGGCGCTGGCCGCCGCCTGCGACCGGGTGGTCGCGGCCCGCGACGCGACGTTCGCCACCACGTTCACCAATATCGGGCTCGCCGGAGACATGGGAATCTCGATATCGCTGCCGACACGCGTCGGCGTAGCGAGGGCCCGGCAGATGCTGATGCTGCCGAGACCGATCGCCGCGCCGGAGGCCCTCGACCTCGGACTGGTCGACGCGCTCGCGGAGCCCGGCCAGGCTTTGGCGTCGGCGCGCGCCGATGCTGGCCGACTTGCCGCGGGACCTCAGGATGCCTACGGGGTGATCAAGGCGCTGCTGACCGATCCGACGACCGTCGACCCGTTCGAGCTGCTTGACCGCGAAGCCGCCTGCCAGTCAGGGCTTTTCGACACCGACGACTTCGACGAGGGCATCGCCGCGTTTCGGGAGAAACGACCGCCGAATTTCGGCAAGAACGGACGGCCATGACCGCGGTCGTTAGCCAGTATGACCGGCTGATCAAGCGGGACAAGGTGCACGGCTCGCTGTACACCGACCCGGCGATCTTCGCCGAGGAGCTGCGCAAGATCTGGTATCGCAGCTGGGTTTTCGTCGGCCACGAGTCCGAAGTCGCGCAGCCCGGCGACTATGCGCGAAAACGCCTGGGGCTGCAGGACGTCATCATGACCCGCGATCGCGACGGCCAACTGCACCTGCTGCTGAACCGCTGCGCGCATCGGGGCAACCAGGTCTGCAGCGAGGCCAAAGGCAATGCGTCGGCGTTTCGCTGCCCGTACCACGGTTGGACGTACCGCAACGACGGCGAATTGGTCGGATTCCCGTTCTTCAAGGGCTACGGGCAACGCAAACTGGACCTCGCCCTTGGGCGGGTGCCGAGGGTCGACTCGTACCGCGGTTTTGTCTTCGGCAGCTTTGCCAGTGACGGCCCCACGCTGCTGGAGCACCTCGGCGGCGCGGCCGGTGAAATCGAAAGGCTGGTGCGACTGTCCCCCGAGGGCCGTGTCGAACTCACCGCCGGGTGGTTGCAGCACCGGACCGAGGCCAACTGGAAGCTGTTGGCGGAGAACGAGACCGACGGCTACCACCCGCAGTTCGTGCACGGGTCCATCTTCGGGGTGACCGGTAGCCCGATCGGCGCGCTGTACAGCGACAACTCCACGGCGGTAACCCGCGACCTGGGCAACGGGCACAGCGAGAACGACCTACGGCCCGAGTTTCGCAAGTTCGCCGAACCCATGCGCTGGTTCGGCACCACCGAGTCCCGGGTGCCCGGCTACGTCGCCGCGATGCGGGCCAAACACGGTGCCGACGCGGAACGCATCCTGATCGAGGGCGGGCCGCATGTGATGGTCTTCCCGAACCTGTTCATCGCCGAGATCCAGGTGTTCAATATCCAGCCGGTGGCCGTCGACCAGTGTGTCCAGTACTCGACAGCCGTCCAGCTCGCGGGCGCGGCAGAGCTCAACCGCCGCATGGTTTCCCAGTGCGTGGGGTCGGTGGGTCCGGCCGGCATGCTGCTCGCCGACGACACCGAGATGTACGAGCGCAACCAGGCCGGCCTCGAATCGCTGACACCGGAATGGCTCGACGTGCGCCGCGGACTGAACCGCGAGGCGGTCGACGAGAACGGCTACACCGTCGGCGGCGCCACCGATGAGACTGGCATGCGCGGCTTTTGGCGACAGTACAAGTCACTGATGGAGGCGCCGTGACGGCCGCGGCCCATACCCAGATTCCCGTTCCCGACGGCTTCGACCGCCATGCCGTCGAGCAGTTCCTCTACCGCGAGGCGCGTTTGGCCGACGAAGGCGACTACGACGCATGGGAAGCCCTGTGGACCGACGACGCGCTGTACTGGGTGCCGATCGACGGTGCCGGTGACGACCCCCAGCAGCAGATGTCGGTCATCTACGACAACCGCAACCGCATTGCCACCCGGCTCAAACAGCTGCGCACCGGCAAACGGTATGCGCAGGCTCCCCCCTCGAACCTGCGCCGGCTGCTGTCCAACATCGAATTCCTCGGCGGCAGCGCCAATCCCGACGGCGATGTTGATCTGGAAGTCGGTGCGAATTTTCTGGGCATCGAGTCACGCCCACGCGGCATCCGGCTGTGGGGCGGGCGCACCACCTACCGGCTGCGCCGCCACGACGGCGAGCTCCGGCTCGCCTACAAGAAGGTAGTCCTGGTTGACAACGACAAACCGCTCCCCACGTTGGGTTTCCTCATCTGAGGTCCGTCATGGCGATTGAATTCGATGACAACGAGGACGGCGGCGTCGTCGGCAGTGAGTTCGCCGAGGTGTCAGTCCGATTCGATGCGCGCGGCAACGCGCCCCGGCTGCGTCTGGAGGATCTGCGCACCGGCCGCGTACGCCATCTTGACGCGCTGGAACTCGAGGCCATCGTCTGGCTACCGGACGAAAGCCTCGCGCGTCTGCTCGATCCGTCGCACAGCCGTTGGCGGGGTGAGGATCCGGCGTCCGGATCATGAACCCGACGGCCACCATCGACGCCCGCCGCGACGAGCTGCGACGGCGCTTTCCGACGTGGCAGCCCCGAAACCTCGCGGACTGGCTGGACGACTGCGTCGAGCGCTACGGTAACCGGCCGATGGTCATCACCGACGACCGCGAACTCAGCTACGCCGACGTCGCGGCCCAATCCCGCCGCCTGGCAGATGGTTTGGTGTCGATCGGTGTCCAACCGGGCGACCGGGTTGCGATGATCATGGCGAACTACCCGGAGTTCGCGGCGATAAAGTTCGCCATCGCGCGGGCGGGTGCGATCGCGGTCCCGCTCAACTATCTCTACCGCAGCGACGAATTGCGATTCATCCTGGCCGATGCCGACTGCCACGTGGTGATCACCATGACCGGCTTCGCCGACCTGGACTACCAGGCGATGCTCGATGGCATACCGGACGCTCCGACCGCGGTGGTGCTGGACACCGACGGACACGCCCGTCGCGGCTCGCTCACGGTCGAGGGTCTGGCCGCCATCGGTGATCGGCACCGCGGCGCCAGCGAGGACCGCGGGCTGGACCCCGGTGCGCCCGGCGACATGCTGTACACCTCGGGCACGACCGGCTCGCCCAAAGGCGTGCTGGTATCGCATGATGCCGTGTTGCGAACAGCGTTCGCGTCGGCGCTGACCCGGGCTTACCAGGATGGTCGACGAATCCTGTTCGCGCTGCCCTGCTATCACATGTTCGGCTACATCGAGGGGCTGCTGTCGGTCGGCTTCGTCGGCGGCGCCATCATCCCGCAGCCCAGATTCAGCGCCGAAGGCTACTTCTCCGGCATTCAACGCCACCGCGCTACCGACCTGCTGTGTGTGCCGACGATGGCGGTGGCGATGATCGAGCACCCCGCCCGCGGCGAATACGACCTCAGTTCACTCACGGCGATCTTGTGCGGCTCGGCGCCCGCGCCGATCTGGCTCTGGGAACAGGTAGCCGCGGACTTTGGCGTCGGCGAAATCGTCACCGGCTACGGGATGACCGAGTGCGGCGGGGCGATGACGCTGACCCGTCCGGAGGATCCGCTGGAGCTGACCGCCAGCACGGTGGGCCGCCCAAAGATGGCCGGCGTCGCCGGAATTGCGGGCGCCGATGCGCTTGTGGAATACCAGGCGGTGCACCCCGAAAGCGGCGCGGCCCTGCCACCGGGCGAAGAAGGCGAACTCGTCTCGCGGGGACCCGCGACGATGCTCGGGTACTGGAATCGGCCCCATGACACCGAGGTAACGCTGCGCAACGGGTGGCTGCACTCCGGCGACCTCGGGGTTGTGCGCGAGGACGGCAATCTGCACGTCACCGGTCGCAGCAAGGAGCTCTACAAGAGCGGCGGCGAGTTGGTCATGCCCCAGGAGATCGAAGACCTGCTGGCCGCTCACGACGCGGTCAGTCAGGTCTTCGCCATCGGCCTGCCCGATGAGCGTTGGGGCGAGATCGGCTGTGTCGTTGTCGTTTTAGCACCGGGCGCCACGCTGAGTGAGGCTGACGTGCTGGCCATCTGCCGCGCTAAGCTCGCGAGGTTCAAGGTCCCCAAACGGGTGGTGTTCTACCGCGCCGACGACCTGCCCACCACGCCGACGGGCAAGGTGCAGAAATACCTTCTCGTCCAACAGCTGAGCAGCTGCCCTGCGCCGGCCGGTCGATCAAACAGAATTTAACTCAGAATAAAAAGAGTGCTATCGTGGGACTCGCATCGAAGGGAGTGTTCGCACGTAATGTCGACTGACCACACCTTCGACACCAAAGTGTCGACCACCCAACAGCTCTACCGCACCCTCGCCGCCGCGGATCGGGACGCGTTGACGGCGCTGCTGCATCCGGGTTTCGTCGGCGCCGTGACCGACGGCCTCCCGCTCGACATGGGCGGCCGCCACGACGGACCGGAAGCCATGCGACGCAACGTGTGGTGGACCATCGGAAGACACTTCAAGGTCGAGGTGCAGCCCGAGGAATACCGCACCCTCGACGACGGCCGACTGTTTGTCGCCGGCCACTATCGCGGCGAAGGCCGCATCTCTGGCCGCCGACTCGACGCGGCGTTCATCCACCTGATCGCCTTTGACGACGACGGGCTGATCACGTCGCTGGAGCAGCTCACCGACAGCGCGGCGTGGATCGAGGCCCTCGGCGAAGGCGCACCGCTGCAGACCATCGAGTACTCGGTCAGCGAAGCGCTTGCCACGGTGTGCCTGAACCGCCCGGAGGCCCGTAACGCTATCGACATGCGGATGGCCGAGGAAACCCTCGCTGTAGCACGACGAATCGCGTCCGACGATTCGATTCGTGCGGTGCTCATCTGTGGGAACGGGCCGGCGCTGACCGTCGGCGGAGACAAGGACTACTTCCCCACCCGGTCGGAGCGATTCGGGGAGCTGCTGGGGCAGATGACCACGCCATATCATGAGGCGTTTCGTGTGCTGAGCCGGATCGACGCCCCGATCGTCACCGCGGCGCACGGCGCGGTCGCCGGCGGCGGCCTGGGCTATGTGTATGCCGCCGATCTGGTCATCGCGGCCGAGGGAACCAAGTTCGTGACAGCGTTTGCCGCATTGGGACTTTCGGGCGACGGGGGCGGAACCTGGTATCTGCCAAGGCTGATCGGTCCACGCCGAGCCGCGGAGGCCTATCTGCGCAACAGGCCGATCGAGGCCGCCGAGGCGCTGCAGTGGGGCCTGATCAACGAGATCGTGCCCGCCGCGGAACTGCGCGGCCGGGCCGAGGCAGTGGCGCGGGAACTGGCCAGCGGCCCCACCCGCGGTTTCGGCCGCATGCGTGCACTGCTGCGCGACGCGTGGCAAAACGACTTGCCGACTCAACTGCAAGCCGAGACCGACGCGCTCCGCGACACCGGCAATACCGCCGACGCCGCAAGGGCCATTGACGATTTCGCGGCCAAGCGCCGCCCCGAATTCAACGGACGGTAGGACATGGGACTGATTCAGGACTCCGCAGAGCACAGGGCCATTCGGGAGACGGTGGCCGGCATCGCATCTCGCCACGGGGCGGCGTACTTCATCGAGCGCGCCCGATCCGGCGGCAATGTCGATGAACTGTGGAAAGACCTCGGCGCCGCGGGGCTGCTCGGGCTGCACCTGCCCGAAGAATACGGCGGCGGCGGAGGCGGGATGGCCGAGGCGGTCGTCGTCGTCGAAGAGCTCGCCGCGCATGGCATGCCACTACTGGTCTGGGTGATCTCACCCGCGATCTGCGGCAACATTCTGGCCCATCACGGGTCCGAGGAGATGAAGCAGCGCTGGCTGCCGGCCATCGCCGACGGAACCAAGGTCATGGCATTCGGCCTGACCGAGCCGGACGCCGGCTCCAACAGCCACAACGTCAAGACCACGGCCCGACGCACCGAAACCGGTTGGACCATCTCGGGTTCCAAGTACTACATCTCGGCCGTCGACCAGTCCGACGCGATACTCGTAGTCGCCCGAGACGCCGAACATTCGACGCCGGAGAAAAGCGCCCTGTCGCTGTTCGTGGTCCCGACGAAGAGCCCGGGACTGTCATTCCAGGAGATCGACACCGCGATCGTGTCGACGGATCGACAGTTCACCGTCTACTTCGACAATGTGGAAGTCGGAGACGACGCGCTGATCGGCGTCGCCGGTAACGGGCTGCGGCAGGTGTTCGCCGGGCTGAACCCCGAGCGGATCTTGGTCGGCGCGGTCTGCGGCGGCATAGGCCGCTACGCGATCGACAAAGCCGCGGCCTATGCCAGAGACCGTCAGGTCTGGTCCACACCGATCGGCGCCCACCAGGGCATCGCCCATCCGCTGGCCGAAGCGCACATCGCCGTGGAGCTGAGCCGGTTGGCCACCGTGCGCAGCGCTGAGCTGTTCGACGCCGGTGAAAACGCCGGTGAGGCCGCCAATATCGCGAAGTTCGCCGCCTCAGAGGCCGCCCTCAAGGCGCTCGACCAGGCGATCCAGACCCACGGCGGCAACGGTCTGGCCCACGAGTACGGCCTGTCCGAGCTGTGGTTCGTCACCCGCCTGATGCGCACCGCCCCGGTTAGCCGCGAGATGGTGCTCAACTTCATCGCCCAGTCGTCGCTGGGCCTGCCACGCTCCTACTAGGTCTGGAAGAAATCCACATGAGCACAGCGCAATTCGACGTCGTCGTCGTTGGGGCCGGTGCGGGCGGCCTGTTCACCGCCGCGCGGCTGGCGCATCTCGGCTATCGGACGCTGGTCGTGGAACGGCTCGACAAGATCGGCGGCCGCGCGTCCACCGACGACATCGACGGCTTCAAGGTCAACAACGGCGCGATCGTGATCGAGGTCGGGGGCATCACCCAGCAGACCTGCGAACAGGTCGGCGCGCCGTTCGACATCCGCGAGCCCAAACCGCCGCTGCTGTACCGGATCGGCGGAAACGACGTCGACGTCACCGGCGGCGGCTGGGGCTTTCTGCTCAGCAAGCTGACCCGGCAGGGCGCCAAGTTACTGAAGGGCATCGGGGCGGCGCGCAACGACTCGGGGTTGCCCGAAGACGAGATCTCCACTGCCGACTGGGTTTCCCGCTACACGAAAAACGAAGGCGTGCACGGCATCTTCCGCAACATGTGCGCGTCGATTTTCGCGGTGGATTCCGAGGATCTGCCCGCGAGAGTGTTTCTGACGTATTTCACGCGGAAGAGCGCCTTCAAGCAGTTCGGGTTTCATCCCGAGGGCACCATCGGGCTGTGGCGCGGCCTGGTGGGCGCCATTGAATCTCACGGTGGACAGGTGTGGCTCTCGACGCCGGTCGTCAAGATCTGTTGCGACGGCGCGACGGTGACTGGCGTGCAGGTCAACCGGGGCGACGAGACCATTACCATCGACGCGCCGATCGTGGTGAGCGATATCGGGCCCACCGCCACCGTCAAGCTACTCGGCGAGGACAGCGTTCCCGCCGATTACCAAGATCTGGTGAAAAAGGCTGACCGGCCCACCGCGATGATCTCAGTCAACTTCGCCAGCCGGGAGCGGTTGGTGGACGTGCCGGGGATGTTGAGCTTCGCCAAATCCCGTCGGCTGGCCTACATCGCCAACTTCACCGATACCTGCCCGGAGATGGCTCCGCCCGGCTGGAACCTCTACGTGGGCACCGCGGTGCCCAAGCCGTCGATCGGCGACTTCGACGACGCCGCCGAGACCGAACTGCTGCTGGACGATCTGCGGGACACCATCGACCGCTTCGACGAACGCGCCCGAATCCTGAACATCGCTGTCACCCGCGATGATTGGCCACCTCAGCGGGCCGTCGCCGGATTCGACCTACCCCACGACACACCGTTTACCGGCCTATGGAATGTCGGCGACGCGGTCAAGGAGTACGCCAATGGCGGCACTACCGCGTGCGCCGAGACGGCCCATCTTGTGGTCGACAAGATCGTCGCCGCTTATTCGCCTGCGGGGCGAAGTCCGTTGCGCACCAATACTTGAGCATTCGACACGATGGTGTCCACCGAACTGCGGCGCGGATCGAACCACTCCGTCGACCAGTTCAACGCGCCGATCACCAGCAACTGAGCAATCCGAGTGTCGAGGTCGTCGCGGAGCTGACCCTTCGCGCGCGCTTCGTCGAACAGCCGCCGCCAGATCCGGCCGTAACCGGCCTCCTCCTTGAGCTGACGGGCCCTTAATCGCTCTGGGATCTGGCCCGCATTGCGGATGGTCGCCGAGGCGTAGTCCGACAGCTCCAACTGGTGACGCAGGTGTCCCTCGACGGCCGCGAGGATCTTGTCCATCGGCAAGGTGTCCGGCGGCAGCGCGTCCAACACGCCCTGCAAATGCCTTCGCATGTCGGCGATCCCGGCGTACATCACCTCTTCGATGAGTTCTTCGCGGGACGCGAAGTAGTAGTAGATGGCCGGTGCCT
>Ga0335074_10014238_pt1 | contig 11166 bp, 10 predicted proteins | sample Lox_Sample_23_FD_206715 | JGI IMG/M metagenome (GOLD analysis project Ga0335074, IMG submission 206715) | Soil microbial communities from Loxahatchee National Wildlife Refuge, Florida, United States - Lox_Sample_2.3 | ecosystem: Environmental > Terrestrial > Soil > Wetlands | place: USA...
ATTCGATGATCGAGCGCGGCAGCCGGGTCCCTTCGGGAATGCCGAGCCGTTCCGACAGGCTGCCGGCGGCGATGTTGCGCACCACCACTTCCAGCGGAATGATCTCTACCTCGCGGATGAGCTGCTCGCGCATGTTGAGCCGGCGCACGAAATGGGTGGGGATTCCGATCTCCCCCAGCCGCATCATCAGGTACTCGCTGATGCGGTTGTTCAGCACCCCCTTGCCGGTGATGATGCCTTTCTTCTTGGCGTTGAACGCGGTCGCGTCGTCCTTGAAATACTGCACGAGGGTGCCAGGCTCGGGCCCCTCGAACAGGATCTTGGCCTTTCCCTCGTAGAGCTGACGGCGGCGGGCCATCGACATTCCCTTCAAGCAGGCACCGCGCCCCCAGGGGCTCGGGCACGCGGCGCCACCCGGAGCTGCGGCGGCGAGCCGGATATAGCAGCGGGCTCCGCCTGCCGCCAAACCCGGCCGGCGAGAGGAGGGGAGGCAGGTGAGGAAGTCGAACCGCAGAGGCGCAGAGGGCGCAGAGACCGGCGAGCAGCCGAACCTGTCTCTGCGCCCTCTGCGCCTCTGCGGTTCGGCTTCTTCTTTCTCCTTACCGGCTCCACCTACCGGACAGCGCCCAAGCCGCCATGGCTGCCCAGCCCGGCCAGGAACTCACCGAGTCCCACCAGGCGAGGCGTGCGCGACCGCGCGGCGTGGAGGACCGCGCCGACCTCCGCCACGGTCCGCTCGAAATCGTCGTTCACGACCACGTGGTCGAACTCGTTGCAGTGGCTGATCTCCTCGCGCGCCAATTGCATGCGCCGGGCGATTTCCGCCGGTGCGTCACCGGCGCGCCGCACCAGCCGTTGTTCCAGCGCGGCGAGCGAAGGGGGCAGCAGGAACACCCCGACAACGTCCGCCGGCAGGGCGTCGTGCAAGCTGCGATACCCCTGCCAATCGATGTCGAAGACCATGTCGCGGCCGGCCGCCAGAGCGGCCTCGACGGGCGCGCGGGGCGTGCCGTAGCAATCCCGGCCGAGCACGCGGGCCCATTCCAGGAAGGCGCCTGCATCCCGCCGGTCAGCGAACTCAGCGTCGGTCAGGAAATGGTAATCCACCCCGTTCTGCTCGCCCGGCCGAGCCGCGCGGGTGGTAGCGCTCACCGAGACAGCCAGCTCCGGCTCGCGCGCCAGCAAGGCGCGGACGACCGAGCTCTTGCCACCGCCAGGCGGGCCGGCCAGCACCAGACCGAGGCCCCGACGGCCGATCCGCACCGCGCTCATTCGATGTTCTGCACCTGCTCGCGAAGCTGCTCCACCGCCGCCTTCAGCTTCAACCCGGTGGCGGTCAGCGCGACCGAGGCCGACTTGGCGCAGAGCGTGTTGGCCTCGCGGTTGAACTCCTGCACCAGGAAATCGAGGCGCCGGCCCACCGCGGTGCCCTCGGCCAGCAAAGCGCGCGCGGCGGCGACATGCGCCGCAAGCCGGTCGAGCTCCTCGCGGACGTCGGACCGCGCGGCCAGCAGCGCCACTTCCTGGGCGATCCGTTCCTCCGGCAGGGATGGCGTGGCACGGAGCAGTGCGGTCAGGTTGTCCATCAGCCGGGCGCGCTGCAAGGCAGGCTGGTCGGCGGCCTCGGCGGCCGCTGTCGCGTGCAGGTCGGCGACCTCGTCCAGCAGGCCGCCCAGCACCGAATCAAGCCGCGTGCCCTCCGCACGGCGGGCGGCGACCAACGACTCGAGCGCCGCCTGAAAGCCCGACCGCAGCATGTCGGCCGCGCGCTCCGACGGACCCTCGTCCGCTTCGGCTGGCGCCGGGCGCAGCACGCCGGGCAGCGCCAGCAGGGCCTCGGCGCGCGGCGGCGGGCTGCCGGGAATCCGCTCGGCCAGCGCCAGCGCCAGCGAGACCGCCTGGTCCAACGCCGCCGGGTCAGGGATCAGCCGCGGCTCGCTCTCGCGCTTGACCGTGAGGTTGGCGGTGACGTTGCCTCGCTTCAGCGCGCGCCCGGCCGTCTCGCGCAGGCCAGGCTCCAGCGCGTCCCAGCCGGGCGGCAAGCGGAGGCGCACGTCGAGGCCGCGGCCGTTCACGCTGCGCAGCTCCCAGGTCCAGCCGAAACCATGGCCCTGACCAGAGGCGCGGCCGAAGCCGGTCATCGAGGCGAGACACGTCATGCGTTGGCTTCTATCAGTGCCCCGGCCGCCTGCAATATCCTCGCGGCGCCAGACCTGATTTATGGTGACCCGAAACGGCGAGCACGCCCAACACCCCCACCTCTCCCGCTCTGCGGGAGAGGTCGCCGCGCGCAGCGCGGCGGGTGAGGGTGCAGCCGGTCCGGCTGAATGCGCTCCAGCGGGAGGACTTGGATGAATATCTCCGAAATCGATGCAACCATCCTCGACGGCAGCGTTAAGGGCATCCCCGGCAACACCGAGCCATTTCCGCTCGGTCGGATCGGCGCCAAGGGCTGGAACATCCTGCGGGAAGACTTGCCGCTGCCGCTCGCCGTGCTGCGCCACTCGGCGTTGCGGCACAACGGGCATTGGATGCGCCAGTTCCTGGCGCGGTCGGGCGCGGTCATCGCGCCGCACGGCAAGACAACGATGAGCCCGCAGCTATTTCGTGATCAGCTAGCGGATGGCGCCTGGGCGATCACCGTCGCCACGACGCAGCAGTTGCGCGTCTGCCGCGACTTCGGCATCGAGCGGGCGGTGCTGGCGAACCAGCTCGTCGGGCGGCAGGCGATTTCTTACGTGCTGGCCGAGCTGAAGCGGGACGGGGCCTTCGATTTCTATTGCCTGGTCGATTCCGTCGCCAATGTCGAGCAGCTTGCGGCGGCGGCGCGCGCCGCCGCACCGGGCCGGCCGCTGCAGGTGCTGCTGGAAGGCGGCATGGTGGGTGGCCGCACCGGCTGCCGCGACGTGGCGGCGGCACTTGCGGTGGGACGCGCGGTAAAGGCTGCGGCGCCGTATCTTGCGCTGTGCGGTGTGGAGGGGTTCGAGGGGCTGGTGCACACTGAGTCGCCCGCGGACGACGCCGCCACGGTGTCGCGCTTCCTTGATTTTCTTGTCGAGCTCTCCATCGCCTGCGAGAAGGCGGACCTTTTCACACCGGGGCAGATCATCATCAGCGCCGGCGGCTCGGCGTTCTACGACCTGGTTGTGGAGCGTTTCGGCAAGGCTGGGATCGCGCGCGATGTCCTGGTGGTGACGCGCAGCGGCTGTTATCTCACGCATGATTCGAAGATGTATCGCGAAGCGTTCGCGGAGATCCGCAAGCGGTCGCCGACCCTGGACAATCTCGGTCCCGGGCTGATGCCGGCGCTGGAGGTCTGGGCCTATGTGCAGTCGAGGCCCGAACCGACGAAAGCAATCCTGACGGTAGGCAAGCGTGATATTTCATATGATTTGGATCTGCCCGTGCCGCTCAAATGGGTGCGGCCGGGCGCCGGGGTTGACGCGCATGCCATCGCGGAAATCGGCGCCGGCCATGTGGTCACCGGGCTGAATGATCAGCACTGCCATCTGGCGGTGCCTGCAGACAGCCCGCTGGCGGTCGGCGACATGGTGGGGTTCGGTATCTCGCATCCCTGCACGACGTTCGACAAATGGGACGTCATCCCATTGGTCGATGACGACTATACTGTGGTCTCGGCCATCAAGACGTTCTTTTGACGTCATCGGCGGCGGCGGCGATCCGAACCGCGCCAGCGATGATCGCTCCCTAGCAGACTGTCTATAACGGCGAGCTATCAACCGATCCTCAAAGATGGAGCAAAGAGTTCCCAATGCAAACGACCTGGATCCCTCACGAGAAACATGGCAAGCTTACCACGCAAAGCGACTTGCCGGACACCGTCTTTGCCTTCCCGAACCAACGAAAAGAGCCGCTGACGGATGCACAGCATGTTCGTAATGCCGTCGCGCGGTTCGATCAGGTCATCGGCGTCTCCGATGACGATCGTGCTTTGGCCTTCGCGAACATTGAAAAGGCTGCAAAGTACTATAACGTCGACCTTTCGGAGACGTCATGGCACGATCTCGGCGTTCATCCGCAACGCCACCGGAAAGAGGCGGCCGCTAAAGGCGCTGCAACAAGCAAGCGAGAGCGCGAAGAACGAGGCAATTAGGCCCACGTCTGTCCGGTTTCACTCGACGCGCCGCACGGCCGCTCCCTCATCATCACGGCCGGCGAAGCTTGTTCCAGCGAAAGCAGGATGCCGAGCATCCAGGACATTCTCCGGCTTGGTGTATGCCTCCGCGCACCGGAGCACCAGAGAAGATTTCCATCGTCACGGAGACGGAAGCATGCGCCCGCCAGCGATCTCGCTCGCTCAACTCGTGCCCTTGCCTGAGATTTACCGGACAACGATCCCGGCAGCCTACGAGGACCGGAACGGCCACATGAACGTACGCTGGTACCTCGTCCTCTACGACGAGGCAGGCGACGCGATGTACCCGATGCTGGGGCTGACCGACGAGTACTTCGCGGCGTCGGGGATGGGCGGCTTCGATCTTGAGCATCACCTCTGGTACGCCTCCGAAGTGCGCGTCGGAGACACGGTGGCGATCAGGCTACGGATGCTCGCACGGAGCCCGAAGCTTTGCCATTACATGATGTTCATGGTGAACGAGACCCGCGGCAGGCTCTCGTCGCTTTTCGAGTGCGTGCATGCCCATGCAGACCTCAAGGCCCGACGCACAGCTGCCTTTCCGGCTCAGGCGGTTGCTGCGATTGATGCTCTCATCGCCGCGCAACAGGCGCTCGCCTGGGCGGCGCCGACCTCAGGGGCGATGGCCGTCCAAGACACCTTCAGCGCGTAACCGCACTTGGTAGATGAGGCTGGTGTGATAGTGTCGCACTTCGTGTCGTGCGGCGGGCGACCGACCGGGCGCGTCGGCAGCCGCGGGATACTCCCGCGCAGAACGCCCCTTGATCGGCAGTACGTTCAACTGCCCGATCAAAGGGTGTTCTCCGCGTCGCTGGCAGACGGCAAGCGACGCCACGACAAAGTGAGCGCGCGCAAGAACCTGATTGCATCTGGCATATCGCACCAACGAGCCAGCGTCAGTCCGGATGAAGTTCTTGGCAGGCACGGGGTTGCGTCGGCGGAGAACCGCGCAATGATGAGTGAATGGTGAGGTGTTTCACTCTCCTGCTGCTCGCGCTGCCCGTTACCGCCGCCGCCGATCCCGGCCCGGCGGTCATCGACCTGACATATGCCGGTTATGCCTCCGGTCTCCACGTCGTGACGATGCAGAGCGAACTGCAGTTGACGACCAGTGGCTATCGTATCGCGATGGCCGGACAGACCACCGGCATTACTGGCTTCGTCTACCATGCCCATTGGCAGTCCTGGGCCGATGGCGCTTGGAATGGCCCGAGCGTGAACGCGCTGCATTTCGACAGCAACGGCGTATATGGCGGCGACCCGCGACAGGTCGAGATCGCGTTCAGGGGTCGCCAGGCGGTGGTGCAGGCGCTGCAGCCACCAGATGACGGCGAGCACACACCCGTGCCGCCAACGCTCACGCACAATGTTATTGATGGCCTCAGCCTCACGGCACTCGTCGTCCACCAGGTCGCAACACTCGGCCACTGCGTCGGACAGGTGACCACGTTCGATGGCCGGCAAGTGGAGTCACTGACACTGGCGGGCGACGGCACTGAAATGCTACCGGCGACCGGCCGCTCCAACTGGCGCGGCCCGACGCAACGCTGCCGGATCAATGCCCGGGTCCTCGCCGGCTTCTATCGCGATGAGAACGATGATCCGTTACGGACGCATACGGAGTTTATCTGGCTCGGGAATGTCCTGTCCGGCGTCCCGCTGCTCCCAGTGCGAATGACCGCGTCGTCTAACCACATCGGCCAAGTCATGCTGTATCTCATCGGCGCGAAGCTGAAGTGAGGCGCCCAAGCATCAGGATAAGGAGAGGTGAATAACCCGCTGCCGATAAAAGGCTTGGCTCCGGCGAACCCTGCGTGGTCCGGGACCCATCTGTCCGGTCTCTGGGGCGCCGCCCTTAGCGCCGTGGCATTAGACCGACGGCCGGCGACCTCCTGCTCAAAGGCCGAAAGATCGGACAGCAGCTTTGCCATGTGCGTTCTTGCTCCGCGATTGCGTGCCTCCTTGGGTTTCGAGGCACCCGTCGGCATGCATCCCGAGCATGGCGCCGATGCCGCCGAAGGCGTAAGTCATTACCGAGATCGGCGCGCGGTCGCGCAGGCCCAGCGTTTCCTGCGTGCTGCCGTTGCGCAGCCTGACCGTGCGGGTGACCGGGATGCGGGCCAGCAGCGCCCGTGCTTCACACGGAGCCCGGAACTGCACCGCTTGGGCGATTCGGGCAAAGCCATCGTCGTTATCGCTTCAGCACCTTCGCAATAGCACCGCCGCGCAGGCGGGCGGCCTGCGGCAGGTCGCTGCCCAGCAACGGCCGCAGATACTTCTCGAACGCCGGCGTCACATCGCTGCCCGAGGGTGCGATGAAGTCATCCGTCATCACTCTGGTCTTGCCCGCAACTTTCGCCAGCTCCACCATGGCGTAATCGACGGCATAATCCCCGATTCGCCGGATCGCCACCGAGCCGTCGCCGGCTCCCCGGATCGCCTGCTTGACCGCGACTTCGCCGACTTCGCGCGCCTCCCGTCGATCCACGTCCGAGGCGCACCCGGCAAACGAGCGCTGCAGATAGCCGAATGTATCGCCGCGCACGCGCGTGATGCCGAGCTTGGATCTGATCTCCTCGCACAGAAGATCGGCCAGTGCGCCGCTGCCGGACAGTTGCACATTGCCATGGGCATCCTTCACCGCTTTTCCGGCGAGCCTGACCGAGAGCGCCGTGCCGTCGGCGTCGCGCACTCCTTCGGACACCGCGATGACGCAGCGCCCCAGCCTCTCCTGGACCGATTTGACCTCGGACAGGAATTTGGCTTGGTCGAAGACGCGCTCTGGCAGATAGATCAGATGCGGACCGTCGCCTTCGAATATGCGCGCGGCCGCCGATGCCGCAGTCAGGAACCCGGAATCGCGTCCCATGACCACCCCCAGGTAAACGCCCGGCAGTGCGCGATTGTCGAGATCGGCCCCCATGAACGCTTGCACCACGAATCGCGCCGCCGAGGGAAAGCCTGGCGTGTGGTCGTTTTCCAGCAGGTCGTTGTCGATCGTCTTAGGAATATGAATGGCGCGCAGGTCGTAGCCTTCCTTGGCCGCCTCCTCGCTGACGATGCGCACGGTATTGGCGGTATCGTTGCCGCCGATATACAGGAACCAGGACGCGCGGTGGGCCTTCAGGGATGCAAAGATGTCCCGGCAATAGCCAAGGTCGGGCTTGTCCCGCGTCGAGCCCAGGGCCGCCGACGGCGTCGCGGCGACCGCTTCGAGATTGGCCCGGCTTTCCGCCGAAAGGTCGACGAAATCCTCGTCCACGATGCCGCGCACCCCGAAGCGGGCACCATAGACCTGCTCGATCTGAGGAAACAGTCGCGCTTCGAGCACGGCACCGACCAGCGATTGATTGATCACCGCGGTTGGCCCACCGCCCTGGGCAATCACCAGCTTGCCGCTTCGCATTGCCTTAGGCTCCCTGAAATTCAGAGGGATGGGCGGTCCATCCGCCCGTCACGAAGCCAGGCTGACCACCCTTACTGGCGCTCCATTGTACATGTTTGGATCACCGGAATCCCACTGGTCACTGGCGCCCCCCGCGTATGGCAGCAACCGGCCCGATCAATTTCTCCTGTCACCGGGTGGCGAAATCGGGGATCCAGTCGCCGGGCGCCGGACAGGCTTGCGCAAGGCGATCGTTTCCCGCGCCACCCCGACCCGAGACATCGGTTGGCTCCCCCTGGCTCCTGCTGCGCGCACGCATGGCGCAGCTGTGGACTATTTTCCTTGATGCCGCTCGCATTTTGTGCTTTTATGCCCCCCGTGTTCGACCCAGCGCCCGCACCGACCGAAGCCCGCCACCCCGACCCACTCTGCCTCCTCCATGCATTCATCACGTATTCCGAATGGCCAAGTCCCCCCGGCTGAAAAGCCCCCTCCCCTTGCGGGAGGATTGAGCCGCGAAGCGGATCAATGCCGCGAAGCGGATCGATGCCGCAAAGCGGATCGATGGGAGAGGGGGCCGAGCCCATGGCGCGTCACCTCCGGCCGTCCAGCCCCCCGCCGCCTCATCCGTGGTCAGGTTTCCGCCGGCAGGAAAGCCGGCCGGGCAAAGCGCGCCAGCGCCTCAGCCGACTCCCGCTCGACGCCAAGTTCGGCCGCGCCGCGCACGACAGCCCACACGCACCGGTCGTACCGCAATTGGGAATAATCCCTGCTACGTTATATTCTTGATCCTACCTATGATTGTCTGTTATGGTTCCAAGAACGCCGAAGGGTTGTATGTAGCGCAATACGCGGTCCAAAATAGATCAAAGAGCGCCGGAGCAGGCTGCGCGCCGCGTGCGGCTTACGTCAGCGCTCAACCAGCCGACCCACTCCGCTCCAGCATCGCCAAGTCGGAGGTAAGCCATCTTCCCTCTGGACGCCGAAAACCGGCCCGAGGCCTCCCGCTCTGTCGCACCGCCGCCCGTGCTGCGGATCGCCCTGCGTGGCCGGATGCAGGTCACGGACATATCCGGCCGATCGATCCTGCCGCGCGTCCGAAAGACCCGCGCGATCCTGGCCCTCCTCGCCATGGCGGCGCCGCGCCCGGTGCCCCGCGCTCAGCTCATCGCGCTGTTGTGGAGTCGCCGCGAGCCGCAGCACGCCAAGGCCTCGCTGCGCCAGGCCCTGCATGACCTGCAGACCGAGCTAGGCCCGCTGGCGGCGCCGCTGCTCGACATCGACCGTGCCCAGGTCGCGTTGCGTGATGACTGTATCGAGGTGGATCTCCGTAGCGCCGACGGCGCAAGGCCGGAGCAGCCCGAAGACCCGTCGCGGCTCTTGGAAGATCTCGGCGGCATTGATCCGGCCTTCGACCAGTGGCTCGCCGCCGAGCGCGGCGCCCTCGCAAGGCGCGTCCGTGCCGAGGCCGAAACCGCGCTCAGAACAGCCGACCGCCCCGATCGGCTGGCGGCAGCGGCAGAAGCCTTGCTGGCCATCGACCGCGGCGACGAAGCAGCCTGGCAGGCCTTGATGCGAGCGCGCATCGACCAGGGAGACAGGGCCGCCGCTCTCTCCGTCTTCGAGCAATGTCGCATCGCGCTGGCCGAAGCCGGCGACCGCACGCCATCACCGCAGACCCTGGCATTGCTCGCCCAGGCCCGCGCCGAAAACGAACCCCAGCCCACCCCGCCCGAAAAAATCGACGCACCCAGCTTCCCGGTCATCCCCCGCCGGTCGAGTAGCCGCCTCCGGGTCGGCGTTGCCCCGCTCCGTGCCTTGCCAGGCAACCTTGCCGTCGAGCTGGCGGCGGCACTGGCCGAGGAACTCACCGGCGCCCTGGCCCGCTTCCGGTGGCTCGCCTGCGTCCCGGTCACTTCGCTGGCCACTCTGTTTGGCGAGCGATGGACAAAAGACTCCTTATGGCGCGAACTCTCCCTCGACTTCCTGGTCGACGGCACCGTCCAGCAGCACGGCGAGAAAATCCGCGTCATGACCCGCCTGCTCGACCTGCGCAGCGCCGGCGAGGTCGTTTGGGCCGCCCGTTTCGACCGCACCGTCACCGAGATTCTCGATCTCCAGGACGAAATCGCGTCCGGCGCCGTGGCCCAGCTCGAATCGAAGCTGCTGATGTGGGAAGGCGAACGCGTAGCGGCGCTGTCACACCGCAATCCGACCGCGCACGACCTGCTCCACGCGTCGATTCCGCATCTGTTCCGGCTCGATCGTTCCGGCTTCCAGACCGCCGGCGAGAACCTGGAACAGGCCCTCCGGCTCGATCCCAACAATCCCCGGATTCTCGCCTGGCTGGCCCAGTGGTACCTGTTCGCCATCGGCCAGGGCTGGGCCGCGGATGTCGCCCGCGCCACCCGGCGCGCTCACGAGCTGACCAGCGCCGCAGTTGATCTCGCACCCGACGATGCCCGGGCCCTGACCCTGGCCGGCCATGTCCGCGGCTTTATCGAGCAGCGACCCGACGAAGCGCTCGAGCTGCACGAACGAGCCATCGCCGCCAACCCCAACCTGCCCATGGCCTGGTGCCGGTCTGCCTTCGCCCACAGCTATTCCGGCAACCATGAAGAGGCACTGCGACGCGCCGCGCGTGCCCGCAGCCTCTCGCCCGACGACCCGCTGGGCTTCGTTTACGAGGGCTCGCTCGCCGTGCCACAGTTCCTGCGCGGCGACTATGAGGCGGCGATTCAGTCAGGGTCGCGGGCAATCGCACTGAACCCCGGCTTCTCGTCATCCTACAAGACGCAATTGGCGGCTCTGGGCCACCTCGGCCGACACCAGCAAACCGAAGAAATCCGGGCCCGCCTCCTCGCCCTGGAACCCCGCTTCTCGGTCACCCAGGCAATGGAGCGCTCGCCGATCCGCCTCGCCGAGGACCGCGCCCGCTACGCCGACGGCCTACGCCTGGGCGGCCTGAATTAACAGGGGCAGCGGTAAGAACCCTAGCGGGAGGGGGTAGGGGGAGGGGGGCCGCGCAACGGCTTCGTCAGCCACGCTGAATCAACTCGATCAGCACTCCCTCCGGCCCACGCATGAAAGCGATCCGCACCCCCGGCCGTACCGTTGTCGGCTCGGTGGTGAATTCGACGCCCTTGCCCTTAAGCTCCGCCACCGCGCCATCGATATCCGTCACCGTCAGTCCGATATGCTCGAGCCCGAAATACGGCGCCTGCGGCGGGGCGGCGGTGGCAAGCTTCGGGTTCGCCGGAGCGATGAACACTTTCTGCCCGCCCCCGAGGTTAAGATCGACCCTCATCGCCCCCTCCGGCTGCTCGGTCCGGACCACTTCAGCGCCCAGCATCCGCTCGTACCACTGCGCCGTTGCCTCCGGATCCGGGCTGCGCAGATGAACATGTTCCCAGGTATAGGTCGTCATGCGAACCCCCCTTCTGACAGGCGATACCCCGATTACCTCACGCTTCGGCCGATCCGGCAAGGTCGAATCCGGCGGCCAGGATAGGGGCAACGAACTCCGCCAGATTCCCGCCGGAGAAAAGATAGCCACGCATCCCGGCCGCCGCTGCTGCTTCCAGGTCGGTCGGCGCGTCCCCCACCATCACGCATCGCCGCGCCT
>Ga0335074_10014239_pt1 | contig 11165 bp, 6 predicted proteins | sample Lox_Sample_23_FD_206715 | JGI IMG/M metagenome (GOLD analysis project Ga0335074, IMG submission 206715) | Soil microbial communities from Loxahatchee National Wildlife Refuge, Florida, United States - Lox_Sample_2.3 | ecosystem: Environmental > Terrestrial > Soil > Wetlands | place: USA: Florida...
TTGCCTTGGCCATGGACCGCGCTTGACGAGCCCTGGTCGAGACCTCGGCACGCAGAAACTTGTATCCGTTCTGCCAGCTCCACAACATCGCTGTCATGTTCAAAGGAGAAGGCGCAGTGGAGTCGTCGATATGGTCCAGCTCGAAAGGCACACCCAGGGTGAACCGTAGGCCGGTGTAGTTTCCGCGAGCAACCGTGCCACTGATCTCAGCATGCATCGCAGCATTTCCGTTACGGCATCCTCCCGTGCCGTCTTCCAGATCGATCAGAGCGAGAGATCGGTACTGCCATACTCCATCCTGTTCGAGCACGACCGGTGTTGGCGTTCCGTCAGCGGCAAGCAGGGCCACATTGGAGACGAAGAAACGCAGATCCGAAGGCGTCACCGTCGCGCCGTTGCTGCCAACACCTTCGTAGTACTGGCCGCAGGCGAAAGGTTTGTCCCCAAAGCTTCCAGCAAAGGAAATATGAACTATTTCCTCTGCTGAAGTTGGGGGAGATGTGCCCGCTGCGTTTTGACCAATTGGCGCCCCGCTTAACGGCATCGACATTAACAAAAGCGGTAAAGCTCTGAACAACGATCGCATCACGTTCCTCATGGCAAGCCGGCTACTTGACCTGAAAAGGAATGCGGCCGCGAGTGATGTGCCCATCCACGGAGAGAACCTGCCAGTCAAGGGCATACGCCCCCGAACTCAGCCCGGAGATGTGACTCGCTAATGTGTCGGGCGCGGTTTGCTTCTCCAACGGCAGCGGCTTCGCCGTTCCTTTGTCCATAGAAAGCAACACGCTCGATCGGCTTCCGTCCACGCGGGAATTGAACTTAAGCACGACGTCAACGTTGCCCGCTGGTAGCGTGGCATTGGCTTGGGGAGTTGACTTCAGCAGAACTGCATGGGCCCAACCAATGCTAGGCGTAAGCAAAAGAGCGCAGGTTACGAGGATTGGCACGCAAAGGCGAAAGGTAGCTGTGACAAACCGGGCTTGCTGATATTTCATCACCATCTCCGTCTCTATGCCGGCCAATGTGGCCGGGCTTGCGATCGGCCTGCGATATCCGGCGGCTGCCTTTTGCTGACAGCGAACCGGCCCGAGTGGGCGCACCCAAATTCGCGGGCAGATTTCTGATCGCGTTATGGGTGCACCTGCAAACGGCGCGCAGGTCTTACTCTCTGAGGAAGGGCAGAGCTAAGAGAAGACGGTGGGAGGGCCGCGCTTCTGCCGGCTGCGAGCGAAGGCAACGCGATAGCGTGCTTCCGTCTGCGGCAAAGCGCCCGGGCGTACGAACAGATCTACCCCGATGCTGCTTGCATCTCGGGTGACACAGCTAGACCTCTGAGGCATTACGGTGGCCAGGGGCGATCGAGGACATCTTGGTCCACGCACCGTGGGACCATGATCGGAGTCCAGCGGCTGCATCATCATCGCCATGCAATGATGCTGTCCGCCGCGGCGGCAGCAAGCCGGAACGGAAGCAGACGAACTTACGACAAAAAGAGGAGCGATGAGGGGCAGGCCCGCCATAAGTGCAACGACGATTGCCAACAGTCTTCTCATCTTGTGAGAGAGAATACGCTATACGCCGCTTGAGCGCCACCACACTCTATTGCGTCAAATTGAATCGAGTGCTTGAATGGAGACGTTGCGTAGATTTCTGTCCATCGCGCTGCTTGCCGTACTTGGCTTGCCATTGTTCTCTCCGCTGCTCGCTTTGAGCGCGGGGAACGAGAACAACCTGCCTGCGTGCTGCCGTCGAAATGGCAAGCACCACTGCATGATGAGCATGGCAGAGAAGATCAGCCTAGGGAGCCGGGAGCAGGAATCGTGGGCTCCGCTGGATAGCTGTCCCTATTGTCCAACGGCGGTCTTGATGTGGCATCACTCGGATCCCAGCGTGCCACGTGCCGTCGCGATCTCCGCAGGTTTAGTTAGTCATCCCGCGCTGCAAGCACAGACCGAATCGAAGCGCCGCATCGCTCGTGAGCGTTCTCGACACAAACGCGGCCCCCCTTCACTGGTCCTGCTCTAGCCAATCGAGTCAAATTCAACGGTCCGTAGGCTCTCCTGGTCCTCATCGACCCGAAACATCAGGCGAGCTAGCGCCACCTTGCGCCTGACCCCATGGTGAGGCGTTACGTCCGGTCCCGGACCTTGGATCGGCTCTGCACACGACCGGAAGACTAAAGCACGTGAAGCATGATGCTGCCTTTGAGCTGAGCGTGCTGGTTTCGATTATGCCCCGGTCTTTCAAGGCCGCAAACCGTCCCCGATTGCCGAATGCTGGAGAAATGATGATCCGATTGGTCCGACAGTTCGCCCTGGTAGCCCTCTTGTCCCTGGGTTCTACTTTGTTACTCAATGCGCAAGAAACCCTCACCACCGCTTCTGTGACCGGGCGTGTGGTGGACACAAGTAGTTCGGTGATTCCCCATGCTGCCGTCGAGGCGCTCGCTCTGGCAACCAACCAAACTTACGCTGCGGAAGCAGATAATCAGGGACGCTTTCGCCTGCCGTTTCTCCCTGTGGGGGAATACCGCATCACCGCGCGGGCGAACGGTTTTGAAGAATCCGCGCGGGAACTGCAGCTCACGGTCGGATCAGCCTTCGACGTGACCATGCAACTCTCTGTAGCCAAAGCCTCAAGCAGTGTCGTCGTCACAGCGCAGGTCCCGGTGTTGGAAGAAAACCGTAGTCAGATCAGCGAGACCGTTCGTCAGTCAGAAGTAACCAATCTTCCGTTTGAAGGCCGAAACTACCTTGACCTCGGACTGCTCGTTCCAGGTGTCTCGCCCACCAACACCGCCAGCACTCAAACCCTTGCCGAAACTTCGGAAGTCGTCGGCCAGGGGTACTCCGTGAACAGCCAACGCAATTTCTCCAACAGTTTCATCGTCGATGGCCTCTCAGACAACGATGATGCCGCAGGGGTCGCCGGCAATGGTTTCAGCATGGATGTGGTGCGAGAGTTTCAAGTGGTCACCTCGGGCGGCCAAGCTGAGTTCGGGCGCGCTCTTGGCGGTTACTTCAACCTCATCACCAAAAGCGGTACCAACCAGTTCCACGGCACGGCCTACGGCTTCCTGCGCAACCAGAGGCTCAATGCCAACAACGCCCTCTCCGCAAGCAAGCTTCCGCTTACGCAAGGCATCTATGGCGCCAGCCTGTCGGGACCACTGAAGAAAGACCGGACTTTTCTCTTTGGCAATTTCGAGGAAAGCCGTCTCAACACCGACGGCGTCATTACCGTAAAGCCTTCCGATGCCACTGCCATCAACGGCCTCCTCGTCTCTTCGGGCTATCAGGCCCCGCTGCTACCGGTGGCTTCGGGCGCCACCACGCTTTATCCCACAACCTTGCACACCGATACAGTCTTCTTGCGTGGGGATCATCGCATAAGCGAGAAGGATCAGTTCAATATCCGATACAGCTTCTACAAGCTGAGCAGCACCAATGCGCGCGGCGTTGGCGGTCTCAACGAAGCCAGCAACGGCACCTCTGTATACGACACCGACCACACCGTTGCGGCCAGCAATGTGTATACCATCTCTCCGCGAACGTTCAACGAAACCCGCGCTCAGTTTAGCTACGACAGTCTGACGGCGCCGCCCAACGATCAGATCGGCCCCGCAGTCACCGTATCCGGCGTGGCTGTCTTTGGCCGTTCCACATCATCGCCGACGGCTCGCCTGAACTACCTGGGAGAAGTGGTCGACAACCTTGTCATGGAACGCGGCCCTCACACCTGGAAAACCGGCGCTGATTTCCTATACAACGACGACACCATCACCTATCCGCAGTCACTGCGTGGAAGCTACAGCTTTGCCTGCCTTTACGACAAGGCGTCTGAAGCGCCCTCCGGTTACAAGGGTTCGTTCTGCGCCAACAGCCTCTATTCCGGCAAGTACAACTCACAGGGCTATACTCAGAACTTCGGTACCCCCACCATCGAACAGACCAATCCAAACCTCGGCTTCTACGCCCAGGACGAATGGAAAGTCACTCCATCCTTCACCCTCAACCTGGGTGTTCGGTATGACCTGGAGTGGCTGCAGACCATTAATACCGATATCAACAACGTCTCTCCTCGGGTAGGCTTTGCATGGTCCCCATACAAAAGCGGAGGCACGATTATTCGCGCCAGTTACGGTCTATTTTATGACCGTGTACCTCTGCGTCCCCTGGCGAACGCTTTACTCTCCGCCAATAACACCATCGATCCCACTCAGGCCCGCTTTTTCAGCTATTCCTTCTCTCCCACTGACACCAATGCCCCCGCCTTTCCTGCGGTAGCCACCACACCGCCGATGGGCGCCAAACCAAACTATTCCACCATGAACCCGAACATCCAGAACCCGTATGCGCAGCAGGCAAGTCTGGGTGTGGAGCAGATGCTTACGCGCAGCAGCACACTCGGCATCAGCTATCAACACGTCCGCGGACTTCACCTGATCAGCTCCATCAACACCAACATCAATCTCGACGGTTCTCGTCCCGACCCCACCCGCGGAAATATCAAACCATACAGCTCGATCTTCGATTCTTATTACGACGGCCTCTCTGTGTCCTACATGCAGCGGCCGGTATCCTGGGGCTCCGTTCGTGTCTCTTACACCTGGTCGCATGCAATCGATGATGTGGGAGAGTTCTTTTTCAGCTCGCCCATCAACAACTTCAATCTGCTGGTCGACCGCGGCCGCTCCGATGATGATCAGCGCAATCGCCTGGTCTTTAATGCAATCCTGAACTCCTCAGTGTCTGAGGCTCACGGCTTTGCGCAGCACCTGACCCACGGATGGAGCCTCAGTGGAATCCTGCAATACTACTCAAAACTTCCGTTCAATATCACCACTGGGGCAAACACTAAGCAGGCGACTTCCCAACGCCCATGCACTCCCGGATTTACGCTTTCCCAGAACGGTGGACTGAATCCCTGCACCGAGGCCTTGCAAGGCGCAGTCATCGGGCGCAATGCGGGCACCGGTTTCGACTTCGTTGGATTAAATACTCGGCTGAGCCGAACCTTTGCTCTAACCGAGCGGGTGAAGCTCCAGGGTATGGCGGAAGCGTTCAATACCCTCAACCATCGCAACAATATGATCCCCAACGGGACGTGGGGCACGGGCGTGTACCCCACAAACCCGAATGTAACCTTCGGACAGCCCACCGCCGTGGGCGATCCACGAAACGTCCAACTCGCTGCACGGCTTACCTTCTAGCTACGAACCGGGCGGCGCTTCGAGCTCGTGGCGCCGCTTCTTCACACGGAGAACATCGCGATGCATGCGTCCTTAACCTTAACCCCTGTGGAGCAGTCGCGGCGAATTTACCGGGCTGTATGGCGCTGGCATTTCTATGCCGGAGTGTTCTGCATCCCGCTTGTGATTTGGCTTGCCTGTACCGGATCCATCTATCTCTTTAAACCGCAAATCGAACGTTGGCTCGACCGGCCTTACGATCATCTTAACGTTCACGGACAACCGGCCACTCCGGAACAAATCGCCATCGCCGCGATGCATGCCGTTCCGGGATCGAGTCTTCACTATTACGTATTGCCACCGTCGACCGATGCGGCCAACCGCATCATCGTAGGCCTAGGGAAGCGGGAATATCGGGTGTATGTGCATCCGTCGACTCTGCAAATATTGAAGGTCATTAGCGAAGACAAGCGGCCCATGATGGTGATCTTTCATCTTCACGGGGAGTTGCTCGCCGGTGACTGGGGATCGCACGTGGTAGAGCTGGCGGCCTCGTGGGCCATCGTTCTCATCGTCAGTGGCCTTTACCTCTGGTGGCCCCGGCAGTCGGAAAAACTCGCCGGCGTCCTACGGGTCCGGCTGAATAAAGGCCCGCGCATTTTCTGGAGAGACCTCCACGCCGTTACCGGCATCTGGGTTTCCGCTTTTGCCTTGTTTCTTCTTTTGACTGGCTTGCCGTGGGCCAAGGGATGGGGCAGCTATTTCAAAAAAGTGCGCCAACTCACCGGAACCGCCGTGGCAAAGCAAGAATGGACGACCGGCAGATCTTCAGAGTTGGCTGAACGCGAGGCATTAAACCGGCACATGCCTTCTGGCAATTCATCGGAACATGCCAACCATAGTCGCATGATTCCCCGGTTGACCTGGCAAGACGCATATGAACCATTGAACCGGATCGTCCCGGCAGCACAGCAGCTCGCTTTGGCCGCGCCGGTGCTCATAACGCCGGCGATAACCCGGGAAGGTGCATGGACCGTCAAATCAGACACCGATGACCGGCCATTGCGGACCACGATCATGATGGATCCGCATACCGCTCGGATCGTGAGCCGCCAGGACTTCCGTCAGCAGCACATCATCGACCGCGTGCTTGGTATTGGAATTGCCGCTCATGAAGGACAGCTCTTCGGGTTGGCTAATCAGCTGCTCGGCCTGACGACAGCAATGGGACTGGTCACGCTCTCGATTAGCGCGGTGGTTTTATGGTGGCGCCGCCGATCGGTTGGGGTGCTGGGGGCACCGATTCCGCTGGAAAAGCCGCAATGGCCGCTTCTTCTCGTCGCCGTGATTGTGGCGCTTGCAATCTATCTGCCTGCTATGGCCGCGTCCTTGATCCTTGTTCTTCTGCTCGAGAAGCTCGTGTTTGCGCGCATCCCACGAGTGCGCCGATGGCTGGGCCTCTCTCCGGCCTGAAGCGTATCGTCTTCGGAATGCCCCCTTATGGCGAAAGGAAAACTCGTCCAAATCGAAGCTACCGGACGGCGTTCCCAACAGAACAAGGGCACGCTCTCCGATACGATATCCGATCACCGTAGAAGGCTCCGCGGCTCCGTGGATCGTAGCTACCTTTCTGAGAATCGCTTCGCTCTGGCTCGAATCGGGTTTTGGTCCCGCCTATGCACTCGGAGGCGCAAATGAGCTGCAGGCAAGCAAAGCAATCACGAGGATGATTCGGCGTTCGCTTTTCATTTCAGAATTTTATCTCTGGAACGAACCTCTGGCCGAGCTCTTGTCGGAGATCCTATAAAGCCGAAGCGAGAGAAGGTTCATCTCTATTTGCTGAATTCTCGTTGCATTTGACCATACGAAACCTCAGCCAGACTGCCCGTTTTTGTGTGTTACGCTCACTGCATTGGTGTTACTGCACTGTTGTACTGGTTCCTTTGACCGGTGTATGACGGCAATGGCCACCCCGCCTGGCATGCGTAGCGTGACATTCGCGACCGCGGGTGTGATGACCCGCGGTCGCGCTGTTGCCGGAAGGTCGTTCACACCGTAAGGCCGAACTGACGGAGCAGTTGGCTAGGCAGGGTTTCGTAAGATAGGGCTGCTCGCCTCGCCTCTGTTACCTCCTCGAAATCTTGGCTAAGGGTTTGGCGGGTTTGTCATCGATTGGCAAATTCCAGTGGCGGAAGCAATCCAACCGGACATCGGGGACGTTCTCGTAACGGAGGACAAGAGAGAACCGTTTCGCTTTGAGCCGCCTCCTCTAATACTTAATACTTCTTTGTCTGCTTGAAACCGGAGGAACTCCGACGAAACCACGGTCCGGCAAGGGGAATCCTGGTCCGCTCGCGGAATGGCGCTTCGTGCGTGTCACGAACTACAAATTCGTGCTATCCTTCTAGTCCCATGAAAGGACGATCTCTCGAGAGAGGTGAACACGCTCGCTTTTAGTCGAACCGGGGTTGCACTCGAGCACGATCTCCTCGAGTGCACTGACGATTTCGTCTTTTGGCTTGGATACAGCAACCAGGCTTTTCGCGATCTCATTTATGCTCCTGCAAATTCGTTCGTGAGCCACCGCCCAGTCCCAGATTTCGCGCATGTTGTTGTCTGTCCTAAGCGCGCATATCGGTCGGCAAAATAACAGTAGCAAAGACCCTAATGAGACCTAGTTCCCAGGAGACGATTCATGAACGGTGGTAGCACGAATTATAAAATAATCACACGAATCGCCATTGCCGCAATCTTGTTCGGAGCGGCAATCCTCTCTGCGCAAACTGCGCTTCAGGTGGCAGGAACTGTTCTCGACGCCTCCGGCGCGATGATCGCCGGGGCGACCGTTCAGGTTCGCAACCTGAACGGCACTGTATTGGGGACGGCTCAGTCGGATGCGAGCGGCGCCTTCGTTCTCCCCCGGCTTCCGGCAGGTGACTACCAGCTCGTGGTTTCGAGTGCAGGATTTGAAATCAAAGAGATTCCCATCACCCTGAGAACCGACGAGGCGCCGCCTGTCTTGCGTATATCCCTGGGTGTGAGCGGCGTGAGCACAACAGTCAACGTGCAGGGCCGTGCGGAGGACCTGATTGGCATCGCGTCTTCCGCCGGTCAGGTGACGGTGGGCGCAGAGGAATTAAAAAATCGTCCGCTTCTCCGCTCGGGAGAGATTCTGGAAACGCTTCCGGGGCTGATCATCACGCAACACGCCGGAGGTGGCAAGGCCAACCAGTACTTTCTTCGCGGCTTCAATCTTGACCACGGTACGGACTTCGCCATCTTTCTAGACGGTATGCCGCTGAACCTTCCGTCGCACGCGCACGGCGAGGGGTACGCGGACATGAACGTGGTTATTCCGGAGTTTGTAGAACGCATCGACGCCGAAAAAGGTCCATATTACGCAGACGTCGGTGACTACGGCTCGGCCGGAAGTGCAGAGATTGTTTACTACAAGACGCTGCCCCAGGATTTCGTCCAGGTGGACGGCGGCATGTACCAGTTTGCCCGGCTTGTTTTTGGATTCTCGCGCAAGTTGGGCACTGGTAATTTGCTGTACGGCGGAGAAGCATATCACGATGGCGGTCCATGGGTGCATCCGGACAATTACTACAAGTTCAATGGGCTGCTCACTTACAGCCACGGCGGAGAGGACAAGGGCTTCAGCATGTCGGCCCGCGGTTACGCCGGAACCAGGTGGAACTCAAGCGACCAGCTCCCCTATACTGCTATTCCAGTCGTCGGTTTCTTCGGCTCGCTGAACCCAACCGACGGGGGCCATTCCCATCGTTATAGCTTGCAAGGCGAATGGCATCATAGGGGCGCAAATTCCGAAACGAAAATCATGGGCTACGGGTTCTATTACGATCTCAATCTGTTCTCCGACTTCACCTACTACCTTGTCGACCCCTACAAAGGTGACCAGTTCGAACAGCAGGACAGGCGCTGGGTAGCTGGATTCAACCTGCGCCACACCATCTTCAGCGAGTTTTTCGGCCGCAAGGCGGAAACCACATTTGGCATGCAGCTCCGGAATGATTGGATCCACAACGGCCTCTTCCGGACGGAGAATCGCGTGCGCACGGACAAAACTTTTTATACGGTTAACTATCTGGATCAACCTTCCGACCTGGATCAGATCGCGGTTTTGCCTGCGGCGACAGATTTAAATAAATTTTCGGAGACGATCGGAAGCCCCTGGATATCGACGAAGATCCAGTGGGCGAGCAAATTCCGCTCAGTCCTGGGTTTACGCGGTGACTTTGGTAGAGGAATCCTCACCAGCTTTACGAATCCCACCAACCCTGACTTTCCCAACGATCCCTTCCCAGCCGGCTACAATCCCAATACCCACCAGTCGGTCAGCAAGTTCCTGCCTAGCCCCAAAGCAAGCTTGATCTTCGGTCCTTGGGCCAATACAGAGTTCTACCTGCAGGGCGGATTCAGTTACCACACCAACGACGTACGTGGCTCAACACAACTGTATGAACCGGTTTCACCCGACAATCCGTACTACAACACCCCGGTCTACGATTCGCCGAACCCCAATAAGATTCCCTTCCTTGTCCCGACGAAAGGCGCGGAGGTCGGCGTGCGCACAGCAGCCTTGCGAAATCTGCAAAGCACCGTCGAAATTTGGTATCTCCACAGTAATTCTGAGCTGCTGCAGGATGGCGATACGGGAGGAACGAGCCCCTCTCAACAGTCGAGCAATCGTTACGGCATAGAAGTGGGGAACTACTACACCCCATTGGAGCATTGGGTTTTTGATGCCGACTTTGCAGACTCCCGCGCCATCTTTACTCAGGACGACCCGGACGATTCAACCTTTTACCACACGACTTCCACGGGCGCCCAGCAACCTTGCGCAAAAAACACGAATTGCTTTGGACTTATTCCAACCGGTGGCGGCGGTTACTTGCAGAATGAGTATGGCAAGGAGGTGCCCGAAGCCGTTCGCTGGGTGGTTGCAACGGGCGCCACACTGCAGGACTACAGAGGGCTTTCTGCGAGTTTGCGCCTACGCTACTTTGGCCCGCGCCCTTTGACATCCGATGCACTTTATACCTCACCCTCTACAGCGTTGGTCAATCTGGGTGCCAGCTATAGGTTCTCCAAGAACTGGAGTATCGTAGGTGAAGTTTTAAATTTGCTCAACCGGCGAGACCACGATGTTGACTACGCCTATGTATCGCAAATAACACGCGCAACCGGGCTGGGCTTGCCCGCAACACCGCCAACAACATTAGCTGGCCAGGAGCAGGTTGGGAATGTTGTGAATGCCAATGCGGCATTCACAAGGGTCATGCATCCGGTCGAACCAATTCAGGCGCGATTCACTTTACGCTACAGTTTCGGTCGTTAAAGCAAAGATGCTGTCGCCCAACTACCGTGATTTGATTTCCGCGAGCCAAACATCACCGGGCCACAGGCCGCTCCAGGCAAGCCAACTGCAGAGGTCATCAAAATGAATCGCAGAGAACTTCTTCAACGTTCCGCAGCCCTCGGATTGACTGCTGCCGGCTCGTTGACCCTTCCTCGGGCTGCCGCCGCAACACTGGACGCTACCCGGCAAACAAGGTGTCGATTGCCTATAGCAAATTCAGCGAGAAATGACAGCCATCGCCACAGAATTGTCATCCCGACCGGAGCGTAGCGAAGTGGAGGGATCTGCAGTTATCTCAATCAGGAGCAGAAGCATATGGAAGCACGCACCCTGCTCTTTGTCATCCCGGGCGTAAGGCGTTGACGGGATATACCTATTTCCTCAGTTTGTATGAGTTGCTGCACTCGATATCCTGTCAGCGCACATCCCGCATTTGACAGCCACCATGAACTGTTTTCATCCCCTTCTTGTTCACTCTCAGGCCTCAACGGTTTGACATCCCTATGCATCTATGGGTACATTCACTCTTACCCATAGATGTATAGGGAACGGTCGCATGGCTAGGAAAGATCTTCAGGGAGCGCTCGA
>Ga0335074_10014240_pt1 | contig 11164 bp, 8 predicted proteins | sample Lox_Sample_23_FD_206715 | JGI IMG/M metagenome (GOLD analysis project Ga0335074, IMG submission 206715) | Soil microbial communities from Loxahatchee National Wildlife Refuge, Florida, United States - Lox_Sample_2.3 | ecosystem: Environmental > Terrestrial > Soil > Wetlands | place: USA: Florida...
ATATCGTTGACCTCATCCGGAGAGTAGTTCACGGTTCCATTGAATACGATGCTGCCATTGCCGCCGTCGACCGGTGAGGTCAGGTTAACGATGCGCGTCTGATGTTCCGTGAAATATATTTCGCCGTGCACGTGCTGCAGTGGATAGGGGAAATCCGCGTAGCGTCCGGTTACGTCCATCGGCAAAATATCGACTGCGAAATCCGGTTTGTCGGAATCTCCCTGCGCCCTGGTGACGTGACAAATGAATCGCCCATATCCGACGGGGTCGAATTTATCCCAGATGGGAATCAGCTCCGCCGGCATGCACTCTTCAAGTCGCTTGTCAAAAAAGCATTTCTCTGAAGCAATGGTCAAATCCACCTGCGTGTTTTGGGAATTGATTCCGACGATTCCGTTCAGGGTGATCGGATAAGTTTCCGCCACGGCATGCGTATTGACGAACTCAATTTGGTGGTTATTGAAGCGAATTACGCCTTGCGCATGTTCAAACGGATAGGGAAAATGCACGTATCGCGCCTGCAGGTCCCGGCACACAATTTCTCCATTGACCGTCACCGGCGAGTTTGCCTGCCGGCTTGCGTTAACGCTCAGGTCCACCAGGCCGCTGGGTCTTAAACGGTAAATCAGGGCCATGGCCACGGGAAATTTTTCCGTTGAAAACAGGGCCGGATAGTGCGGGTCAATATAGAGACCGGGCATGTCCACCGTTACGTCAAACGGATCGCCCGGCTCATATCCGTCAAATTCCGCCTTCGGAACCACAAACCGTGAATTCATGACGACGCCCGATAAATTGTTGATTACAAACTGCGAACTTCCCGCTAGTACATCGCCGCTTAAGCCGGTGATCGGCACGATTTGCGGCCCCACTTTATTGCTGGGAACGGTTAATTGCATGGATACGTCGTGCAGGCTCGCCGTAAGTTCGATGCCCTGTGTGGAATTAATATAAAAACCTATTCGTTGAATATCTCCTTTTAAATGCAATTGATCCCACCAGCGCTGTATTTGTCCCGGCAGGCTGCGGCGCAGCGATTCGTTAAATTCCAGGTCGCTCATCTGGGCGCTGAATTCCCGCTCCGGCACGTTCCATAGCCCGTGAAGTATAATTCCCGGCGTTCCGTTCTCGGTTTCCTGTTCAATTTCCATTACGTACGTCGACGTCGGTAACAAACTCGGCCCCAGTTGTGCATTGACTTGGCTGACGCCTTCGGAAGTATATATTCCATTCTCGATGCGCCCCCAGCGGACTTCGGCGTTGCGTATATTGATCGTTGGCAAATCCGTGGGTTCTTCGTTTTCACCGCCGGTCTGGAAAGCAGGAGGTTGGTCATTTCCACCGCCGGCCGGCGATGCCGGTTGGCGATTATGCAGAAATGCCACATAGTTCCATTGATTGGTGTCGACGTTCTGAACCAGATTGAGCACCGGCTGATCGGCGTCGATTTCGGTTGCCTCCAGGCGTCCGCTCAATAAACCGAGCCACTTGAAACTCACCTCAACCTGGTCCGCGGAAAAAAGTGTTGCGCCCGGGCCTGTTCCAGCGCGGGCGCCGAGCTTGACGCCGGTAAGTTGCAGTGTTCCCGCCCAGGAAAGATGACTTGAAGTGATCGTTACATCGCCGCCCAGAACGTGTGAAAGCAATATGCCGGCCATCGTGCTCAAGCGGCTTGGACTTACCATGAACCATACACCGCCGACCAACACCGCCAGCACCAGCAGCATCAGTGTCGTCGTCCAGCGTCGAAACCGTCCGACGAACATCGCGTGCGGCGAACGATGCGGAACGCCGATGGCGGTCGTTTTCCACCATTGGGCGGGGCTGGCTCGCGGATAATTTGCCATCAGACTTTTCCTATGGGGACTGTTGGGTTGGGTTGGCCCTCGGTTTGTCGTGCGTTTATTGTGCGTGTCAGGTAACCAAAGCCCATGGCCGCAAGCACCGTTACTTCCGGCATCAGCGGAACTCGATAGCGCACGCTGCCGATGAACAATGCATGCATCAATGTAAAGTATAGAATGTTGATGACCAGTACTCCAAACAATCCCGTGGTTAATGCCCCCGTCTTGCTCTGCTTATATCGGCCAATTTTGGCCAAAAAACCCACTATTCCCGCCAGCGCCAATGCATATAAACAGCTATACCAAATGGTTAAAACCGCATTAAGTCTCGGAGATGAATATTCTTCACTGTTCAGCCACGGCGACCAGGTTCGAGCCATTTTGATGATCGCCAATTTCATAATCCGCGCCGGGTTATCGCGTATTTGCTGTATCGCCATTTGCTTAAACGCCAGGTCGCGCTGACTCTCATTCATCCCTAACATATACGTTGGAAGCGTAATGTCTGATTGTTTTGGTCCACCGGTTGCATCCGGATAAACCGCCTCATATAGACTTATTCCCTCCAGTGTGGTTAGGCGAAAAAAATCTTCATGAAACAATTGGTAATTCCGCACCCACCAGGGCATAAGGCCCGCAAAAACCACCAGAATGGCGAGTATTGGCCCAACAAGCCTTTTGAAATCGCCGGCGAGTTTGGAGGCTGTCAGTACAATCCACGCCGTCAGTGAGAAAATACATAATACGGCTTCCGCTCGCAGATATGTTCCCAGAGTCCACAACACTCCCAGTGCCGCCCACAGCCCAGGACTCGCCGGCTTTTCAATAATTTTTACGGCCAGCAGCGCGCCGGCCGCCAAAACCAAAGCGAATGGAACTTCACTCAGAAGAGCCGCCGAAAATCCGATGCTCAATGGATCCAGCGCCGTTAAAAGACCCGCTGTCAGGCCGACTACAGGCGATATTTTTCGTCCCAGATAACACACAACCACAACCGTGGCGCCGCCGCATAACGCCTGCACCAACAGCGGTGCTAATTGGTGATTTCCAAAAAGAAAATAGATTCCAGCCAGAAATATCGGGTAACCCGGTATGCGTTTGGCCAGCATTCCGGTGACCATGTATGGCTTGCCCGCAAGTATATTGCTTGCCAGCGCCTGATATTCCACCGAATCCGGCAGAACATAAGGATGCGATAATGCCGCCGCGGCGCGCAGCACAATCGCCAGCGCCGCGATCGCCAGAGTGCAATAGAGAAAAAATCGCGGCTTGCCGGTTTGTTCGCGGAATCCGGTAAAAAATTTATTTGGCATGTAAAGCCTCTATATAAATCTTTCCGCGCGAAAATCGCAGCACCGTTGATCCGGAAAAATGCAGCGTTCCATGCGTCTGGCCTTGGCGAATTCGTTCAACCGCGTCCGCCAGCGTGGCATAATGAATTCGGTCCGTCGTTCCCCCGACCTTGCCGATGGCCTCGCGCAAGGCCAGGGCCGCCGCGGCGCGCGGCGCTTGGGAAAAATCCCGGCTTTTTAAAATCAACTTTCCACCGCGCCGCCGCACGGCGTCTTTAAATAACTTTGTCGCTCTGCGGTTAAGCAGTTGATAGATCGCCCGGCTGTTTTCCGCCGTACGCCAAAGCACTTCGTATATTTTCGGTTGATAGGTTTCCAAAAGCGGCAAAAGCTCGTGCCTTACGCGGTTGCGCAAAAAACGCCGCTCTTTATTGCTGGCGTCCTCGCGCCACTTCTGGCCGATTTGCTCCAACCAGCGAATCAATTCCTGCCGCCTGAATTTCAGCAACGGTCGCACCAGCCGCACTGAGTCCATTTTTCTCTCTTGTGCGATCCCCGATAAGCCGCGCATCCCTGCGCCGCGCAATAGCCGCAATAGAATGGTTTCCGCCTGATCGTCTGCGTGATGGGCCAGCACAATGACTTTACATTTTGCCTGCCGGGCCATGGATACCAGCGCCTTGAGCCGCGCCTGTCGCGCCGCCGCTTCACTGACCTGTCCCGCAGCCGATTTTTGGGCCAGTTGAAGTTTTCGCGTTCGCACCGGTAATCCAAGCTGTTTGCCCAGTTTGCTGACAAATTGCCGGTCGCGCGTGCTCGCCGCGCCCCTGATGCCATGATCCACGTGCCCGATGAGGATTTTCCATCGCCAGTAACGTGACTTGTTGATTTCGCTGAGCAGCCGAACAAGAGCGACGCTATCCGCACCGCCGGAGCATGCTGCCAATATCCGTTCTCTGGGCGTCAGCAAACGGCGGCGATGTAAAAATTGATCGAGCTGTTGAACCAGACCGGCGGGTGCGGGCATAATAGTTTCCATGAAACTCTTTCTGACCCGGAACCATTTTAACCATCTATCACATCGGCTGCGAATGAATCGTCGAGTCTTTTTCCTGTTGCCGGGGCCGCTGGCGCTTATTTTTGCGGCGTTTGTTGTTCGTGGGCAAAGTCTGGACAGCCTTCTGCAAAATGCTCCGCCCGCGACCGCTCCCAGCGCCAATTTTTCACCCGATCAAAACCTGCATCCCTTTGCCAACACAAACAGTCCCGATGCCCTGGAAATTCGCACCGGAACCGTTGAGTTAAGCAACTCTCAGGTGATTAGCGGCAAAATCTGGACAACCGTGGATACGCCGTTCCGCGTCTGGATTGATGATCTCAAGCAATATCGCGATCTGGATATACGGCTGGTCAAACAGATTACCGTTCAGCCTCCTTCCGCTCAGGAAATTGACCAGTGGCGCTGGCAGCAGGAGGGCAGCGACATTCAGCTAAAATCCGGCAAAACCGAACCATTTCTGAAGTTCACATATACCTTCACTATGCTCGACGGCGAAAAGGTCACCGGGACCGTCGAAGCACCCTTGTTCGTTCAGAATGCCCAACAGACTTACCAGATGCTTATCTACAAACAGATTCAGGGGAAGCTCGGCGAATCCATCGATCAGGTCGTTTACGTTAAACAGGTGAATCTGACGGTGACGCCTGAGATTCTCAAATTTGCTTCGCAGCTTACTGAAACTCTCCCCATTCTCGATTGGCGTAAGATACTGGCCGAATCCGGCGCAACGCCATGATTTGAAAATTTATCCAGGTCCTCCGCGTTAAAAATCGTTGTGCCGTCGTCTCGTTGTGGTAATTTTCTCCCGACTCACAACTCCCTACTCGGCGCAGCCGCCCCTCTGTGGCTAATAAATGTCTGAAATCTAAATAATCCCCACCGCCCGTGCAGCAACCAGCGCCACCAGGCTCAGCGATATCAACGATTGGAGCATCACCAGCGGCTTGGCCCAGCGCGACAGCACCGCCGTGTCGCTGGGTGAGAAGGCCGTGCTCGTATTAAACGCCAGAAATAAATAATCCATGAATCGCGGCGACCATCCGGCGGCATGGTCCTTGAGCAGCATCTGCGGAAATAAAAAGCAATCCACCTGCTGATGATGTCCCTTTTTGGCCCGTGCGTGCGGGCCGCCCGCGTCCAGGCGCCAGTACCAGAGTGAAAAAACCAGCACATTGCTGATCCATAACTGGCCCGCCGCCGCCAGCATCTCTGCCGGCGCCACACTGTGTTTGGGCACGCTGTAGACCAGAACGCCCAGCGAAAATGCGATAAAACAGGTAATAATCCCCAGGATGATCATCCCCAAAACCTGTGCGGTGCGATAGATGCCCTTAACCCGCAATGTGATGTAGGGAATCTGAAGAATTACAACGATCAGCCCCAAAAGCCAGCCTGGCCCCAGCGACAGCGGCATCGGCAACAGCGCATAGAGGCTGCAAATCACCAGCGTCGCGATCAACACCGGCCATATCGGCTCAATCTGTATCGCTTCAGGATGCTCCGGATCATGTTCTGTTCTGGTCATGTCAGTTCTCAATATTTCGTTAAACCGTACCCTGTCACCTGTAACCTCCGTAGCAATCTGCGTTAATCTGCGTCATCTGCGGATACGTTTTCTCGTCATTTCGTTGTGTCGTTGTGGTAAAAATATGTTAGTCGCCGGGTTCTAAAACCGCCATAAACGCTTCCTGTGGTATTTCCACCCGGCCCACCTGCTTCATCCGCTTTTTGCCTTCCTTTTGCTTTTCCAGCAGTTTCCTCTTGCGGCTCACATCACCGCCATAACATTTGGCGGTAACATTTTTCCGCATCGCGCTGATCGTCTCACGTGCGATTACTCGCGAACCGATCGCCGCCTGCAGCGGCACTTCAAACAAATGCCGGTCGATTTCCTGTTTGAGTTTTTTGATGATCGCCCGTCCGCGCGATTCGGCCTTGCTGCGGTGTACGATCAGGCTCAGTGCATCGACCGCTTCGCCATTAACCAGTATGTCCATCTTCACCAGTTCATCCGCATGGAATCCGGTTAAGTCATAATCCAGCGTGCCGTAGCCGCGCGTCGCCGTCTTGAGCCGGTCGAAAAAATCGAAAATTACCTCTGCAAGCGGCATTTCATATTCGATAATCACCCGATCCTGGCTTAAAAATTCCGTTTTAACATATTTGCCGCGCCGATCCTGGCACAATTTGGAAATGTCCCCGATGTTTTCCGCCGGCACAATGATGCTCGCCTTGATCATTGGCTCGCGAATTTCTCTGAGCTTGCTCTGGTCCGGCAGCGACGAGGCGCTGTCGATCATTTTCACTGTTCCGTCGTTAAGCACAATTTCATAAGGCACGGTGGGGGCCGTCTGCACCACCTGCACGTGCTGTTCGCGCTCCAGCCGCTCCTGCACAATCTCCATATGCAATAACCCTAAAAATCCGCAGCGGAAACCGAACCCCAACGCGTCCGAACTCTCCGGCTCAAACGTAAATGACGAATCATTTAGCCGCAGCTTTTCCAGAGCCTCGCGCAATTGCGTATATTCCGTATCCGGTCCGGGGTAAAAATCGCAATACACCATCTGCTTAGGCGGACGATATCCGGGCAGCGCGTCGGCCGCCGGATTTGCCGCGTCCGTCACCGTATCGCCGATGGTCACGTCTCCCAGCGCCTTGATATTGGCCACCAGAAATCCCACCTCGCCGGCGCCCAGCGAGTCCACATGTATCGCCCGCGGCGAAAATTTTCCCAGGTCCGTGATCTGATGCACTCGCTGCTGGCCCATCAGCCTAACCTTCTGGCCCATGGCCAGCTTTCCGTTGATCACGCGTACATAAACGATCACGCCGCGATAATCGTCATACTTGGAATCAAAAATCAGCGCCTGCAGCGGCTTATCCACGTCTCCTTTGGGCCCGGGTAATTTCGTGCATATCGCCCGGAATAATTCATCCAGCCCCGAACCGCTTTTGGCTGAAATCCGGATGCACGAAAGGGCGTCGATCCCCAGCACCTGCTCCATTTCTTCCGCCACATGGTCCGGGCGCGCGCTGGGCAGGTCGATCTTGTTGATCACCGGAATAATTTCCAGCCCCGCCTCGATGGCCGCGTAGGCATTGGCCACCGTTTGCGCCTGCACCCCCTGCGCCGCATCCACTAAAAGCAATGCCCCTTCGCAGGCTTGCAGCGCCTTGGCCACTTCGTAATGAAAGTCCACGTGCCCCGGCGTGTCGATCAGGTTGAGCATATATTTTTTGTCGTCAAGTGTATAGAACACCGTTACCGCGCTGGCCTTGATGGTGATGCCGCGTTCGCGTTCCAGGTCCAGATCGTCGAGGAATTGCGCCTGCATTTCCCGTTCGGTGATCGCGCCCGTGCGTTCCAGGATGCGGTCCGCCAGAGTGGATTTGCCGTGATCGATGTGGGCGATGATGCAGAAGTTTCTTATTTCCATGCGGTAATAAAGTCCAGAGCGCTTCTAACTCGAATCCTTTAGAATCAATTATTGTACCGCGCCAGGGGCTGCATGGCATGGCGGAACCGCTGTGTTCAGTTTTTTGCCACAGAATTCACAGAGGGTGGAGGCCGCTTAATCAGGGATGAAAGGCATGCAGTTCCAGGTCTTTAATCACGCGAAAATGTTTGTCATTTCCGCTCAATAGGGGTTGGTTATTTTCCATGGCCGTACCGGCTATCAATGCATCGGCCATGCTCATGGCGGCCGGTAGCGAATATTCTTCCATGTAAATCGCGGCGCGATGGCCGATGTTTTCCGTAAGGGGCAAAACGACAAATCCCAGATCGTGCAGAAAATCCTTGATGGCTTTGATCTCACGTTTATTCCGCGCTCCCTGCAGCAATTCCATATAGACAACCACGGATATCATCCGGGTTGGTTCATTCTGAATGGCATGCGCCGCGTGCCGGTTGCCGCGCAGGGTCCAGATGAGAATATCGGTGTCAAAGAGCATTCCGTCGTCCCCGGCGTAATTTGCGGACATATCCGGCGGGATTTTTCATTTCCGCTCGTTTAGCCCACAAACCAAACGCGGGGTGGTCCATGACCTTTGTTTTTGCGTTGACGGAAGCGGCGTTCAGAGGCTGCATCAGGGCAGCAGGCTTGCCGCGGTAAAAAATGGTAACTCGTTCGTTGCGCCGCAGAGCACGGATGATCTGGTTTGACTTGGTTCGCAAATCCACGTAGGTCGCTTTCATAATCGGATCCTCATAATGTACACTCACACTATACACTTCAAATAATGGAAAAAGCAAGCGAGATTTGGGGTCAAAGTTGCGCTCTCGCTGCATTGATAACTGAAAACGGCGGCATCGCCGCTTATATATAACCTTTGAGTAGGGGGATAACGGCGCGGCAAAGTCGCGCCAAGAAATTGGAAAGTAGAAAGTTCAAAACTTACGGCGCCTGGAGCACCTGCGACACTCCAGCCGGTGTAGGCGGAGTGGGCATCCATTGCAACGTCCACAATTTGCCCAGCGGCACCGCTTGGGCATGTCCGTCGGCGAAGGCGACGTTTTCCGTCATATTATGCCGGTTAAGGCATATACGGAACATGCCGGCCGCATCGTTATCTGCTATGCCCGTTATATTTTCCAGTCCGGTGCTTGAGGTCATTTGTCCGGAACCTGGAAGATAGTTTGGACTGGACCGTGAATCCGGCGGATCGACGGGTGTTGGCGAAGCGTCCCCCCACATGCCCTCGCAAAACACCGGAGTATTAGAATTAGGCGTCTGATTGCTGGAACTCCAGCATAGCTCAGGAGCGCTGCTGGGCGGAACGTTAGTTAAATTCCATAGCGGCCCGTTGGTGCTGTTGGTGTAAGTGCTGGCGTATTCCAGTGCCTCAGTGGTGAGCAAAGAGGTGCCTCCGCTGTAATAATATATTGTTGGGGACACGGACGCATATCCACCGGGTAGATACGTTTGACCTGCTAAGGACGCATTGAGCGTTCCGAAGGAATTAAACATCCACGCGTTGAAGGTGTAACTGGAAATAACCGCCAGGCCATTATTGATTTTTGTGCTGCCGCTGACGACATGGCACCAGGCGGTGGCGTAATCCGAATCCCACCATCCCCCGGAAGTTCCCGACAGCGCCGGATTAGCCGGTCCGGAACTATTCGTGGTATAGGTCCAGCCGGGTGGAATATGCGTAAAGGGACACAGTAAAACTTTATCTATGCTGGTCGTAAGATATGTTTGCGTGTTGCTGGTAAATGGCCCGCACATCGTCGGCGTATTAGGCGTCCCCAAAAATGGCGCCAGTTCACAGGGCCATTCTCCTTCATCGTATAGAAAACCGTGCGGTGAGCCGGCGTTGCAATATTCGACGAAAGCCTGCGTGATTTGCCGAATGTTCGAAAGACAGGCTGAAGCTTCCGCTGCTTGCTTGGCCCCGGCCAGCGCCGGCAGCAGAAGCGCAATCAGAATGGCGATAATCGAAATCACCACCAATAGTTCGATCAGTGTAAATGCTTTCACGGATCGGGATGACGCTTTGCCAAATGTCATTGATGCCTCCGCTTAACCTATGTTTTTACTTACGGGTTCCCCGGTATTGATTCACATCGATTCCGGGGAGTCATACATACATTGGCGCCATGCGTTGTTCTATAGAGATGCCACAAAGCTGATTTAGACTTGCACAAGCCTGCGGCACGTTTTCCGTAATCCGACTATCATAATATATCTCCTGGTGTAAAAATTGCAATGTAAAATTCCGAAATATACAGCAATGGTTGGTCATATAACCTAAATAGGGGCTATTGCCATAACTGACTACGAGAAAATCATATTTATGAATATATTTTAAGCGGCTGGAAATTGGCAACTTGCCTTCAGATATGAGGAGTTTTTACCACAACGACACAAAGACACGACGATTTTGAGCCACGAAGAACATCCTTCGACATTGCCCCTCGGAGATACTCGGGACAGGCTCAGGGCAAGCGAAAAGACACGAAATTTTTTTACCGCGAAGTGATTTCACCGCAACGACGGCTGCATTTCGTTCCTCAATGTCCTAACTACATAGTCGGGTTTATTGCTACTATTTTGGGCCTTCTAAGCGTTACAACGTTACAAAGGCTTATTTTATAGAGTATTTCGCACTTTTTTATCCGTAACATGATCAGTGCCTGTTACGGCCTTAAGAGTGGAGGAAACATCACTATTTTCAGGGGTTGTAACGCTATAACGGTTAGATTTTTCCCGCGACATGGCATCACGGCGCCAAGATGGTGGAACAGTTGATCAGGTGACAGTAGATACAATATGGATGTTCGCAAATTTGCGAACGCGCAGGGAAGGAAACGAAGAAAGAGGTTTACCACAACGACACGACGAATTTGAACCACGAATCCGCAGATGGCACAGAGAAACACAGATTTAATCACGAAATACACACGGCTCAGGCTAAGAGCCTAAGCTACATTCCGGCAGGGTAAACCTGCCGGCTCTCAATAGGGTGAGACGCTCGCGCGGCGTTATTTGTTGCCGGAAACGTACAAATATATTGTATTTGGATCGGTTCCAGGGTTCTCATCGCCCACTGGTTTGCCGCCGCCGATGTAAGGAGTAATTACTAGACCAAGCCCGATTAATGGCGCGGCCACACTATCCTTAAATCCCGGCAAATTGTTTTGTAGATTTTTCGCCATGAGAATCGCCACATTTTCGCCTTCGCCCGACGCCGGAACCGCGCCCTTAAAATTAAAGTTTAGTTTAGTCGAACTTCCAATATTCGCCGTTTCACTAACTTTGATCACATCGGCCGATCCCGCACCCAGGTTAAATTCCAGAGTTCCGCCGTTGGTTGTCAGGCTGCTGATCGTCAGCGTCCCTGTCGCGTTATTCGCATCGTGCGCGGTAATGGCGCCGGCGTCCATGGTTACACTTCCTACGCTTCCACCCGGCCCGGCGAGCGTGCCTCCATCAACTTTTATCGCCGAGGTCGTCATGTTT
>Ga0335074_10014241_pt1 | contig 11164 bp, 8 predicted proteins | sample Lox_Sample_23_FD_206715 | JGI IMG/M metagenome (GOLD analysis project Ga0335074, IMG submission 206715) | Soil microbial communities from Loxahatchee National Wildlife Refuge, Florida, United States - Lox_Sample_2.3 | ecosystem: Environmental > Terrestrial > Soil > Wetlands | place: USA: Florida...
CCCATCGCGTACCGGCCCCTCGCCGGGTCCCGCACCGGGCCGGTCGGCCCGCAGGCTCAGCTCGGCCACGGCGATTGCCCCGACCAGAGCGCATGGCCGCTGCCGCTATTGGACAGGACGCCGGCGACCACCGCCACGATCAGAATGACAAGCCCGATGATCATGATCATGACGCGGCTCCAGGAATCTGAGTCACAGATATTCGTGACGGAAGGTTCCCCGAAGTCCTCATCGTGCTTCAGCCGCGACATCTCGCCGATACCGGCCATGTACGCATGAAAAACTCCGGTCCCTACCGCTGTCCCCGCGGATATCGCGGAGGCACAGCTGCCGGGATCCGGAGCAACACTTTTATACTACACACCGACCTGGCCCGGAAACGGGGCCCATGGGCGATGTTCATAGCTGAGGTCCCTGGAAATACAGTGCGGGACCGGAGCTTTCTTATTCGAGTCGGCCCCATTAAGGCGCTGCGGCCCAGTAAAGGGCAAGAGCCCGCGAGAGCTAATTTCTCCCACCGCGATCTGTCGCGCAGGACCGGCTACCCCGTACGTCAAATTCCTTACTGACCATCGCCGCTGGAATCAATGAATTCCAGGCCCGCCAGATCGACGATGATCTGCGGCCGTGATGGAGGTAACAGCGGTGCCAGCCTGCCGCCCGGTCGCCCGCGGATGCCCCCTCAGCCGCGCGCCCCCGGTGATCGGCTGCGGTGATGATTCCTTCCCGGATCGGCCATTTCCCGCACGGTACGGCAGGAGTTGACTCGGAGATGAACGAGCACGAAGGCCGGCGTGCGCGCTCTCGCGTCCGCCGGCGCGGTGCGCGGGCCGATGACCTTCACCTTGGCAGGCGTGACCGGTGGCTGATCCGATGTCTCACGTGACACTGGAGCACGCGACATGAATATCCTCGCTGTTCAGCACGGGGCCCGCTTGCGATGAAGAGAACAGCATCCGGCATTCTTGCCGTGCCGCCTGGCCGCGCCTCAGCCGCAGGCGGGCTGCCTGCTGACGCCGATCCTTCGACGGCTGGCTTTCGCGCACTGGCGCTGCGGGTGCGGGCGATGGGCCTGCTCGACCGCAGGCCGGGCTACTACGGGGTGAAGATCACCCTGACTATCTTCGCATTCTTCGCTGGATGGGTCCTGTTCGCCCTGGCCGGCAACTCGTGGGCGACCCTCGCCGTCGCCGCGTTGCTAGGGATGATGTTCACCCAGCTGGGCTTCATCGGGCATGACGCAGGGCACAACCAGGTTTTCGGCGCGCGCCGGCGCAATCGCCTGCTCGGCCTCACCGTGGGGAACGTGCTCATCGGGCTGAGCTTTGGCTGGTGGGTCCCCAAGCACAACGCTCACCATGCGCATCCCAACGAGATGGGCCGAGACCCTGATATCGGCGAAGGAGCCGCCCTGGCCTTGTCTGACGCGCCGGGAAACGGGCGCGACCCTCTCGCATCGTGGCTGGCACGCTGGCAGGCGCCCCTCTTCTTCCCTCTCATGCTGCTGCGAAGCGGCGGCATGCACGTCCTCGGGATCAGGCGGCTTGTGCGGCGACGAGACCGTGCCTCGGCGGTAGAGGCCTCTCTCCTCCTGCTGCACGCCGCGTTGTACCTGACGGTGGTGCTGTGGGTGCTCTCCCCGCTCAAGGCACTCGCTTTCGTCGCCGTGCAGCAGGCGGTCTTCTCGCTGTACCTGGGCATCAGTTTCGCGCCCAACCACAAGGGGATGCCGATCATCGAGTCCGCAGCGGCGGCCGGCTTCGCCCGCCGCCAGGTGGTCACCGCCCGAAATATCAGGGGCGGCCGGTTTACCACCTTCATGCTCGGCGGCCTTAACTACCAGATCGAGCATCACCTGTTCCCGTCGATGCCCCGGCCCAATCTGCGACGGGTCCAGAGCCTCGTCGGGGACTTCTGCGCGGCGACCGATCTCGGCTACAGCGAAGAAGGCTTCGTCGAGTCATTCCGCCAGATCATCCATCACCTCAGCGACGCCGGAGCAGCCGCCAGCCGCCGTCCCGAGTTACCTCGGGAGCGGCGGGCCGGAGGGTAGCAAGCCCCGGCGGTTATTCGTCGCCGATGTCGGACAGGACCTCGCGCAGTTCGCCGATCAGCGGGTCGTGGGGCGGCAGGAGGTGCTCCAGGCGGCCGACCGTGTCGCGCAGCAGCGCGCGGGCGTCGCCGTATCGTCCCAGCCGGCTGTACACCAGGGCCAGCTCCGCACGGCTGCGCAGCGTGTCAGGGTGACGGGGGCCGAGCAGCCGCTCGAAGTCCACCCTGGCCTGCTCGTAGACCCGCTCGGCCGCCACCGTCTTGCCCGTCCTCAGATAGGCAGCGCCCAGGCCGTACCGTGCCCTGGTGGTGTCCAGGTGATCGGGCCCGAGGGCGCGCTCCCGGTCAGCGACGACTCGCTTGTAGCCCGATACCGCCTCTTTCGCCATGCCGCTGGCCAGGTAGGAGTCGGCCAGGGCCTTACGCGTGGTCATCGTCTCCGGGTGGCGGGACCCTTGGGTGCGCTCCCGGTCGGCGAGCGTGCGCCGGTACAGGGCGATGGCATCGGAGCGCCGGCCCGCGGCCAGGTAGGCGGCGGCAAGCTCGTCCCGCGCGCCGAGCGTGTCGGCATCCTCGGGACCGCGGACCTGCTCGCAGTCGTAGAGCACGCCCTCGATGACGGCGATCGCACGGTCGAGCTGGCGCGCCGCCACCAGGGCGTGGCCTAGGCGGAGCCGCGTCCCGATCACGTCGTCGTGATCAGGTCCGAATTCCACGGCCTGGGTGTCAAGCAGCCGCTGAAACCAGGTGACGGCGTCGTCCGGGCGATCGGCCGCCAGGCAGGCCTCGGCCAGCCGCTGCTCGGCCAGTATCGTGTCCGGATGCCCGGCACCGAGCCGTTCTTCGCTGGTGGCGACCAGGGCGTGCCAGTGGTCGACCGCGGGACCGGTCAGGCCCGCCTCGTCCAGGCTGTCGCCGGCCCTGAGCAGCACCGGATGGCAGCCGCCGGCCCACAGCCGGTCTCCGGCGACCTGCTGCAGGGCCGCCGCGCAGGCTCGCAGACCGGAAGCTGGCCAGCCGGGCATGTCCAGTTGCGGCCAGGCCTGGAGCAGGGCGTCCGCGGCGGCCAGGACCACCTGATCCAGCATGCCTTCCGGCATGGCGGCGCGCAGCGCCTGCTGCAGCACCGGGCTCATCTGGATCGTCGGCGGTGCCGTCACGGGCGCGATGGTGAGCAGGCCGACGCGTCCCAGCACCGTCAGCGCCGCGCGGGCGGCCTCACTGCCTGCGCGGGCTTCGCCGCCGCTGTCGGCCAGGTAGCCGGCCGCCGCCGGGGTGGTCAGGACGGTTCCCGGAATGCCGTGCCCGTCGAGCAGCGCGGCCACGGCCAGCAGCGACTGGGCCAGCCCGTCCGGGGAAAGCTGATTGGCGCGCTCGAACGAGATCGTCCACGTGACCGCGCTCGCCGACGGCGGTGCGCCAGGTGACTCGGTGAGCTGCTGCCGCCTGCGGGTGAAATAGTCACGGTAGTGGTCGCATGACATCGAGGAGCTGGCGATCACCGCGCTGGCCTGACTCAGCGCGGCCGGCTCCAGGCCAATAACGCTGACTAGGTCAATCGCGCCGAGCCGCTGGCCCGGGTTGGCGATCAGCCTCCCCATCACATGGCTGAGCGCCTCGCGCGAGTTGAACAGCCCGATCGGCAGGATCCGCATGCCGTCAGGGACGGCTGCGGCGTCGGCGCAGGTCACAAGAATCCGGCCAGCCGCTCCGCTCGGCCAGAGGCCGTCCAGGTCCGCCGGATCGGCTAGGTCGTCAAGTACCACCAGCCATGGACGGCTGGTCTCGCCCAGCCAGGTGACAAACTGGGCGGCGACCGACTCGCAACTGGTTGCCTGGTCCCGGCCGGTCGCGGTGGCCATCGCCTCGGCGTAGCCAGACAGCACCGCGGCCCGGCTCGTGGCCGCAATCCAGACCAGCAGGTCCAGCTCGCGCGCATGCCACAGCGACTCGGCGAAGGCCGCGGCGAGCTGGGACTTGCCAGTGGATCTCAGCCAGTCCTGCGCAGCGGGGCCGGGACCGCCCGCCGGATCCGGGCCCGCCGCCCGGTCAGGAACCAGCGCGACCGCGAATCCGGGGGGCAGCGCGGCCGCCAGGTCGGGAGCCGTCTCCAGCCGGTCACTGTAACCGCTGGCCAGCGGCGGGACCGCCCCCGACCGGACCGGCCAGGCCGGCCCGGCACCCGCCGGGCTCACAGGGTTCGTTGCGCTCCTCGGCGGCGGTGCGCTGACCATAACGTGCTGCCCGATGCCCACGGTAACCTCGCCCGCCTGCTCACAGTTCCAGCTCAGGGATTTGCACAGCGACGGACCTCGTGAGGGTCTGCCTGCGGAAGAAGGCCGGGGCGGTGACACGCATGTAGATGAAGCTGGCTACGCCGGCTAGCGCCGCCAGCGCGGCGATGATGAAGATCCCGCCGATCTGCCAGTTCAGGCCGGGTACCGTCCAGCTGGTGTAGCTGTTGGACGCCACCCAGTCGCTCTGCAGGCTGTAGAGGCCGGCCGAGAACATGATCAGGCCCCCTAGTAGCGGCAGGATGCCGCGCATCCACAGGTCGCGGGCGCTGTTCAGCACCGAGGACCGGTAGTACCAGGAGCAGGCGAAGGCCGTCAGCCCGTAGTAGAAGGCGATGTAGAGCCCGATCGCGGAAACGGCGTCAGCGATCGGGTTGCCCCCGGAGATGAAGTTCAGCGGGATGTACAGCGCGACGGCAGCCACCCCCACCACGATCGTGGACACCGTGGGGGTCAGGTACCGGGGACTGATCTTGGCGAACTGCTGTGGCAGCGCCCGGTACGCGGCCATGGACAGCGTGGTGCGCGCGGCCGGCAGGATCGTCGTCTGGGTCGACGCAGCCGCCGAACTGAGCACCATCAGGATCAGCAGCCGGGACAAGACCGCACCGAACCCTGAGGTTCCGAAGATCGCGCTGCCGGTCACCGACAGCACGTCGAACTGGTGGTCCGGGTTCGTCAGCCCTACGCCCTTGGCGCCGACCCCGGCGAACGACTGCACGGCGACGATGACGATCCCGTAGGTGACCAGCAGCAGGACCGTCGAGATGATCCCGGCCCGGCCCGGTGTTCTGGACTTGTCCGCGGTCTCCTCGTTCACCGACAAGGCGGTGTCCCAGCCCCAGTAGATGAACAGCATCAAGATGATCCCGGACACGAACGCCGAGAGGGTCAGGCCCGACGGCGACAGCCAGCCGAGGCTCGGGTGCAGCGACCCCGCCGGGCTGCTGACGTACACCTTGACCAGTGCCGTCACCGACAGCAGCATCAGCATGACGACTTCGATGGTCAGCAGCACCCGCTGGAACCGGGCCGAGAGCTCGATGCCGCGGTAGCAGATGTACGTCATCGCGACGATCCACAAGATGCCCACCAGCAGCACCCAGCCACCAGAGGCATTAGCTCCGATCGAGCTGTTCGGCCCCTGGAACAGGAAGAACCCGTACTGCCCGGCTACCTGGGCGAGGCTGCCCATGACCAGGATGTCGGCGGCCACCGTGGCCCAGCCGCCTACCCAGCCGATCGCCGGCCCGAACGCCCTGGTCGACCAGATGAACGTGGTCCCGCAGTCAGGGTCGGCCTTGTTCAGCTCGCTGAAGCCGATCGAGCACAACAGCATCGGGACGAACGCCAGCACGGCGATCAGCGGCGACTTCAGCCCGACGGCGGCCACGATGAAGAACAGCGTCGCGGCCAGGCTGTAGGCAGGCGCCGTCGACGCCACCCCGATGACGATGCTCGACACCAGGCCAAGTGCACCAGTCTTGAGACCTTTTTCCCTCGACTCCTCGACTGGCTGCACGCCAGTGGTAAACGTGGCCATGGTCCCCCTCCGCCGACGGTGACGGGGGCTGGCTGGCTCATAACCGCCCCCGCCAATAGAGCTGCAGCGTAACGGACTATCAGCTCGCAAACTTGCAGATTTGGACAATCGGCTATAAACATCCGCACCAGTGTTACCAGAAGTACACCTCCGAACCGCGGTTTATGACTCCGCGGCCGGTGCGCTCAAGCCCAGTCGATCCCGCGCCGCGGCGATGACCGCCTGGCCGAGGCTGATGCCGCCGTCGTTGCACGGCACGCGGGAGTGGGTCAGGACCGTGAATCCGCGGGACTCCAGGCGGGCGACCACCTGGTGCAGCAGCAGCATGTTCTGGAACACCCCGCCGGACAGGGCCACCGTGGTCAGCGCGCGGCGCTCGCGGATGCGCAGGCAGGCCGCTTCCACGACGGCGGCCACGCCGTTGTGGAAGCGGGCGGCGATGACGGCGGGCGGGATGCCCGCCGTCAGGTCGCCTGCCGCGGCGCGGACCAGGTCCGCGGCGCGGACCTGGAACGCCTCTTGTGTGTCGATGGCGGCGCGGTAGGCGCCGCGCTCGGCCGGGTCGGCCAGCTGTTCCAGCTCGATGGCGGCCTGGCCCTCGTAGTTGATCGCGTCGCGGACCCCCAGGACCGCCGCGACGGCATCGAACAGGCGGCCCGCGCTGGACGTGAGCGGCGCGTTCACGCCCTTGCGCGCCATCGCGACGACGGCCGGCCACTGGGCGGAGTTGCGCCGCGTGACGTCCAGGCTGCCCGCGTCGAGACCGTCGAGACCGTCAAGGCCATCGAGGTAGGCGGCGGCCATCCGCCAGGGCTGCCTGATCGCGGCCTGGCCGCCGGGCAGCGGGACGGGCGCCAGGTGGCCGGCCCGCTCGAAGCCGGCGTAGTCCGCGATCAGGAACTCACCACCCCACAGGGTGCCGTCGGTGCCGTAGCCGGTACCGTCGAAGGCCACCCCGATGACGGGGGCGCCCCCGCCCGCCCCCGGACCAGCGGGCCCGGCGCCCCAGCCGTTGTCGGCCAGGCAGGAGGCCACGTGGGCGTGGTGGTGCTGCACGCCGACCAGATCCACCTCCGCTAGGTCCAGCGCGTACTTCGTCGAGAGGTACTCCGGGTGCAGGTCGTACGCCACCACGCGGGGGTCGACGTCGAAGAGGCGGCGGAAGTGTTCGATGCCCTCGGTGAAGGAGCGCAGCGTCTCCACGTTCTCCAGGTCCCCGATGTGATGCGAGACGAAGGCGTGCCGGTCCTTGGCCAGGCAGAACGTGTTCTTCAGCTCGGCGCCGCAGGCCAGCACCTGGCGGGGGAAGCCGGACGGGACGGCGACCGGCTCCGGGACGTAGCCGCGGGAGCGGCGCACGGGCAGCGGGCGGCCGCGGAAAACGCGGGTCACCGAGTCGTCGGTCCTGATGTGGATCGCCCGGTCGTGGGTGAGGAACGCGTCCGCGATCCCGCTCAATCGCGCGAGCGCGTCTTCGTCACGGTAGGCGATCGGCTCGTCGGAGACGTTTCCGCTGGTCAGCAGGATCGGCCCGGCCATAGCGCCGGCCAGCAGGTGGTGCAGCGGGGTGTAGGGCAGCATGATCCCGAGGTGCCGGTTGCCCGGCGCGGCCGCCGGGGCGACCGCCGCGCCGGGCCGCCGGGGCAGCAGCACGATCGGCCTGGCCCGGCTGGTGAGCAGGGCCGCGGCCGCGTCGTCGACCTCGCACAGCGCGCGGGCCGCGGCCAGGCCGGCGGCGAGCACCGCGAACGGCTTGTCCTCGCGGTGCTTGCGGGCGCGCAGCGCGGCGACCGCGTCGTCGTGTGCGGCGTCCGCCGCGAGGTGGTATCCGCCGAGCCCCTTCACGGCGACGATCCGGCCGTCTCTGAGCAACTCGGCCGCCCTCTCGAGCGGGTCACCGCCCAGCGGTTCCTCCCGGTCCCGCGGCTCCCCCGCCGCGCCGAGCAGGGCCAGCCGCGGGCCGCACGCCGGGCAGCACACCGGCTGGGCGTGGTAGCGGCGGTCGGCCGGGTCGTGGTACTCCGCCGCGCACGGCTCGCACATCGTGAAGCCGGCCATCGTGGTCAGCGGCCGGTCGTAGGGCACGTCGCGGACGATGGTGAACCGCGGGCCGCAGTTCGTGCAGTTGATGAACGGGTACCGGTACCTGCGGTCGGCCGGGTCGGACAGCTCGCGCAGGCAGTCCGCGCAGGTCGCGGTGTCCGCCGCGATCAGCGTCCCGCGCCGGCCGTCGGGGGCGTTAGGGCCGCTCGGCGCGATCGTGAAGGAGGCCGTGCCGGCCGGCGGCATGACCGACGTGGTGACCCGCTCGATCCGCGCCAGCGGCGGCGCCTCGCGCTCCAGGCGGCGCAGGAACTCCCCCACCGCCGCGGGCGGGCCCTCGATCTCGGCGAACACGCCGTCCACGTCGTTGCCCACCAGGCCGCCGAGGCCCAGGCCGGTCGCGAGCGAGTAGACGAACGGGCGGAAGCCGACCCCCTGGACGATGCCCTCCACGCGCAGCGCGGTCCTGATCACCTGAGTCATCACGGGCCCGTTCTGAATAGGACTATTCTCTGGCGGCGCGGGTCAGGTCGGCTTCCACCTCGACCGTCACCTCGTCCTTGAGCTTGAGCGCGCCGAAGAAGCCGGTGTACGGCGTGATGCCGTGGTCGGTCTGCCGCACCGTGGCGGTGCCCCGGTACTGACCGGGCCCCCGGCTCACCAGCTGGAGCCTGGCCGGCCTGGTCGTGCCGTTGAGGGTCAGCGTTCCCTCGATCGCGCCGCCCGAGGCCGCCGGGATGATCCGGGTCGAGGTAAAGCGGGCTGTGCCGCGGCCGAGGATCTTGCCCGCCGTGTTCAGGATGTCGCGGCGGTCCTTGTCGCTGAGCGGCTTGGCGCCGCCGGTCCCTTCGAGCACGGCCAGCGAGCCGAGGTCGAGCTCGGCAGTAACCTCCGCCGCGGCCACGCCGTCGGCGGGCACCGTGACCGTCGCGGACCAGCGGGTGACCTCAATGGTCAGGTCGTGACCCGCGCGGGCGGCGAGCCCCGCACGGCCGGTCTTGATAACGACCCGGCCGGAGTCCGGGCCGAGCCGGAACGAGCCCGTGATGTCGTCCACGGCCCCACCGTACGCCGGGCGGCCGGTCAGGGGAACGGCCGGTCAGGGGAACGGCCGGTCAGGGGAACGGGACCTCGCCGAAGAGCTCATGGATCCGCCGCAGGTCACGCAGCCGCGGCTCGGTGCTGCCGCCGACCCAGCGGCTGACGGTCTTCACCGAGACGCCCAGCTGGCTCGCCGCGGACTCGATCGTGAGGCCTTCCCTGCGCAGCACGCCGGTCATCCATTCGGCGAACGACGCCGAGGGCGTCCGGTCGCTGTCGGCGTCGGCGGCCCTGGCACCAGGCTCGGTGGCGGGGAGCTCCGCGGCGGCGTGCGGCGGGCCTGGCGCCCCGACGGAATCCCGGGTCCGCAGCAGCGACGTCAGCGCGTCGATGCCGGGAGCGGATGGGAACTGCGGGCCGGAGCGGAGCACGTCCACCTCGACGTGGTCGGGGAAGATCCGGAAGGAGACACTGATGGCCCCGGTCGGGCCGGCCGCCTCCAGCAGCGCCTGGGACACGGTCTCGCCGACCTCGCGGGTGTCTTCCTCCGACAGCGGCGACTGGGCCAGGCAGCGCCTGACGAAATCGCGGATGTCCGGGATCGAGGACGGCCTGGCGGGGAAAGTCTGCGACACCACCACGACAGGCACGACCTCGATGTTGTCGCTGATCCGGTCGTCTGCCCTATCCATAACCCTTTCCCGGGTGCCGCCTCACGCTCCCTGCCTTGCAAGCGTACGTGCCAGGCGCGCCGGAATGCGACTCAAGATCGCGGACAGAAATGTCCGCCGGGCCGACGGTTGTGTCTTGATCCTTCGCGCGGGCCAGGTTTACGCTGAGGACACCGAAGACGGCCCTTGGCCCGGAGCGGGCCAGTCGGCCGCGGCCGACCGAAGGACGGCATGCCATGACGCAGGAGTCACAGGCTACGCAGGAACCAGTCATACACATTCTGTGGATGAACGGCGGTCTCGGCTGCGACGGGGACTCGGTGGCGCTCACCGCCGCCACGCAGCCCAGCATCGAGGAAATCGTGCTCGGCGCCCTGCCCGGGCTGCCGAAGGTTGCCGTGCACTGGCCGCTGATCGACTTCGAATGCGGGCCCGAGCAGGGCGCCGACACGTTCATCGAGTGGTGGTGGAAGGCCGACCGGGGCGAGCTGGAGCCGTTCGTGCTGGTCGTCGAGGGATCGATCCCGAACGAGGCGATCAAGCCCGAAGGGTACTGGTGCGGCTTCGGCAACAACCCGGCGACCGGCCAGCCGATGACCACCAGCGAGTGGCTGGACCGGCTGGCGCCGAAGGCGACCGCCATCCTCGCGGTCGGCACCTGCGCCACCTACGGCGGCATCCACGCCATGGCCGGCAACCCGACCGGCGCCATGGGCGTGCCCGACTACCTGGGCTGGGACTGGAAGTCCAAGGCCGGCCTGCCGACGGTGTGCGTGCCCGGCTGCCCGATCCACCCCGACAACCTGTCGGAGACAATCCTGTACCTGCTGTACCAGGTGACCGGGCAGGCGCCAATGATCCCGCTGGACGACGCGCTGCGGCCGCGGTGGCTGTTCGATGCCACCGTGCACCAGGGCTGCGACCGGGCCGGCTACTACGAGGAAGGCACGTTCGCCGGCGAGTACGGCTCGCCGCAGTGCCTGGTCAAGCTGGGCTGCTGGGGACCCGTCGTCAAGTGCAACGTGCCCAAGCGAGGGTGGATCAACGGCGTCGGCGGCTGCCCCAACGTGGGCGGCATCTGCATCGCCTGCACGATGCCCGGATTCCCCGACAAGTTCATGCCGTTCATGGACGAGCCGCCAGGGTCGCGGGTGTCCGCCACGGCGAGCGGGATGTACGGCACGGTCATCCGGTCGCTGCGCGGCATCACCGCCCGCACCGTGGACAAGGAACCGAAGTGGCGGGTCAAGGGTCCCGACCTTCGCACCGGCTACCAGAAGACGTGGTGATCAGCGATGACAGCGACGGAGAAGGCACCGAGCAAGGCGGCGGGCAAGGACACTGACCTCGTCGAGATGACCTGGGACCCGATCACCAGGATCGTGGGCAGCCTCGGCATCTATACCAAGATCGACTTCAAGGCCAAGCGGGTCGCCGAGTGCCACAGCACCTCGTCGATCTTCCGCGGCTACAGCATCTTCATGAAGGGCAAGGACCCGCGGGACGCGCACTTCATCACC
>Ga0335074_10014243_pt1 | contig 11162 bp, 6 predicted proteins | sample Lox_Sample_23_FD_206715 | JGI IMG/M metagenome (GOLD analysis project Ga0335074, IMG submission 206715) | Soil microbial communities from Loxahatchee National Wildlife Refuge, Florida, United States - Lox_Sample_2.3 | ecosystem: Environmental > Terrestrial > Soil > Wetlands | place: USA: Florida...
CGGAATCGTCCGGCGGATCAACGTCAACCTGCGCGATGCGGTATTCGAGGGCTATCCATTGGCGTTTATCGAAGAGGCGGCGGTGCAGATGGCGGAGACGACGGCACGGGAAGTCGCGAATCTGGACTATATACGGCCTGACCTGTCGGAAGTGATGGAGCGCAAAGAACTAGGACTAGACCGAGCGCGTCCGGACATGGTCGAGCGGCGACGCAAGACCGGGCAAAGGACGGCGCGCGAGAACGTCGAAGACTTATGCGACCCGGGGAGCTTCGTGGAATACGGTCCGATGGTGATCGCAGCGCAGCGGAAGCGGCGGACACTGGACGATTTGATTAAACGGACACCGGCCGACGGACTGGTCGCAGGACTGGGCGCGGTCAATGGCGATCAGTTCGGCGAAGAGAAGGCGCGCTGCGTGGTGATGGCGTATGACTATACGGTGCTGGCCGGGACGCAAGGGACGCTTAATCATATGAAAAAGGATCGGCTTTTCCTGATCGCGGAAAAGTACCGACTGCCAGTGGTTTTCTTCACCGAGGGCGGCGGTGGGCGGCCCGGCGATACGGATGGAATCGGGATGGGACTGGATTGCATGGCGTTCCATTACTGGGGACGGCTCAGCGGATTGGTGCCGCGCGTCGCGATCAATTCGGGACGCTGCTTCGCTGGGAATGCGGCATTGCTCGGTTGCGCCGATGTAGTAATCGCGGCGATGGACTCGAATATCGGGATGGGCGGCCCCGCGATGATCGAGGGCGGCGGGTTGGGGATTTTCCGGCCCGAGGAAGTCGGGCCAATGTCGGAACAGATCCCCAACGGCGTCATCGATATAGCGGTTGCGGACGAGGTGGAAGCGGTTCGCGCCGCCAAACAATATCTATCCTACTTTCAGGGGCGATTAGAAAACTGGGAAGCGAACGATCAAAGGCTGCTGCGCGGAATAATACCTGAGAACCGGCTGCGCATGTACGACGTGCGCGAAGTAATCGAGACGCTCGCAGACACGGACTCGGTGCTGGAACTGCGCCGTCATTTTGGGCTGGGAATGGTCACGGCGCTGGCGAGAATGGAAGGGCGGCCGATCGGGATTATCGCCAACAACCCGGCTCATCTGGCGGGCGCGATCGATAGCGATGGTGCGGACAAGGCGGCGCGCTTTATCCAGTTGTGTGACAGCTTCGATATACCATTGCTGTTCTTGTGCGATACGCCCGGAATTATGGTTGGGCCGGAAGTAGAGAAGACGGCGCTGGTCCGCCATGCGGCGCGGATGTTTGTCAACGGCGCGAATATCACCGTGCCGTGTTTCACAATCATACTCCGCAAGGGCTACGGGCTGGGGGCGCAAGCGATGGCGGGCGGGAGTTTCAAGACGCCAATGTTCACGGTGGCGTGGCCGACCAGTGAATTCGGCGGGATGGGACTCGAGGGGGCGGTGAAGCTCGGCTATCGCAAAGAACTAGAAGCAGAAGAGGATCCGGCGGCGCGCAAGAAGCTATTCGACGAGATGGTCAAGCGCATGTATGAGCATGGCAAGGGTTTGAGTACGGCGACGCATTTCGAGATTGATGATGTGATCGATCCGGCAGAGTCGCGGCGATGGATTATGACGGGGTTGAAGTCAGCGCCGGCGCCGATGCCAAGGGAAGGGAAGAAGCGGCCGTGCATCGATACGTGGTGAGGTGCTGCGCGAGTACCTTTAAGTGACCATCGCAGGATCGGAGGAAAAATGAAATCGGCGATATGTGAAATGCTTGGGGTTGAGTTTCCGCTGGTGGCGTTTAGTCATTGCCGCAATGTCGTTGCGGAAGTCAGCAAGGCGGGTGGTTTTGGCGTGCTCGGCGCGACCGGCTTTACGCCTAAATCACTCGAACTGGAACTGAAATGGATCGACGAGAATATCGGCGGGCGGCCGTATGGGGTCGATGTACTAATTCCGGAAAATCTTGCGACCAAGAATGAGAAAAATGCGACGCTGAAGTCAGTAGCGGAACGAATTCCCCAACGCCATCGGGATTTCGTGCGCGAACTGCTAGCCAAGTATGACGTTGAACTGCCGACGGCGCGGGAGAGTCATAGCACGGAGCATCCCGGGCGGCTCAATTTGCAGGAAGAATCGGCCCTGGAGTTGCTCGAAGTTTCGTTTCGCCATCCGATTAAACTGATCGCGAATGCGCTGGGCGTACCGCCGAAATCGATGCTTGAAATGGGACGGAAGCATGGGGTGCCGGTGGCGGCGCTGATCGGCGCGAAAGAGCATGGCGTGCGCCAGGTCCAAGCGGGCGTGGATATTCTGATTGCCGAAGGGTGGGAAGCGGGGGGCCATTGCAGCGAGGTCTCGACGCTGGTGCTGGTGCCCGACGTGCTGCGCGCAATCAAGCCGATCCGCAACGTGCCGGTGCTGGCGGCGGGCGGAATCGCGAACGGGCGGCAGATGGCCGCGTGTATGGCGATGGGCGCAGCGGGAGTGTGGACCGGGTCAGTCTGGCTGACGACAGCGGAATCAGATGTGCCCGAGGTGTTGCAGCGGAAGATGCTGGCGGCGACGGCGCGCGATACGGTGCGGTCGAAATGCAGGACGGGAAAATACTCGCGGCAACTGAAATCGGCGTGGACGGAGGCGTGGGAAGGGCCGGATAGTCCGGGGCCGTTGCCGATGCCATTTCAGACAATACTGAGCGAACCGGCGCTGCGGGCGGTAGTCAGTGCGGCGTCGCGCGGAAATGAGAAAGCGTATGAGCTGGCGACGTACTGGGTCGGGCAATGCGTCGGCTTGGTCGATAGCGTGAAGTCGAGCCGGGCAGTGGTGCAGGAATTTATGGAGGACTTCGCAGAGGCGGTCGGGGAGATGCAGGAGATGGTCGAGGGGTAAGACAGAAAACCGCTATCATCAGACTTCATCGGCAGACTTCATCGGCTCGCCGCCGAGCGATAATTCTCGAATTACGCAGTGCTTGGAGCGGCAACGATCCGTCCGTGTAACTAGTCCGGGAAAGACCAAACAAATTTCTCGACATTATCTCGTGTTCGCATGGCGTCCGTGCGAGCTACCTGAGGCTTGCGCCTAATCGGACAGCTTAAGGTACATTTTGCTAGCTTACGCACGTCTTGGACATCCTGTAGACATACAATATCTGTTTGTCTCACCGATATTTATTCTTTAGTGGCATTTAACAACCCAGTTATGCTTTATTGAGCCTCGATAGTTATGCCGTCGCTAGAAACTAACCGTAGCTAAAGCGAAGCGGTCAGGAACCGTGGCAAAAAGCTTGTGCCGATTGCGGGAGCGGTCGCCGCCCGCCAGGCACGAAACCAGTCAGAGGAGTAGAAGGCACGCTCGAATCTACGTGCGTGTGGCGGGAAGCGTCGTTGGATGAGTGACTGCGATTTCAAGGTACGCATTTTTCGGCGCTGGTTTGAAACAGGAACAACGGGAGGAGAAATGAATTACACAGGAATTCGCCGCGTGGTCATTGGAGTGACAATTCTGGGATTGAGCTTCGCAACGGCCGCGTTCGCCGGTAGCGCTGTCTCACTGCCTGGAGTAGACAACGAGGCATGGAGTTCTTGCACGGAATCTCTGTGCATCGACGCCCCGCCCCCGGACGGTTCGGGAGGATGGGGCTTTAATAGCGCGATCAACGCACCCGTGACGACGCTGCCCGTCGGCACGCCGGCCACATTCACCGTGACCTTGATGCAGCCTAACACGGGACCCTTACCGTTTTGCGGTGACAACGGCTCGATCACGCTGACGTATAATAGTACGAACGACTTCAGTCTGAACCTCACCGACAGCAGAGGGAATACTGGCATCAACCCTTTCGATCGAGGCGGTGTAGCGACCTTCCTGTATAGTGGCGATTTCTTCTGCCACAGCGATCAAAGTGTCGCCTACACCTTCACTCCGCTGAATCCGACTATTAATGCCCTCGTCACGGCAACGATCACAGTGGGCAGTCAGGCCACGCCGCCGTTCGTGGGCGGCCAGGAAGTTTCTGAAACTTTCCCGGTTACGATCGTCAAAAAGTATAAGTACTAGAGGGCGATGCTGGCAGATGAGAGCGCAAGCACGGGGATGCGCTCTCATCCTGAGCAACGAAACGGCGCTTGCAAAGTTGTCCCTGGTTACTGCGTGACAGGCAATCCAACCAAAGAGTTCGCGTAACAATAACGGCCGGGATGCTGCGAAGGGTCCCGGCTGTCAGTTTTCGCCAGTGCGTGCCGCTAAGCGGGCTTCAGCCAGGTTTTTGGTCCATCACGACTGCTTTGTCTTGCGATAGTCAGTGAGGGCGGATGTGGCGCGGGAGGCTTCGCGGCGGAGAAGGATCAAGTCGGTGCCGTAGAGAAGGAATTGAGCACCACCCTCAATCACTGACGCCATATTCTCGGGGCGGTCAACAGCGCCAGCGGTCGCGATGCCGCGTTCCTTGCATAGTTGGCGAACTTTATCGTTGGCGGCGCGTACCAGCGGATTGCGATAGTCACCGGGAACGCCAAGACTTTGCGCCAAATCCTGATGACCGACCAGAGCGAGATCGATTCCGGGGATGAGAATGTCTTCAAGATTCTCGACGGCCTCGCGGGTTTCGATGAGGACGCCGAGGAGGGTATTGGCGTTCGCGTGCGCCATCGCGTCGGCAGGCGCAACGTCTTCGTAGTTAGTGCTTGCGCCCAGGTAGATAGCCATCCCGCGTCGGCCTTGAGGATGATACTTAGCGAATTCGATGAAGCGGCGAACTTCGTTGCCGGTGCGGGCGTGGGGCAGGATCAGGCTTTGGCATCCGCTATCGAGGAGACGCGTGACCCATTCGTACTGAAGGTCGGGGATGCGAACGATAGGCGAGATGCCAGCGGCATGGGCGTGCGCGACCATGTCGGTGACGGTATCGAGGCTATAGTCGGAGTGCTCCATGCAGATCCAGACGAAATCCATGCCGGCCTGAGCGAGCGTGTGGATGACGCCACGGCCGTGCGTACCCCACATCAGGGTGCCGAGCACCGCTTCGCCTGCCTTCAACTTTGAGCGTAGTTGGTTAATGCGCATGGATCGCCTCCGGCGGAGTCAGACTTGGCCTGAGCGGCGGCGGTTCAGAGTACTCCGCTTATACGTTATCGATGGATGTGAATAAGCCGGATGGGTGAGAGATTACAAGCGGCGAGTGCGAGTCGGGAGTGGAAAGCGGATTCTCGTAATGCTCAACGGGTTCGTTCGAATCAGGAGAGGTCATCGTTGAGGGTTTTCATGCCACCGATCACGGCGCGAGGGAAGATCGAGGCGACCCTCACAATACTAACGATAGCATCTGCGGTTGGCTGGTCGGATCGGCTGGCCCTCGGAACCTTTGAGCGAATCGTGATAAATTAAGCCATTTTCGATGTTTGTAAGGTCATGTTAAGAAATTAAAACGCTGAAAAGTTGAGCTTCGGCTAAATTTTTGCTTAATTGCGACCTTGATGGGAATTTTGCAACATCCAGCGAAAATCTGCTGACTCAGGAACGCCTAACATGCGAATCCACCCCAAGATTACGGTTCACCGGACGAGATCAGGGTTCTTCATCGCCGCGCTCATGATTCTCGGCCTATTTTTCCGGACCTTTAATGCAAATGCGCAGAGCGCGCATTTGGTAGCGTCTCCGGACAAAATCAAATCACAGGTGGATGCGTGCCTCGCGAAAGTGCCGACACCTCAAGTGCAACCGGGCCTCCATCGGGTAGTTCAGCTCGTCAACTGCTCGAATCAAAACTTGCTTGCCGCGGCCAATGCTGCCCAACAGAAAGGCGGCCAGCCGGTACCTGTGCTCCCTGAGTCCGGAAGCTGGGTAATCAAGAAGGCCGGCTCCTCAAACAATCAGAACGTCCTGACGATAGATATTCCGCTCACATGGGAGGATACGCAGTGCCCGGCGAATGCGCACGGGCAATGCCAAGGGATCATCGGTCCGCGATTCTGGGCGCGGACGGGCTGTCGTTATGATCTCGGTTTCGACAAGGCCCAATGCGAAACTGGGGGCTGCGCCGGAAGATACGATTGCAGTGCGGCGCGCCTCTCGGGCGTCGGTGGCACTACAGTTTCCGAATGGACTTTCGCTCAGCCGGTTTCGGATAACCAGAATCCGCCAGCAAACTTTCTCAAGGATTCACCTGATATCAGTGCAGTTGATGGCGTGAACCTCAACATGGACATCGAGCCCGTGGGAGGCAGCCTGCACGATCCTTCCGACAATCAGGACCCTACGAAGGGTCCGCATGACATCCAGTGGCTAGCCCAGCAGTACCCGCTGACGGATCACGGCCAAGACGTGCGAACGAGTTGCCCGGGTTCTTTCCAGCTCACGCGCTCGATGCTTACTGTCGACAGCGGCGTCGCGAACGACCCCTACGGGTTTGTATATGTAAATAAAGCAGGCCAACCGATAAACAATAAGGGGAACGTAGACAATAGCGCGGTAGCTTGTTTTTCCAATTGCGGGAGATATGAGTTTCCGCAACCGCCAGCCCAGGGATGTACTGCCACTCCTGGTTCAGATTGCTTCTACTGGACGACGTTTTGTTTGCAAGGCAGCTACGGACAAACTTGCAAGACCGACAGCGATTGCACGTCTAACGCGTCATGCTGGAATAATTCAGGTCCCGAGTCGGATTCATCAGGCGATTTCAAGTGTTCGGGCCGTGCATTCGTCCAGAGTACGACGGATTGCGCTCCACTTGCCGATGGAACGGCAAATCCGAGTTGCCCATACGTCACCTATCAATATGGTTATACGGATACGACGATAACTCCGAATCAACAATATTGGTCGACGCAGCCGCCTTTGGGGCTTTGCAGTGACGTAAGCAGCGATTCGAGCGCCTGTATCGGCGACGACACCCTGCACAAGGTAATGCCCAAAGCGTACACGTGGCCCAACGATCCTCAGGTTTACGGCGGTGATTCGCCTGCATATCGCGTGATCTTTGAGCCTGGCGGCAATGGCACCACCGAGGTTTCGCCACTCAGCTCAATTCCGTCGTGCTCGGATCTCCCTGGTGCTCAGAGTGTATATGGCCTCAAGCAAGCGCAGATAAACTGCAGCAATGTGATCAATTACGGAGCGCTTTTCGGTCTTGCCGAGCCGGCGCCGACGAATTGGGGTTGCGACCTCGACCCGACTGGGGCAGGAGACAATGCGGTCATCTGCAAATGGAATTCACCTGCACGGGTGAAGCAAATAGGAATGCGGCCCAACTTCAACGCGGAAGGCACGAGCCTGCAATTGTCAATAATTCCGCCAAGCCTCCTCAACGCAAAAGACATGATGCTTGCGTCGATCACCTTTAATTCGGCCGCGGGAAGCCCCACCGTGCCAACTGGATGGACGCAAGTTCCTGGCGCGAGCGCGACCGAAGGTTCAGGTGATCAAACTGTGGTGTGGTATCATTTCGTAACGTCACCGAGTCTAGAGCCCGCCACATACGTTTGGAGTTGGAACCAAGCGGCCTCGCCATCGGGCGGAATGACCGCATGGCGCGGCGTAAGTCTTTCCAATCCTTTCGATGCGACTGCGGCGGTCGATCAGGGCGTGGGTGCGACTGCGACGGCACCGCCGATCACAACGCAAACCCCGTTTGCTCAGGTGATAAGTGTCTATGGCGCTGGTAATGCGGAAGGATTGGTCTTCGGTATCCCTCAGAGCACCGTTAGCGGTGTCGGAATTGATGAGACCGGAGCGCTCAAAATAGCCGGCGGCCCGACGGTAGGGTCTTACTACGCGCATCTGATGGGCGATCGGATTGAGGCAAAGCCCAGCGTTACCGACCCGCAGGCTGTGACTCTCACCTCGGATACCACCCCGCCGGATCCGAATATTGGGAATAGCGAGTGGACTGCTATTAGCTTCGCATTGAAACCGTCTCCGCAAGCCTTGCAAGCGCATAAATAAGCCGGCAGTAATTGCTCAGCGGTCTGGGATCAACAGCCTGACTTTCTGGCAGTGGGTCAGTTTTCCGACTGACCCACTACCGACTTTAGCAATTGTCGCAATCCAGCCGATAGTGCTAAGGGCGTAGATTCATGAAAGATGCGTTCGGCCGCCTGTTCGGCTTCGCGAGCGTGTTGAGAAGCGCCCCCACTGTTCGATTCATGACAATTTCCTTTTGCAATAGGTTCGCGGAGAATGATTGACGGCATCGCGACCCTATCAACGTGAAGCAGTAATTCCGAAGCGTGCTTCTGACTAAAAGATCGGCCTGCCTTCAGGTAGGCACGAACCGGACGCGGCCGTTCAGCATAGGTGATCAACTCGGTTGAACGGTCTTCTCATTCGTCTTGGTTCCGCCTGGAACGCGTACCGGCAATTATTGAAAGGAGTAACAAAGGGTGAGCTTTCTGTCATCCATCATTGAATCCGACTACTTCAATCATCCGCTGATTCGCCGATACACGGTCCTCGTGCGCGAGGATCTGTCCGCTACTTATTCACGCGCTATTCAGAAGTGGCTTCTGGTCGCGCCAATAGTCGGTATCGCGACTGGTCTAGTAATATCGGGCATCACGTACCTGATCCTGGTACTCATATGGCCGCGCCTGCTGAGGATCTACCTGCACCATCATTGGACGATTGTTCCGGGGCTGTTTGTGGGCTTCCTTCTGACGGGACTGATTATGCAGTTCCGTGCACCCGATCCTAACGAGCACTCGACGGAGGAGATCATCCGCTCGTATCACGAGCACCGAGGCGACATTGATGTTTCCTCATTTTGGTGGAAGCTGTTAGCTGCAGTCACCACCGTAGGATCGGGCGGCAGCGCCGCGCTCGAAGGACCAAGTATCTATGGTGGCGGAGCGATCGGCTCATGGCTATGGACCAAGCTCAGACGGTTTGGGCTGGAACCACGTGATCGGCGGCTAATGTTAATGTGCGGTGCGGCGGCCGGCATGTCAGCGGTGTTCCGCGCGCCCCTCACCGGTATCGTTTTCGCTCTCGAGATGCCCTACAAAGACGACCTTGCGCATGAGGCGCTGCTCCCTTCGCTGATTGCTTCGGTGGTCGCCTACGGCACGCTCGTGACTCTCCTAGGGGCTGAGCCACTCTTCGGTTTCGTAGGCACGGTCGGTTTCGCGCCGCTGGATCTCGCATGGTCGGCTTTGCTTGGGCTCGGAATTGGTTTGATCGCGATGGTATTTACCATCACGTTCCGGCGTTTTCGAGGTTTCATGATCCGTTGGAAGATCCCGCATACCAATAAGCTAGTGATTGGCGGCGTGATGACCGGACTATGCGGCCTGTTATTCGCCGGCATGTTCCCAGGCAATCTCATTCCCCTCGGTCCCAACTATGAAGCGGTGCGTGCCGTACTTGCCACGCCCCTTCCGTCAAGTGAACTATTGGCATTCGCAATACTGAAGCTGATCGCGACACTCTTTTCTCTCGGCAGCGGTGGTGTGAGCGCGATGTTCGTACCGCTGTTACTTTCTGGTGGAGCGCTCGGAAGCGCGTTCGCTCAGTCAGTGCTGCACACCACGACATTCGACCTCTTCGCGGCTGTCGGGATGGCTTCGTTCATAGCCGCAGGCTACAAGGCCCCGCTCACTGCTGTGGTTTTCGTGGCCGAGACCACCGGCGGACACTCGTACATCATTCCGAGCCTGATTGGCGCCGCATGCGCTTATGCAATTTCCGGCGAAGCTTCGGCTTCCGGAGATCAGCGGCTCCACGAAGCGGTCAGATTCAGCGGCATCACCGGTGTTCCGGTTCGCGAAGTAATGCAGCGCCAGATCGTCTCGGTCGAGGCGCCAGCAACGGTACGGGAATTTGCCGAGAGTATCGCATCGGCTCACGATCATGCGATTTTTCCGGTATGTGAACGCGAACATCTGATTGGAACAGTCGGCGTATCAATTCTAAGCCGTATCCCCGTAGAACATTGGGGAGAGGTGAAAGTTGGCGACGCATGCGATCGGCATCTCGATTGGATCGCACCTGAATGCGATGTCATGGAAGTACTGCGCATGCTGACCCGGGAGGATTCGCGGCAGATGCTGTTTGTCCAATCCAGCGACGGACGGCTTGATGGCATAGTGACAAAGACCGATATTTTGCGTTCCTTCCAAGATGACGGCACGGCATCCCGAAAAGACGAACAGAGGATTACACCGTCACGTTTGCGGTCGTCACCGACGCTCAACCGATAACTTCGAGTAAGGAGCGATTTCGGCTCGTCATCTTATAGTCGCAGAGTAGAGCTCGCACTACACAAGATCCTTACACTTTCAGTGGTGCGAGGACCTATGTCGAAATCGGGCTATCCTAATCTTGCCGCCGAGAGAGGTTAGTCAAAAACCGCTTTTTCCATTGCGCCGATTTTGAGTGGAGGCTGGCCGACGCGAGCACAGGGCCGTAACGGTAAAATCATGCGGGGCTTGCTCTGTTATTTCGGCCTCATCCCGTTGACAATTGAGCAGTGGACCTAGAATCAACCATTGGGACTGAGTTTCCCGCCTTGATTGCCACGACCGCCGAACAAAATCGGCCGCACAAATGGCTCGTCGCAGCGGCGGTATTGCTCGGCGGAATTTTGACCATTCTTGACGGGTCTATTGTCAACGTCGCATTGCCCTACATGCAGCGTAGCTTCGGCGTTGGGGTCGAGCGGATTAGCTGGGTCGTCACTAGTTATCTCGCAGCGGTCAGCGTGATGATCCCAATGAGCGGATGGATAGCCGCGCGAATCGGACGCCGGCGTTATCTATTGATCTCGATTGTTCTGTTTGTTGTCTCCTCAGCTCTTTGTGGGCTCGCCCAGGGTATCGGCCAGATAGTGTGCTTCCGCTTGATACAGGGAGCGGCCGGCGCGGCGATGATGCCGCTGTCCCAGGCAATTCTTCTTGAGACGTTCCCGGTGGAGGAACACACGCTGGCAATGACAACTTTCGGGATAGGAATGATGGCGGCACCGGTGATTGGACCGACCTTGGGAGGCTGGATCACCCAGACCTGGAGCTGGCGATGGAATTTCTACATTAATCTGCCGGTCGGTGCCTTTGCGGCGTTGATGGTGTATGCGTATGTGCACGATCCGGAGTATCTACGCCGCCAACGCGGCAACGGCAAAATCGATTACGCTGGGCTAATCCTGATCACTGTGGGGCTCGGTCTCTTTCAGGTCGTGCTTGGG
>Ga0335074_10014244_pt1 | contig 11162 bp, 5 predicted proteins | sample Lox_Sample_23_FD_206715 | JGI IMG/M metagenome (GOLD analysis project Ga0335074, IMG submission 206715) | Soil microbial communities from Loxahatchee National Wildlife Refuge, Florida, United States - Lox_Sample_2.3 | ecosystem: Environmental > Terrestrial > Soil > Wetlands | place: USA: Florida...
TCGGCCCATCGCATCCTGGGGCTGAAGGCGGTCCCAAGGGTTTGGCTGTTCGCCAATTAAAGCGGTACGCGAGCTGGGTTCAGACCGGCGTGAGCCAGGTCGGTCCCTATCTGCCGTGGGCGCAGGATATTTGAAGAAGATTCATCCCTAGTACGAGAGGATTAGGATGGACGGACCCCTGGTATACCAATTGCCCCGCTCGGGGCACAGTTGGGTAGCTATGTCCGGAAAGGATAAACGCTGAAAGCATCTAAGCGTGAAACCTCCTTCAAGATGAGATATCCCTATAGCCTCCAGCTAGACTAGCTGGTTGATAGGCCGGAAGTGTAAGTGCAGTAATGCATTGAGCTGACCGGTACTAACAGGCAATTGGCTTGGCCACTTTGATTTTCGACCGTTCCCGCTTCGGCTTATTTTTATACGCCGAAGTTCGGAATCTCTCGATTGTTCAAAGTCCAACGCCGCATGAAGCAACATGCACTCTTGCCCAATTTCTTTGTGTTGTTAAATTGACCCTCACGCAATCTTCATCTGCCAGGAAACTGGCGATGTCCGGAAGGATTAATAAACCAATCCTTCCGGTTTTCTGGTGCCTATACGTCAGAGGTAACACAGCTTCCCATTCCGAACAGCACCGTAAAGCTCTGACGGCCGATGGTAGTGCCTAAAGCGCAAGAGTAGGTGAGTGCCAGGTTATGACCGGGGTTGGCCGAAAGGCCGGCCCCGGTCTTTTTTATGGCATAAAGGCATCAATGAATATTCGAAAAATTGCCCAGTTTCTTTTTATTTCCACTTGCTTTTTGCCGCAAATGGGCATAAAAAGCCGAAAAATATCAACTGGGAGGGTAATGTGCCGATATAATGTGATACAGCGTTCGTCTGCATCCGGATGATTGGCGGATTTTAGAGTCTCGGAATTCTTCGTCATGGCTAATGTCGTAACTGCACAGGGTGAAACGCTTCTGGGTCGAATGATCGTCGAACAGGGGCTGTGCACGCAGGAAGAACTTAATGATTGCGTGGCCCTTCAGGCTGAACTGGAAAAGGAAAATAACCAGCGCAGCCTGGCCGATGTTCTTGTCACGAATGGCTATGTAACCCAGACCCAGCTTTCGCGCATCCGCAACGCGGTGGAAGAACAGAAAAATTTTCAGCAGATTCCGGGTTATCAGATTATTTCCAAGCTGGGCGCCGGCGCCATGGCGACGGTGTTTAAAGCGCGGCAGCTTTCGCTCGATCGCATCGTGGCCATCAAAGTGCTCCCCAAGCGCATGAGCGAAAATAAAGAATTCGTCGACCGTTTTTACATGGAGGGCAAAGCGGCGGCCAAACTCAATCATCCCAATATTGTCGGTGCTTTCGACGTCGGTGAAGCAGGCGGTTATCACTATTTTGTCATGGAATATGTCGAGGGACAAACGGTTTATGACCGGCTTTCGGACATCGGCAAGGCTTACGACGAAAAGGAAGCACTCAAAATCGCCATCCAGGTCGCCAGCGCGCTGGTACATGCCCATCAGAACGGCCTGATTCACCGTGACGTTAAACCCAAAAACATCATGATTACGCCCGCGGGCGTGGCCAAGCTCGCCGACATGGGTCTGGCGCGCGAAGCGAGCGACAAACAGGTGGCTCTGGCCGAAGCCGGCAAGGCCTACGGCACGCCATATTACATATCTCCGGAGCAGATACGTGGAGAAGTGCACATAGATTATCGAGCAGATATTTATTCGCTCGGCGCCACGCTCTATCACATGGTCACGGGGCGCGTTCCGTTTGAAGCGCCTTCACCCGCCGCGGTGATGCACAAGCATCTCAAGGATGAACTGATTCCTCCGGATCATATCAATACAGCGCTGTCCGCCGGAATTTCTGAAATTATTGAAGTGGCCATGGCCAAGGATCCTGCCAGGCGCTATGCATCCATGGAGGATATGCTCTCAGACCTCGAAGCCATCGCGGCGGGCGACGCGCCGCGATTCGCACGGAAAAATTATGATCTGACGACACTGGCGCGAATGGAACACCAGGCGCAAAACGAATCTCACATTGGCGACGCCGGGGGAATGGATCGAGACGCCACCATCGACTTTGCCAGCCGCTCATGGGCGGACAAATTCAAAGACCCGCTGGTCATCGGCCTGAGCGCCGCCGTGGCGCTGCTGGTGGTGATCATTGTTCTTCTGGAAGTCATGCGCTAAAAAGTTTCTTGAGTCTTAATTTTGTTCGTCATCGGAAGTTGGCGGTTCAGGCGGGGTAAACGGCGCCGCTTTGCCGGGTCGTACATAAAGGCGCTGGGTATGCGCCATCAAAAATTCCACGGGCGGATGAGCGCCAATGCCGGCCAGCGCGTTCTTGAGCGTTTTTTCCGCCCAGCGCAAATACGTCCGCCGGGATAGATGCGAAATCAGAATCAATTCATTGTGCAATCCGGGCAGAGCGTTAATCAGATCTTCCAGGTGCAGATGCTGCCCGACGGCGGCGCGACGCTGATGACCGGGTTCAAAAAATGTGCACTCAGTAATCAGTATGCGCGCATCGCGTACATGTTCCTGCAGCAGTGTTTCCACCATGCTGGTATCGCCGGTGTAGGCAATCAGAGGAACATCGAGCGTATAGGTGATTTTTTCACCGCGCAACTTCATATCTCTGAGCTGGCCGCCGGGGATATTTTTTTGCGCCAATTCCGGTAAAAGTTTTTCGCGCCGATCCAAAAGTACATATCCGACTGAAGGCGCGGTGTGGCGGACGGCAAATGCGCGGGCAATCAGCCCTTTGCGAATTTCAAATTCATCACCGACCCGCATGGAAACCACGCGATGTTCGATGGGTTTTCCTTCCAGTGCCGTCCAGGCGTGAATCACGCCGGAAAGAGCGTCGGCAATGGGCGCCGGACAGAGAACCGTGCCGGGCGTCATCCCCTGAAAAAAACGCTGCGAAAGGTAATAGGGGATTCCCGCGCTATGATCCATGTGTCCATGTGTGAGCAGGCAGAAATCGCTGGTCAGGGCCGGGCGCGGACATTTTCCGATGTCAAAAACGACGTTCAGTTCCGGGGCCTGCACCACCGTTTCCTCACCGGCGACGCTGTAGCCCACCAGATGACAATAGGGTGTTTTGACCACGGCCATCGACGGCAAAAGCGGCGCCTGATGTGGAATCGCGTTTCCCGTAAGATTCCGTGGAGCGGGTGTTGGCGGCGGATCGGAAGACACTTTCTGTGAGGAGGATTGTGAATCTGAATTCATACATGGAGCATTATATAGAATTTTCAGTTTTCAGGGTTGCGCGGCGTTTTGCCGGATAATTCCTGCCGGCCATATAAAACGCTGTATTTAAGCATCACGCCAATGGTGGTTTTATAACAGATCACCAGGCCGAAACGGCCCTGGAGAAAACCGCCGCGCAAAATATAGTATTTAATAAATGTCATCGGTGGCCTGAAGAGTAAATTCATCCATCCCGCCCGTATGCCGCTCTCTTGCAGATTTTGCCCCAGCAGTCGTGCGCGTTCGGCCATCGTGGGGCCGTCATTCAAATCACGCGGGTCAAAAGGTGCCAGGCGATTGTGCCACAGTGGAGCGGAAAGATTCTTTACGCCGAATCCCGGAGTCGCCCGGCGAACTTCGGGAAGATCATCGCTTTCCCAGATCACACGCTCGCGGTGCACAAGCCGGTCCTGATAATCCGGAGACCAACAGCGCACCCAGCGTCCGGCGATAAAATTTTTCCGCGGCATGCGAATAATGGCGACTGAGCCCAGGCCTGATTCAGCTAACGCGGCAAGTTGACGAGCCAGTTCCGGCGAACATTCTTCATCGGCGTCCAGAGCAAGTACCCAGGGATGGCGGCACTGTTTGACGGCGAATTCGCGCTGGCGGTTATAACCCAGCCAGTCCTGATGAATGACGCGCGGTTTTGAGGCATAAGCCCGCGCAATCTGAACGGTGGCATCGGTGGATCCGGAATCGACGACGACAACATCATCGCACCACGCCAGAGAATCCAGGCAGGTCGTAATTTTATCCGCTTCATTTTTACAGATGATGCATGCGGAAATCGGCAGCGTCATATTAGGCTCCCAAGGCGCCATTAAGACAGAGCCTGACACGGTAACTCAAACTGCTGCGGCTGAAAACCGGACTCTATCTGGTTAGAGGTTCTTAAATTCTGGTCTTAATTCCCATGGCACGCAGGGCGCACCAGCCGTTAGCCGCCTCGAAAAGTGTAAATCCGCCCAAAGCGGCGAAAAAAATGGCCGGCAGCCAGAACCAATCGGCTGATGTGAGCCAGGCCGCGACGGCAAATCCTATGGCCATAACCATCAGACAAGAACCCGTAATGCCGCGAGCTTTTCTTCCACGCCGATCGATGTTGCATATCATAGGTTACAGGTTACAGGTAATAGGGAACAGATCAAGGAAAAAAGAAAAGACAGTCAGTTTTCCGGTGCGGGTAAATGAATTTCTGTCCCGAGACCGGACGTTTTTAATTCCACATTCAAATGCCATGCGGCCTGCGCGGGAACACACATGCCGGCGTTGCCGCTGGTGCAATAAACATAATAAATCGCCAGCGTCCATTGCTCCGACATCCCGCTGAAGCCCGGAGATTGCAAATTTAAAACAAAATGCAGAGGCAATTGGCCATCGGAACTGATGGTTTGTTGTCCGATGAGATTGCCTTTTTCATCAGTAAGCCGAAGTGAAATTGGCACGCCGGGGGTTAGATCAGTTCCGAACGGCAGGCGAACGTTGGCGGTAACGGTCAGCGGCTCATCCGGATTCACCGTTGCCTGAACAGCTTGTACGGGTACGGAAATGGTTGTTTGCGTCACACCATGCTCTATAGCGGGGGGTGAAGACAGGCCGCTGATGGCGACTTCGTGCCATTGGCCGGTGGTTGCATCGATCATGACGATTCGTTGATTGTCCGTATCGGCCACAAAGATCGTATTTCCCGCGACGGAAAGTCCGCCTGGTTCATAAAATTGTACCGGTGAACCGGACGTGCCGGTTCCCGGATTGCCCGATCCTGCAAATGTAGTAACTTGATTGTCTCCGAGATTAATCAGGCGAAGTTTGTGATTATATGTATCAGCGACCAATAGATTGCCATTCCAGACCGCAACACCCAGATCGTGTTGCAGCAGGGCACTCTGAGCGGGGCCATCGGTATCGCCGAAGTCAAACAAACCATGTCCGACAATGGTGAATACTTCACCGGTTTGCAGGTTCACGCCGCGAATGGCGCTGTTTTCGCTGTCGGCGAAATAGAGAATGTTGCCGTCCAGGGCCAAACCCGACGGCTGAGCCAGCGCCGTTGAAATTCCCTGGCCATCAGCGAGGTCTTCTTCTCCTGAGCCGGCGATAGGGACAGCCTGACGATTTTGTAAATCCATGCGCCAAATCTGGTGTTCGCCGGCCATGGCGATATAGAGATTGTTTGCATCAATCGCCAGATCCCATGGTGAATTAATCCCCTGGGCAGTCCCGGCATTGCCGCCGGTGGTGTCGTAAACTTCCTGGCCAGTTCCAAGGATGGTCGTTACCGTTTGTTTCATCAAGTCGATGGCGCGAATCAGGTGGTTACGTGTATCCGCTACGTAGAGAATGGTTCCATCAGGACTTAAGGCCATGCCCTGTGGGGCGTCAAACTCGGCTTCGGCTGCAGTGCCATCCCGGTTGCCGGCGATGGAGTCGCCATAGACAGCCAGTAATTTAGCCATGCCCGCACGATCGGGCCAGGAACAGACCACGATGCGATTGTGGCCGGTGTCGGCGATAAAAAGGCGCTGTCCAGCCTGATCGGCGAGAACCTTGCCGGGAAAGAACAGTCCTCCGGCAAAAGACAGCGGCGCCTGGGCGGGCAAAACGAGCGGATGTGAAGCAAGTGAACCGGCGGCGTGATCTTGCGCCAGAGTTTGTGAAACCAGTTTTTCCAGCGAATCATAGGAAACTTCCCCCGGCAAACTGGCGACGATTGAACCGTCCGCGCCGATCAAAATCAGCGTGGGCCAGGCATTGACATTAAACATATTCCATATCTGCATGTCTTGATCAACAATAACCGGGTGATTAATGCCATAGCGCAAGACCGCCTCGCGTACGTTTTGGGCGGAGCTTTCATTGGCGAACTTGGCGCTATGCACGCCAATGATGACAAAAGGCTTCCCGGCAAAGTGATGCCCAAGCTGATCGAGCGTGGGAATAAGGTGAATGCAATTAATACAGCCATAAGTCCAGAAATCCAGAAGCACAACCTGGCCCTTAAGTTGGTGCTGAAAACTCAGCGGTTCAGGCGTATTGATCCACGAAAAATCAGCGGGAAAGTCCAGAGTGGTGTGGTCAACCGCGCCGAGAACAGATGAAACATGGGTCAAGCCGGAAGGAATGCAGAAAAGGATTGTGCCGGCGATTAAAAGAATACAAAGCAGAAAAAGGATGATTTTCATAAACGGCGCCTTTCGTTTTATTGGTAGGCGAAAGAGGAAAAAACTTACACAAGCAGGGCACGGCCCGGTATTTTTACTCAATTTTATATTGCCGCTTGAGCGAATGCTTCAAACCTGCACAAATCTCCTAAAAATTCATAAAATTTCCTATTTCGCACGTTGACAGTTTTTCGGCTTGCGATAACAATACGCGGCATCAGGGGTTATACAACCTGATTAAGTGAGAATTCATTTTTGCCCTAGGGGGTGCATCGTGAGAAACGGAGTTAATTCGCGCAGGAATCGTTTCGGCAATTTTCTAAAAAAGAAATTGGCCGCGCGATCAAGGCGTTACGAGATCCTCGCGGCGGCGACAGCATGGATCGCGCCGCTGAAGCGTTCGTCGGTTCTGGCGGTGGTGCAGGCGCTGACCGCGCCCAAGCGGCGTTCTACTATGATGGCGGCGGCGACGGCGATGGTCGTAGTATCCGCCGGCAGTTTCACGCCGGCACAAGGTGACACAACAGCATATTACACAGGACCGAGTGGCGGATATTGGAACACATCCGGCTACTGGACCGACGAAAGTACTGATACCACTCTTACTTTTCCATATTACCCTACCAATGGCAGCGGAACATATGGGACATTTATTATTAATACCGAATCGTATACTGGTTCCAGCACTGGAGCCACTGTTTATATTGGCGGTCTGAATATTACGGTTGGTGAAATTACCGGCAGCAACAATACAGGTATAGCTGCAATTGTAAACGGTGGCGCTAGCGATGCCTATTTAACCATTAACCCGAATAGCTTAAGTTCACCGACTGGTTCGACTATCTACTCCGCCATTGAAAATACAGGCGGCGCCGAGCTTTACCTGCAACTCGGTACCAATCAGGGTACTAATACAAGCATTGTCAACGAATTATATGGAAAAATTACCGGTAACGTTGAAGTCATTGTGGACGGGATCGAGGGCACATCAGACTTCGTTAATCAGAGTAATACCTATAGCGGCGGCACCATCATCGAAAATGGCGCCACGGCAATAGCCGAGAATTCCAATTCATTCGGCCTGGGTACAATCACTTTTCAACCCGGCGGCGGCGGGACCATCAAATTCGGTCAAAACGTTGGTACGATTGCCAATAGTATAGTACTCAACGCCAATGCGACCATTAATAATAACGGTTACGATGGAATATTTACCGGCACAATCGGTCCAGGCAACGGCACGTTGACTATTACCAATTCCGGAACCGGCGGTTACGTAGCGCTTGCCGGGATCAATTCCTATAGCGGCGGCACGATCATTGGAAGCGGAGCAACAGTGCTCGTCGATAATAGCGGTGTTTTTGGCACCGGGGCGATTACTTTTACAACGGGCGGCGGCACCATTGAATTAGGCAACGTTGACTCTACTGCGACCGTTGGCAATTTAATGAAGCTCAACGCCGGCGCCGCCGGCACGACGCTGGACAGCAACGGCGGTTATATAACATTTTCCGGCGTTATTTCCGGTACAGGCGCCTTAACCATAACCAATTCCGGTTTCTGGGGTAGTAGTGGGTCAAGTGTGGAGCTGGATGGGATCAACACCTATAAGGGTGGAACTACCATCGACAGCGGTGCGACGCTGGTTATTGGAACATCCGGTTCAATTATCGATGCATTAACCATGAATGGGACAAGCACCTTTGTTCTTGAAAATAGTCTCGTCCTCACCGATTTGAATGCAACAAGCAGCGGGGCTTATATAGGCATTGGGGGCGCCGGTGGCTATACGCTTACTCTGCGTCCAACTACCAACGATACTTTTTCGGGAATCATAAAGGAAATTGCCACCGATGGCGGTGCGACCATTAATTTCAACGGCAATGTCGGCACTACTTTTACTCTTACGGGTACTAACAGCAGCATCTCGGACGTAAAAACCATCAATATCAACAGCGGCACGGTTATAGTCGGCAGCGGGGGATATCTGAATGCCAATGACGGCAGTTTAGGCGAAGAAACCATGATTGGTTCAAACGGAACTTTAACCGTCAATACCGGAGGATCCGTCGGCGGATATATCTCCGACAACGGCATTTTTAATGTGAATACCGACGATACAATCAGCGGCCTCTCAGATACAGGCTCACATGGACAGGTCATCATCGGTTCGGGAAACACCCTTACACTGGACATGGTGAACAATACCACTTTTAACGGCAGGATTTCGGGCAGCGGCGGTTTAACCGTTGCCGGCGGCGGCTTCGAGCTAACCCTCACCGGCCTGAATACCTATACCGGTACAACAGTTATCGGGAATGGCAGCAGCTTCGATGAAATCGACGTTGCCGCCGGCGGGTCAATCAGCGGCGGCGGTGGAATAACAATCAATGGCTTTGGTACGCTTTCAGTTGAGGGAACGATTACCGGTTCGGTAACGGATAACGGCACATTCGACGTGAACAATAGCTTCGGCATTACTGATTTGACCGGCGCGGGGGCGATTAATTTAGGCTCCAGCGCTCCTACGCTGACGATCGCTCCAACCGGAACCAATAATGATCTATATACCGGAACCATATCCGGGACAGGCGCATTAATCATCAACGGCGCTTCCGGGTCCACGTTAACACTTGAAGGACTGGACTCGGCCGCCGGAACCACGGAAATTAAGAGCGGAACGCTGAATGTGAATTCGGGAGGATCAATTTCCAGCCTGAGTGCAATTACCATCGACGGTAATGGAATTCTTACTGTTTCCGGAACAGGTTCCGTCTCCGGCAGCGTAACCGACAATGGCACGTTCAACGTCCTGGCCAACGATACGATCGGCGATCTGAATGGAACCAATGCCGCAGCGCTGATCAATATCGGCAGCGGCGACACATTGACTGTTACGCCAACGGTCGCGGACAACTTCAGCGGCGCGATTTCTGGTCTGGGTGGTCTGACCGTGAACGGCGCTTCGGGTACGAGTCTTACGCTCAGCGGCGCTCTAACTTACAGCGGAACAACGACTCTTGAAAACAGCCCTACGCTAACTATCACCAGCAGCGATACGCTTGGCGGAGTGCAATTCGGTTCGAGCGCCGGTGCGTTGCAAGTGCAGAATAATCTGAGTATTACCGATTTGAACGGCACCAATACCAGCGCTTCGATTTTGATCAGTTCCTACAAAACTCTGACGGTCTCGCCAACTGGGGCCGATGACTTTGAGGGTTCGATCGGCGGCGGCGGCGGTCTTACTCTTAATGGCGGCGGCAGCCTGACGCTCAGCGGCGTGCTGAGCTACAGTGGAACCACGACGATCGGCTCTTCCGCCACGTTCATTGAAACCGGCGGCGGCACAATTGGCTCGGTATTGGATAATGGGGGTACGTTTAGCGTACTAAACAGCTTAACCATCGATGACTTGAATGGCTCGGGACACATCATATTGGGAAGTTTGGGGACCACTTCTTATATTCTCACGATTAATGCCGGCGCGACTCCAGATACCTTCTCCGGCAGTATTTCCGGCGCCGGTGGATTAACTCTGGCCACGGGTACACTCAATCTAACTGGTTCTTTGACTTACACCGGACCGACCACGGTTGATTTGTACGCCCTACTCAACATCACCGGCAGTTCCACCGTCTATAACCTGAGCGGTGCCGGCAATTTGACCATTGCCACCGGTGCCATACTGACGGATAAACAGGATGGGACAACAACTTTCTCCGGTAATATTTCCGGCGGCGGCGGATTCGATATTTATGGCAATCCCACCGGCGATCTGATCACCACTGGCACCCTGACCTATACTGGTGAAACCACCATCTACACCGGGGCTACACTGACTTTGAGCGGCCAAAACGACATCATCGGCGGCGTGGATGTTATGACCGGCGGAACGTTTGCCATCACACCCGACACTACCATCGGTGATCTAACCGGAGGGGGAACGGTGTTTATTGGTCCTGGTGAAACCCTTACATCGGTGCCAACCACCAATGATACCTTCACGGGAACTATTATTGGTGATGGTTCATTCATTCTGGGTAACGGGTCAGGTGGAGTGGGAACAAGTCTGACACTCACCGGCGTCAACACCTATTCGGGTGGAACAACCATTAGCGCCACCAATACGTTGACTGTGACCGGGTCGATTGAAGATGCTGTGACGGATAACGGCACCTTTAACGTACAAAACAACTTCAGCATCACTGATCTGAGCGGTACTGGAGCGTTGAACATCAGTGAAAATCTTAAGGGCACTGGCTATACGCTTACAGTTACACCGGCAGGGGCCGACAAACTTGACGGTCCCGTTTCGGATGACGGATCTCTAGTTATTGATGGGACAAATTCACTTGAACTTCGCGGCAACGTGACGGGCATCGGATCGATTGTCGTCGGTACTGGAACCGACACGCCAACCCTTACTCTCGACGGCACGGATACCTATTCCGGCGGGACAACCATTAATTCTGGCGCTACGTTAACGGTATCTTCGACCGGTTCGATGGTCGGTCCGGTGATCGACGATGGCACGTGGAACATCGAGAATAATTTGCCCGGCATTACGGATTTAAACGGATCGGGTTCGATTATTATTACCTTTGGTAAAACGCTCACCGTTGCACCTATAGGTATAGATGACTTCAGCGGCGTGATTTCCACCACCGGCGGCGCTGGCGGTTCACTGGTTGTTGACGGTTCGGGCAGCCTGCAACTTGACGGTGTGAAT
>Ga0335074_10014245_pt1 | contig 11162 bp, 12 predicted proteins | sample Lox_Sample_23_FD_206715 | JGI IMG/M metagenome (GOLD analysis project Ga0335074, IMG submission 206715) | Soil microbial communities from Loxahatchee National Wildlife Refuge, Florida, United States - Lox_Sample_2.3 | ecosystem: Environmental > Terrestrial > Soil > Wetlands | place: USA...
TCGGTCGGCTGCTGGTCCAGGAGGCCGACCTCCGACCCCTCGCGGTCGACGGCCTGACCCTGAAGACCGGCCCGCCGGTCGGTCCGGAGGCGCTGGCCTCGCTCGTCTTCGCCTGGAGCGTCGTCCGCCACGCCCGGTCGAACGCCATCGTGCTCGCGGGCGGCACGTCGACGCTCGGCATCGGCTCGGGGCAGCCGACCCGGGTGAAGGCGGTCGAGCTCGCCTGCGAGGTCGCCGGCCCGCGCGCCCGGGGGGCGGTGCTGGCGTCGGACGCCTTCTTCCCGTTCGCGGACGGCGTCGAGGTCGCCGCGCGGGCCGGCGTCCGGGCGATCGTCCAGCCGGGCGGCAGCCTGCGCGACGAGGAGGTCCTCGCGGTCGCCGAGCGCGCCGGGATGGCGGTCTACTTCACCGGCTGGCGGGTGTTCCGCCACTAGCCGGCGGGCTCTTCGCGAAGTACCGCTTGAGGATCGCTCGGAAGGCGACCGGGTCGATCGGGCCGACCTCGCGACCTTTCTCGGTGCCGGATTCGACGAACAGGTACGTCGGGATCGCGTGGATTCCGAACGAACGCGTGACGACCTCCGCCTCGTCGACGTTGACTTGGGCGAACTTCACGCGGCCGGAGAGCCGGGCGGCGAGCTCGCGGAGGGTCGGCTGGATCATCCGGCACGGCCCGCACCAGTCGGCGTAGAAATCGACGACGACCGGGAGCGCCGAGCGGATCACCTCGACCTCGAACGTCGCGTCGTCGACGTGGACCATCCCGGCCCTCTCCGTGGGACCTTCCCCCCGCGGTTCGAATTCGTGGCCCGCTTTAAGGATGCGTTTCGTCAGGCGGGGGTGAGCGCGTGACGCCGCCTGCCGTCCGGGGAGCGCCGCCGCCGCTCCGCAGGATGGGCCGGTCGGTCGCTCGCTGGTTCGCCGAGCATCGGCGGCCGCTGCCCTGGAGGACCGGACGCGACCCGTATCGGACCTGGGTCGCCGAGGTCCTGCTCCAGCAGACGCGGGTCGCCCAAGCGGTGCCGTACTTCGAGCGGTTCGTCGCGCGCTTCCCGAGCGTCGCGTCGCTCGCCGCCGCCTCCGACGGCGAGGTCCTCAAGCTCTGGCAGGGGGCCGGCTACTACGGAAGGGCCCGCCGGCTACACGCCGCCGCCCGGGCGGTCGTCGCGCGGTACGGGGGGCGGCTGCCGGCGTCGGTCGAAGCCCTCGAGGGCCTGCCGGGCGTCGGGCCGTACACCGCCCGCGCGATCGCAGCGATCGCCTTCGACATGCGGACGGTGCCGGTCGATGCGAACGTCGCCCGCGTCGCGAGCCGCTGGCTGCGCGAGGAACGGGATCCGGCCCGTCCGGAGGTCCGGCGCGCGCTCACCCGGGCGATGGAGGAGGCCGCGCCTCCGGACGACCCGGCGGGGTTCGCCGAGGGGCTGATGGAGCTGGGAGAGACGCTGTGCCTGCCCCGGCGTCCGCGGTGCGACGCCTGCCCGGTCGCCTTCGGCTGCCGAGCGAGCCGGGAGGTCCCGGAGCCCGGGAGCCTCCCACGACGCGCCTCGCCCCGCCCGCGCCCGCACGTGCGGGCGGCGGTCGTCGCCGTCCGCCGACGGGAGCGCTGGCTCGTCCAGCAGCGGTCCCCGACCGGCCTGCTCGGAGGGTTGTGGGAGTTCCCTGGCGGGAAGATCGAGAACGGGGAGCGCCCGGAGGAGGCCGCTCGCCGGGAGCTGCGGGAGGAGACCGGCGTGACCGTCGGCCGGCTCGTGCGGGTCGGCATCGTCCGCCACGCCTACAGCCATTTCACCGTCGAGCTCCACGTCTTTCGGGGCGTCGTGCGCTCCTCCCCACACGAGAGCGCCCGCCGGCGCTGGGCGACCTTCGGGGAGATCGCTCGGCTCCCGCTCCCCCGAGCGACCGAGAAGATCCTCGCGGCGCTCCAGGGACGGCCGGCCCGCCGGCTCGGAGGCGAGCGGCCCGGACCGGCTAAACGCCGGGGATCGACGAGGAACCGGCGAGCGCCTCGCGGACCGCCGCGACGAACTCCCGGACCGCGAACGGCCGAACGAGCGTGGCGCGGGCGCCGAGCGCCTCGGCCTCGCGGCGGAGCGCCTCGCGGTCGCGCGGGAGCAGGACCAGGGCGCGCAGCTCGGGCCGGGCGCGCAACGCCTCCGTGAGCTCCTCCCGCCACCGGTCGGCCCCGGAGACCGCGTCGACGACGAGCAGCGCCACGGGCGGCGCGTCCCAGTGACGCAGCGCCTCCGCGGAGCTCAGCTCGAGGGTCACGGGGTAGCGCTGGAGGGTCAGGATCCCTCGAAGGAGGAGCCGAACGTCGTCGTCCGGGACCCAGAGCACCGCCGGGACCGGCGGCGCGGAACCGCCGGGCGGGAGCGAGGCGTCGAGCGCCCCGCCCTGCAAGCTCCCGCTTCCGCTGTAGGCGAACACCGACCGACGGCCACCGGCCTCCCGGAGGCCTGCGACCGAGGGAAGGCTCGCCGTCGGAGTAGATGAACCCTCCCTCCGGAAACGTTGAGCGACCTCCACCGCCCACGTTCCGGGGTCGGAGTCAACTATATAGAGAGCCGCGGTATCCCCATAGTGGCCTCGGGCATCGGCAGGACCCGAACGGCGGCACCGTCCATGAGGCCGGACGGGTCCTGTCGGTGCCTTCCCGGCGGCCGGGCCGACCGCTTCTGCAACGATAGGTTCTTTTGAACTTCCGCGGAGGACGCTCCGATGAGCCTGCTCTTTCGTCCCTCCGAGCACGACCGCCAGGCGCTGCAGTCGGCGGTGAAGTCGTTGCGGGAGACGACGGTCGCGGGCCTCGCGGCCGCCCTCTCCTGGAGGACCCGAAAGGTCGAGCGCCTCCTCGTCGAGGAGCTGACCCGGCCCGGTACGCCGATGGCCTACGACCCGGCCCGCCGCCTGGTGCGCTGGGTCCCCCCCGTGCCGGTCGTCTGGTCCGATCCCCCGACGCCCGCCGCCCCGGCCCCCGTGGCCCGGCCTCCGGTCGACCTCGGGGCGACCCTCGCAGCCCCGCCGCTCTCGAACCGCTCCGGGGAGCTGCGGGCCCACTGCCCGAGTTGCCACGTCGCCCTGGTCGCCTCCGCCTCCCCGAGCCTGAACGTCTGCCCGCAGTGCGGGCGTCTCTTCTCGTCACGGACCGCGACCTCCTCCACGCCGGAGGCCGAACGCGCGGCACCGGCCCCCGAGGCGACGACCTCCGGGGCGCCGAACACCGTCTACAGCGACCGTCGCTCCCAGGAGCTGCTCGCGGCGTACGTCACCGCCCAGCCGATCCCCTGCCCCCGCTGCCACACGCCCCTAAGGCACAAGGGGGTCAGCGAGTACGGCTGCCCGAGCTGCGGCGAGACGGTGCGTTTCGGCGGCTCGAACCCGACCCTGCCCGGCAGCCGGAGCTCCCCCGGGAGCGCACCGGCGCGCCCGTAGTCCCGTCCACGCGGGGGCGACCCCGGTCGACGATCAGAACGCGACGGAGGAGCGGACCTCGGCCGCGAGCTCGCCGCGGAGGATCGCCTCCGCGACGCGCTCGATGTCGGCGCTCGAGCTGCGGTCGGCGGTCCAGGGCTCCACCCGCGTCCGCAACGCGGCGAGCGCCGCCTCGCTTCCCCGACCGCCGGTCCGGGGGCGGCGGAGCTCGAGGGCGGAGCCGGCGACCAACCACTCGATCGCCACGACCCGGCGCGCGTTCTCCAGGAGGCGGCGCAGCTTCGCCCCGGCCCACGCGCCCATGCTGACGTAATCTTCCTGGTCGGCGGAGGTCGGGACGCTCGTCGCGCTCGCCGGGTGGACGAGCGTCGCGTTCTCGTTGACGAGCGCGGCGGCGACGTACTGCGGGACCATGTAGCCGTTCGAGACGCCCGCCTCCGGGGCGAGGAACGCCGGTAGGCCCCGGCTCAGCGCCGGATGGACGAGCCGGGCGATCCGCCGCTCGGAGAACCCGGCGACGTACTGGACGCCGAGGGCGAGCGCGTCGAGCGCGAAGGCGAGCGACTGGCCGTGGAAGTTCCCGCCGCTGACGAACTCCTCCGGCCCGAGGACGAGGGGGTTGTCGGTCACGGCGTTCAGCTCCCGGGTCACCGTTCCCTCGGCGAGCGCCAGCGCCCCCCGGACCGCGCCGAGGACCTGGGGGATGCACCGGAGGGTGTACGGGTCCTGCCCGCCCCAGGCGGTCGGCGGTGCGGCGAGCTCGCTGCCGGCGAGCAGGCTCCGCATCGCGGCGGCGACCGCCCGCTCGTCCGGGGCGTTCCGGGCCTCCCCCAGCCGGTCGTCGAACGAGGCGGGGGATCCGACGAGGGCGTCCACGCTGAGCGCCGCCGCGATCGTCGCCGCGTCGAGCAGCGCGCGGGCGTCGGCGAGCCCGAGGGCGAGGTACGAGCCCATGAGGGCCGTCCCGTTGAGCAGCGCGACCCCTTCCTTCGCCTCGGGGCGCCACGGCTCCAGGTGCTCGCGCGCGAGGGTCTCCGAGGCAGGGACCGGACGGCCGTCCTCCCCGACGAACGCCCCCTCGCCGAGCAGGGCGAGGCCCAGGTGGGCGAGCGGGGCGAGGTCCCCCGACGCCCCGACCGACCCCTGCTCGGGTATCCGCGGGAGGAGGCGGCGGTTCAGCAGCTCCGCCAGCAGGTCAAGGAGCGCGGGCCGGACCCCGGAGAGCCCCCGGGCGAGCGAGTTCAGGCGCAGGAGGAGAAGGCCGCGAACGACCTCGGACGGGAGGGGGGGGCCGGTCCCGCAGGCGTGGCTGCGGACGAGGGAGAGCTGGAGCTCCCGGACCTTCTCGCGGGGGATCGTGACCGTCGACAGCGCGCCGAAGCCGGTCGTCACGCCGTAGACCGGCCGGCCGGCGTCGACCGCCCGCTCGACGGCGGCCCGGCTCGCCTCGACCGCCGCGCGGGCGGCCGGGGCGACCGCGACGATCGCGCCGCCGCGGACCACGGCGAGGAACCGCTCGGGGGTCAGCGAGCGTCCGTCCAGGCGGACCGTCTCGGGCATGCCGACCGACGGCCGCCCGGACCGTCTACGCCGCGACGGGGACGACGAGCTCGCCGCCGGACTTCTGCAGCGACGGCTGGCGCTTCGTCTTCGCGCCCTTCGTCTGCCAGAAGAGCTCGGCGAACTCGTGGACCTGCTTCAGCAGCTCCTGGGCGTCGGCGAGAGCCGTCCCCTGCCGGCACTTGGAGGCCTGCTTCAGGATCTTCCAGACGAGGTCGTGGGTCTGCGGGAACTGCTTCGCGTGGTCCGGCGTGAAGTAGTCGCCCCAGATCACGCGGACCTCCTGCTTGAGCCGCTCGGCGTGCTGCTCCTTGACGGCGGTGTAGCGCGCGAGCTTCGCCACATAGGCAGCGCGGTCCTCGGGCTTGGCGTCCGCCGGCGGCATCGCCAGCTCGCCGATCAGCTGGTCCATCCGCAGGACCGTCAGCGCGGCGATCTGCGCCTCGTGCGGGTCATAAATGCCGCAGGGGATGTCGCAATGCGCGTAGACCGGCTCGGGGGGGAGCACGGCGTCGCGAAGCTCGACCAAGCGGGCGCGCAGCCGGGGGAAGGCCGACATGGTCGCGGAAATCTCGGGCGGAGGATAAGGTTGCGGGAAGCGCCGCTGTCGCTCGGGGAGCGGCTCGCCCGTCGCCTCCGCAGCCGGCGGCTGGTCGTCGTCGACCGGAGCATGCGGCCGACGCTCGAGCCGGGGGATCGGCTGCGGTTCGACCCGGGGGCCTACCGGCGGGGCCTCCCCGCGGTGGGGGAGATCGTCGTGCTCGAGGACCCCGAGGGCCGGGTCCGCTGGCTCGTCAAGCGGGTCAGCCGCGTCGCCGGGGCCGGGCAGGCGATCGAGGTCGCCGGGGACGGCGGCGAGAGCGCGCGCGACAGCCGCACCTTCGGCCCGGTCCCCGTCGGCGCGGTCGTCGGGCGCGTCTACCGGCGCTACTACCCGCCGGATCGGGCGGGCGAGCTGTAGACGGGCGACGCGCTTATCCGATGTGGCAAATAGCCACATCGATGGTCGCCTCTACGCCCGTCTGGGTCGTCGTCGTGGTCGTGGTCGCCGCCGGAGCGGTCGGGGCCGGCTTCTTCGCCGGCTACGAGTACCGCGGCTCTCCCGCAGCGCATCCCGCCGCGGTCGAGAACCGGACGCTCTCGATCCTCGCCGCCGGGACCCTGACCTCCTTCTTCCCGCCGCTCGCCAACGACACCGCTGCCGCCAACCCCGGCACGAGCGCGCCGGCCGCTGCGCAGACCTACGAGGGTTCTCTCGACGTGACGACCGCCGTCACCTCGCTCTCGGCGAGGGCGGACGTCGCCGCGGTCGCCGACTTCCGCCTGATCCCGTCCCTGCTCGAACCGTCCTCGGCGAGCTTCGAGGTCGTCTTCGCGTCGACGCCGGAGGCGCTCGTCTACAACGCGAGCCTCGCCGCGTTCGACGGGATCAACGAGTCGAACTGGGGCACGACGCTCGTCAACGCCGTCGGCACGGCCGGGGTCCCCCCGTTCGCCGTCTGGAACGCCTCGACCGACCCGAACGGCTACAACGAGATGTTCGACATGATGCTGCAGGGGATGATCTACGGGGGCGGGAACGCCTCCGTCTACAGCCACTTCTACGGCGGGACGCCGGGCGCCTACGGGACCCCGCTCTCCGCGACGACCAAGCTCGAGCACGAGTCCCAGGCGGCGTCGCTGCTCAGCACCGGGGTCGTCTCGTCGCTTATCACCTACCGCTCCTACGCCATCGCGAACCACCTCAGCTACGTGACGATGAACCCGATCGTCGGCCTCTCGGCGAACAACTCGAGCGCGCTCGCCGACTACGCGAAGCTGGGGACCGAGATCCTCTCGTCGACGAACACGCTCACGACGGTCCACCCGGCCCCGGTCCTCTTCGCCGCCACGGTGCCGAAGGACGCGCCGAACGCGACGCTCGGCGCGGCGTTCCTGCATACCCTGATCTCGCCGGAGGGTGAGGCGATCCTCGCCGCCGGCGGGGCGTTCACCCCGATCTATCCGGCGTGGACCGACGACCCGTCGGCCGTCCCGTCGGTCCTGGCCCCGGACGTGACGACGATGCCGTCCTGGGCGAGCAACCTCCTGGCATGAGCCGGGCGGGGGAGTCCGCCGCCGGGCCCCACGGCCCGCGGCGGGGTCCCCCGTGGGTCGTCCTGCAGGCCGTCCTCGGCGGTTCGCTCCTCGCGCTGTTCCTGCTCCCGCTCTACGCGCTGTTCACCTACGCCCCGCCGGGGGCGATCGGCGCCGCCGCGCACCAGCCGGCGGTCCAGGCCGCGATCTACCTCACGCTCCTCGCCTCCGGGATCGCGGTGCTCACCGCGGTCGTCCTCGCGATCCCCCTTGGCTACCTGCTGGCGCGGCGCCGTTTCCCGGGCCGGAGCGTCGTCGAGGCGGTCGTCGCGCTACCGGTCGCCGTTCCGCACCTCCTGGTCGGGCTCGGGCTGTTCTTCCTCCTGGTCCCCGGTACCCCGCTCTACCGCCTGACGACCGCCGTCGGCCTCCCGGTCTACGACACGATCTGGGGGGTCGTCCTCGTCATGGTCTTCGTGAGCGCGCCGTACACGGTCCTCGCGGCCGACCTCTCGTTCCGGGCCGTTGACCCGCGGGTCGTCGAGACCGCGCGGGCCCTCGGGGCCGGCCCGGCGACCGCGTTCCTGACCGTCTCGCTCCCGGTCGCCGCCCGGGGGATCGTCGCCGGCCTCTTGCTCACGTGGGCCCGGGCGGTCAGCGAGATCGGCGGGATCCTGATCCTCGCCTACACCGTCTACCCGGCCGGGCCGTACAACGGCCCCGTGACGAACACCCTCTCGGTCCTCGTCTACGACCTCTTCCAGGCCGGGGACCTGAAGGAGGCGGCGGCGGTCAGCTGCGTCTTCCTCCTGATCGCCTTCGGGCTGTTCCTCGCCGTCCGGCTCGGGGAGCGCTCCGGCTGGTTGCCGTGGGGCCGGGGGGAGCTCGTCCCGTGAGCCGCTGGTCGGTCGAGGGTCTCGCCGCTTCGCTCGAGCGGTTCGAGCTCGGACCGGTCGATCTCGACGTCGGCCCGGGGGAGGTCGTCGCGGTCCTCGGCAGCTCCGGCGCCGGCAAGACGACGCTCCTGCGCGCGCTCGCAGGGTTCCTGCCGGCTCGCGCGGGCCGGGTCGTCCGGGACGGCGTCGACCTGCGCGGGTGGGCCCCCGAGCGGCGCGGGCTCGGCTACGTCCCCCAGGGGCTCGGCCTCTTCCCCCACCGGACCGTGGAGGCGAACGTGCGCTACCCGCTGGAGCTCCGGGGCCGCCTCGACGCCGGTCCGCGCGCCCGCGAGATGCTCGAGCGGTTCGGCCTCTCGCCGCTCGCGCGGCGCTACCCGGCGCAGCTGAGCGGCGGCGAGCGCGAGCGCGTCGCCCTCGCCCGCGCGCTCCTCGCCGAGCCGGAGCTCGTCCTGTGGGACGAGCCGTGGCAGGCGCTCGACGTCGGGGCGAGGCACGAGCTGGGGGGGGTCTTCGACGAGCTGCGCGAACGGGCGAGGGTCCCGTCGATCGTCGTGACCCACGACCCCGGCTTCGCCTTCTCGGTCGCCGACCGCTTCCTCGTCCTGAAGGGCGGCCGGCCGGGGTACTACGGAGCCCCGGAGGGCCTGCTGCGCTCGCCGGTCGACGCCTTCACGGCCCGGTTCGCCGGCTTCGAGAACGTCTACGCCCCGGAGGCCCTCGGGCGCGCCGCCCCCGGCTCGCTCGGGGCATGGCTCCGGGAGCTTGGGGGCCCCGAAGGGGTCGCCTTCGCGCGGCCGGCCGTCGCCGTACCGGGGACGGGCCGGTGGGAGGGGGTGGTTCGAAGCGCCCGCCCGACCCCGGAGGGGACCGCGGTGACGGTGCTCGCCGGTCCCCTCACCGTCGCCCTCCGCCTGGCCGAGCCCGCCGGCTCGGCTCGACCCCAGGTCGGAGAGCGCCTCCGCTTCGACGTCGAGGAACGGGCCGTCCGACGGCTCGCCGGCGCGGCCGGCACGGAGCCAGGACGGGCCGCGTGAGGCGCGGGGAGGTCGTCAGCAGCGCCGATGTCGCGCTCCTGCACGCTCTCGCCCAGGAGCGCTCGGTCGTCCGGGCGAGCGCCCGCGTCGGGATCAGCCGCGACCGGGCCGTCTACCGGCTCGGCCGCCTCGCGCGCGCGTTCGGCGGTCCGGTCGTCGCGGGGCGGCGGGGCGGCTCCGGCCACGGGGGGAGCGTCCTGACACCGCTCGGCGACCGGATCGTCCGCGGCGGGTTCGACACGGTCGAGCTGCTGGACGGACGCGCAGCGTCCGCCGTGTCGGTGCCGAACCTGCTGCGCGGCGTGTACCACCGCTCCCCGGCCCCCGAGGTCCGCGTCGGCCGCTCGCTCCGGCTGCGGGTCGCGTTCGACGCCGAGGACGGCGTCAGGACCTCCGTCCTCCTCGACCCCGAGGCGGTCGTCGTCGCGCGGCGACGGTTCCCGTCCAGCGCCCGGAACGTCCTGCCGGCCGTGGTGCTGGGCACCCTCCGCGCGGCCGGCGCGCTCGAGGTGACGCTGCTCGTGCGCTGCGGGGGCCGGCGCCTGCGCGTCGCGGTGACCGACGAGACGGTCCGCCAGCTCGGGCTCCGCCGCGGCACGCCGGTCTGGCTCTACGCGAAGGCGACGGGGCTCCGGCGGGTCGCCGGCACCCCGGCTAGTCCCGGACGCCCTCGGTCGTAAGGGAGAAGACCGCCTCCCCCTCGGGGAGGTTCGGCGAGTCGATCAGGCGCGCGATCCGCCGCGGGGGCTTCGACTTCCGCAGGAAGATCCGGTACGTCGCCGCGTGGGCGACGATGTTGCCGCCGATCGGGCGGGTCGGGTCGCCGAAGAGGATGTCCGGCCGGGCCGAGACCTGGTTGGTGACGACGATCGCGGCGTTGTACGTGTCGGCGAACCGCAGGAGCTCGTGGAGGTGCTTGTTCAGCTGCTGCTGGCGCGGGGCGAGCTCGGCGCGGCCGACGTACTCCGAGCGGAAGTGGGAGGTCAGCGAGTCGACGACGAGCAGGCGGATCGGCCGCTCGCGGGCGAGCTCCTGCGCCTTCTGGACGAGGAGCATCTGGTGGTTCGAGTTGAACGCGCGGGCGACGTGGATCCGCTCGAGGACCGCCTCGGGCTCGAGGCCGAGCCCCTTCGCCATGTCGACGATCCGCTCGGGGCGGAACGTCGACTCCGTGTCGATGTAGACGACCTCGCCGCCGAGGCCCCCCTGGGCCTGCGGCTGCTGGACGTCGACCGCGATCTGGTGGCCGAGCTGGGTCTTGCCGGTGCCGAACTCGCCGCTGAACTCGGTGATCGCCTGGGTCTCGACGCCCCCGCCGAGCAGCTCGTCGACGGACTTCGCGTTGGTCGTGATCCGGCCGAGGTGCCGGCGACGCTCGAGGACCGCGGTGCCGCTCTCGAACCCCCCGACGTCGGCGCGGCGGCGCGCCTCGCCGATGATCCGCTGGGCGATGACGACGCCGATCTCCGCCGCCTCGGCGACGTCGCCGGGGGAGGCGACGGCGAGCTCCATCAGGTCGGTGTAGCCGGATTCGCGCAGCTTCTCGGCGGTCGTCTCGCCGACCCCGGGCAGGTCCTCCAGCGCGACCTGGACGCGTTCCTCGGGCGACGCCGGAGAGGGCCGGGCGGCGGATTTGGACGGCACGCCGGTGCGACCGGTCCCCCGGGAGATAAGGGTGCGGGGAGAGGCCGTGAAACGGTGGGCGATGCCGGCGCCCGCCGCCTAGCCGGCCGCGCCGTCCGGGGCGAACGGCTCGCCGGTGAGCCGCTCGAAGACGGTCGTGTAGAGGCGGCTGACCTCGTCGACCAGGAGCGGCGGCAGCGGCGGGATCGGCGGCTCGGGGCTCCCGTGCTCGCGCGCCTCGGTGAGCTTCCCGTAGTAGCCGGACTGCCGGTAGTGCTGGCGGACGAACTCCTTCGAGAAGTCGATCTGGCGTCCGCGGAGGAAGGCGTCCTTGTCCCAGAAGCGGTCCTCGTCGGCCGTCCCGAACGTGTCGACGACCATGAGCGTCCCCTCGGCGTCGACGGCGAACTCCTTCTTCCCGTCGACGTGCAGGAGCCCCCGCGGGCCGATCTCCTCCTGCATCGCCCGGTCGATCTTCAGGATCGTCTCGCGCAGCCCGTCGAGCTGGCGGCGGTCGATCGCCGCGAGCTCGAGC
>Ga0335074_10014246_pt1 | contig 11161 bp, 9 predicted proteins | sample Lox_Sample_23_FD_206715 | JGI IMG/M metagenome (GOLD analysis project Ga0335074, IMG submission 206715) | Soil microbial communities from Loxahatchee National Wildlife Refuge, Florida, United States - Lox_Sample_2.3 | ecosystem: Environmental > Terrestrial > Soil > Wetlands | place: USA: Florida...
TCGGCTGACGCGTCCGCTTTCGTTTTTCGAATCTTTGTTGCCGGGTTTCGGTGCTTGCTCCCGCATCGGTCTGGCCCTTGGGTTGCGTGCTGACATTGCAACGCAATGGTGCCGTCGCGGTTGCAGACAGGGTTTGGAGAGGCGTGTGCAGATTTCGTCGATGTCGCTATCCGGTTAAGGCGTGCCTTTCCATGTCATTGCGAGGAGCGGAGCGGCGAAGCAACCCGGGTCATGTGGACGCAGGGACGGTCCCAACACTCCCTTGAACGAGGTTGCTTCGTCGCTACGCTCCTCGCAATGACATGGGTGGGGTGGGGTGAGCTGTGCGCGCCTGCGCTAACTGGACAGGGGCGTTAGTCGAACCCCAGGAAACCCGGCATTTCCGAAATCGGCCGCGCGGCGCGCAGCCTTGCGAGGTCAGGTACCGGCCGGGCCGTGCGCGGATTGCCGGCCAGCAGAGATTCAAGTGCGGCGGCCACCGAAAGCACGAACGCATCGCCGCCGCGCGGGCCAACGATCTGCAATCCGAACGGCATGCCGTTGCGATCGATCCCCACGGGCAGCGAGACCGCCGGATGCCCGGGCAGCGTCACGGCATAGGCCAACGCCAGCCAGTGGAAATAGGTGCGGGTCGGCTTGCCGTCGATCTGGGCGGGGAACAGTTCGCGCCAGGAACGCGGGCTGATGGTGATGGAGGGGCTCAGGATCACGTCGTATTGTTCGAAGAATGTTTGCCACCTGCGGTACAGCGCGGTCTGCAGTGCGTGCGCGCGCGCCACGTCGGCGGCGGAATAGCGCAGGCCCTCCTCGATATTGGCCCGTACATTGGGACCGACATCCTGCGGACGGGTCTGCACCTTCTCCAGGTGCGATGCCAGCATCGAAGTGGCGCGCAGGATTTCGAATGCCTCGTCGGCGCCCGCGCAATCGGGCGCCGCATCGTCGGCGCGCGCGAAGATGTGCCGGAACGTGCCGGTCTGCTCTGTGAAGACATCGGCGATGTGGCGCTCGGTCGGGGCGAAACCGAAATCCGGGGTCAGTGCGACGCGCAAACGGGACAGGTCGATCGGCGCGGGCACGGCGAAGTCTTCGGGCCGATGCACCGCGCGGCGATAAACTGTGGTGGCGAGCGGATCGCAGGCGTCATCACCCGCGATGGCTGACAGCATCAGGCAGACATCCGGCACGGTGCGGGCCATGGGTCCCAACACATGCAGGTTGGCCCAGCCGACGGCACGCTTGTCGCTGGGGACCAACCCGGGCGTGGGCCGGAAGCCGACGATGCCGGAGAACGCGGCAGGATTGCGCAGCGACCCGCCGGTATCGGAGCCGGTGCACAGCGGCACCATGCCGGTGGCCAGCGCCACTGCCGATCCGCCCGAAGACCCCGCGGCGGATTTCTGCGGATCGAACGGATTGCCGGTGGCGCCATAGACGGCGTTGCGTGTGTTGGCGCCGGCACCGAATTCCGGCGTGTTGGTCTTGCCCACCACGACCGCACCTGCCGCGCGCGACCTGGCAACGATGCGTTCATCGGCGTCCGGCATGTGGTTGCGGAAAATCACGCTGCCAAAGGTCGTGGGCAGGCCGGCCGCGTCTTGCAGGTCCTTGATGCCGATCGGCAGTCCATGCAGCGCGGGCAGGGTGTCGCCGCGGGTAACCGCCGCGTCGGCGCGGCGCGCGGCGGCACGGGCGCCGGCGAAGTCGCGGGCAGGGATGGCGTTCACCGCGTGGTCGATCGCCTCGATGCGGGCGATGCAGCTTTCCAGCAGTTCAGTGGCGGAGAGGCGCTTCTGCCCGATCAGGCGACGGGCTTCGACGGCAGTCAGATCACAGGGTTCGGTCATGGTCTTCCGACGTTCAGGCGTGAGCTTTCGAGGTTAGAGGAATGCGCCGATCATGTCACTGCACCACAAATCGTGGAATTGCACCAGCGAGCGAGCGCGCCTCTCATGTCATTGCGAAGAGCGCAGCGACGAAGCAGCCTCGGTCATACGGCGCACGGGGAAGTCCGTACAACAATTCGGAACGAGATTGCTTCGTCGCTGCGCTCCTCGCAATGACATGGGGAGAGGGCGCGCTCCACTTACAGTCACTAACCCGGCCAAGCCACGCTGTCCTGCGCATGTAGTTCGAACCCGGCAGGCAGGCCGTCCTTGCGGGCGGCTTCCGCAGCCGGCAGGGACGCATCCCATGTATTGGCGTCGAACCGGAACCCATTGATCCGATCCGCGGCGCGCGACACGACAAAGAGCAGGGGCGGGACCATTTCTTCCGGCTCGACGAGGCGCGCGACAGTGCCAGCAGCGCTGCGGTCCCGCATCTCCTGCGCCATACCGAGGGTGTTGGCGCCGGCGCCGGGATTGACGATGTTCACCGTCACGCCGGTGCCAGCCAGCTCCTTCGCCCAGACTTCCGTCGCCATCTCCAGCGCAGCTTTCGATGCGCCGTACGGCATCGCGCCATGCATGTTCATCGTGCTGAGCTTGGTGGTGACGTTGACGATCCGGCCCCACCCGCGTGCCACCATGAGCGGTGCGGCCCGGCGCGCCATCTGGTCAGCCGCGACGTAGTTGGTATCCATCACGTTCTGGATCACCTCGTCGGAGATTTCCCAGAACTTCTGCGGTGCGGCGCGGCGGAAGCGGTCGGGCGCGATGTAGGTGAAGGTAAGGCCGGCGTTGTTGACCAATATGTCCAGCGCCCCGAAGCGATCGACGCACGCTGCGATGGTGCGGCCGCATTCGGCTGGCTTGCGGAGGTCGGCGACCAGGCAGGCGATATTTTCCCCCGCGCCGTTGGCAACGGCGAGCGCCTGCATCTCCGGGATGTCGGATTCGATATGGCCGACGGCCAACACGCGGACTCCGGTGCGGGCGAGGCCGAGTGCCATCGCGCGGCCCAAGCCGCGAAGCCCGCCGGTTACGATGGCTGCCCTTTGATTCAAATCTTTCCCCTCCCGTTTGTGGGAGGGGCAGGGGAGGAGGATACCTCCCTCCCGTTGCACCCTCCCCCGGCCCCTCCCGCAAGCGGGAGGGGAGTTATGGTGTCAACCCGCCGCGCGATATGCCGGCTCGGTCCGGAATGCCGGCATCACTTCGCGCGCGAACCGCCGCAGGTTGTCGCGCGATGTGCCGCCGCCGTTCAGCAACACGTACTCCACGCCGGCATCGCGCAGCGTCTCCAGCTTGCGCGCAATGTCATCGGGGCTGCCGTACATCGCACTGGCCTCGCTGGCCGCGCGCGTATCGGAATACGCCATGATGCTGGCGGTATTGTGGCCGTCCGGCCGCTGGCTGATCGCGGTCAGCCGCCGCTGCGCTGCCAGGCGGCGCTCGATCGCCGCCTCCTTGTCGGCGGCATCGCGTGCCACGTGGAACGCCCGCGCCACGCCGGCCATCGACGGATCGTAAGCGAACCCGTTCTTCTGCATCTCCGCCTTGTACAGCGCCACGCGTTCGGCGGCGGCATCGGTGGGGCAGAACTGGTCCACCAGCAGGTTGTGCCCGCGCTTCGCTACCCGGCGGATCGAGTCCGGATGACCCGCCCCCTGCCAGAACGGCGGATGCGGCTTCTGGTGTGTCGGTGGTTCCACCACGATATCATCGAACGACCAGTATTTGCCCGCGAAGCTGAACCGTTCGTTCGACGTCCATGCCTTGGTGATGATGTCGATCGCTTCCTCGAATCGCGGTTCCGCCTCCTCCATCGGGATGCGAAAGCCCACGAACTCGTTGTGGCGGTAGCCCTTGCCGATGCCGAAATCCAACCGGCCGCCGGACAGCAGATCGATCGTCGCCGCTTGCTCGGCGAGCAATACCGGGTTGTGCCACGGTAGAACAATCACCGCGGTGCCCAGCCGCAGAGTGCGCGTCCTTGCGCCGATCCAGGTGAGCAGGTTCAGCGTGGCGGACACCTGCCCGAAGCCGGTGAAATGATGCTCTACGATAAAGGCGCTGTGAAAACCCAGGGCTTCGGCTTCGATAAGATAATCGATGTAGTCCTTGAAGCCGGCGGCGCTGTCCACGTCCGGGTTGTTGCTGCGGGCAGCGGTGGCGGCGCCGAATAAGCCGAACTGCATCGAACGTTCTCCTGTTGCAGGCAGTCGCCTGGTGGTTGCCCGTCGGTCTGCGTAGGATCGTCCTATACCATAACTGGCGCGGCGCCACGCCTCGCCGCGGGAGAGGAACAAGAGATGGCACTACAGGCGGACCGCCGGGTGGCGCTGGTGACGGGCGCGTCGTACGGCATTGGCGGTGCTACCGCGATCGGTCTGGCGCAGGACGGATTCGACGTCGCCGTTACCGACCTGACGACCGACACGCTGTCCCACACCGTTGCCGGCATCGAGCAAGCGGGCAGCCGTGCGCTGCGGCTCGCGCTGGATTTGCGCCATCAGGCGAGCGTGGAGCAGGGGGTCGCCGACACCGTGGCGGCGTTCGGTTATCTGGACGTGCTGGTGAACAACGCCGGCGTGCCGTCGCCTGGCAAGCCGGCCATCGAACTCACCCGTGCCGAGTGGGAAGCCAATATCGGCGTCAACCTGACCGGTACATGGTTCATGAGCACGACCTTCGGCCGTTATCTGATCCAGTCCGGGCGGCCAGGCTGCGTCGTCAGCCTGGCCTCGACGCATGGCACGGTCGGGTTTCCCAACACGTCGGCCTATGGCGTCGCCAAAGCGGGGATCAGCCAAATGACGCGCTTGCTTGCCATCGAGTGGGCGCCGCACAACATCCGCGTGGTGGCGATCGCGCCCGGTACTACGCTGACGGAATCGCGGCGGCCGATGTTGCAGGACCCGGACCGGCACGCCGCGATGCTGAACCGCATCCCGTTGAAGCGCTTCGGCCATGCGGAGGAAATGGCGGGCGCGATCCGCTATCTGGTGAGTCCCCAGGCGTCCTACATCACGGGACAGATCCTGCTGCTGGATGGCGGGCTGACGGCGTATTGAGGCACGAGGACGGGAGGCCGGACATGAGCGAAGACAGCAAACCACGACTGGTCGGCATCAATCACGTGGCGATCGAGGTCGGCGATATCGACGCGGCCCTGGAATGGTATGGCCGCCTGTTCAACTTCGCGCTGCGCGGCAAGAGCGAGCGCGCCGCCTTCATCGACATGGGCGATCAGTTCATCAACATGACGCTGGCACCAGGGCCGGGGCGGGCGGAGACGGAACGCCGCCATATCGGGTTGGTGGTGGACGACCGCTCACGGATGCTGGAACTCGCCAGGCAAGCCGGGGCGCGGATGGTGGAGGGGCCGTTCCTCGATTTCCTCGATCCCTGGGGCAACCGGCTGGAGATCATCGAATACGCCAATATACAGTTCACCAAGGCGCCGCACGTGCTGCGCGGCATGGGGCTCGCTTTGGGAAAGAACGAAAAGGCCAGACGCGAGCTGGCGGACAAGGGTATGGCTGAGGCGCCGGCGGGGTAGCACCCAGGCTGGCCGTGCTTAAAAGGCGCCCGCTCCATGTCATAGCGTGTTGCCACCAGCCGGGGCGGCCAGCGCGCGGCTGGATGAACGTGCGGCGCGACGCGTACCTCTCCGACAGCGGGGGAAGATGGCCGGGTCACGCCCGGCCATGACGGGCACTTTGTTGCCAGGAGCTTGGCGACGAAGCAACTTCAGTCGGGCAGGCGCACGGACCGTTCATGCGCGAACATGACCGGACCGCTCCGTCGTTGCTGCGATGCTAACAAAGAGGCCGCGAATCGGCACGCCGCGCTATCATCGCGCGATGCGCGCCGCTGCCATTCTGCTGTTGCTGACAACCCTGACACCTGCTCTGGCACAATATCCCTACGGATATCCGGGCTACGGCCAGCCGTATCGTCAGGCTCCACCCCCACCAACCCAAACGCCGTACTCGTATGCAGCGGACCTGCTGCGGGCCCAGAACGAGGTGCGCATGCAGGTGGGCGTGCCGCCTCTGGTCTGGTCGCCGCGGCTTGCGACTGCCGCGCAGGATTGGGCGGATGGTCTGATCCGGACCGGCAGATTTGCCCACACGCCCGACGATCCATACGGCGAGAATCTGTACGAGATCGACGGCGGCACGGCCTCACCCGATCAGGTGGTTGGCGCCTGGGCGGACGAGGCACGCGACTACGACATCCGCACCAATAGCTGCACCAGTGTGTGCGGCCATTACACACAGATCGTGTGGCGTGCGACGCGCGGCGTTGGATGCGCCGTTGCCGCCGCGGCCGAACGCGAAGTGTGGGTCTGCGAGTACGATCCGCCGGGCAACATTATCGGCTATCGGCCATATTGACCCGTGCGCCGTAGCGCCCCGCGGGCGCTTTACGAACCCGTGGCTGGATTCTTGCGCATCATTGCCTGGCGGCGGCAGATCGCCACCATTTCGCTGCGCTGGTTCCAGCACGTGTGCTCGAAATCGACGATCCCGACATCCGGCCGTGAGCGGCTCTCGCGCATCGCCACCACCTTGGTGCGGGCCTTCAGCGTGTCGCCGTGGAACACCGGTTTCGGGAAGCGCATATCCGTGAAGCCGAGATTGCCGACGGTGGTGCCCACAGTGGTATCGTTCACGCTCATGCCCACCATCAGGCCGGCGGTGAACATCGAGTTCACAAGGCGCTGACCGTACTCGGTCTGCGCCGCGAAATGCGCGTCGAGATGCAATGGCTGCACGTTGAGCGTCAGGGCCGAGAACAACGTGTTGTCCATCTCGGTGACGGTGCGCGACCAGGGATGGTCGAATTCCTGGCCGACGAAGAATTGTTCGTAATAGAGCCCGGCCATGGCGCTGCCTCCCGTGCATTTTCTCGCCGCACCCTATGGGCGGCGTGTGGGCATGGCAACCGTTGCTCAACAGGCGGTGACGGCGGGCCGGCAAGGCCGACAAGCGCGTGAACGCGCGCGGCCGGTTTGGGGGTTGCTGCGTTGTGCGTCACACGGGCTGCCGGCTTCCGCAGCCGAACTGGGCGTGTTCGCCCCGGCAGGAGGAGATTGCCTTGTACACGATCCTGATCGTCATCCTGATTCTGTTGCTGCTCGGTGCCTTGCCGACGTGGCCGTACAGCGGCGGTTGGGGCTACTACCCAAGCGGCGGCTTAGGACTGGTGCTGCTGATCGTCGTGATTCTGCTATTGGTCGGACGAATATAGCGAAACCTCTCCAGCCTGCGGCGGGAGAGGTCGAGACGCCAAAGGCGGTGCAGATTGAGAGTGATCGGGTGGGTAGAAGATTTTTGTGTACCGACCCGATTACCTCCACCCTCGGCGCCAGCTAACGCGCCTCGACCGCTCCCGCGCGCAGCGCGGCAGAGGGTTCCCTCGACACGTCCTTCACATCCCGGAACGCAATTTCCGGCGCTTGCTCCTCCGTCCGCCGCATCATGAATGCCGACGTCGCGAGGAACACCGGATCGCCATCCACATCATCCGCCATCGCGCTGCGGTTCGCCGCGACGAACCGCGCCAGCGCCGCCTTGTCCGGCGACGACACCCAGCGCGCCAGCGCATAAGGTGACGTCTCGAATCCGATTGTCACGCCGTATTCCGCCGCGAGCCGCGACTGCAACACGTCGAGCTGCAGCGTGCCGACCACCCCCACCAAAGGCGGCGCGCCATCCTGCGGGCGGAACAACTGCACCACGCCTTCCTCGGCCAGCTCGCCCAGTGCCTGGCGCAGCTTCTTCGCCTTCATCGCATCGTCCAGCCGCACGCGCCGCAGGATTTCGGGGGCGAAATACGGGACGCCGACAAAATTCACGTCCTCCCCCTCGGTCAGCGTATCGCCGATGCGCAGCGTGCCGTGGTTGGGAATACCGACCACGTCGCCGGCAAACGCCTCATCCGCGATCTCCCGCTCGCGCGCGAAAAAGAACTGCGGCGCGTGCAGCGGAATTTGCTTGCCGGTGCGCACCTGCTTCAGCCGCATGCCACGCGTCAGGCGGCCAGAGCATACGCGGGCGAAGGCGATGCGGTCGCGGTGGTTGGGATCCATGTTCGCCTGGATCTTGAAGACCAGTGCGGTCAGGCTTTCTTCCGTCGCCTCCACCGTGCGCGTGTCCGCATGCTGCGCCCGTGGCCGCGGCCCGTACTCGGCCAGGCCATCCAGCAGGTCCGTAACGCCAATTCCTTTGATGGCGCTGCCGAAATAGACCGGCGTGAGGTGGCCGGCGTTGAAGCTGTCGTGGTCGAATTCGGGCAGTGCGGCGCGCACCAGGTCCACTTCGTCGCCCAAGTCGGCAAGCCGCGGATCGGATTGCGGCAGCGGCGCCGTCAGATGCAGGTCGCGGGCGCGCAGATCGTAGGTACCGGCGAAGGTGGCGGCGCGGCCGACTGGCCAGGTCACCGGGGCTGTATCCAGCGCCAGCGTGGCGGCGATCTCGTCCAGCAGCTCCAGCGGATCGCGAGACTCACGGTCCATCTTGTTGATGAAGGTGACGATCGGGATGTCACGCAGGCGGCAGATTTCGAATAATTTGCGGGTGCGTGCCTCGATCCCTTTGGCGGCGTCGATCACCATCACAGCGGCATCGACCGCGGTCAGGGTGCGGTAAGTGTCCTCGGAAAAATCCTCGTGGCCGGGCGTGTCGAGCAAGTTGAAGACCTTGTCGTTGTGCTCGAACGTCATCACGGAGGTGACGACGGAGATGCCACGATCACGCTCGATGCCCATCCAGTCGGAACGAGTGCGGCGGCGTTCGCCCTTGGCGCGCACCGACCCCGCGAGCTGGATCGCGCCGCCCGCGCGCAGGAGATGCTCGGTCAGCGTCGTCTTGCCGGCGTCCGGGTGGGAGATGATCGCGAAGGTACGGCGGCGGGCGATCTCGGTCACGGGGTCGGCGTGGGCACGGTCGGACATACGGGCCTCGGCACAGGAAAGCGCCCGGGCGGAGGGCCGCCGGGCGCTGATCCAGGTAAATATGCGCTGGAGGGGGTGAAATCCAGGGTTGGCGGGGGGTTGGGCGATCAACCCTTTCCATCCACCCGGAAAATCATCCGGCGTTGCAGGGGCTTCCTCGCCATGAGCCGGGCTGACGCCCAACGCAGAAGCGCCAGTACGAATATTTGTTCTGTTCGCCGCGTACCAACGGGGGCCGGCCTCTCACTCGGCCTCATCAGGCCGCAGGTCCCCACTTGCCTCACCAGAATCTGCCCCGCAAAATCTGTGCTTGCAAAGAGGGAACATTGCGCATGCGGGGCTTGTTCTTGGATGCCGTCGATGACCTGGCAGACGTATTTGCGCGCGTCGTGCGCCCCGATGATCCATCCGTGACCGTCAGGCGGGAGGAATGGGTGCGGCCCGATGACCTGCCGGACATGCTCGCGGGCTACGATTTCGTTCTGGACGACCACTCGCAGATGCCGACCAATGTGATGCGGCGTTGCACGGGTCTGAAGCACATCATCTTCCTGGGAACTGGCGCGCGCAGCTACATGCATCCGGAAGAGCTGGCGGAACTCGGCATCACCGTGCACATCATCAAGGGGTACGGCGATACCGCGGTGGCCGAGCATACCATCGCCCTGATGTGGGCTGCGGCGCGCGGGATCGCGCGCATGGATCGGGAGATCCGTCGTGGCAACTGGCTGCGCAGCGACGGCTTGCAGCTCACCGGTAAGACGATCGGGTTGTTGGGCTTTGGCGGCATTGCGGCGGAGGTGGCGCGGATCGCGCATGGCTCCGGGATGCGCGTGCTTGCGTGGAACAGAACGCCCAAAACCGCGCCGGGGGTGACATTCGTGGATATCGAGAGACTGCTTGCCGAAAGCGATGTGCTTTCTGTCCACCTGCTGTTGACCGAGGAAACGCGCGGGCTGCTGAGCGCGGAGCGGATCGCCCGGATGCGGCCAGGGGCGATCCTGGTGAACACGGCGCGTGGCGCCATCGTGGACGAGACCGCGATGATCGCCGCACTGCTGGATGGCCGGCTTCGGCACGCGGCGATGGATGTGTTCGCGACGGAGCCGCTGCCGGGGGATCATCCGTTGACGCGAATGGAGAACGTCACGCTGTCCGCCCATTCCGCGTTTCGGACGCCCGAATCTAGCGAGAACCTAATCCGTCGGGCGCTGGACATTGCACGGGGGCTATGATGGGGCGTGGGATGCGGCGGTGGCTCGAGGCGACCCGGAATCGGCTTCCAGCCCTCCCGGGATAGTTGGCGGCGATCGCGTTTGCCTCGGGCCAATCGCACGATCAAGGGCAATCAGTGCCGGGCAGGTGCGGTTGGCAGTCAATAATGGCAGGTCACCACAGATTACGCAGATTAAGGCGCAGACTGTTTGGTGGTGTACTACTGTTTGATCGTGTGCTGTGGATGTCTGCCGGTAAATGGTGATAAGGGCGGTCTTATCTGGGCCTTAATCTGCGTCGTCTGCGTAATCTGTGGTGGGCTGACATACTTTGCCGCGCGCAGCACGGGCCTCGCGTGACGAGCCTGTTGCATGAGACAGGGACCGGGCCCAGATGAAATTGCGCGGCTCGCCACCACGGCTGGAGAGTGCCTGTCACCACAGACTGTGCTGACCGCAATTGCCGCAGGTCTGCCCAACGCCCAATCGTCGTAACCAAACGCTTGCAGACTCACCCCCACGCGCCTATCTGGGGGCGCCAAGGCTGCGGAAAGGCCCCCCGCCCATGGCATTCGACACCCCCCAAGCCCCCGCTTCTTCCCGCATCGAGGAGGCGTTCGCCTTCGACGACGTCCTGCTCGTCCCCGGTTATTCCCAGGTTCTGCCCTCGGCCACCGATACCCGCACCCGGCTCACCCGCGGCATCAGCCTGAACATCCCGCTGATCTCCGCTGCGATGGACACCGTGACCGAGGGTGACATGGCCATCGCCATGGCCCAGCACGGCGGCATGGGCGTGATCCACAAAAATCTCAGCCCAGAGCAGCAGGCCGCTCATGTCCGGCGGGTAAAGAAATTCGAATCGGGAATGGTGGTGAACCCGCTCACCATTCACCCGGACCAGACGCTGGCTGACGTGAAGGCGCTGATGTCCAGCCACCGCATCAGCGGCATCCCGGTGGTAGAACGCGGCACCAACCGCCTGGTTGGCATCGTTACCCACCGCGACGTGCGTTTTGCCACCGACATGGGCCTGCGGGTCTATGAGCTGATGACCCGGGAGAACCTGGTCACCGTCACCACCGACGTGACCGCGGATG
>Ga0335074_10014248_pt1 | contig 11160 bp, 7 predicted proteins | sample Lox_Sample_23_FD_206715 | JGI IMG/M metagenome (GOLD analysis project Ga0335074, IMG submission 206715) | Soil microbial communities from Loxahatchee National Wildlife Refuge, Florida, United States - Lox_Sample_2.3 | ecosystem: Environmental > Terrestrial > Soil > Wetlands | place: USA: Florida...
CGGTCTGGTCGGTCACGGTGCCAACGACCGAGCCCGTGATGGTTTGCGCCATCGCCGCGGACAAGGTCAGCAGCACTGCCAATCCCAATACGCATGCGCGGCCCGCGATTCGCATTGCGTCACCCGTCGTGACGCGGCAATACCTCTGCAGCATGGCTCTCATAAAGACCTCCGAAGTCTGGATTCTGTCGCTCTCGGGGAAGTCATCTAGATGACTGGAGGACCACGTTACCGGAACCCAGATAAAGTGTCAATGAAATTCTTTTCCCCGCTTCCCCGCGCGTGTCTCTCCTTGACTCTCAAGCCGAGGCTGGTGTATCTGATGGACTGATGAACGCAGGCAAGTCTCAACAGACGCTGCTGCACCGGGGAAGCGGCCTTCCCCTTTACCAGCAGATTCAGCAGCGGCTGATGGATCAGGTCCGCTCCGGCGCCTTCAAGCCCAACGAGCCGCTCCCCTCGATCGAGAAGATCGCCGCGCGCATGGGCGTAAGCCAGATGACCGTGCGCCAAGCCGTCAAGTCCCTATGCGACCTCGGCATTCTTTACAGCCGCCAGGGCAAGGGAACCTTCGTCTCCGGCATGAAGCTGGAAAAAGAGTTCCGCCAGGTTCTGTCATTCAGTGAGGAGACCCGCGCCCATGGCGCGACGCCGCACTCGCGCCTGATCTCATTCAACGTGCAGAAGCCCTCCCAGGAAACCCGCGAGGCGCTCGGCCTCAAGGGCAACGAGCGCGTTTTTCGCCTGCGCCGCGTGCGCTACGCCGACTCGCTTCCCATCGGCATCGAGTGCAGTTGCCTGGCCGTGCACCTGTGCCCGAACCTGATGGAGACGTTCGATCCAGCCACGTCGCTCTATCAGGAACTTGCCGATCACTACGGGATTCAGCTCATGATCACCGACGAAGTGATCGAGGTCGGCAAGGCCAACCCCGAGGAGGCGCGATTATTGGAGATAGAGCCGCATAGCTCTGTCTTTCTCTTCACCCGCATCTCGTTCCGCGATGACGGCGTGCCGGTCGAACACGTGAAATCAACCTATCGAGGAGACCGCTACAAAATCGTCAACCGCCTGATGCGCACCCGGCGCGAGATTCTTCACGCTCCGCTGGCCACATAAGCCTCCCCAGGCCACAGAGCAGGGCGGAGACGTTATGATCGTCTTCCAATGAGAATTGTGCGGTTTTTCCCGTTCGTTTTTTTCGTGCTTCTGGGTGCAGTGGCGTACGGCCAGACAGCACCCACCTTCCGGTTCAACACGAGCCACGGTCCTGTGACCCTGCCGGGTCGCGATCCTGCGCAGGGCGGGACGACGGTGATTTCGACTGTGCTGGTTCCGGTGCGCCTTCAGTTCGCAACGACGCGGATCGCAGGCAAGCCAGCGAGCCTTGACGCCGCAGGAGATGTGCCGCGGCTACTGCAGTCACCCGTGTTCTCGAATGCCGCGTTCGGCGCGGAGACAACGCAGTACGCCGACGCCGTTCTGCGTGCCACGACGGGAACAGCGAGCGGATGGCACACCCTGCTGGGAAAGCCCGATGTGCGGCCAGTGACCGTACTGATTCCAGCCGGGTACGGTTACCTGCTCAGGTCGAAGCGGACCGGCACGGTGCTGGGGATGGCCGACGTGGAGTATGTGCAGCGGGCGATCTTCGAGCAGATTCCGCATGAAGACGGAAAGCTGGTGATCGCGGTGACGCGGAATACCGCCTACTACACCTATGGCGACGCGACGGTGTGCTGCACGTGGGGAACGCACGGGGTCGACGAGACCACGGGAAACTCGCTTGTCCTGGCCTCGTATCTCGGGGCCGCACCGCCGCTGGTGGAGGAGCGCGACGTGCAGCCGCTTACGGAGCAACTGGCCGAGTGGGTGAACGATCCGCTGCATGACCCGCTGTTTCACTTAGGCTTCAGAAAGCCGTTGCCGGCTGAGGAAAACATAGTTCCGAGGTGGGAATGGCCGGCCGTGAACGGCGCTGAGCGTCACGAATGCGGCGGCGACAGTCCAGCCACGCGGTACACGTTACAGGATCCTGTTGACACGAACGAGCGCAGCGATCTACCGGCTGGACCGGCGTCGGTGGTGCATACGCAGGGCGCTGCCTGGCACGTAGCCGATGTGGCGCTCATGGGCTGGTACACGGGAGGCACCGGGCCGTACAGCTTTCCCGATACGCAACTGCTCCGGGCGGCGGCAACTCCCTGCCCTGCATTTTCACCTCCGGCGCCGGGAATGGCGAATCAACCCGCGCCTCCGCCGGCCGTCGCCGCTGTTCCTTCCGCAGGAACAAAGAACGGGCACGAACTGATCGGCTACTGGACGGGGGACGGTCCGGGCGGCACGTTCCTGCGGCTGCGCGATGTCTCGCCACAATGGGACGTCATCCTGGTGGCGTTCGCAAACGTGAATCATCAGGCGCCGGAAGGCACCATGCAGATGCACGTCCGGCCAGGTCAGCCCGGGCAGCCAGGGCTAGACCTGGCGCAGATGAAGGACGATATCGCGTGGCTGAAGAGCCAGGGAAAGAAGGTGCTGATCTCGCTGGGGGGCGGCGGCGAGTACTTCACCCTGGCGCAGAAGACGAGCATTCCGAACTTCGTCAATTCGGCAACACAGATTTTGACAGAGTACGGATTCGATGGAATCGATCTCGATTTCGAGACTCCATCCCTGGTGCTCGATCCCGGCGACACTGACTTCCGCCATCCGAAAACCGCATCCATCGTGAACCTGATTGCCGCGTTACACCAGTTGCGCGACCGTTTCGGGCCGCAGTTCATGCTGACGCTGGTGCCGGAAGGCACGCAGATTCCCGGAGGCTATCCGGGCTACGGCGGACAGTTCGGAACGTACTTGCCTTTGCTCTGGGGCGTGCGCGACATGCTCTCCTTTGTGGACGTGCAGGACTACAACACGCCGCCCTTCGAAGGGCTGGATGGCGAGATCTATCAGCTCGGCCCCATCAACTACGACGCGGCGATGACGGAGCTCGTGCTCCATGGCTTTCCGGTGAGTGAGAAACCTGGCGATTTCTTTCCCTCTGTGCCTGCGGACAAGGTCGCAGTGGGATTTCTCGTAGGGACGGCAACCCCGCCGCTGGTGAGCGGGGCGATGCAATACCTGATCACGGGCAAGGCCCCCCAGGGCGTGACCTACAAACTGCAGCGGCCCGGCGGATATCCCGCGATGATTGGCGCGATGTTCTGGACCATTGACGCGGACCGCGAGGAAAACCATGAATTCTCGAATCTGGTTGGGCCGCAGCTTCACGGATATCCCGCCGCAAGCACGCGAAGCCCAAAGGAATCGAAGTAAAGATAGCGGTGCCCGCTTCAGCATCGCTGGGCTACTTTAGAACCATGAAGGTTGCGATCGTCACCGGGGCGGCACAGGGCATCGGCCGCCGCACATCCGAGGCTCTGGCGACGGCGGGATACGCCCTTGCCTTACTCGACCTGAAGCCCTGCGAAGACGCTCTGGCGAACGTACGTGCCACAGGCGCCGATGCCGAACCGTTTGTGGGCGACGTCAGCGATGAGGCCTTCGTATCGAAAGTCGTCGCCGGTGTTCGCGAGCGATGGGGCCGCGCCGACGTGCTTGTAAACAACGCCGGCATCAGCTTCATTGCGCCTGCCGAGACGGTCGAGCGCAAAGCCTTCCTCCGCGTGCTGGAAGTGAACCTGCTGGCGCCGTTTTTGCTGGCGAAAGGATTTGGCGCCCTGATGCTGGAACAGGGAAGCGGAAGCATCGTGAACGTGGCATCGATCGCGGGCCTGGTTGGGATCGCGGACCGGTCGGCCTACAACGCATCGAAGCACGGCCTGATCGGCCTCACCCGCACGTTGGCCGCGGAGTGGGGCGGGCGCGGCGTGCGAACCAACGCCGTCTGCCCGGGCTGGGTGAGGACGGAAATGGATGTGGCCGACCAGGCTGGCGGAGGATACAACGACGCCGACATCGAAGGCGTCAACCCGATGGGGCGCTTCGCTACGCCCAATGACATCGCGCGCGCCATTCTCTTCCTCGCCGATCCGGAGCAGAGCGGATTCATCAACGGCCAGGCGCTGGCGGTGGACGGAGGGTGGACCACCGACGGCAGTTGGCAAAGCCTGCGAATGCGCAAGCGATAACGGCTGCTACGCGGACTCGGAAAGACGGCCGTCTGCGGGATGGTTTGCGCGCGCCGGTTTCATGAGTTTCGTTCCAGGGTCGACCCCGAGCCAGGCGATGGCCCCCGCAACGGCAAGCAAGGCGGCGACGAGGAACGATGTGGTCCAGCCGTATCGCTGGGCGATCCACGGCGTAAATGACGCTGTGACCGCGCCGCCGATCTGCGCTTCCATGTTCATCACCGCAGATACGACTCCGGCGCTCTCACCGGCAATATCGGCTGAGACGGCCCAGAAGGAACTTTGGCAAAGGTAGAGAACACCCGCGCCCGCGGCAAGCGTCATGGCAGCCATAGCTGCGCTGTGAATGCGAGAGCCCACTACGAGTAGCGCCGCAGTGAGCAGAAGGGACACGACGCCGGGGCCACAGCGCCCGGCGCGCAGCCCGCGGCGCGAGGCGATCCAGTCACTCAGCACTCCGCCGGCGAGACAGAAGACGGTCATGGCGAGGAATGGAAATATGGTGTAGACCGCGCTGGCTTTCAGATCGACACCCCGCGCCTGCGCCATGTAGAGGTAGAACCAGCCGAGAAAGATCCATGCGACATAGCCAAAAGTGAAGTAGGAGAAGGTGAGCAGCAAGAGCATGCGGCTGCGGAGGATGGCGCTCCACGGAACGGCAGTCCTCTTCGCTGGAGTCTCAGCCAGCTTTGCGATTCCAGCGTGAATTCTCTTGAGCTCGGCAGGTGAAACCAGCGGATGCTCTTCCGGAGTATCGCGCGCGATGAGGAACCAGATGATGCCGGCAACGACGCCGATGATGGCGCTGAACCAGAAGGCCTCGCGCCATCCGTAATCCGCGATAATAGCGGCCAGCAAAGGCGGAGTCAGTCCGGCGCCGGCGCCGACTCCGGCGAAGATCACGCCATTCACCGTTCCGCGCTCGCTCACCGGAATCCATTGCGCGACAAATTGATTCGAAGCCGGATAGATGATGGCTTCGCCGATGCCCAGCGCAAAACGAACCGCGATCAGCGCCCAGAGCGCGCCGCGCATTTGCGGAGGAACCAGAGCGGTCCCGAGCGTGAAGGCGCCCCACCACAACACCCCCTGAGTAAGCGCGCGACGCGGTCCGAGCCGTACTGCAGCCCAGCCGGCCAGGACCTGGAATGCGGCGTATCCGATGAGGAACGCGCTGATCACCCAGCCCAGACGCACGTTGCCGATTCCGTATTCGCGGCTGATCTGCGGGCCGGCAATCGACACATTCGTGCGATCGAGAAAGGCAATCGCGCTGAGCAGAAAGATCCAGAGAACCAGCCCGGCGCGTATAGGCAGCTTGCCCATTCCAGCAGTTCTCCGCCGCTGAAGTTTACAGGACTGCACCTCGGCTCCGAATCCGTTCCCGGCTACTTCTCCGCGGGCAGATTGCGTAGATCGATGCCCAACTGCAGGCACTTTTTGTAGAGATGACTGCGCTCGAGGCCGAGAGCTTGGGCAGCACGAGTAATGTTGTGATGCTGGCGCTGAATCTCCGCCGAGACGGCGGCCCGCTCGAAAGCGGCCACGCGATCGGCAAGCGGGCCCGTGGCAAGCCCGGCGCCGGGTCCATCCGACGATCCGCCATAGGCCGCGGGAAGCGCCATGCGCACGGTTTCCGCATCTACCTGCTCGCCGGCCAGGAGCAGAAGGCGCTCGACTATGTTGCGCAGCTCGCGAATGTTTCCCGGCCACGCATATTGCTGGAGGGCTGCAATCGCTTCGGCCTGGAACGGAATCGCCTTCCAGCCGTTCTGCGCGCACACCTGCCGGGCAAAGTGCTCCACAAGAGCTGGAATGTCTTCCGCGCGGGAACGCAGCGGAGGCAGTTCCATGGGAAAAACGACCACCCGGTGGTAGAGATCGCGCCGGAATGTGCCTGCTTCCACCAGTTGTTCGAGATTGCGATGGGTTGCGACAAGGACACGCACATCCACGGGGATCGGCTTATCGCCGCCGACGCGCTCCACGACGTTCTCCTCCAGCACGCGAAGCAGTTTGGCCTGCATGGCCGGCGGCATGTCACCGATCTCATCCAGAAACAGCGTGCCGCGGTGTGCCTGCTCAAATTTGCCGATATGCCGCTGCGCAGCGCCGGTGAACGACCCCTTTTCGTGGCCGAACAGCTCACTCTCAATCAGCTCGGCGGGAACGGCTGCGCAGTTGAGCGTCACGAACGGCCCGGCACAACGCGCGCTCTTTTCATGCAGCGTGCGCGCCACCAGCTCCTTGCCCGTGCCGGTCTCGCCGTAGATGCAGATGCGCGATTCGCTCGCGGCTACACGCTCGATCCGGCTCATCACGCGGCTCATTGTGTCGCCCGTCCAGATCAGCGTGTGTCTGCCCACGCGCGAACGAAGCTCCCGGTTCTCCGATTCCAGCCGCGTGAGCTTGAGTGCGTTTTCCAGCGTCACCAGCAGCTTCTCGGTCGAGAGCGGCTTCTCGACAAAATCCAATGCACCGAGCCGCGTGGCGCGCACCGCCATCTCGATGTGCGCCTGCCCGCTCATCATTACTACGGGCGCGGTCACGCCGGCCGTCTTCAGATCTTCGAGCAAGGCAAGACCATCGCGCCGCGGCATCACCACGTCGCTCAGGATCAGGTCGAATGGCTGCGAACGGGCCAGCTCCAGCCCGCGCGCGGCGTTGTCGCACACCACGGCTTCGTGGCCGGCCAGACGAAATGCGCGCGCGATCGACGCCAGCGTATTAGGCTCGTCGTCCACCACGAGGATATTGGCTTTCATGCTCATGAGCCTGCCCTGGGAAGCGTGATGATGAAGGTGGCGCCGCTGCCGGCGCGGCTTTCCACTGCGATGGTGCCCGCATGGTCGGCAACAACCGACTGGACAATTGCCAGGCCGAGCCCCGTGCCGTGCTGCTTGGTAGTGTAGTAGGGCGTGAACAGGCGCTCGCACTCTTCCGGCGTAAGCCCCTCGCCGGTATCGGAAACGCGTATTTCAATGGCACCGGAAACCCGCCGCGCGGAAATCGTAACCGTCCCGCCGTTAGGCATTGCGTCCATTGCATTGAGCACCAGGTTCGACAGCGCGCGGTGGAGCAGCTCAGGATCGGCCGAGAGCGGCATCGGCTCGGAAGCCACATCGGTGCGAAGCGTGATGTTCGCTCCGCAAGAGGACTCATAGAGGCTGCGCACGCGTTCCACCACCGCGGCAGCATCGATCTGCTCAAGCTGCGGCTTCGGCATGCGGCTGAAATCGGCGAAACGCCCAACGATCGTCTTCAGGTTCGCGATTTCCATACCCAGCGTGCGCGTGCTCTCATCGAAGATCTCGTTGAACTCCGCAGTAGGAAGCTCGCGCGACCGCGCCAGGTTCTCCACGGTCAACTGCAGAGGAAACAGCGGGTTCTTGAGCTCGTGCGCCAGCCGTCGCGCCAGTTCGCGCCATGCGGCTACGCGTTCGGTTTGCACCAGGCGCTCGCGTTGCGCCACAAGCTCCGCCGTCATGTGGTTAAAGCTTCGCGCCAGCACGGTCAGTTCGCCGCGGCCGCGTTCCGGCACCGAAACATCCCAGTTGCCCGCGGCGACCGATTCTGCCGCGCCCGCCAGCTCTTCGATGGGCCGCGAGATGCGCGCCGCGATCCATAAGCTGCAGATAATCGCCAGCAGAATGCCCCCGCTGGCAACGCCATATGCGATGGCGCGAATACGTTGCTGCGCAGCTACCATCCCCGCCCGCGAGATCGCCACCGTGAGCACAGCAAGCACCGTTCCCGCTTCATTCTTCAGCGGAATCACCGTCACATTGAAGCTGTCTTCGCGCCGCTTGGTCAGGTACAGAACGGAACTCCTCTGCTGCCCTGTGCGCAATGCGGAAAGAATGACCGGTTGATAAGCCGCAGAGTTAGGCAACGCGCCCTCCGCGCCCACCAACCGCTGCGGATCGAACGCCGGAGTAGCGCCGCTGTCGCTCAGGTTCACACGAACCGCCTGCTCTTGCGCTGCATATAGCCCCACCGTCATCCCCGGCGCCACCGGCATGTCCGCAACAAAGGCCCGATCGAGTTTCTCCCCACCGAGGAAGCGGACCGGCTTATCCGCACCGGTGACGGCGCGGACAGCAAACAGCCCGAGCGACGTGCTTCCATCCGGAAGCTCCTCGCGCTTCAGAAACGCCGCATCCCTCAGGTCGGCGGCTGCCGGTTCGGGATAACCGAATCGCGCAGGCCACTGCGCGGAGCTGACGATCTCGCCCGCAGGCCCCACGATCTCGAGAAAACCGAGATGGGCTTCCGTGGCCATCCGCTGTGCTTCGTTCACAAACGCGGAGTCGTCTCCGGTTGCGGCAATCTCCAGCGCCATCGATCGCGCGCGGTCGCTGCCCGCCAGCCGATCGATGGCGGAGGCCACTTCGGCGGAGCGGTGTTGGAATTCGCGCTGGAACTGCGCAACGAAGAGCACGGTCTCCTCCTGGTCGCGCTGCTCGAACACGTGGCGAATGCGCACCAGAACCGTCCACGCAACCAGCGCGACCGCCGTCGACACCGTGAACGAGAACAGCAGAAGCAGCTTCTGGCGCAGGCTCACGGTGTGGCCTCCAGCGACGCGGAAGCAAGCTCCGGCGAGCCATCCGAACGCAAGTGAAAATCCCGCACGCCAGGGCCATATGCGTATGCTCGCGGCAGGTGCACCAACGGGATCAGCACATTCTGCTCCAGGACCCCGCGTTCCTCCTTGTATAGAGATTCTGGATCGGAACCAATGCCGGCCGTCGCTTCTCCCGCTGCGCGCAAAATCACCGCCAGGTCTGCGCCCGCGTCGGCGCTGGGCAAACGGAACGTGCGCAGAATCAGATCCGCGCGCTGTGCGCCCGCCGGCGCCAGTTGCACTGTAAAACCAGCCTCGCGCAGATTCAGCGCGATCCTCTGCGCCGCAAGCTGCCAGGTTGCACCGGCGTCGGCTGCGAGCGAGAGAGACGGCGGAGTGATGCCTCCGCGCAGTTCATGTGCCTTGTTCAAGTCGCGATCCGGCGGAAACAGGAATGCGAATCCGGAGACGCTTTGCGGCAGCAGCGCCGCGGCTGCAACGCCCTGTTTCTGAAAGATGACGTTAGCCAGAGCATTCCGATCCACGGCAGCCGCGATCGCCGCGCGGATATTGGGATTGCCCAGCATGCCCGATTCGGTAAGCTCGAGCGCAACAATCTCCACGGGATGCGAAATCGCCAGCGAGAGATGCTGCTGTTGCGCCAAGCGAATACTTTCAGCCGGAACTTCCACCACGTCCGCGCGATCCGCACTGAGGTCCAGCCATTGATCGTTGACGGAACGGCGCGCGCGAATCTCCACGGCATCCGCGAACGGCCGCCCTGCCCAGCAGGACTCGTTGGCTGCCAGCGAAAGGGTTCCGTTCGTTTGCCCCGTCACCTGAAATGGCCCTGTTCCTCCATCAGTTCCGGAAGAGGGCAATTCTGCGATGCGAAACTCATCCGCGGACAGCAGCACGGGCAGGTCCGGCATGGAACTGTCACCGGAGAAGATGACCGACCCACCAACAGCACGTATGCTTCCCCACGGACAATTGTTTCCGCACGAAGCCATCAGCGACGAGACGACCGCGACCGATGTCAGTGGCGAGCCGTCGTGGAATTGGACACCCGGGCGGAGACGAAATTGCCAGCGGTGATCCGCATTCTCAGACGACCAAGAAACGGCGAGCGCGGGCCGCAGACTTCCGTAGTCGTCGGTTTCCGTCAGCCCGTCGAAGATCAGCCGCCGTGCCACGCCGCTCGGCCGCTCCAGCGGATCGCCGCTGGTCTCCACGCGCAGCGTGCCGCCATAGTGCGGACGCGTGCGCGCACCCGCTGAGAGCGCCAGCGCTGCCAGCACGCAGCTAATTGCAGCTTTCCGACACACGGTCCACCTCGTAGCCGGCATCGTGTCCCGGCTGCTGTGCTTTGCGCACTACAACCATTGCGCTCTTCGCATCGGGAGCCGGCCACAACGCCATGGCGGCGCCCCCCAGCAGCAGCGGATCGCTGACCGGTGCCGCTTCCAGCGCGGGAAGCGCGAACGCCCGCAGGCTGTCGCTGGAACCATCGCCGGAAGAGGAGACAAGCACGTGCGCCGGAGCGTCGCACGCCGATGAAATCACGGCGAAGTCGCTGCCCCAGTCGCGCGCGCCGGCAACCGGCCTGAGCTGGCCATTCTCCGCGACCAGAACTCTGCCATCGGTCGCCTCAAGCAACAGCGCTGTTCCGCTCGCGCGTCCTGGCAGCAAGGCGGCCGTGTAGAACGGCGGCAAATTCGTACCCAGCGCCGCCGTCACCACTCCGGTAAAGTAATCACGGCCCGCATTGTAGAAGGCGCGGATCGACTGCGCCGTTCCTGTCTGCCCGATTCCCGCTTGCACCAGTGGCCAGGGATCGTCACCTGCGTGGCAGCGGAGATTCCAACTTTCCTGCGCGCCGGCAGTCGAAGCGATCGATTCTCCCGAGCACATCGCCCCGGGCGCGAAGGCCGTGAATGAGCTCCCGTCCACCGATGGAATCACCAAGCCGCGCGGATCGCGTGAGCCCGCAGGCACGGGGCCTACGTCCGCCCCATCCAGCTCGGACCACCCCTGGGCGGATTTGGCAAACACGGCGACCTTTTCCGGCGTAAGCACCACCAGGTCGCTGCCGGCCTGGGCAATTGCAAGAATGGGCGCCGCCTGCGAGCCGGACTTCCAGTGCAGGTCGGAACTCCGGAATATTACCTCTCGGTGCAGGGCTACGCCCGGTCTGGCAGCCACACTCTCGGCCGGCGCGGGATTCACAGACAGCATCACGACGCGCGTGTCGTTGCCTTCCACGATCTCCGCCACCCACAACCCGCCCGCGGGATTCTCGCTCAACGTTACTCGTACGGCGTTGACGCCTTCGGAACTGGTGAAGCTGATCCCACTTGATTTCAAGTCCTCTTCGAGCATCCTGCGGATGACGGGAAGTTGATCCGTTGGGATAGATGAAACGTTGTGAAGAGTGAGATTCACCAGTCCGGGTCCCAA
>Ga0335074_10014249_pt1 | contig 11160 bp, 11 predicted proteins | sample Lox_Sample_23_FD_206715 | JGI IMG/M metagenome (GOLD analysis project Ga0335074, IMG submission 206715) | Soil microbial communities from Loxahatchee National Wildlife Refuge, Florida, United States - Lox_Sample_2.3 | ecosystem: Environmental > Terrestrial > Soil > Wetlands | place: USA...
AACGGCGACGCACCAGCGCGCGGTCGTAGCGCTCCATCGCTCCCGGGCGAACGCGTAGAGCACGAAAAGACCCGCGAAGAACGCGACGTTGTTCACAACGACGCCGGCCGGTGGCCACCCGATTCCTGTGCGCACCAGCAGGGACGAAAGCATCGGAAACAGTGGGAAAAACGCGATGTCGCTCTGACCGCCGTGGTGCGCATAACCATACCCGTGAAGCGCGATCGAACCATACCACGCGCCGTCCCAGTTTCCGGCGCCGGCGAGCGGATGCTTCGATGCCGCAAGAAACGCAACGACGATCAAGCCGCGGCTCACGGCCCAAGCAGCGAACGTAAAGCGCATACGCTGGGCTCTTCGGCGTGGGTATGAGCCCCGCATGCGCCGCGATCAAGCGACGTCGACGCGTTTCGCCGATGCGCTGACGTCGGGCATTGCAAACAGCGAACTGCTGATCTTCGAAAACTGCTCGCGCGCGCCGATCTACGAGAGCGTCGACGACTTCAACGCGAAGACGTTGGCGTTCCTCAAGCGCCACGCCGGCTAAGCCCGATTCGCGCCGGCAGGTCCTGGGAAACGCCCGTCCGTAGCCTAAGGGGGTGAATCTCCGAGGACCCCTTACGGCGGCTTTGGCCGCCGTTTTGCTGGGTGCGACGTCCCGCCCCGCGCCCCTGACCGTCTACTCCGCCCCTGCCGCTCTCCGTCCCGCCGGTGCTTCCGCGTTGCGGCGCACCGATGCCGTCCTGCCCGACGGCCGCATCGCCGCGCCGACCGGGGCCGTCACCTTCGTCGGCACCAACCCGTTGGCGCTTGCTCTCTCGCCGGACGGCCGGTACGCAATCGTGGGGAACGCCGAGCAAAACCCCGCAAGCGGTTCCGCGCCGCTGTCGTCGCCCAACGTGGTGGCGGGCTACAGCCTGGCGGTCGTCGATACACGAACGATGAACGTCGTCAGCGTCTATCGCGACCCGTCGCTTGCGATCTTCACCGGACTCGCCGCGACCGGCGACCCCAGCGATCCGTCACGTACGCTCGTGCTCGTCTCCGACGGCGAGCACGGCCTGGTGCGTTGCTTCTACCTCGGAAGCGACGGCACGCTTTCACCGCAGGAGTCGATTCACGTCGGTGGGTTCCCCGACACGATCGCGATCGCCCCGGGCGGACGCGTCGCGTACGTCGCGAGCAACATCGGCGACCGCGTAACCGCGATCGACCTCGCTGCGCGCCGCGTCATCGGCGACGCGGGCACCGGGTACTTCCCCGCGGGCATCGCCGTTGCCGGCGATCGGCTCTACGTTGCCGACGGCGGCGTTTCGACGTATCACGCGCTCGCGGAGCCGACGGCGGCACCGAGCTTCGCGAACCCGGTCGCCGACGAGACGCAATCTTCGGCGCTTTCGATTTTCTTGCTCGCGCCGGACGGCTCGCTCGAGACGCAGGCGATACCGAGCCTGGCGATGGACCCCGTTCCGGACGGTGTGCAGGACGTGGGCGGTGCGCGTCCCGATGCAATGGTCGTACGTCACACCGGCGGCCACACGTATCTCGATATCGCGATGGCCAATGTCGACCGCATCGCGACCGTCGCGCTCGACGGCGAGCCGCACGTCGTGTCGGGTTTGGATCTGCGGCTGTTCGTGAGCGCACCGTACGGAACGCAGCCGAGCGCCGAAGTGATCTCGCGAGACAACAAGCGGGTCTACGTTGCGCTTGCAGGTCTCAACGCGGTTGCCGTGGTCGATGCGCACGATCCGCAGCATCCCGATCAACTCCATCGCTTGGGCTTGATTCCTACCGGATGGTATCCGTCGGCGCTTGCGCTCTCCCCCGACGGCCGGTATCTGTACGTCACGGCGGCCAAGGGCGTCGACGGCTGGGGCGAGCTGCAGCGCGTCGACCTGCACCACCTGCCACTCGAAGCAACGACGATCTCCGCGCTGAACTACAATCGCGATTGGCACGCGGCGCGCGCGAACGACGTGGTGCCGCCGCTGCGCTCGGAGAAGCGCAGCGTTGCGATCGACCACGTCGTGTACATCGCGATCGGTGACGAGAGTTACGACGCGATCTTCGGCGACCTCGGCACCGGCAACGGCGATCCGCAGTACGTGACTGACGGCGAGAGTGTGACACCCAACCTGCACGCACTCGCTCGAGCCTACGCAATCGCCGACAATTTTTACGTGGCGGACGACAATCCCGACGTCAACGCGCAGGCGGCGCTCGCAGGTATGGGCTCGCTGTACGCGCAGCGCGTGCTCCACGTCAACACGGCGCGCTCGCCGCTCGACGATCGCGGCGACGATCCCGAAGATTATCCGCGTGCCGGCTATCTTTTCAATGCGCTCGCGCGTGCCGGACTTTCGTATCGGGACTACGGTGGTCTGCTCTCGCTATCGGGCTACGAGGCGCTCTCGCGAGCGGCGAGAGGGCTCGGCGGCCGCTACACGCTGGACGTGCCGGCGCTGGCGGCGCTGGACGGGCACGTGGACTTGGCGTATCCGGGCTGGAACCCCGCCGTCAGCGACGGCGTGCGGGCCGGTGAGTTCATCAGCGATATGGGGCGATTGGTCGAAAGCGACCAAGAGCCGGCCTTCACCTATCTGTGGCTTCCCGCTACGGGCCCGGGCGGAATGGCGGCCGCCGACCGTGCGTTGGGCGCCGCGATCGCGTTTCTGAGCCGTACGCCGCATTGGTCCTCGACGGCCGTCTTCGTCGTCGGTGAAGGGGTCTCGGGTGCCAGGGACCACGTCAATCAGGCGCGCAGCTATGCCCTCGTGGTTTCGCCGCTGGCGCGGTCGGGTTACGTGGGAGACGCGCATCTGAGTGTTGCCAGCGTGGTGAAGACCGAAGAGGAGCTGCTGGGTCTGCCGCCGCTCTCGCTCGCGGATCTGCTCTCGACCGACATGGCGGACTTTTTCGGGCAGGTCCCGTATCCGTCGACGTATCAGGCTCTGCCGTAGTCTCAAAAGGAACCGATGACGACGATCGATTTTGGTCCTCGCCTCATAGGCACACCAACGGGCAGGCTGCGCGCCGCGGTCTTGGTGAAGCCGACCGCGTCGCTCGAGCATGCGACACCGCTGCCCGGTGAGCCCGGCGCGGTCTACGCACGCGCGCTCGAACAGCATGAGATCCTGCGCAAGACCCTTGCCTACTTCGGCGTCGAGACGATCGTGCTCGAGCCTCGTGGTGAAGATCCCTACGAAACGGCGGTCGGTGACGCCGCCGCCGTTTTCGAAGACGGTGCGTTGATCATGCGTCCGAGTGCGATGTCGCGGCGCGGCGAAGCCGATCGTTTGGAGAGCGAGTTTTCACGCCTCGACGTGCCGATCGCGGGGCACATCGCCGCACCGGGCTTACTCGACGGCGGCGACGTGCTGATCGTTGGGGATACGGCGTTCGTGGGTGTGAGCGCGCGATCGAACGAGATCGGGCGTAGCGGTTTTGCGACGGTTGCCCGCGCGCGCGGCTTCGACGTGGTGGAGGTTGCGCTTGCGGCAGGGGCCTCGGCGCTGCGTTCGTTCGCGAGTGCCGTGGCCCACGATACGATCGTGATCGCGCCCGATAAGGTCGACGCCGGCGCGTTCGCGGGTTTTCGCACGATCCTGCTCGAGCGCGGCGAAGAGCGAGCGGCAGGCGTCATTTGTCTGGGCGAGCACCACGTCATTGCGGACGTGCGCTATCGCACCTCGCTTGCGCGCATGCGCAAGGCCGGTATCGTCGTCGAAGGCATCGATCTGTACGATTTCGAGAAAGTAGGCACCACCCCATCATTATTGGCACTGGCCTTGAAACGCGACTGAGTCGCAGGCCATAGCGTGCGTGTCGCCGTCGTCTCGGATATTCACGGCAATCTCGTCGGTCTCGATGCTTGCTTGGCGGATCTCCACGCGCAAGGCGGCGCCGACGCGATCGTTGCGGCGGGCGATCTGTGCCTCGACGGCCCCAAACCGAAGAAAGTGTTGCAACGCTTGGAGGAGGTTGGCGCGCAATCGATCCGCGGCAACACCGATCGCTATCTCGCGAGTCCCGGCGCAGAGCGCTTTGAAACGCCCGAACACGCGCAGCTCGAGTGGACGCGCCGTGACCTCGGCGAGAAATGGTTGGCATGGTTGAACGACTTGCCGTTCGCGATTCGCGTCGGCGAGGACGAGAATCAGTTGCTCGTCGTGCACGCCAATCCGACGAATGACGACGAGCACTTGTGGCCCGATGCCGACGACGAGACGCTCGAGCGGCTCATCGGCGACGAACGAGCGACGGCCATTGCCTTTGGCCACCTGCATCTGCCCTACGTTCGCGTCTGGCGTGGGAAGCTGCTGGTCAACGTGGCCTCGGCGGGGCTGCCGAAGGACGGGGATGCCCGCGCTTGCTACGCGATCTTTACCGAACGCGGCGGCGGCTGGCAGGTCAAGCACCGGCGGGTCGAGTTCGACGTCAAGAAAGTTGCAACCCAGCTCGCCGATTGCGGGATTCCGGAGAGTGGCGACTTGATCGCAACCCTGCGACGCCACCGCTATCGACGCTTCAAAGGATTCGTGCCGTAAACGCCGCCATCGCCATCGACCATCTCGTCAAGCGTTATGGAGATTTTACCGCCGTCGACGACATCTCGCTGCGCGTCGAGACCGGCGAGTTTTTTGGTTTTCTCGGTCCCAACGGTGCGGGGAAGACGACGACCATCAACGCAATCGTCGGCCTGGCACGACCGGACCGCGGTTCGATTCGCGTCTTCGGCTACGATAACCGGGAGCAATGGCGCGAAGCGCGGCGCACGATCGGCCTCGCGCCGCAGGAGTACAACTTCGACCGCTATCTGTCGATTCGCGACGTACTTGTCTTTCAAGCGGGGTATTTTGGTCTCCGTGGGCCGGCGGTGCGCGCTCGGGCCGACATGCTGCTGGATCGCTTCGGGCTCGCGAGCAAAGCGAACGTCGAGTACACCAAACTCTCCGGCGGCATGAAGCGGCGGCTCACGCTGGCGCGCGCGCTCATCCATCAGCCCAAACTCGTCATTCTCGACGAGCCCACTGCCGGCGTCGACGTCGAGCTTCGGCTGGAGCTCTGGGACCTGCTGCGTGAGCTCAACGGCGACGGCCTCACGATTTTTCTGACCACGCATTACCTCGAAGAGGCTGAAGAGCTCTGCAAGAATATCGCCATCATTCGAGCCGGGCGCATCGTGGCCCAAAAGCCGACGCAAGAGCTCATCGCCGACGGCGCGAGCCTGCAAGACGTCTTCCTGGAACTCACCCGGGCATGATCGCCGCGCAGACGTTCAACGGTGTGGCGCTGTGGACGCTCATCAAACGCGAAATGATCCGCAGCCTGAAGATCATCAATCAGGTGATTTGGCCGCCGATCATCTCTACGTTGCTCTACGTCTTCGTATTCGGGCTTGCGCTCGGAAGCCGGATCCACAGCGTGCAGGGCGTGACCTACGCGCAGTTTCTCATTCCCGGCCTGATCATGCTCCAGACGATCGACTCCTCGTACGGCGAATCGTCGAGCTCCGTCTTTCAAGGCCGATTTATGAACTCGATCCAGGAGATGCTCATCGCGCCGATGTCGGCGATCGAGATCGTCTTCGGCTACGTGCTCGGTTCGCTCGCGCGCGCATACCTGATCGCAGCGCTCATCACCCTGCTCGGCGCGGTTCTCGTGCACACCTGGCCCTCGAACTGGCCGCTCTATCTTCTCGTACTGACGCTGGTATCGATTCTGTTCTCGTCGCTCGGGTTGATATTCGGCTTGATGGCGGAGAAATTCGATCACCTTGCCGTGCTGACGACGTTTATAATTACGCCGCTTACGTTTGTCGGCGGCGTCTTTACCTCGGCGCAGATGCTGCCGCGCGTGTTGGCGCAGCTTTCGCTCTTCAAACCGATCTTCTACACGATCGACGCGTTTCGCTTCAGCTACACCGGTCGTAGCTTTCTGGCGTTGCCCATTTCCGTCGGCGTGATCGCGCTCCTCGCGCTCGGTTCGCTCGCGATTGCGTTACGAATGACCTCGATCGGGTACAAACTCCGCACCTAAATCGAAAGGATCCTGATGCTGCTGCCGCTGCTGATCGCCTCGATCGGCCTCTCGCCGTGGACCGGGCACGACCTGCCAACTGCGACTCAGGCTGCTGCCAAGTATCGCTTGACGATCTCGGGCAAGCCCGGCCAAACCGTTCGTTTGACCACGAGCGGTGTCGCGGCGGGATGGATCGCCGCGTTTTGCGACATGAAGGTCTGCTCGCCGACGAGCGTGACCGAGCGAATTCCGGCCTCGGGCTCGATCGTCGTACAGTTCGAGCTGATCCGCGAAACCGAAGACGCGCCGCATAGAAGCGGCGCGGTCATCGTTGGCAGCGACGGTTCGCGCGTCAACGTTCCGGTCGCGTCGCGCTAGCTCAGAAGAAAAACGGGTCGTGGGCGCGTTCTACGCCCACCGTCGAGGGCGGTCCGTGTCCCGGCATGATCGTCGTCGTTTCGGGGAGCGTAAAAATCTTCTCGCTCACGCTGCGTAGAATATCGGCGTAGGTGCTCCGGTCGCCGTACGCGCCGCCGACGCTTCCCGAAAAAAGGATGTCGCCGGTGAAGAGCACCGGATCGATGAGACAGCAGACCGAACCGTCGGTATGTCCGGGTGTGTGCAGGACGCGAATCTGCGCGCCGTCACCGAATGGGAACGTCGCGCCGTCGGTGGCGGCAAGTGCCGACGGCGCGAACGAGCCGATGGCGTGCACGTCGAGCGGATGCATGACGATCTTTGCGCGCGGATATTCGTTCGCAACGGCTGCGAGTGCGCCGCAGTGGTCGTTGTGTTTGTGGGTGACGAGGATGTACTCGAGATCGAAGCCGCCCTCGCGCAAGAGGTGCAGCAGCCGTTGCGGGGTACCGGCCGGATCGACCAGCGCGGCGCGCTTGCGGTCGCCGCGAAAGATCACGTAGCCGTTGCTGTTCGGCGTAGAGTCCTGCGTATGTTGCGCGACGCCGTCCATCGCGACCGCGGGCGGGCTGAATGCATCGGCCGCGCGCTCGACAAGGCGCTCGGGATTCAGCCGCAACGCTCGTGCAAGCGTTCGCGCCTGCTCTGCGTCCGGCGCGCCGCGATCCCGCAGCCACCCGTCGATCGAGCCGGCGTCGATGCCGGTGCGATGGGAAAGGTCGCGCGCGTCTACCGCGTTGCCGCGCATCGCTTTACGCAAGACGTCGCCGAAAGTGTCTTCGAGGGGAATGTTCGGCCAAGCGCTCATGGCCGCGTCTTCGCCGCGCAACCGGGAGCCACTGCCGGAGGGTCGAAGCCCAAGCAACCATGGAACGAGTCGTCATCATCGGATCGGGCCCCGCCGGGCTCACCGCGGCAATCTACGCGGCGCGCGCAAATCTCCAACCGCTGGTCTTAGCCGGCGGCCAATACGGCGGGCAGTTGATGCTGACTACCGACGTCGAAAACTATCCCGGATTTCCCGAGGGCATTATGGGCCCCGACTTGATGATCAAGTTCCGCGAGCAGGCCGAACGTTTCGGCGCTCGCATCGAGAACGTCGACGTCCACTCCGTCGACGTATCCAAGCGGCCCTTCATCGTTCGCACCGCGGACGACACCTACCATGCCCGGACGATCATCGTTGCAACGGGTGCGAGCGCACGCTGGCTCGAGATTCCGGGCGAGGAGAAGCTCCGCGGGCGGGGCGTTTCGACCTGCGCCACCTGCGACGGCGCGTTTTTTCGCGAGAAGCACATCGTGGTCGTCGGCGGCGGCGACTCGGCGATGGAGGAGGCGCTCTTCCTCACGCGCTTTGGCCGCAAGGTAACGGTCATTCATCGTCGGGAGGGGCTGCGCGCGAGCAAGATCATGGCCGAGCGCGCGCGCTCGCATCCGAAGATCGATTTCATCTGGAACACCGTCGTCGACGAGGTGCTCGGTGCGACGCACATGACCGGCCTGCGGCTGCGCAACGTGCACGACGATAGCACGATGGAGTATGAGGCCGACGCGCTTTTCATCGCAATCGGGCACACGCCGAACACCGCGATCTTCCGGGGTCAGCTCGACCTCGATGAAAAGGGTTATATTGCTTCACCCGACGGCACGTCGACCAACGTCGACGGCGTCTTCGTCGCCGGTGACGTGAACGACATTCGCTACAAGCAGGCGATCACCGCGGCGGGCGCGGGGTGCAGAGCCGCGATGGACGCCGAGAAGTATTTGGAGGCGCTCGAGTTTACGATCAAAGAAGAGTCCGTTGCGCGATAAACTGCGCGCGCTCGTTGCCCTGATCGCCATGCTCGCCGCAGCCGTGAACCCGGCCGTAGTTCAGGCGGCTCAGGAGCCGTTCCAGATCGTCTACGGCGTTCCGGTCGTCAACGTCTGGATCAATCATCGGGGACCCTTTCGCTTCGTCGTCGATTCCGGTGCGACGTGGACGATCGTCAGCCCGCAACTCGCTCGCCGGCTCGGTCTGACCGTCGTTGCACGGCGGCGCGTGAGCGGCGCGGGAGCGGATCAGCTCGACGCCGACGAACTCGTGCTCGGATCGGTGAACGCCGGCGGAGCCGAGCTGCATCGCGTGGTCGCGTACAGCGTGGAGCTACCTCCGGCGCTCGTCCATCCGCAAGACGCTGCCGGCGTCGACGGGTTGCTGGGGGAGACGTTCTTCCACGCCTTCGTTACGACGCTCGACTATGAGACGAGCATGATCGCCTTTAGCGATCCGCGCCGCTTCACGCCTCCCCGCGACGCGATCGCGCTTGCGATGCGAATGGTCGCCGGTGACGCCGTTCCCGCGGTGCCGGTCGTCGTCGACGGGAAGAAAACCTATTTCGAGTTGGATACGGGTAGTGGAAATTGGCCCGTGATCACGCATGCATTCACCGCGCAGGGAATCACCGAACCCTTTGCGAGCGGCTCGGAGCAAACGGCGCAAGGCGCAGGGGGCTCATACAGCGTGCGTTCGATCTGCGCGCAGTCGTTCGAACTGGGCACGGCGCGATTTGCGCACGTGCAGATGTGGGTGCAGCCGCAGGATCTCGGTATCACCGCGGAAGGCGACTTCGGCGGTAGCTTCGGCTACAATATCCTACGCGACTTCACCGTGTCGCTCGACTTCGCAAACCACACGGCCTATTTCGAACGCAACCTCATGCGCCCGATGGTCAGTGACGACTGCAGCAGAACGAAGGCCTAATGGGCGAGATTGCGCAACGCGTCGTCGATCGTCGCGAAGCGAAACGTGTATCCCGTTTGCAGCGTGCGTTCCGGTAATACCCGTTGTCCCTGCAAAAGGATCTCTGCTCCTTCGCCGAGCGCGAGGCGCAGCGCAAACGTGGGCACCGCGAAGAACGCCGGACGACGCAGCGTCTTCGCCAGCGCCTGCGTGAACGCGGCATTGGTCACCGGATGCGGCGCCGTCGCGTTGAAGACACCGCGCTCGCCGTCGAGCACCATGCGAACGATTCCCGTTGCGTCGTCGACGTGGACCCAGGAGAGCCACTGCCTGCCGCTGCCCACGATGCCACCTAGGCCGTTGCGAAATACCGGCAACAGTTTGCCAAGCGCGCCGCCGTCACGTCCAAGCACGACGCCCATCCGCACGATCGCCGTGCGCATGCCGAGCGACGATGCGCGCTCCGCCTCGCGTTCCCACGCCGCGCAAAGTTCGCCGAGGAAATCGTTGCCGTGCGCGCTGCTCTCCGTGTAGGTCGCCGTTTCGCTCGGCGGATAGTAGCCGACCGCCGAGGCGCTCACGTAGGCCGACGGGCGGCGATCGTGCTGGGCGAGCGCATCGAACATCGCGTGCACGGCCTCGACACGGCTGGTGTGCAGGCGCTCCTTGACCTCCGGCGTCCAGCGCTGCGCGATCGGTTCCCCGGCGAGATTGACGACCGCGTCGCAATCGCACACCGCGCCGGCCGCCTCCGGCGCATTGCGCAGCGATGCGGCCACGACGGTGTCGCCGCGGGCGACGAGTGTGTCACGAAGGTGCCGGCCGAGGAAGCCCGACGCTCCGATGAGGCCGACGCGCATCGTTACCGTCGGTTTGTCGCGGCTGCGATCGCGCTCGAGATGTCGTCGAGGTCGTGCACGCTGCGACCGACCGCCGCCGAGATTGCCGCGTCGTTTCCGCCGGCAATGGCGTCGTCGATGGCGGGAATCGGAACCGCGGCGTAGCCGTTGACGCCGTACACCAGCTTGTCGAGCCGCCGCACGATAACGATCTCGGCGTTGCCGTCGATGCCGTTGCGTTCGGCAGCTTCGGCGCGTCGGGCATAGCGGGAAACGGCCGCCATGAACGGCGCGAGGTCGCGGCGATGCTGCGCTCCGGCAAGCTCCACGGCATCGGCGCGCATCGTCCATGCATACGGCGTCAGACGATACGGCACGACGCCACTCGCCAGGCGCATCGTCAGCAGGGCGACGAGCTGCGAAATCGCGCGGTGGTTCACGAAGCCGGGATCGGCTTGCGTTTGGGCGTAGCGCAAGTCGTCGAAGCCGCCGTGGTAGGTCCCGAAGACGCCATGGAACCCGACTTGCATGATCGGAATGCCGAGCTCATAGAGAAACGCCTCGAAATCCGAACCGCCGCCCGGTCCGCGAACGCGCGTGCCGCCGCGTTGCGCGTTCCAGCGCTGGTAGAGTTTTTGCGTCGGCGTCGCCGGGTCGGGGATCTCTTGGGTGGCCGGGGAGATCATGTCACGCAACGCATCGGCGGCGCTCGCGCCAAATGTTTGGCCGGTTGTGATCTCGTCCTCGTTGATGTAGGCGATGCAGCCGCTCTCGAGCTGGCCGTAGTGCATGCGCACGTAAGCTCTTGAACCGACCTCACCGATCTCTTCACCGTCGAATCCGACGATAACGACGTTGAAGCGCGGACGCCAGCCGCTTTGATAGAGAAATCCGAGCGCGCGAGCGGCTTGCAGCACGACCGAAGTGCCCGACCCGTTGTCGGTAACGCCGTAGACCCACGCGTCGCGATGCGCGCCGACGACGACGCTGTGCGTCGGATCGCTGCCGGGCAGGATGCCGACCGTGTTCCAGAGCGTCACGTTGTGCTTGACGTCCATCTCGACGGTGAGACGGAAGGGCACGCTGCTGATGCCGTTTGAGATCGTGTCGAGGATGCGCTGTGCGACGTGTGCGTTTACCGGGAGCGTCGGAATCTTG
>Ga0335074_10014250_pt1 | contig 11160 bp, 6 predicted proteins | sample Lox_Sample_23_FD_206715 | JGI IMG/M metagenome (GOLD analysis project Ga0335074, IMG submission 206715) | Soil microbial communities from Loxahatchee National Wildlife Refuge, Florida, United States - Lox_Sample_2.3 | ecosystem: Environmental > Terrestrial > Soil > Wetlands | place: USA: Florida...
CGCAGCCTCCGCGCAGGAGCCCACGACCGCCGAGCGGCGGGAAACAGCCTATGCGGCGGCTTCCGCTTTCCTTTCGGCCGAGTTCCAGTTGAACGCCGTCCTCGATGCTCAGCGCCTGCGCGTTCATGCAGCGCGCGGCTTGATCGAGGCGGGAGCCGCAGGCGGGCGGGACGACGTCGACGCGGTCGTAGGCCTGATCGAGACGCGCGGCTTCGTCCACGACGGCAAGGCGGTCACGCTCATCTCCGGCCTGCACGAAGGCAAGGAACGGATCAGCCACACCGAGCAACTCCGGATCGAGCAGAGCGTCGCGGAAATGTCGCGCGCGGCCGCCCGCGACCGCTCGGCCAACCTCTCCGACACGGCCATCCGCGCCGCGATCGAGCGAGTCGAAGCCGACGATGCCGGCGTCCGCTTCTCGAAAGAGCAGCTAACCGCCATCCATGCGCTCGGCGGTGGCGGACGACTCTCGCTCCTGACCGGCGTCGCCGGCTCCGGCAAAACGACGCTTCTGAAGCCGCTGGTCGACGCCTGGCGTGACGACGGCCGAACGGTGGTCGGCATGTCGACGGCCTGGCGGCAGGCCGACGCCCTCAAGGACGCCGGCGTCAATGAGACCTGGGCGCTCCGGCCGCTCCTCAATGCAATCGACACCTTGGAATTCCGCCCGGATGACAGTACCGTCCTCGTGGTCGACGAAATCAGCCAGATCGGCCCAGGCCCAATGCTGGAGCTCCTCGAGCTGCAGGCTAAAACTGGCATGACCATCAAGATGCTCGGCGATCGCGAACAGGTGCAGTCGATCGACGCGGGCGACACGATCGCGCTCTTGAGACGCGTTCTGCCGAAGAGCGCCATGCCCGAGGTGCTGACCGCTGTCCGCCAGAAAAACGACCGCGACCGCAAGATCGCCGCCCTCTTCCGCGACGGCGAAGCGGCAACAGCCCTCGCGATGAAGCGCGAGGACGGTACGGCGAGACTCCTGGAGGGCGACACCGACCAGGTGGTGCGGCAGATCGCCGACGTCTACATCGAGCGCACCGACGCGCTCAAAGCCCAAGACCCGAGCTATGGCGTCACGATCACCACGCTCACCAACGCCGAGGCGGCCGACATCAGCCGGGCAATCCGCGAGCGTCTGAAAGCCCGCGGCGAGATCGGAACTGACGAAGCGACTTACAAGGCGGTTGTTTATCGGGCCGAGAAGCGCGAATTCTTCGACCTGCCGATCGCGACCGGCGATCGCCTGCGCATGTACCGGAAAACCGTCGCCCGGATCGACGGCAAGCGCGCCACGATCGGCAACAACGGCGACATCGTCGAGGTGGTCCGCAAGACGGCCGCCGGGCTCGTTCTGCGCAACGCCCGCGGTCAGACAGCGGAGATCGACTGGAGGCGGCTGTCGGATCCGAAGACCGGAAGGCTCCTGCTCGGCTTCGGCCACGCCTTCACAATCGACGCCGCGCAGGGCATGAGCACGAAGGGCGAGCACATCAACGCGCTGCCGCATGGGACCGGGGCCACCTCGGCCTTCAAGACTTATACCGCCGAAAGCCGAGCCACCGGCCGGACGCATACCCTCATCTCGAAGGCGGCCGTCCACGCCGCCGTGCAGCGGTCCCGGGCGCTCGGCGACGTCACGCCGATGACCGACGATGATCTTTGGACAAAGGTCGCCAAAGCCGCCTCGGAAAAGCCCTACAAGGCGCTCGCGCTCGACATCGCCAGCAAGGCGCGCCGTCAGCACGACAAGGCAGTGGAGACGGGCCTTTCCAACCACAATCGGATCGAGACGACCGCCGACGAGCGGCCGGAGTTTGGTGCCGAGATGAAAGCCGCCTATCACGCGGGGCTTCTGCGCCAGGCTTTCGAGCACCAGCGCGAAGCCATCATGGCGTTTGTGGCCGAGATCGACGAACATTTGAAACGCGCGGTCGGCGTGCTCGTCGACCATGCCAGGGTGGTGGCGGCGGCGGTCAGGCGAACGCCTGTCCCCGGGCCGGCGGATCCGAATCCCTCCGAACCGACGGTGCCAGTCCCCTCGGTGCGCGGCCCAAGCCTCTAAGGGTCATAATCGATCTGTTGGACCGATCTCAGTGAGCAGAGTTGGCCGGAAGCAGACCGGCGGCTTCGGACGATCGCGGGCAAATGGCGGACGTTGGTTGAGTGGTGGTCACACGGCACGGTTCCGTGGCAGCGGACATTCGTCGTGAGCGATTTGTATCTGGCGGATCGATGCGAAGCGGTCATGCCGACGCGTCGGCATCGTGCTTGCGGCGCAGTGGGAGACAGCCGGCAAGATCGGCCTCGCCATTCGGCTCACCGAAAACGACGAATCCGCCGCTCTACGCGGATGTGCTCCCCCTGGCACAGGACGACGTCCGCGCCCGGCTCGAGCTGGAGGCCGTCGCTGCGGTGTTTGTCGGCATCATGATTCATTTCTCCTCTGGGATACTGGTCTGTTCCGTTGGCGCTGTTAATCTTGAGTGCCGCTAACTCGGCGATTCCCAGTGCGACGACCGCGAAAGCCGCACCAATGTATCCAAGATTGTGCCCACCCACGACTGGAAGCGCCAACGCACCGACTATTCCGGCGGCGGTGAAGCCTAGGTAGCTGCCCGAGGTGTTTAGGCCTAGCACAACTGGCGCCGAACGCGGCGCAAGGGCCACCAGCCTGTGTTGTTGGGGAGCCAGTAGACCCCAAGCGGCTGCGCCCCAGATGGCGACGGCGATTGCGGTCGTCCAAAGGTGCGCGCTGGCCCAGGGAAGCCAGGCCATGACCAGAGCGAGCACAATCAGCAATGCGACGATGACCTTCCGATTGCCGATCAAGTCAGAAAGGCGCCCGGTAATGAGGTTGGCAACCATACCGCTTGCCCCCCAGAGGACGAGCAATGCGCTGATCAACATCGTGTCGTGCTGGAGCACGCGGTCGAAGACGACCGTGAAGTAAGTGTAGCAGACGAAATGCCCGGCCTGGTAGACAAGGCCTGTGAGTAGCGTGAGCGCAACCCTCGCGTCGCGAATAGGCGCCACTCGCTCAGCCAAGCTAATCGCCGGCGGCAGCGGAATGTGCGACAGCAATGCCCACACCCCGAGTCCCGAGGCGCCCGCGAGCGCCGAAACGAATACCATCGTCCAGCGCCAATCGCCCAGGCCGCCGATGACCGTGCCTATTGGCGTCCCAAGGGCGGTGGACGCGGTTAAGCCGGTGATTACAACCGCGAGAGCGAAGCCGCGCTTCTCTGGCGAAACCATTGTGGCTGCGGCACCGGTTGCGGTCGGCGCGAACATCGCCGCGCCAAGGCCTGCCAGGACCCGGGTAGCCAGTGCGACGGCATAGTTTGGGGCTAAGGCCGTGGCGAGGTTCGCCACCACAAAGGTCGCGAGGCTTGACAGCAACAGGGTCTTGCGCGGGACGCGCGCCGCAATCGCGGCGACCGTCGGCGCCATAAGGGCGTAGGTGATGGCGTAAACAGTCGTTACCTGGCCCGCCGCGCCGATTGGCACGCGGAAGGCGTGCGCGATCTGCGGAAGAATTCCCGCCATGACAAAGCTGTCGGTTCCGAGGGCGAACATGCCTAAGGCCAACACGAGCAGACGACGATCCATAGAAAAGGCTCCTTGCGAAGGAGGGGTTCGGATCGCAATCCACGGAAGCCGCGAGCCGCTGGCATCTGCTCGACGCGTTGGACTGGACCTAGCCCGGCTGACTGGTAAATTTCCCCGAGCGTCAGACGTTGAGACCGCCATCGACGATCAACGACGTTCCGGTGATGAAGCGGGCGACGGGGCTGGAGAGGAACGCCACCGCGTCGGCAATTTCCTCGGGTTTGCTGTAGCGTCCCGACGCGGTGAGCTGGACTTGGCCCGAACTGTAAGGCCCGTCGGATGGATTCATATCTGTGTCGATTGGACCAGGTTGCACCAGATTGACTGTAATGGCCCTCTGCCCGAGTTCGCGCGCTAGTCCCTTCGTGAAAGCGATCATCGCGGACTTCGTTGCCGCATAGACGCCAGCGAGAGACAAAGGAACCCGATCAGCGAAATAGCTGCCGATCGTGATGATGCTGCCGCCCTCCTTCAGATGGGGCAAAGCCGCCTTGCTGGCAATGATCGGCGACCGGACGTTGACATTGATGCGGGCCTCGATGTCTTCGACCGACATATCATTGAGATCTGTAAGCCTGACGATTCCGGCGTTGTTCACCAGAACATCGAGACCGCCCAGTTCGGCGACCGCTATTTGTATCGACGCCTGCACCGCCGCGACATCAGCGCTGTCGGCCTGGATGGCGACGCCCTTGCGGTCTTGAGACTGGACCGCCCGGACGACTTCCGAGGCGTGATCGCCAGACTTTTCATAAGTGATCGCGACGTCTGCACTATCGGCCGCCAGCTTCTTCGCAATCGCCGCGCCGATACCGCAGCTCACGCCCGTCACCAGGGCTCGTTTTCCATGCAACACCATAGGTAAATCTCCTATAGGAAATGACTCTCTATCTCTCGATAGATAGACCGTTTCTGTCAGTCAAGCAAAGATCATGCGATTCTGGGATCAACGACATGAGCGGCGGCGGGCGGCGGTTGCGCCCCGACCAGATTCGCTACGCCTTGGCCTCCACGGGAGATTGAGAGCCACGAGGACGTGGAACGGGCGCCGTAGCCTTCGAGCCAAAGTTGCGTATCAACGTGTAAAAGACCGGCGTGAACAACAATCCGAAGATCGTCACGCCAAGCATGCCGGAGAAAACTGCCGTGCCAAGAGACTGCCGCATCTCCGAGCCCGCGCCGGTCGCGACGGCGAGCGGAAAGACGCCGAGGATGAAGGCCAAGGAGGTCATCAGGATCGGACGAAGACGGATGCGGGCGGCGGCTATCGCGGCCTCTTCCGCCGTATCGCCGTCATGATCCTGCCGTTGCCGCGCGAACTCGACGATCAGGATTGCGTTCTTGGCGGCCAATCCCACCAGCACGACGAATCCGATCTGAGCGAGGATGTCAATCGGCATGCCTCTGAACGCTAGGCCCGTGGCCGAAGCCAGGAGACACATCGGCACGATCAGAACGATCGCAAGCGGCAGCTTCCAACTCTCGTATTGCGCGGCCAATACGAGAAAGACGAAGAAAGCTGACGCCGCGAAGATTGCAATCGTCGGAATCCCCTGCTGTTCCTGCTGATGGGACAACTCCGTCCATTCGGCGGCGAAGCCTGCAGGCAACACCTCCTGGGCAAGCGCTTCCATACGCGCCATGGCCGTGCCCGAAGCAATTCCGGCCGCCGCGGAGCCCAATACGTCGGCCGCGGGAAACAGGTTGTAACGGGGCTGACGATAAGGCGCGGTCTGGTCCTTGAAACTGGCGACCGACCCAATCGGCACCATCTCACCACTGGCGTTACGGACCTTGAGGTGACTGATTTCCTGCGGCGTCTTACGGTACTGCTCGTCCGCCTGCGCAAGAACCTCGTAGGTGCGGCCGAGATAGTTGAAGTCGTTCACATACTGCGAACCGAGATACACCTGGAGTGTCGAGAACACATCAGCCGGGGTGAGCCCAACCTTCTCCGCCTTTTCGCGATCGACGTCCGTGTAGAGCGAGGGGGCGCCTGCATTGTAGAACGTGAAGACCCCCCCAAAGGCCGGGTCCTTGTTGGCGGCCGCGACGAGCGTGTTGGTCGCATCGGCGAGTTCTTGCGGCGTATGGTCGCCGCGATCCTCGACCATGAGCTTGAACCCACCGGCCGCGCCTAATCCCTGGACGGGCGGCGGATTGACGACAATGACCACGGCGTCCTTGATGCCGGACAAAGCAGCGCGCACTCTCGGCAACATCGTCGCAGCGTTGATGCCTGGGATATAGTGGCCATAAAGCGATGGCAAGCCGTAGAAGATCGTTCCGACATTGGGCGCGATTGTCGTGGTCGTCACATCGAACCCAGTCACCGGCGAGGTATGGGTGGGCCCGGGCACAGTCTTCAGGATGATATCATTCGCTTCGCGCACGACCGCGTCGGTGCGCTCTAGGCTCGAACCCGGCGGGAGAATGACGATCGCGGCTTGGTAGCCGATGTCCTGCTCTGGGATAAAGCCGGAAGGCATTCGCGACATCTGGAAGGCGGTGAGGCTTATGAAGCCGACATAGAGCACGGCCATGATGGCGGACGCCCTGATCAGGCTTGCGCTCATTTTGCCGTAGCTCGACGAGAGCCATTCAAAGCCCGCGTTGAACGGCTTGAAGATCGCCTGAACGATTCGGGCGAGGCCGCGCGGATTGGCCCGAGTATGGTGTGGCTTCAGCAGCACCGCGCAAAGCGCAGGGCTCAAGGTCAACGAAACAATCACCGAGATAATGGTCGACGCAGAGATGGTCACAGCGAACTGAGTGAAGAACAGCCCCGAAATGCCGCTGATGAAAGCGGAGGGAACAAACACGGCGCACAACGTCAACGCGATGGCGATGAGAGCTGCGGAGACTTCGTCCATTGTCTTGTGAGCAGCCTCTCGGGGCGACATTCCCGCGGCCATATTGCGCTCGACGTTCTCGACCACGACGATCGCGTCGTCGACCACAATGCCCACGGCCAGGATGAGGCCGAACATCGACAGGTTGTTGATTGATATTCCCAGTGCGGAGAGGATCGTGAAGGCGCCGATGAGCGATATCGGAATGGCGACCACAGGAATGATCGTCGCGCGCCACGTTTGCAGAAAGAGGAAGACAACGCCGATGACAAGGAGGATCGCAATGAAAATCGTCTCGATGACTTCGTGGATGGACTGGCCTACGAAGGTCGTCGGGTCGTAGATGTTTATGTAGTCGAGTCCTGGCGGGAAAGTTTTTTTGAGTTCCGCCATCGTGTCCCAAATTTCGTGCTCGAGCTTGACGACGTTCGCTCCAGGAGTGGCGATCGGAAACCATGGGGCGGAGGGATACCTGTCGGCGTAGGCAATTGAGCCATAGTCGACCGAGCCGAGTTCGACACGTGCGATGTCGCGGATGCGCGTCACGCGCCCTTGGTTGTCCGACTTGACGATGATGGCGCCGAATTGCTCTGGCGACTTCAGGCGGCCGAGTGCTTCGACATTGATCTGATAGGCTGCATGGGTCGTGATCGGCGGCGCGTTGAGCACGCCAGCCGAGACCTGGGCGTTCTGTGCGCGCAACGCGCTCATGATGTCGTTGGCGCTGATGTCGTCGGCGGCAGCCTTGTCGGGATCGATCCAGATCCGCATGGCGTAGTCACGTTCACCAAACAACTGAAAGTCCGCGACGCCGGGCAGCCGCGCAATACGGTCGCGGATCTTGAGCATGTAGTTGGAAATATATTCGGGGCTGCGCGAGCCGTCCGGCGAATAGACATGGACGCCGAGGAGAAGGGCCTCGATCGTCTTCTTGACCTGGACTCCCTGAGCCTGCACCTCCTCGGGCAGACGCGACAACGTGTCCTGAACACGATTTTGCGTAAGTAGAAGATCGGTGTTCGGGTCGGAGCCGATCTTAAAAATGACGGTGATCGTGAGCTGACCGTTACCAGTCGATTGGCTGGTGATGTAGTCCATATTCTCGACGCCGTTGACCGATTGTTCAAGCGGCGTCGCAACGGTTCTCGCGACGACTTCGGCAGAGGCGCCGGGATAAACCGTCGTGATCTGCACGGTTGGTGGGACGATATTAGGGTATTGGGCCACAGGCAGAATCGTCATCGCGGCGAGCCCGAACACCACGATAAAGATGCTGATGACCGCGGCGAATCGCGGATGATCAATGAAAAAGTGCGATAAGCTCATGATCCCACACAGCCCTAGTTCTGGCCGGACGCGACTTGGATTGTTTGGGTGCGCGGCGCCACGATGACGCCAGGTCGAGCGGAAGGAATGCCGCCGACGATGACGCGGTCCGAAGGATTGAGCCCAGAGCGGATTACGCGGAGTCCGTCGCGCAAATCGCCGAGCTCGACATGCTTCGGCGTGACGACGTTGTCCGATCCAACCGTGAGGACGATATGATCTGACTGGTCAGGCAGCACCGAAACGTCCGGCACGAGCAGCGTAGGAGTGGGTGGGGAGATATCGACGCGGACGCGAGCGAAACCACCTGGAGTGAGGAGACTGTCGGCATTCGGAATGGTCGCGCGCGCATGGATTGTACCGCTTGAACGATCGAGGGTGTTGTCGACAAAGTCGAGGGTCCCTTCACGGGCGAAGCTTTTTTCGTCCGCGAGCGCGATCTGCACCTTGGCGCGGAGCGGGCCATTCTGCTTCTCGCGTCTCCGCAAAAAGTGCAGATAGTCCGCTTCGCTCATGTCGAAGTTGAAATAGATCGCGTCCGTGGAGACGATAGTGGCGAGCAGAGTCGTGGGAGTGGTCCCCGCCCGGCTGCCGGAAATTAGGTTGCCAATCGAAACCTGATGGCTCCCAATGCGGCCCGTGAACGGCGCGACGATACGGGTGTGATCGAGATCGAACTGCGCGTCCCAGATGGCCGCTTCCGCGCTATCGATGGCGCTCTGGGCGGCCCGCTGTTCCGCGGCGCGTTGATCGGCGGTTTCGATGCTGCCGTAGCCAGTTTTTCTGAGCGAGTCGGCGCGAAAGAATTCTTGATTTGCAAGATCGAACCTCGCCTTCGCCCCTTCCAACTGTGCTCTGGCGGAGCTCAACTTGATCTCGTAAGGAGTCGGGTCGATCTGAAACAGCAAGTCGCCTTTGCGAACGATGCCGCCATCCTTGAAGCCAATCTCCGTGAGCGCGCCACCCACCTGAGCGCGCAGCTCGACTTGTTCGACAGCTGAGAATTGGCCAAGCAGTTCGAGTCGGTCCGCGACATTGCGCTCCAAAGGAACGCTTACGGCAACGCTCGCTGGCGCGGGAGCCATCTTATGAGGTGTCGGCGGAGACAAGACCTGCGGGCCGACGATGACGCCGCCAGCGACGGTGGCAAGCACCATCAAAGAAGCCGCCCACCCCGTGACTCCAGGCCTGCGGGAGCGCGAGCCGGCGATTGAGCTAGCGTCGCGATAAATGGCTGCGTCCGACATATCGCCTCGCTATTCGTCGATCTGGATCGGCTTAATGCCAACTGATCTATCGATAGGTAGTGTACGCGTGCCGTCTGTCAACCCGTCTCCGTTATCGGAGATCGCCTTGCCCTTCGCTCGGACCTTTGCGCGCCCAGTCTCAATTGGGGCAAAGCGCAGGATCGCCACGCCGCTGTGTCAGCAAAGGGGTCGACTTCACATTGGTAATCGAACTTGGTGTTTAGCTTAAAGGACAAAGCAGCGTCATTTCCTGCCGCTTACCGATAATCTGCGGAACAAACGATCTGCACTGCAGCCGCCCCATACAATGACGCTCCGCGCGGATCGAATAGAACGCCTGCAATGGCATCACCCGCAGAAGCTTCTTCAGGGCGGATCGACTGTCGGCGATGGAGCGCGCAGAACTCACTTGAGAGCTGCCACCGTCGTTGACGATTGTGCGGACCGTCCACAGCAGATGCCCCTTGCCGATCCGCGTTCTCTAGCGGGAGCGAAAGCTGATGCCGATAAAGCTTCTCGCACTCCTCAACTGGACCGGTTGCTCTTTTTGAAAAGCAGACTATCTATGGATAGGGAGATCAATAGCGGGAGGAGAGGTGCTTTGAGTGACGTCAAAACTGACATCTTGAATGCGGCCGAAAAGCGCATGCAGCGCGGCGGTTTCGGTGGCTTCAGCTTTCGAGAGATCGGCTCGGACGTGGGGGTGAAAAGCTCCAGCGTCCATTATCACTTTCCGACTAAGGACGACCTCGCCGCGGCTGTTATTCGGCGCTGGAGCGAGCGCACATCCAAGAATATCGATAGGGATCTCGAGAAAGACACTGACCCCGTACGAGTGCTGACGAATGCATTCCGGCGAACCGCCCAGTCCAAAGACCGTATGTGTCCCTGTACCGTGCTCGCCGCCGCGTCGCAGGGCCTGCCGGAACAAGTCGCGGTGGAAGTGAAGGACTTCTTCACGATGTGTCAGGACAAACTTGTTTCGGAAGGGCTACATCCCGGTGATGCAGCTGAGGTGTTGTCCACCATTACTGGCGCCCTGGTCGTCGCAAATGCGATGGGGGACAAGGCAGAGTATGATCGTGCCACTCAAGCTATGTTGCGTCAGCGTGATAAGATGAGTCGGGTGGCGCCGGTCGAACGGCATTCATTAGGCGCTCAGAAGGGTCGGAGGGGTCATTAGCCAGCGATCCATTTGTTTTCTCAGTCCCGCGACGCCGCTCATTTCCTAACGCGTCGCGCTACAGCGTTGCATCGACATCCTATTTCTCGCTAACGGGTTCGCTGCTCACCGACGTGTTCCAAGCGACAGCTGTTCGTACAGGGTGCAGCCAGCAAGAATGACAGGGGTTGTGGTTGCACAGTTCAAATCAAATGCGCAGTGCAGTGCACCGCCATCTTGCGCTTATCCGTTTCTAAGAAAGAACTACAGAAAAGCGCGCTCTTATATCAGCAGGGCTTGCATTCAAATGACGCACGAATGCACGGCGCATCCGCTGCTCATCACCGAAGCCACATCGAGCCGCAATAACGCCAAGTCGAGTGTCACTTTGTTCAATGGCCTCACGAGCAGCCTGCATACGGATCAATTCGACTGCCTTGGCAGGAGTCATCCCCGTACGGGCGACGAAGCTCCGAGCGAAGGTGCGCAGACCCATGTTGGCCTTTTCTGCCAACGTCTCAGCGCGCAGGTCGGCATCAAGATTGTCCGCAATCCAAGCGAGAAGGGGTCCTAAAGTGCCATCAGCGTCGGCGATCTGCCCAGACAGTACCGAGCTGAACTGGGACTGCCCGCCGGGGCGTTTAAAGAACACCACGAGGTCGCGTGCCACCCGAAGTGCCAGCGGGCCACCGTGGTCTTTTTCGATGAGAGCCAGAGTCAGATCAACTCCCGCGCTGACACCAGCTGACGACCAAACATGACCATCCTGCACAAAGATTTTGTCAGGTTCCAGTTTGACGTCATGAAACCGCTCGACGAATTGGCTGCAGAAACGCCAGTGGGTGGATGCCCGCCTTCCAGTCAGAAGTCCGGCCTCCGCCGCCAGAAATGCGCCTGTACATACGCAGGCGATCCGCTTGGCACACGCGGCGAGGCCTTTAGCCGTCGCCACAAGCTCGGG
>Ga0335074_10014251_pt1 | contig 11160 bp, 8 predicted proteins | sample Lox_Sample_23_FD_206715 | JGI IMG/M metagenome (GOLD analysis project Ga0335074, IMG submission 206715) | Soil microbial communities from Loxahatchee National Wildlife Refuge, Florida, United States - Lox_Sample_2.3 | ecosystem: Environmental > Terrestrial > Soil > Wetlands | place: USA: Florida...
AGCTCGAGGAAGCGGCGGGAGGAGCGCAAGTGCTCACGCTCTGCAGTCAGTATTCGGTCCGCGGCGTCTTCCGTACTCGCCGACGGCATGACTCATCACCTCCGTCTTGGTTCCGACAGTGAAGAAGAGCGATTAATACCAGGTAACGACGGTGGCACAAGGGCTCGAGATCCTAGCACCGTCGCAGCGAGGGGGCAGCTGAATTTCAGTCCGGCCCGAGCCAGACCGCCCGGCCAATGCAACACAGCTAAGCCGACGAGGCTAAAACAACACGGACATGAAGGTCCCGGCCTGGGTGAAGCCGACGTGCCGGTATGCCGCGCGGGCCGGGGCGTTGAAGTCATTCACGTACAGCGTCACCACCGGAGCCAGCCGCAGCGCTGCCTGAACGACTGCCGCCATGCCGTGCACCGCGTGCCCTCGCCCGCGCTCCTCCGGCGGCACCCACACCCCTTGTACCTGGCAGGCGTACGGCGTCACAGCACCGATCTCCGCCTTGAAAATCACCTTGCCGTTGTCGATCCGGGCGAACGACCGCCCGGCGGCGATGAGGTCCGCCTGCCGCGCGCGGTAGGCGGCGCCACCGTCCGCACCGATCGGCGAGACACCGACCTCTTCGGTGAACATGGCGATGCAGGCCGGCATGAGCACGTCAAGTTCGCTGGATCGCACCATCCGGACCCGCGGATCTGGCTCGATCGCCGACGGCGCGGACATTGCCAGTACGGGCTGAACCGGCCGTACGTCGCGGGGCGTTCCCCAGAACGGCGCCAGCGCAGACCACAGCTGACCGACCGCCTCGGCCGGGCCGACGATCGATGAACAGCGGCGGCCCTGCATCCGCGCCCGTGCCGCGAACGCGGCGACCGCCTCCCGGCCGGCCTGCACCGGCACCAGGTTGGCACCCGAGTAGCACGCAGCACTGAGGGCGCCACCATCGGTGTAACCCCACAGTTGCCCGCCGAGCCGGGACGGGTCCAGGCCCGTCGACCGGATACGTGCGCTGACGAACACGTTGGCGACAGGGTTCCGGTCGCAGAGGGCGAGCGCCTCATCGCGATCGTGATCTGTCAGTAGCCGCAGCGACGCCGAACGCCATGGCCTGGTGCGCAGCACTCCTCCAGAGTAACGGCTTGAACCGGCAGCCCGCGTCGCAGGCCGCGTCCGCGCAACGCGGGCCGGGTCGATGCCGCCGCGGCGGGCTGGCTACGGCGAGGTGACAGTGGGCGCCGGAAGCGCCGGGCAGGTCGCGTCGATCAGGCCGGAACCGCCAGGCAGCGAGCCGTCCGCCAGGTACCGGTCCAGGTAGCCATTCACGCACTCGTTCGGCGGGTAGGCCAGCGATTGCCCGTGGTTACCGCCGCCTTGCACCACGACGAGACGGGCGCTCGGCAGCAGCTTGCGCGCGACGAGGGCGCCGGCATAAGGAGTAGCTCCGTCCAGGGTGCCTTGCAGCATCAGGACGGGCGGCAGCCCGGCGCCGTGGATGGCCAACGGCCGCGCCGGGCCCTTCACCGGCCAGAATGCGCAGGCCGCGTTGAACCAGGCATTACCCCAGGTCTCGAAGGGCGCCTTGGCATAAACCTTCCTGGTGTCGGAATTCCAGTAGGCCCAGCTGCGCGGCCAGCTCGTATCGCTGCACTCCACCGCCGAGTAGACCGCGAACTGGTTTTCGCTCTGCTTGCCGACCTGCTCATAGAGCGGGATCAGCGCAGCACCCGACCCGGTGCGCAGGTAACTGGACAGCGCCGCCGCCAGGTAGGGCCACCAGGAGTTGCTGTACCCGCCGACCAGAAACGTGTCGTTGAGCTCGTCCGGCCCGATCTCCGGACCCGACGGCCCGGAGATGGGATGGCTGGCCAGGCGGCGCGACGCCGCGCTGAAGGTCGCGTTCACCTCGGCCTCAGTGGCGCCGAGATGGTAGGACTTGTCGTACCGGGCGATCCAGGCGAAAAACGCCCGCATCCGGCCCTGGAACGCGTAATCCTGATCGATGTTGTCGGCGTACCAGACTCCGTCCGGGTCCACGACGCTGTCCAGCACCATCCGGCGGACCCGGTGCGGGAACAGCGTCGCGTACACCTGACCCAGGTAGGTTCCGTACGACACGCCGTAGTAGTTGATCTGGCGCTGGCCGAGTGCTGCCCGGATTGAGTCCATGTCCCTGGCCAGGTCCTCGGTCGTCATGTAGGGCAGCATCCAGCCGAACCGTCGCTCGCAGGCCGCGGCGTACTGCTTCGCCCGGTTCACCAGAACCTGCTCAGCCGCGGCATTAGCGGGCACGTAGTTCGGCCGGGGGCGGGAGAAGAAGCCCGGCTCACAGCTCAGCGCCGGACGGGACGCGCCAGTCCCCCGAGTGTCGAAGCCGACGATGTCGTACTGCCTGGCGACGCTCGGCGTCAGCCCCGCTGCCACCATCGGCGCCAGCGACAGCCCGCTTGCGCCCGGCCCGCCGGGGTTCACCAGCAGCACGCCCTGACGCTGCGCGACCGGGGCAGTCGCCGGGACCTCTGAGAGCGCGAGCGTGATCTTGCGGCCGGCCGGATCGGCGTAGTTCAGCGGCACCTGCAGGCTGGTGCACTGCATCCGGCTAGGGCCCGGCGTGCCGATCGTGATCTCCGGGCACGGATGCCAGTGCAGCCGCGAGGACGCCGGCGCTGCCAGTGCGCTGCCGGCGACCTGAGCACCGGGCAGCGGCGCACCCCTCGTGGTTCGGGCCGGCCTGGATGGCGCTGCCGGAGACGTGCATGCGGCGAGGCCGACGCCGGTCACCACGGCAGCCAGGACCGCCGTCATGGCTCTGCTCATACCGGCATCCTGCCCAGCCGGGCGCGGCATGATCCGCTGTCCGGGTAACGGCTGACCCGGCTAGCTCAGGCAGGCCAGCCAGCTCCGTGCCAGCCAGCTAAGCCGGGCGGGCAGGACGGCGCCAGAGTGCTGTCCGCTGTCAGCTCAACGGGGTTTCGGCCGCCGCCAGCTTCATCGCCTCTTCGATGAGTGTCTCGACGATCTGCGCCTCGGGCACCGTCTTGACGACCACGCCGCGGACGAAGATCTGGCCCTTGCCGTTGCCGGACGCTACCCCGAGATCAGCCTCCCTGGCCTCGCCCGGCCCGTTGACGACGCAGCCCATGACGGCGACACGCAGCGGGACTTCGAGGCCGTCCAGGGCGGCGGTTACCTCGTCGGCGAGCTTGTAGACGTCCACCTGGGCGCGGCCGCAGGACGGGCACGAAACGATCTCCAGCCCCCGCTGCCGCAGGCCGAGCGACTCGAGGATCGCGATACCGACCTTCACTTCCTCGACCGGCGGAGCCGACAGCGAGACCCTGATCGTGTCGCCGATACCCTCGGCCAGCAACGCCCCGAACGCTACCGCCGACTTAACCGTGCCCTGGAAGGCAGGCCCGGCCTCGGTGACGCCGAGGTGCAGCGGGTAGTCGCAGCGCTCGGCAAGCAGCCGGTAGGCGTTGATCATGACGACGGGGTCGTGGTGCTTCACCGAGATCTTGATGTCGTTGAAGCCGTGCTCCTCGAACAGCGAGCATTCCCACAGCGCGGATTCCACCAGCGCTTCCGGCGTGGCCTTGCCGTGCTTGGCCAGCAGCCGCTTGTCCAGCGAGCCTGCGTTGACGCCGATCCTGATGGGTACGCCGGCGTCCGAGGCGGCCTTCGCGATCTCTCCCACTTTGTCATCGAATGTCTTTATATTGCCGGGGTTGACCCGCACCGCTGCGCAGCCTGCGTCGATCGCGGCGAAGACGTACTTCGGCTGGAAGTGGATGTCCGCGATCACCGGGATCTGCGACTTACGGGCAATCTCCGGCAGCGCGTCCGCGTCGTCCTGGGACGGCACGGCTACTCGCACGATCTGGCAGCCAGCCGCGGTGAGCTCGGCAATCTGCTGCAGGGTCGCGTTAACGTCCGCGGTGAGCGTGGTGGTCATCGACTGCACCGTCACCGGCGCGCCGCCGCCGACCGGGACCGCGTTCTTGCCGCGGCCAACCATGATCTGGCGGGACTGCCTGCGCGCCGCGAGCGGCTCCGGCGGCAGCTGGGGAAGGCCAAGGTCTACTGTCATGACTCGCTTTCGCCTCACACCTGAAGGTGAACGGGATTGAAGATATCGGCAGCAATGAGCAGCGTGCCGAGGCCAACCAGCAGAGCAAAGACCAGCAGGCTCAGCGGGACCAGCCGCTGGATGTCCACCAGCCCCGGATCCGGCCGCCCGCGTAGCCGGTTAAACCAGGCCCGGATCCGCTCGAAGATGACCACCGCCAGGTGGCCGCCATCGAGCGGCAGCAGCGGCAGCAGGTTGAACGCCCCGACGAAGATGTTCAGCGAGGCGATGATCAACGCTACGACCGTCACCTTCGCCTGCCAGGGCAGGGCGGCCTGAACGACGTCCCCGGTCACCTCCCCGACCCCGACCACGCTGCTGACCTGACCGGCCGCGGTACTCGAGCGGTTCTTGCTGAACAGGTCCGGGATCGCGGCGGGCAGCTTGGCGATGGCCGACGCCGACGACGTCAGCGTGTCAGCGAACTGATCCCCGGCAAACGCCACCGAGCTGACGAAGCCGCTGCGCAGGTACACCTCCGACGGGGTGACGCCGAGGTAGGGCTCGCTGTGGCCGGGCACGACGGCCAGGTCGACGGTCAAGCGCAGGTCCCGGCCGGCGCGCTCGACCACAATCGGCACGGGCACGTGCGCCTGCTGAGCCGCCAGGGCCGATTTCAGCTGGTCCCAGGTGCCGACCGGCTTGCCGCCGACCGAGATGATCTTGTCGCCCGGCTTCAGGCCGGCGATCTCGGCCGGCACGTGGCCCGCCTTCGCCCCCGCACACGGGTTCGTGGTGCTGTTCAGCGCTTTGTTGCTGACCGGGACGCAGGTGGCGATCGAGCTGATCACGTTGGTGCCCGGTACGTCCAGCCTGGTGCTCGCCTGCCCGACGCCGATCGCCAGCACGAAGAGCAGGAACAAGGCGAGCACGAAGTGCATGAACGAGCCGGCGGCCAGGACGATGATGCGCTGCCAGCCCGGCTGGTTGCGGAAGGACCGCGGCTCGTGCGCGACGTCGACGTCCTCGACCGAAGTCATGCCGGTGATCTTCACGAAGCCGCCGAACGGCAGCACCTTGACCCCGTACTCGGTCTCGCCGCGGAAGGTCGACCAGAGCGTCCGGCCGAAGCCGACAAAGAACTGGGTCACGCGCATGCCGAACTTCTTGGCTGTAATGAAATGCCCGAATTCATGAAGCATGACCGATATAAGCAGCGCGACGACGAAGATCAGCACGCCGAACAGGAAGGCCAGCCGGTCACGCTCCACGACGACGAGTGTGACCACGAGGGCGGCGATGATAAGCCAGGACCAGAGTTGTCCCGTGGAGTAGGACCGCGGCTGCTGAGGATCCTGCCGGTTATGGGCGTGCGCGCCATCCCCACCGGGATCATTGCGCCAGCCGGGATCATTCTGCCCGTCGTGGTCGCTGGGGCCGGTCGGACCCATCAGGCGGCGCCTCCTTCCCCGGCGTCGGTACCCCGGCTCACTGCTTGCCCGTCAGCTCGCGTGCCCGGTCCCTGGCCCAGCCATCAGCGGCGAGCACATCCGCCAGCGTCACTGCAGCCCCTGCAGAGTCGTGATGCTCTGAGACTACCTGGGCTACCGTATCCACGATTCCGGCGAACGGGATCTGCCCGGCCAGGAAGGCGGCTACGCACACCTCGTTCGCCGCGTTATAAGCCGCAGGCATGGTGCCACCCGCCGCGCCTACCTGCCTGGCCAGCGGTACGGCCGGGAACGCCGCCTCGTCCAGCGGCTCGAAGGTCCAGGTATGCGCGGTTTTCCAGTCAACCGCGGGCGCCGCATCCGGAACCCGGTCCGGCCAGCCCAGCGCCAGCGCGATCGGGATGCGCATATCGGGCGGACTCGCCTGGGCCAGCGTGGAGCCATCGGTGAACTCGACCATCGAGTGGATCACTGACTGGCGGTGCACGACCACCTCTATCTGGCCGAACCCGATTCCGAAGAGCAGATGCGCCTCGATGAGCTCCAGCCCCTTGTTCACCAGCGTGGCGCTGTTCACCGTGATCACTGGTCCCATGTTCCAGGTGGGGTGCGCAAGTGCCTGCTCCGGAGTCACATCAGCCAGCTCGGCTCGGCTGCGGTGCAGGAACGGCCCGCCGCTGGCCGTCACGATCAGCCTGGCCACCTCGGCTGAGCGGCCGCCGCGCAGGCACTGAGCGATCGCTGAGTGCTCGGAGTCAACCGGGACGATCTGGCCGGCCGCGGCGATGCCCGCTACCAGCGGACCGCCCATGATCAGCGACTCCTTGTTGGCCAGCGCGAGCACGCGGCCAGCGGACAATGCGGACAGGGTAGCCGCCAGTCCGACCGCCCCGGTGACCGCGTTCAGCACCACGTCACAGGGCCGCGCGGCCAGTTCAGCCACGGCATCGGGCCCGGCCTGGAGCTCTGGAAGCTTGCGCCGGGCTCCGTCAGCCGCTCCCCTGGCCGCTATCGCCTCGCGCACCTGCGGCGCTGCCGCCGTGCTGGCGACTGCAACCACCTCCGCGCCGAGCTCGATCGCCTGCCTGGCCAGCAACTCGGGGTTGCCGCCGCCCGCGGCGATCCCGGTCAGCCTGAAGCGGTCGGGGTTCCGGGCCAGGATGTCGGCGGCCTGGGTCCCGATCGAGCCCGTTGAGCCCAGCAGAATGATGTCCCGGCGCTGGCCCGTACTCGCGGATGTCACCCCGACATTCTTCACCAGCTTCCCGGCCGGCCGCACCGGGTGCGTTCGGTCTGGTCGCATCTGGTGAGTAGCGTTACGCACGTGCGTTCCCCCGTCGTCTCCGTCACCAGCCCAGCGTCTCAGCAACCCGACTGGCCCGATCCAGCCAGGGTTGAGACCGTGCTGACCGAACTGGCCGGCCTGCCCCCGCTGGTGTTCGCCGGTGAGTGCGATCAGCTCAAGGAGCGGCTCGCCGCGGTGAGCCGCGGCGAGGCGTTCGTCCTGCAAGGCGGTGACTGCGCGGAGACGTTCACCGGCGCGAATGCCGACGCGGTCCGCGCCAAGCTGCAGACCATCCTGCAGATGGCGGTCGTGCTCACCTACGGCGCCAGCGTGCCGGTCGTGAAGATTGGCAGGCTGGCCGGCCAGTTCGCCAAGCCCAGGTCCCGCCCGACGGAGATCAGGGACGGCGTCGAGCTGCCCGCCTACCGAGGCGACGCCGTCAACGGGTTCGAGTTCACTGCGCAGGCCAGGGCGCACGACCCCGACCGGATGCTGCGCGCCTACCACTGCGCGGCGGTGACGCTCAACCTGTGCCGCGCCTTCACCACCGGCGGGTACGCCGACCTGCACCAGGTGCATGCCTGGAACCGGGACTTCGTCCGGAACAGCCCGTCCGGCGAGCGCTACGAGCGCCTGGCCGGGGAGATCGACCGGGCGCTGTCGTTCATGCGGGCCTGCGGCGCCGATTCCGAGGAGCTGCGCTCGGTGGAGTTCTACTCCAGCCACGAGGCACTGCTCCTGCCGTACGAGCAAGCGCTGACCCGGATCGACTCACGAACGGGCAAGGCCTATGACGTCTCAGCGCACTTCCTCTGGGTCGGCGAGCGGACTCGGGCGCTGGACGGCGCGCACGTGGAGTTCGCGGCCGCCATCCGCAACCCGATCGGCATCAAGATCGGGCCGGAGGCCACGCCGGACGGGGTGCGGGCGCTGATCCGCCGGCTGAGCCCCGATGGCGAGCCGGGCCGCCTGACGCTCATCACCCGGCTCGGCGCGGGCGCGATCCGCAGCTTGCTGCCGCCGCTGATCAAAGCGGTGCAAGAAGAAGAGATCCCGGTGGCGTGGATCTGCGACCCGATGCACGGCAACACCTTCGAGGCCCCGAGCGGGCACAAGACCCGGCGGCTCGAAGACGTGCTGGACGAAGTCCAGGGCTTCTTCGAGGCGCACCGCAGCGCCGGCACTCATCCGGGCGGTATCCACATCGAGTTCACCGGCGACAACGTGACCGAGTGCGTTGGCGGCAGCCACGAGGTCATCCCGGCGGACTTGCACCAGCGCTACGAGACGGCGTGCGACCCGCGGCTCAATCGTAGCCAGGCACTCGACCTCGCCTTCACGGTCGCCGAGTACTACCGGTCACTGCCGACGGCAGGCTAGCCGGAAGTCGCGGTGCGACCGCCGGCCAGCCCGACTTGTCAGTCGAACGGATAGGTCACCGGGAAGTCCCGTGGCGGCTCCCAGTCGGGCCGCAGCGGCATCCCGGCCGCGCCCCCGTCGGCGACCTTGACGCCCAGCATCTGATGCAACTGGATCACGTTGCGCTCGAAGCCCAGCCGCGAGCCGGCCATGTAGAGCCGCCACACGCGCGCCGTTCCCTCGCCTACCTCGTTGACCGCCTCGTCCCAGTGCTCGTCGAGGTTTGTGCACCAGGCCGTAAGCGTCTTGGCGTAGTGCTCGCGCAAGTTCTCGGTGTGCCGCACTTCGAAGCCGTTGTCGTGCATCAGTGACATCAGGAAGCCGGGGCCCTCGAGTTCCCCGTCCGGGAACACGTACCGGTAGATGAAGCCGTGGGTGACTCGCGCCGGACCGGTGTTGTCCGGGCGGGTAATGCAGTGGTTCAGCAGCCGGCCCTGCGGTACCAGCTTGCCGTGCAGGAACCGGAAGTAACCGGGGAGCTGGGCCTTGCCGATGTGCTCACTCAGCCCGATCGAGCTGACCGCGTCGAACCCGGTCTCGGTCACCTCCCTGTAGTCCAGGTGACGAACCTCGGCCAGGTCAGAAAGGCCGCGCTCCTTGATGGCTTGCTGCGCCCAGGACGCCTGCTCGGCCGACAGCGTGACCCCGAGAGCCTTGACCCCGTAGTGCCGTGCGGCGTGCATCACCATGCCGCCCCAGCCGCAGCCGACATCCAGCAGCCGCATGCCCGGCTTCAGCGCGAGTTTCCGTGCGACCAGGTCAAACTTGACCGCTTGCGCCTGCTCGAGGGTGGCGACGGCGGTCGGGTAGCACGCGCAGGTGTACGCCATCGAGGGTCCGAGCACCCACTCGTAGAAGGTGTTGGACACGTCGTAGTGATGCGAGATCGCGCTCGCGTCACGGCCCATCGAGTGCCTGCGGCCGGACAGCCAGCGGCTGTTGACCCGCACCTCCTGCGGTGGCGGCGGCACCCGCGGGAACAGCACCCTGGGTCCTCCGAGGCTGCTCAGCAGGCTCAACTTCGCCGCCAGGCTGGTCTTCGTCTCCTGTGCGTTCGTCAGCCTGCACAGCGCTGTGTACATGTCGCCGGACACGTCCAGGTGACCGGACACGTAAGCGCGCGCCAGCCCGAGCGCCCCCGGCGCCTGCGCCAGGTAGGCCACAGCGGTCGGCGATTTCACGGAGATCTTGACCGGCGAGTCGCCGGCGCCTGCCGAGCTCCCGTCATAAGCCTCGAAACCGACGGGGGCATCCGGGCCAGCCACCCGCTCGAACACCTCGGCCAGAGCCATCTGCGACCTCTTTCCTGCTTACTCGGTACTGGCGCTTACTCGGTAATGGGCGGTCGTTACACGCCGCGCACGCACTTGTCGTACAGGTCGGCCAGCCGGCCTTGCGGATCGTAAGTGCGCTTCAGCCCGGCGTATTCCGGGCCGTTGTAGCGCTCCCAGAACTCCTGCCTGGAATAAAACGACGTCGAGTACAGGCCCTTGTGACCGCCGAGCTCGGTCACCTTGTCCTCGATCCGCCGGTTGAAGTGGCCGTCGGTGGCTCCGGGCGGAAGCCGCACCCCGCCCCAGAACCCGAAGTTGACGTACACCTGGCCCGGCTGCATCGGATACAGCGGCCAGGTCATCTCGCCACGCAGCCGCAGCGGGCACATCCAGACCGGGGTCATGCCGACCTCGGTCAGGAAGTACTGTCCGAAGGCGGCCGATTGCTCCACCGGTAGCTCGACGTCCTGGATCACCATCTCGGACGGCGGCCGGCCGCGGCGCGCGTCGAGGGCGGCTGTGAAGCCGTGCTTACGGTCAAGCGCGACCAGCTTCCGGTAGACGTCAGAGCGCCGGTACCGGCGCGGCCAGAGCGCGCGGACTAGCGGGCGCTGTACGCCGAACGGTCGCGAGCACCAGAACCAGTCAGTGTCCCACCGCCACAGGTAGTCACTGATGGTGAGGAAGTCCTCCTTCGGACCACGCAGCGACTGGTAGTAGATGCGGCTCCCGGTGTAGTCGCTGCGCCACGGGGCCACATCGCTGAAGGCGCCGATGGTCAGGTACATCTCGGTCAGGCTGAACGCGACGCCGTCGATGAAGTCGGCCCGGTGCCCGGCGTAGCTGCCATGCGCCGCGACTTCAGCGACTGCGGCGAAGCACTCGGCCATATCGCCGAACCTGAAGTGCCGCAGGTGCACGTACGGCTTGACCGGCTCGAGCTCGATCGTCAGCGACAGCGTGTAGCCCAGCGTGCCGTACGAGTTCGGGAATCCACGATAGAGCGCGGCGTGCTCGCCGTCCGGTGTCGCCGTCACGACCCGGCCGTCTCCGGTGAGGATCTCCATCGCGAGCACGGATTCATGCGGCATGCCGTTGCGCAGCGAGCTGGACTCGATGCCGAGCCCGGACACCGCCCCGCCGAGCGTGATGGTCTTCAGCTGCGGCACGACCAGCGGCATCAGCCCGTGCCGCAGAGTCGCGGCAGCAAGGTCGGCGTACGTGGTCATGCCGCCGGTCACCGCTGTCCGCGCCGCCGGGTCGATCGAGATGACGTGCCCGAACTGCGAGACGTCGAGCTGGTGGCCGGGCGCGTCGCCACGGAACCTGAAGAGGTTAGAGGTGCTCTTGGCGAGTCGCACCGGGCTGCCCGGCGGGATCGCGGCGTACGCGCGCTTGATCGACTCGACCGCCAGCTGGTGCTGCTCCAGCAGCGAACCTGGCCTGGCCTGGCTCGTGGCCTCAGTCACCCGGTCTCCTTGTCAGTCACTCGGTTTCGCCCGGGGCCGTGCGGGTCCCGTGCTGCGTTAGCGCTCTGCCGGCGGCCGTCGCAAGATAGTCACACCGGAGGATTCTCCCCGTCATACCTTTGGACGGCAGCATGGGCAAGGTCTACCCGGAGCTGGACGAACGGCTCAGGGAGTTTATCGCCAGGCAACCTGTCTTCTTTGT
>Ga0335074_10014252_pt1 | contig 11160 bp, 9 predicted proteins | sample Lox_Sample_23_FD_206715 | JGI IMG/M metagenome (GOLD analysis project Ga0335074, IMG submission 206715) | Soil microbial communities from Loxahatchee National Wildlife Refuge, Florida, United States - Lox_Sample_2.3 | ecosystem: Environmental > Terrestrial > Soil > Wetlands | place: USA: Florida...
CGCGGCCACCTCGTTGATCCCCTTGGCCTTTATGTAGTCCGTCCAGCGCTTGCCGTCCGACTTGTCGACGCGCTTGCCCCCGTCGGTCGCACGGCGCATGAGTCCGATGAATTGGTAGTAGTCGAAATCGACTACTTTCGCGCGCGCCATGGATGTTCCCATCCACCCTTAAGATTCGGGTACTAATAGCAGGAAAAGCTTCGTATTTTCAACAGATCGTACTGGAAACCGATCACCAGGTCACGGCACGGGTGCGCGCGCCGAGACGATGTGGCCCCGGACGTCCTCGCGCCGTTCGGTCCGGAGCACCCGCACGTCGAAGTCAGGGTCTACAAAGCCTGCTTGCCGGAGCACCTCTCGCAGATAAGCCTCCGAATGGCTGTAGCGTCCGTGCGTCTCGAGCCGGTAGGGCGCATCGCCGGCGGCCGGATCGAGCCACTCCATGGTAAATGCCAGAACGCCGCCGGGACGCAGGCAGGCTCGCGCAGACTCAAGGGGTTCCTCGAGGGCGCCGAAATAGATCAGGGTGTCGGCCGAGACGACCGCATCGAAGGCCGCGGGGCGCGAGCGCATGAACTGCGACAGCTCTTGCTCTACGAGCTCATCATAGGTGCCGCGGGTCCGTGCCTTCTCGAGCATCTTCGAGGAGAGATCGACGCCGACGAGGCGCGCGGCGAGCGGGCGCAGCAGAGGGCCACACAGGCCGGTGCCGCAACCCGCGTCGAGAATATCCAGCTTGGCATCCGCGGGTACTTTCCGGCCGAGCCGCTCCGCGACCCATTCGGGGGCCCGGTATTTGAGGTTCGTCAGGTTCTCATCGAAGTGGGACGCGAATCCGTCGAAGAGACACTGCACGTACTCGATGCTTGCTCTCGAGGGTGCCTCGGTGCCCGCCGTCGCAACGACCATGTGGCGCGCGATTGGATTGTTTGGGTCGTAGACGAGCCACTCGCGGTAGAGCTCCGCGGCTTCCTTGTAATTGCCGAGCCGATGCAGCAACCGCGTCAGGAAGTCATAGGCCGGGAGATATCCGGGCTCGAGCTTGAGCACCCGATGAAACGCTGACGCCGCATCATTCGGACGCTTGCATCGGCCGAGACACACACCGAGATTGAACCAGGCCTTCGGCAGGTCGGAGGCGAGCTCCGTGGCCTTCGTGAATGCCTCCAACGCTTCCTGATCCTTCTCCAGGGTCACGAGAACGTTGCCGAGATTGATCCACGCGTGCGCGTTGGCGGGATCGACCTCGACCGAGCGGCGCAGGAGCTCGGCGCCTTCCGCCGGGTGACCGGTCTGGCACCGGAGCATGCCGAGAAAGTTCAGAGCGTCCGGGTTGCTCGGCTCTGAACTCAGCATGCACCGATAGCCGTTCTCCGCCTCCGCAAAGCGTCCGGCCTGGTGCGCTTCCATGGAGTTCCTCAACCGGTTCGACGCCTCACTCAAGGCAGTCTCCATATTCCGATGACGTCGCTTGCCTGCTCAATTGCACGAAGCAAGACGAATCTGAAACTGTGATGACGATACGCCCCTGACGCTCATGGCTTCGCACCGGGAGAAACTCGCGACGGCTCGCGTCAAGGCGATGCTCGTACCAAAATACGTGCAAACCAAGTAGGGATCGTTCAGTCCCTTGACGTCCCAGACCAACGTTTCGACTTCCTCCCCAGCGGCCCCCCTCTTCAACGTTCGCAGGTCGTAGATCGCCCCGTCGTTCCCGTTCCTGGGGTCGCCGAGATTGATTCGAACGCCGATCAGAACGTGCTTGACGGTAGTCTGCACCGCGCCCCAGCCAGGCGGAATGCTTTTCATGGCTTGTTCCGTGGAGGGCAGCACACGAGGGCAAGAGATCGCCTCCGCGCGGCAGTCGGATAGAGCCGCAAACGACGCTACGCATACCATGATGAGCAGACTCAGCGTGCGTCGCCGCTCACCACTTGATCGTCGCATAGTCTCCTCCGCGATAGAAATATGTGTCCTTCTTCCCCGCCGCACGCGGATCGAAATAGACAACTCGAGCCTGGATTGTGGCAAGCCCGGAATACTGTTCCACGATCGTGAAACCTATCACCTTACCGCTCTTGTCTTTGAACGATCCTGCGAATATCCCGGAATGCTGACCTGTCGGGTTGTTTGGATAGAAACCCCTTGAGTCCCAGCCGGTGGCAATGGGTGTTCCGATTTCGAGGTCGACGACTGTGCCTGCCGTCAGAGAAATACCGCGCTGCCAACGGTCCGGTACAGTCTGCGGTGCACTCGCAAGCTTCTTCACGAGCTCAGCGCATTGCGGTATCAGATGCGCATTGAGGATGACCGGCTCGTCGACATTGCTCAGAGGGTCCTTGACGACGCCACGATGCTCCACATAAGCATGCGCAGCTTTCGCGGTACCCTGCGAGTTCCGCGGTGAAGTACCGATCGCACTGACGGGACCAGGCGTGCCAGAGCGCCCGCGGCAGAGGGTGCCTGAGTCGATTTCTAAGGCAGCGAGGAAGCGACAAAGTGGGCCTGGTAACTGGTAGCCTGACATCGTTGAGTCTGCGTGATGCTACTTCACGAGCAGTTGGCCGAACCATTCTCGCTTGACCCAAATGCGCCAAGCGTGGCCCGCGCCGGGCGCTGCACGACCGCTGTCGTTCCAATGGAGCTCGACCAGACATTCTGAGCGATCGTCGGAGACACGCAGCACCTCGCCGCTGGCGCCTCTGGGAGCGAAAAGGACAGCGGTGGCTTGGGACGAATCGAAGCGGATGCCCGGATGATTAGCGAACAACCGCTGTGGCTGCACGAGAACCTTGGTTCCTGGACGCATCGATGGAGCCGCCTCGTCCGCCGTCCTATATCCTCGCGAACACCGTGCTCTGCTTGTAGCCAAGCTTATCGAGCGCCCAGTTGAGCACTTTGGCCTTGGTGGTGTTCTGTTGGGTAGTGCTGTAGATCCAAGCTCGCCACGAGGAACTCGATTCCTTCTGCACGAGCCCGATCTCACCCGCGTGCTTGAGCAGCGACGCACACATCTTATCCGGACTCCAGATCCGCATCGCATCCTGCACGTCCATGATGAGGTCCCCGGCCGCCGATTTGAGGCCGTTCAAATAGGTGACGCCCTTGTCAAATTGGCCCTGGGTGATCACCGCCCCGTCGCCCGTCGTCATCTGCAGGAAGCGCATGGCATCGCCCGCGATCCCGCAGTTCATGACCAGAGCGGCGACGACCGGGGCCAAGTCGATCGTCTTCTTGAACCAGGTCGTGAACTCACCGGGGTCCTTCTGGATCGAGTCGGCCTGTCCGCGGGTCGCCCACTTCCCCTGCGCGTCGGCGAAGATCCTGCGCAGGTCGAGCGCGTCGCAGAAGCGCACGGCGAAGCGCAGGATGAGCTCGATGACACCGGCAACCTTGTTGATGATGAGCCCGACGCCTGCGGTCAAGCCTGCGAGCGCGACCTTCGCCCCGGCGAGCGCCGCCTCGGCGAGCCCCTCGAGGGCACTCTTGGCCACTGACCGCCGGATCGACGAGGCGACGAGGTCCGGGTGACCCGACTCCATCGCCACGCCCTTGCCCATGTGCCGCAGATCGAAATATTCGACGGTCTTGCTGATGCCGGTCAGGAGGCCGGACGCCATATCGGTCACCTTGAAGTCGCTCGCCGTCGCGGTGACCTCACCGTAAATGCCGTAGATGAGCGAGGGCAGAGCGGTCTTGAAATAACCGGTGGCCAGCTTGGCGTCGCCGGCGTCGACGTTGAACTTCTGTACGAGCCATCTCTGAACGGCGATCTCGATCTCATTGACCTTGGTTTCGAGCCCCTTGACGGCACCGCCGACCTTGTTCGCGGCAGACATGACCTTGCCGCTGCCGACTTTACCCTTGAGCGTTTCCAGCCCCTTGTCGACGAGCTCCGATGCACTCTGTTCCGGCGAAAAATCGACGCGCAGGTTGCCGAGAAAAAAGATGACACCCAATCGCGAGTTTTCCAACTCGGCCGAGCGCGACGCTGGTGCTGGCATTCGACTCCCTCCCGTCCGTCAAACAGCGGTTCGTATTCTGTCAATCGGCGTTGGGCTCAACGTCCCGGAGCGCACCGAGTGTAGCGGTTCAGCGCGGTGCGCGCCAACGGCCGAGACCCGCCTTCTGAAGATCACACAAAGCCGACCTCGAACTCGCTCTCCTTCACGGCCACGGTGATCTCACGGGTCGTCGCGCCCTCGGCGAGGCGCTGCAGAAACTGGCGGCTCACCTGCGGCAGCAGGGTATTCGTCAGGATCGCATCGATCATGCGCCCGCCGCTTTCCGGTTCCGTGCAGCGCGAGGCGATCAGGCGGACGACCTCCTCGTCATAACGTAGCGCGGCGCCATGGTTCTGCTTGATGCGCGCGACGACCCGGTTCAGCTGCAGGCGAATGATGTTCTGCAATACCGCATCGCTCAGCGGGTAGTACGGGATCACGACGATGCGTCCGAGGAGCGCCGCGGGGAAAGTCTTGAGCATCGGCTGGCGCAGCGCTTTCGCGATGCCCTCCGGGTCGGGCAGGAGTTCCGGGTCCTTGCACATCCCCATGATGAGGTCCGTTCCCACATTGGTCGTGAGGATGATCAGGGTGTTCTTGAAATCGATCAGTCTTCCCTCCCCGTCCTCCATCACGCCTTTGTCGAACACCTGGAAGAAGATTTCGTGCACGTCGGGGTGCGCCTTCTCGACCTCATCGAGCAGAACGACACTGTAGGGCTTGCGTCGCACCGCTTCGGTGAGCACGCCCCCCTCGCCGTAGCCAACGTATCCGGGCGGGGCGCCCTTCAGGGTGGAGACGGTGTGTGCCTCCTGGAACTCGCTCATGTTGATCGTGATCAGATTCTGCTCGCCGCCGTAGAGCGCCTCGGCGAGCGTGAGCGCCGTTTCCGTTTTGCCGACTCCCGAGGGTCCAGCCAGCATGAACACGCCGATCGGCTTGTTCGGGTTCTCGAGGCTTGCGCGTGAGGTCTGAACGCGCTTCGCGATCATCTCGAGCGCGTGGTCCTGGCCGACGACACGCTGGCCCAAGCTCTTGGCGAGAGTGAGCACGGTGGCGATCTCGTCCTTCACCATCCGGCCGACCGGAATGCCGGTCCAATCGGCGATGACGGAGGCGACGGCCTGCTCATCGACACTCGGCAGCACGAGCGGCCGGTCGCCCTGCGCCGCGGCGAGGGTCCCCTGCAGCTCCTGCAGGCGAGCTCGCGCGGCCTCTCGCTCGGCATCGGACAGAGGTGCCTCCTTCGCGGTCGACGACTCGACCGCAGGTGTCTTTTCCGCTGCCGGAGCCGCTGCCGCGGCCCCTGCCGCGCCCGATGCCACAGCCGCCCCGCACAGCTTCGCGCGCAACTCGAGGATTTCGTCGACGATCGACTTCTCGCGCGCCCACGCAACCTGCAGAGATTTCAGACGCTCGTGCTCCTCCTGCAGGGCCTTCTCCGATGCCTGCGCCCGCTCGGTCGTATCGATCCCGATGGCCGCTTCGCGGCCGATGATCTCGAGCTCGGTCTGCAGTGCCTCGATGCGCCGTTGACAGTCCTCGACTTCCGCCGGTGTCGCGTGATGGCTCACGGCCACCCGCGCACATGCGGTATCGAGCAGGCTGACCGATTTGTCCGGGAGTTGACGGTCCGGCACGTAGCGGTGCGCGAGCTTCACGGCCGCTTCGAGCGCCTCATCGAGCACCTGTACGCGATGGTGCTTCTCCATGACCGAGACCACGCCGCGCATCATCAGCACGGCCTGCTCCTCGGTCGGCTCCTCGACCTTCACCGTCTGGAAGCGCCGCGTGAGGGCCGGGTCTTTTTCGATGTACTTCTTGTATTCCGCCCAGGTCGTCGCACCGATTGTCCGCAGCGTGCCGCGCGCCAGGGCGGGCTTGAGCAGATTCGCCGCATCCCCGGTTCCCGCCGCACCACCTGCCCCGACGAGCGTGTGCACTTCATCGATGAAAAGCACGATGGGCTTGGAGGATGCCTGCACTTCGTCGATGACCTGGCGCAGCCGCTGCTCGAATTCGCCCTTCATGCTCGCGCCCGCCTGCAGCAGCCCGACATCGAGCGCGCGCAGCGTCACGTCTTTGAGCGCAGGCGGAACGTCCCCGGCGACGATACGCCGTGCGAAGCCCTCGACTACCGCGGTCTTGCCGACGCCCGCCTCGCCCGTCAGGATGGGATTGTTCTGGCGTCGGCGCATCAGGATGTCGACGATCTGGCGAATCTCGTCATCGCGCGCAACGACAGGATCGATCTTGCCGAGCCGCGCCTGTTCCGTGAGGTCGACGGTGAAGCGCTTCAAGGCTTCCTGCTTGCCAAGCTGAGCGGGCGGTAACGCGCCGCTCGCCTCGCCCGGCGCCGCCGCATCGGCGAGCTGGCTGCCGTCGCTTGCGGCGAGTGCCGATTCCGGGGAGCTCGCGACGATCTTCGCGAAATCATCGGCGAGTTGATCCGGCTTCACCTTGTCGAACTCGCGGGACATCGCGAGCAGAGCATTCCTCAGGCTCGGCGTCTTCACCATCGCGACGAGCACGTGGCCCGTGCGAATCTTCGGCTCGCCGTACTTGAGGGTGGCCCACACCCAGGCACGCTCGGTCGCATCCTCGATGTGCGATGAGAGATCGGAGATGGAGCTCGCGCCGCGCGGCAGGCGGTCGAGCGCGTCGGTCAAATCCCGCGCCAGCCGGCCCGGATCGATGGCGAACACGCGCACGATGAGGTGAACGTCCGAGCTTTGCTGCTGAAGGATCTGGTGCATCCAGTGCACGAGCTCCACGTACGGATTGCCCCGCAGCTTGCAGAACACGGTGGCGCTCTCGATCGCCTTGTAGGCGAGGCTGTTGAGCTTGCCGAAGAGCGCGACGCGGCTGATATCACTCATGGTGAGTCTTCCGTTTTTCGAGTTGGGGGACCGGCTCTTGAATCACGACATCGTCGGCCATCTGGCCGCGACCACCGAGCCACGTGGTCCAGCCGAGCTTGCCCGCGCCGCCGAGCCGGATGCCGGGCACCTCGACGTCACGGAGCAGCAGACGCAGCTGCCAGGTCCACTCGTCATTTGTGAAGAGACGCACGAGCGCATGCAGCTCTGCAAGGCCGCGCGAGCCCGGCAGGAACTGCGCGAAGCCGCCGAGCGTCAGCGGTCCGACGGCAATCTCAAACTTATGCTGACATTGCCAGCTCATCGCTCCGAGCGCGGCGGTGCGCCCGAGCGTCGCGCAGCCCGGGTCGCGGCCGATGCGGCAGTAGAGTTCGCGGGGAACATCCATCCAGTTGCCGATGAATTGACGTACCGCGACGGGGAGCCCGAAGTAATCGGAAAGGATTCCCTCGAGTGCATCGGCTGAGCGCGCCTGCGGAGCGAATTGCGCCGCGCGGAACAGCTTCGCCCGGTCCGGCGCGGCGTCCCGGCCGAGCGCCGCGGAGGTGCCGAGGCCGAGCAGGGCGCCGACATGCAGTGCGAAACGGTCGCTGCGCGGCCTATCGAAGCTCGTGGCGGGATCCGACTCCGCCCAGGCACGGTAGAAGAGCGAGATCAGCCGGTGCTGAAAGAGATTGACGAAGTCGGTAAACGTCGAGTCTTCGCGCTGTCGGTGCCGCTCGAAGGCGTACTCCGTGAGATGCAAGGGCACCGCACCGTTCGGGCCGAACAGCCCGAACGAGTACTGCTCGAGTCGCGCGCGCTCGGTCTCCGCGTCCTCATGAAATGCCGCGACATCGGAGGGAGCGAACGACAGGGTCGGCGTCTGGCCGAGCCGTACCGCGTCGTCCGACGCCTTGCGGGCTTCCCCCAAGCGGGGGTTGTCCGGAAAGCACTGCTCGAGCAGCCTCAATGCAGCGAAGAGCGTAAAGCGGTGCGGCTCGGTCGCGAGCCGCTCGCGAGCGCCGCAGGCTCCCGCAAAGCTCAGACGATCTGGCGTCTGCCCGCCCGCACCGGCCATGTCTTGATCTCCCCGCGCCCCGCGGACTGAAGGCGCATCTCGGTGAAGGAATTGAGGGACACGTACCGGGCGAAGAAGCGCTCGAGCACGCTCGCGAGCACGACGATGCCGCTGCCCTCGAACGGCGCATCCTCCAGTGTCAGCGTGATCTCGAGACCGCGTCCGAAGCTGATGGGTCCCGGCACAGGCAGCCGCCGCACGACCGGGCGGTAGCCCACGCCGAGGACGCCCTCGATCTGGCGCGCGGCCGCCGAGTCGTTGGGATCGCGATACAGCGCCAGCAGATCCCGCAGCATCTGCGCCGAGCTCTGCCCGCCCGCCTCGATCAACGAAAGATAGTTGAGCGAGAGATGCGAAATCAGCCGCCAGGCCGTATCGCCGAAGGCCGGCGAGGTGCGCGGGGAGCTGGGTCCGGCGATGCAGCGGACCGCCTCGACGGGAACGCCGCCTTCGATCAAAAAGCTCGTGCGGCCTTGCCCGACGGCGAGCTGTATCGGCAGGTCGCGATTCGTGCAATGCACCTGCGCATCGATCTGTCTGATGCGCCCCTCGAGCTGGCGCTGCGCACTGTCGACGATGGAGAGAAAACACTCGCTGCCGACATATCCGGCTCGTGGCCCACTCTGCTGCTGGCGTACCGATAACATTCGCGGCCGGCGCTGCAGCGTGTAGTAGAGCGCGGGGGAGCCCGGATCAGTATGGTGGTCCGTGGAATAGAACGGGCGGATGTCCGCGATCGCTTCCCCTTCGATGCCGATGGCTTGCAGCCTTTCGACGCTGAAGATCTCGAAGTCCATCGGCCGATTACGGTCGGCGACCAGATGATGCTCGGTGTCGAATGGGTCCACATGAATGCGGTCCGCGGCGCGCGGGAAGAGGTTGATCGCGGGGGCACAGAACAACCTGAAGTGCGCAGCGTCGAGCGCGTTCTCGAGCGCCGGATTAGCCCGCGAAAGCGCGAGATAGATCTCGAGCTCGTCGCCCGCGCACTGGCGCACTGCCGCGCCCAGATCGTCGAGCGCGAAGAAGTGGAAGCGCTCCGGAAAGGAGAAATATTCCTGCAGGAGTCTGTAGCCCTGGAAGCCGCGTCGGGTGACCGGCAGCAGCGCCTCCTCATCCTCGAAGCCGACTTGCCTCACGCGGCTCGCGGGCCGGCTGAACACGGTCGCGCCCTGGCGCGTCGAGCGCACGTGAAATCCCAGGCCATCGGCGATGATCTGCTCGTAGATCGCCTGTGTGAGACCGGGCGTCGCCTTCAGAAAGAAGGTGAGGGAATGGAGATCGAGCGTCTCGATGGCGACTCCCGGCGCCGCCTTCAGTCGCAGACGAATCGCGGCCCGCGCGCGCCCGTCGGTCGGGATGCCCTGCATCGCGAGCGGCCCGGTGCCCGAGAGATACTTGGCCTCGACCACCGTGAGCGGCCAAAGCGTCACGGCATGGCCGGTGCGAAACTCGCAAGCGGTTTTGTCCCCTTTGCCGAGCGGCGTCCTCAGGCTCGCGCCGCGCGGGATCGTGAGGCCGGCGAGCTGGGCGCCCTCCTTCGGGTCCGGAACGAACTCCACCACTGCGCACGAGGGCATCGGCGCGAGGAAGTGGGGGTACACCATCTCGAGTAAATGTTGGGTGAAATCGGGATGGCGCGCATCGAGCTTCAGTTGGATGCGCGCGGCGAGGAATGCGAATCCCTCCAGAAGCCGCTCGACGTAGGGGTCCGCGCACTCGAGCCCTTCGAGGCCGAGCCGCGCAGCGATCTTGGGATAAGCCTGTGCGAACTCCGCACCCATCTCCTGGATGAACTGCAGCTCGCGGTTGTAGTACTCGAGCAGGCGTGGATCCATGAGCCGCTACCCCGCCCCGCCGTCGCCGACCGTCGCGTGGCCGGTGTCGGTCTCGATACGCGTACGCAGGACGAGTTGCTGTGGGATCGGCTGCCCCCACAGCTCCGCGTCGATGCGGAAGGCGAGCTGATGGTTGTCGCTGACGCTGCCGTCCGCTGACTCGGGCGAGACGCGCACGCGCCGCAGCCGCGGCTCGAACCGCCGGATGGACTCCTCGATGTCCGCGGCGATCTTCACGGGATCGACCGCAGTCGCCGACCGCCCTGCGAGGGAGTGCAAACCGTAGTTCAGCACCGACCGCTGCACTCGCGGGTAGCGCGCGAGATCGACGTTCATCTCGAGATTGAGGGAATTCAGCAGAGCGGACACGTCGCGCAGCACGTACTCGCGCAGGCGCCGCATCGAGACGACTCGGTGTTCCGCCGATTCAATCAGGGCGTTCGGCACGTTGCGGGTCTCGATCTGGCAGAACTCCTGCACGGCGATCCCGGCCGGAGCACCCGGTGGTCGCAGCACGAGCGATTTGATGTGTGTGAGGCTCACCCGCCCCGCGGCTGCGTAGAGATTCCAAGTCAGCAGTTCTGCAGCGCCCTGCGGCTGCGGGGCTTCCTCCTCCGTCATGGGTCGCAGGCCCTGAGCCGACAGGATGTCGAGCAACTCGCGTACGGCAAGCTTGAGCCGCGCGAGCTCCTCGCGCCGGGCCCCGATCTGAAAAATCGTGAGGAACCGCTCATCGTCGGACAGGCGGTCGAGGAGCGCCGGCTGCAGACGCTCGCGCAGACTGAGCTCCACCATGATCGGGTTTCCGCGAGCCCCGTTCGCGCCTCGCTCCGGCCGCGCTCAGGCGACCTCGAGCGTGAGTTCGCGAACCTCCAATAGCCCGATCTCGTCGCCGCTCGTCGTGAAGAGCCGCTGGCCGAGTCCTACGAACGTCTCATGACCGAGATCGCGCCAATCGGTGCGTCGCGCCATCCTGATGGCATCATCCGCGCTGTGCTCAGAGCCCGGATAGCGCGAAGGAACGAGCCCCATGGCTTCCCCCTCGTTGCTCCAGGTGATCTGCACGGGCATCCAGACGAGGTCCCTCACATCCGCGGGAGGCTCGATGACGATGCGCCGTATACGTGAGAACGGTGCCCAGTAGTAGGCGTTGTTGACGATCACTTCGAGCACCGGTCCGAGGCGCGAGTCCGCATCGGCGATCCACTCGAAAGCGGTCCCATTCATCTGTCCGGGGATTGCCGGAGCCTCCTCCAGAGCCTGGGCACGCAGTGCGGCAGCCTCCTCCGACCGACCCCTCGCTAGCGTCGTCAGACTCTCCAGGAGGGGCGCAATCCATTTGGGCGGATCACCGAGGATGAGTGGCCGCTTCTCGCCGG
>Ga0335074_10014253_pt1 | contig 11160 bp, 9 predicted proteins | sample Lox_Sample_23_FD_206715 | JGI IMG/M metagenome (GOLD analysis project Ga0335074, IMG submission 206715) | Soil microbial communities from Loxahatchee National Wildlife Refuge, Florida, United States - Lox_Sample_2.3 | ecosystem: Environmental > Terrestrial > Soil > Wetlands | place: USA: Florida...
TCGCTGCTCGGCATCCCGGTTCCGGCAGGCCGCAGGGAGGCGCTCGCGCGGGTCGGCGCGATCGTCGACGAGCCCCGCTTCCACCCGCACCTGACCGGGCGGGAGAACCTCCGCATGCTCGCCGAGGCCCGCGGCGGGACGGCGAAGGAGCGCATCGGCCCGTCGCTTCAGCGCGTCGGGCTCGCCGGGCGCGCCGACGACAAGGTGGGGTCGTACTCCATGGGAATGCGGCAGCGCCTGGGCGTCGCCTCCTGCCTGCTCGGCGATCCTGAGCTGCTGATACTCGACGAGCCGATGAACGGTCTGGACCCGGCCGGCATGCACGAGATGCGAGACATGATCGAGAGCCTCGTCGAGGAGGGGCGGACGGTGGTGCTCTCCTCCCACCTCCTCGACGAGGTCGAGCGGTCCTGCGACGCGGTCGCCATCGTCGACCACGGGCATGTGATCCGGCAGGGGCCGATCGAGGAACTCGTCCGCGGCGCGGGCGCTCTGGTGGTGAGCGTCGAGTGCGCGGACCCGGAGGCGGCACGGCACGTCATAGAGCGGTCCGGCATCGCGGCGGGTGTCTTGATCAGCGAAGCGGGAGTGACGGTCACGTTCAATGCCGGGAGTTCCCGCCAGGACATCGCCGATCTGGTCAGGCGGCTGGTGGCGGCGGGCGTCGACGTCTACGGCCTCCAGCCGGTGAAGACGAGCCTGGAGGACTGGTTCCTGACCGTCACGAGCCGGCTGGGAGGAGACCAGTGACGACCACTCTGCGCCGGCCGGCCACGTCGCCGGTTCCGGTTCCGGCCCTGCGCCGGATGACGGGCGCCCTCCCGACCTGGGGGCTGATCACCACGAAGAACCTGGAGCTGCGACGACGGCGCGGGTTGATGATCGCGGTCCTCGTGCTGCTCGTCGCCCCGCCGGTGCTGGTGCTCGGCCTCCGGCTGCTCTTCCACGCCGTCGACCCTAAGACGTACGGGCCGGCCGGGACCCCGGGCGTGTACGACGGCCTCCTCAATACGATGGCCGAATTCGGCTTTATCATCGCCGCCGCATTCGGGGCCGCCGCGGGCTCCACCGACCTGACCGACGGAATGTTCCGGAACCTGGTGATCACCGGCCGGTCGCGTGTCGCGCTCTTCCTCGCCCGCATCCCGGCCGGACTGATGATCCTGCTTCCCCTCGTCGCGCTGGCCTTCACCGCGGTCAGCCTCGTCACGACCTACGAGAGCGGCCCCCAGGCGAGCTACGTGATCGTCGCCAACGGAACCGTCCCGTCCCATCTCGACCAGGCGCAGTTCACGCACCTCGCCGACGAATACCCGGCGCACGCCCGGGAGCTATTCGGGCCGGCGCCCTCGAAGCTGCCGCCCGGTGAATCGGTCGCCGACTACGACTACGGGCTGTACGTCTCGGCCGAGTTCCAGCAGCTCAGCCCGCCAGCCAACGAGATGGCGAAGACCGGGCTCTGGCTGGAGCTTGTGGTCGGCGCCGGCTTCATGACCGGCCTCGGCCTCGGCGCCCTGACCGGCGAGCGAACGATATCCACGGTCCTGCTGATCGTCTTGCAGATCATCGTGACGCCGATCCTCGCGGTCTTCGCCCTGCCGTATTTCCTGGACGGCCAGCGGCTCGTCGTCGGCGTTGCGCTGGATCAGCTCCGGCCCGCCTACCTCGATGCGTCGTCCCCGCAGACGGCCGGGGGAGGAGGACCCTTGCACAGCATCTTCGGCGGAGTGATGCTGCGCATCCCGCCGATGCCCACCTGGGCGATGATCGCGGTGATCGCCGGCTGGATCGTCGGCTGGTCGGTGATCGGAGCGTGGCGGATGACGACCCGCGACGCCTGACGGCCCGGAAATCAGGTCGCTTCGGGCCTCAGGCCCGCCATTAGCAGGTCCAGCAGGCGATTGGCCTGGTCCCTGCTCCCGGATCTGGCGGTCACGGTGAGGATGCCCAGCAGGCTGGCCGCGACGTCCTCGGCGCTGACGTCGCGGCGGAGATCGCCGGTCGCGCGGCCCGCGTCGAGGATAGCGGAAATGGCTTCGTGCAGTTCGCCGCGGGTCTGAGCCTGGACGATCGCACCCGACTCGATCATGGCCAGCAGCGTGTCCAGCATGCCGTGCTTGGTCGCGAGCCAGTCGGCGAACAGGTCCATCCAGCGGCGCATCGCCGTGTCCGGCGGCAGCTGCTCAAGGAGCTCGCGAGCCCCGCTGGTCAGCCGCTGGACCTGGTCGTGGTAGACCGCGTCGACCAGTGATTCGCGGGTCGGGAAGTGCCGGTAAAGGGTGGCGATGCCGACGCCCGCGTCCCGGGCGATGGCGCGCATCGACGGCTCCTCGTCGGCGGAGGCGAAGGCTCGCGCGGCCGCCGCCAGCAGCATGGCGCGGTTGCGGGTCGCATCCGCGCGCGGCGCGCGGGTACCGTTCTCAACCAAAACGGATCATGCTCCATTTCGCGTGGTACCGTGGCTCATGTAAACGGAGCATAGTCCGCTTTGCGGGCGCGGCGGGCTGAGTGACTGGAGAGGTGAACGTTCATGGGGCTCGTCGTTGAGACAACCGGCGGGGGAGTACGCGGAACCGAGGCGGACGACGGCGTCCTTACCTGGCGCGGGATTCCCTACGCTGCCCCGCCGGTAGGCCCGCTGCGGTGGCGGCTGCCTCAGCCGGCGCAGCCGTGGAGCGGCGTGCGGGACGCTACCGGCTGGGGCGCCCCGTCGCTGCAGCCCGCCATGCCCGCCGGCGGCCTGTTCAGCACGCCGTTGAGCCCGCCGCTGCCCGAGCCCGCCGAGGACTGCCTGTTCGTCAACGTCACCGCTCCGGCCGGCGCACGCGAGCGGCCCGTGCTGGTCTGGCTGCACGGCGGCGGCTACCAGATCGGCAACGGAACCGACCAGGCCGGGGCCGGCATCGCCTTCGCCCGCACCCACGGCGTGGTGGTGGTGACCTTCAACTACCGGCTCGGCGCCCTCGGCTTCCTCAGCCTGGAGGGTGAGGAGCACACCGGGGCCTACGGCCTGCACGACCAGATCGCGCTGCTGGGCTGGGTCAGGGACAACATCGCCTCGTTCGGCGGCGACCCTCGCCAGGTGACGATCTACGGCGTGTCGGCGGGCGCCAAGTCGGTGGGCAACCTGATGGGGTCACCGCTCGCGCGCGGCCTTTTCCACCGCGCCGCCTCCAGCAGCGGCGGCGCCGAGTACGTGGCCACCCCGCAGCAGGCCGCCGCGGTGACCCGTCGCTTCCTGAAGGAACTCGGGACCAGCGGCGAGCGGCTGCGTGAGCTGCCCGCCGAGGACGTCCTGCATGCTCAGCAGACCATGGTGGACTGGATCCGCGGCGTCTGGGTGTGGCGCCCGGCCATCGACGGCCTCGCCCTGATCCGCCGTCCCATCGACGCCATCGCAGCCGGAGATGCCGCCGGGATCCCGCTGCTCGCCGAGCACTGCGTCGACGAATGCGGCCTCTACCAGCTGATGGCGCCCGACAGCGCGGACCAGGCCGACCGGGTCCTTGAGAGCTATTTCGGCCCGGACGGCCGGGACGACATCCTCACCGCCTACGCGGCCGGCCGCCCGGACACCGCGGCGGACCGCCGGCAGGCCCGGATCGACATCATGACCGACGAGCGTTACGCGATTCCGACCACGCGGCTCGCCGACGCCCAGAGCGTCCACGCCCCGGTCTGGCGGTCACGCTTTGACGGGCCACTGACCGGCCTCCCCGTTCAGATCGCCCCGGGCGGAACACGGCCCGCCTTCCACGGCTCGGACACGCCGCTGGTGTGGAATGGCGGCCCCGGAGTCGCGGGCCTGTTGCACGACGCCTGGGGTGCCTTCATCACTACCGGCATCACTACCGGCATCACCACCGGCAACCCGGCGCGGGAATCAGGCCTTCCCCAATGGCCCGGGTACACCCGTGACCAGCGGTTCACGATGATCTTCGCGGCCGGGAGCACCCGCGTCGAACCCGACCCGGACGCCGGCCGGCGGGCGCCGTGGGACGGCCGTGACTGGCAGCCCGGCACCTGGTATCAGATTGACGGCATCTAGTAGCGACCTCGATTACCTCCCGACGGCGAGGCACCCCGGACCAGGGATCCGCGTCGCCGCGCCCGGAAGTGCTCTCGTGTGAGAATTAGCCATGCAGCCTGCGGCGAATAGGCAGCCTGCGGCGGGCGCCGCTCGTCCCGGCACGGGAGGAGTTGTCTCCCGGCCGGCGCTGTGGGAGCGGCTCGCGGCGGCGCCGCGGGTGACGGTGGTGTCGGCGCCGGCGGGGAGCGGCAAGACGGTGCTGCTGCGCTCCTGGATCGGCGCGGCAGGCCTGGCCGAGCGCGCAGCCTTGGTGCCGGTTGGCCGCGACGAGCGCGATCCGCAGCGCTTGTGGCTGGCGGTAGTGGACGCGCTGCGCCAGACGGCCGCGGGGTCGGCGCTGGTGCGTCCGGTCACGGCGGCGCCGGAGCTAGACGGGTGGGCGATCGTCGAGCGGCTGCTCGAGGACCTGCAGCCGCTTCGGGACGAGCTGTGGCTGGTGGTCGACGACGTGCACGAGCTCGACTCCGACCAGGCGCGGCGGCAGCTTGAGCTGCTGGTGATGCGCGCGCCGGAGCGGCTGCGGTTCGTGCTGGCCACCCGGCATGACGTGCGAATGGGCCTGCACCGGCTGCGGCTGGACGGTGAGCTGGCCGAGATCCGCGCGAACGACCTGCGGTTCACCCTCGCCGAGGCGCAGGCATTGTTCCGGGCGGCCGGTGTCGACCTGACGGGGCCTGCCATGGCCGCGCTGCACCAGCGAACGGAGGGGTGGGCGGCGGGGCTGCGACTGGCGGCGCTGTCCCTGGCCGGGCACCCGGATCCGGACGGGTTCGCCGCGGAGTTCTCCGGGAGCGAGCGGACGGTGGCGGAGTACCTGCTGGCCGAGGTGCTCGACCGGCAGAGCGAGGAGGTCAGGCGGCTGCTGCTGCGCACTTCGGTGCTGGAGCGGGTCAGCGGGGAGCTGGCCGATCTGCTGACGGAAGGCTCGGGCGGGGAACGGGTGCTGCAGGATCTGGAGGAGGCGAACGCGTTCGTCGTGTCCCTGGACGCGGCCCGGTCGTGGTTCCGCTATCACCATCTGTTCGTCGGCCTGCTGCGGCTGGAACTGCGCCGGACCGAGCCGGGCGCAGTGACCGGATTGCACCGCGTGGCGGCCCGCTGGTTTGCCGGGCAGGGCTTCGGAGTGGAGGCGGTCCGGCACGCCCAAGCGGGACAGGACTGGGAGCTGGCCGCCCGGCTGCTGGCCGATCACTGGGCGGCACTGAAACTGGGCGGTCGCACGGCGACCGTGCACTCGCTGCTGGCCGGGTTCCCGGCCGGGGCCTGCGCAGCGGATGCCGAGCTGGCGGCCGTTGCCGCCGCCGACGAGCTGGCTCAGGGGTCGCTGCGGGCAGCCGAACGCTACCTCAAGGCGGCGGAGCGCGGGCTGGAGTCGGTGCCGCCCGGGCGGCGCGGGCAGGCGCAGGTGCTGCTCGGGGTGGTCCAGCTGCTGTCCTCCGGGCGCAGCGGCGACCAGTGGACGCGCGCCGAGCAGGCGCAGCGGCTGCTTGCCGCGGCGCAGGCTCCGCCCTCGCCAGGTCACACCGCGGCGGGCGGTGAGGAGCTGCGCGCGCTAGCGCTGCTCGAGATCGGCAACGCCGAGACCTGGATCGGCCGCCTCGACGATGCGGACAGCCACCTGGAGCAGGCGGTTGCGATCGCGCGCCGGATCCAGTGGCCGTATCTGGAGTTCATGGGCCTGGTGTACCAGGCGGAGATAGAGCTCAGCCGGCGGTTGCCGCGAGCGGCGGACATCGGCAGGCAGGCGATCGACCTAGCCGAACGCCACGGCTGGACAGCCGACCTGTTTACCGGATTCGCCGCCAACACGCTCGGCGCCGCGCTCGCGTGGCAGGGGCGGCTGGATGAGGCGGACACCTGGGTGCAGCGCGCCGAGCAGACGTTCAAGGCCGAGGCGGACCCGGCATCGGCGATGGGGGCACACTACGTCCGCGGCCAGCTTGAGCTAGGGCGCGGCCGGGCCGCCGAGGCGCTGGCCGCGTTCCGGGCTGCCGAGCAACTGGCCGGACCGAACCCGCTCGGCAGGCCGCTGCGAGCCTGGCTGATACTCGCCCTGGCACGACTCGGCGACCATGCTCGCGCCGAGCAGGCGCTCGCCGGTCTCACCGAACGCGACCGCGATCGGCCGGAGATGCGCATCGCCGCGGCGGCGCTCCGGCTGGCGCAAGGCGACCCGGCCGGCGCGACCGCCGCGCTCGGGCCGGTCCTGGACGGCTCAGCCCTGGGCGGCTGGAGATCCTGGCTGGCCGAGGCCTTCCTGCTGGAGGCGATCGCCCGGGACGCGCTCGGCGACCCGTCCGCCGCCGGGAGCGCCGTCGAGCACGCGCTCGACCTCGCCGAACCCGACGGGGCGCTGTTGTGGTTCCTGCTGCATCCCGCGCCGGACCTGCTCGAGCGGCACGCCGCGCAGCGCACCGCGCAGATCCGCGACGTGCTGGCCGGGACCAAGCCCGCGCCATCCGCCGGGCCGCGGCCGACGCTCGAGCCGCTCAGCAAGAGCGAGGTCCGCGTGCTGCGCTACCTGCCGACCCACCTGTCCGCGCCGGAGATCGCCGCCGAGCTGTCGGTGTCGACGAGTACCGTCAAGACCCACTTGCGCAACCTGTACACCAAGCTCGGCGCGCACAGCCGGGCCGAAGCCGTCGAGTCCGCCCGCGCCGCGGGCCTGCTCGCACCCTCCGCGCACCGGCGCTGACAGTCTGGGTGCACGTCGGTCCAGGCCGCGGTCGCGGCACCGGTTATTGCCCGCTCCGCTGCTCATCCAGTCTGCCAGAGCCCGCGGCCCGCGAGATGACGTCGCCGCCGGGGCCGCGCAGCACCAGCGCAAAGCCGACGGCCAGCAGTGCACCGGCGATCGGCCCGGCGAGGTACACCCAGTAGCTGGTGAAGTCACCGCTGACCAGGGCCGGGCCGAACGAGCGGGCCGGGTTCATCGAGACGCCGCTGACCGGTGCCGCCCACAGGCCGGCCAGCGCGATGTAGCCGCCGACGCCGAGCGCGGCGATCGCGCCGACGTTCTGCGCGGCCGATGCGGTCCCGAGGATCACGCTGACCAGGAGCGTGGTGAGCACGATCTCCATCAGCAGGGCCTGCCAGGCCGTGTACCCGGGGCCCGGCAGCGTCGCCCCGAGATGCCCGGCGTTCCCGAACACCAGGCGGAGAAACAGGCAGGCCAGCGTCGCGCCGACGAGCTGGATGACGATGTAACCGGGAACCCGCCGCCACGGGAAGTCCCCGCGCAGCGCGAAGGCCAGCGACACGGCCGGGTTCAGGTGCGCCCCGGAGACCGCGCCCATGAACAAGATGATCGCCGTCACCATCAAGCCCGGGGCTACGACAGCCGCAGACAGGCTGATCTGCCCCTTCGCATGCAGGAGCCCCCCGCCCGCGGCGACAAGCACCAGCGCGAAGGTGCCCAGCAGCTCCGAGAACAGCCGCCGCCATTCCTTGCGCGGGTCGTCGAAGTCCGCACGGCTGCCGAACTCAAGCCAGAGCACCTGGTGCGTGCGCAGGAAGGCCGGCCCCAGCTGCGCTGGCACCATCTTCTGCTCCGGCTGCTCCGGCGCGTCGCTCACAGCATCCGCCTCCAATGCCGATCACAAGTCCGCGCCCATCCTCGCGTGCGCGACGAGAATGGTCCAGCCGCCTCTCCGACGGGGGTGCGGGGCCCCTAACCCCCGTCCCATGGGGGCGATGGGCCCCGCATCCCGGGAGGGGTTGCGGCGCCGGCCGGAGGGCCTTTGGCTCAGAGGGTGACCTGGATGGTGCGTTGGTCGGTACCGCGGATGATGGTGAGCTCGATGGTGCCGCCCTGCGCGGCCTGCAGGGCGTCGAACAGGTCGTCGGGGGTGCGTACCGGACGACCGGAGGCCGACACGATCAGGTCGCCCTGGGTGATACCCGCGCGGGCGGCCGGGCTGTCCTCCGCCACGTCGCGGATGAGCAGGCCATCGGTCTCCGGCAGGCCGACGGCGCGGCGCAGCCGCCTGGCCACGTGGTTCGGCGCGATCGCAACGCCGAGCCTCGGCGATTGCGCTGATTCCCCCCTGGCCAGCGTGTCGGCCCGGCCCCGCAGTGCCCCGTCGGCGGGTATGGCCAGGTAGAAGCCTTCGCCGAGGCGATTGGTGTTGATCCCGAGCAGCTGCCCCGCGGCGGTGAGAACCGGGCCACCCGAGGAGCCGGGCAGCAGCGGGGCGGTGTGCTCGAGGCTGCCGGTGATGCGCCTGCCGCGGGGACCGCGGAAGGTCCGCTCGATACCGGAGACGAACCCGAACGTCACGCGCAGCCCGCGCCCGCCCGGGTTGGCCAGGGCGAACACCGGCGTCCCGATCTCCGCGGACGCCCCATCGGCCCACGGCAGGGCGGGAACCCCGCTGGTGTCGACGCCGATGACGGCCAGGTCGCCGTCGACATCGCGCCCGGCCACGTTCCCCTCCGCGACGCGCCCGTCGGCGAAGGTGACCGTCGCCTGGTCGCCGCGCACGTTGTGCGCGTTGGTGAGGACCGTGCCCTCGCCGAGCACGATGCCCGAGCCGACACCCCAGCGCTGACCGATGCCCACAACCGAGGCCCCGGCACCTTCTGCTAGCTGCTTGATGCTTGCCCCGATCTCGTCGAGGATCGCCATGCTTGCCACCTCCAGTAAGTAGTAACTTGCAAATTACTATTAACTGGTCGGAAGTCAACGGGGTTACGATCAGCCCGTGGCTGAATCCGAGCCGGACGAACCGGAACCCTCACCGCTCGCCGAGGCGCTGGCCCGGGTCGGCGACCGGTGGACACTGCTGGTCGTGGAGGCGCTGCTGCCCGGCCCGCAACGGTTCAGCGAACTCCTCAGCCTGATCCCCGGCATCGCCGCGAACATCTTGTCCGAGCGCCTCAAGCGGCTCGAACGCGACGGGCTGCTGGTAGCCCGGCCCTACTCCCAGCGACCCCCCCGGGCCGCCTACCAGCTGACCGCCGAGGGCGCCGAACTCGCCGGGGCGCTCCGGCTGCTCGCGCACTGGGGGACCCGGCACACCGATCCCGCGGCCGCCCCGCGTCACCTCGCCTGCGGCACCCCCGTCGAGGCCCGCTGGTACTGCCCGACCTGCGACCAGCTCGTCGACCATGAGCCGCACAACGCCCAGGTGCACTATGTCTGACGACGGCCCTGTCGAAAGGATGCTGGCCTCCGACGCCGCCTCGCGAATGCTCGGCATCGAGCTGCTCGACTACGGGGAGGGCTGGGCCCGGGCCCAGCTGACCGTCAGGGACGAGATGCTGAACGGGCACGGCGTGTGTCACGGCGGCGTGATCTTCGCCCTCGCCGATACCGCCTTCGCGTGCGCCTGCAACAGCTGGGGCCCGGTCACCGTGGCGGCGGCCGCCGACATCGTCTTCGTAGCGCCCGGCCGCGGCGGCGACGTCCTCACCGCCGAGGCGCGTGCCCGCGCTCGCTACGGACGAAACGGCATCTACGACGTCACCGTCACCCGCGGCGGCCAGCTGATCGCCGAGTTCCGGGGCCGCAGCCACGAACGGGGGAGCGGCGTTCCTTAACGCGGTCGGCGCACGCGGAGGCCGTCGAACACGATGGCGCACAGTGCGTCTGCCAGCGCGGCCGCCGTCACCGATGAGCCGGACGCGGACGGCCGGTACCACTCGATAACCGAGTTGACCGTCCCGAACAGCAACCGCGCGGCGAGCTTCGGGTCGATGCCCGCCCTGATGTCGCCGTCTCGTTCGGCCTCTTCGACCAGGCTCGCGACCAGGGCGTCAAACGCCCGGCGCCGGACCAGCGCCGCCCGCTCGACCTTGGTGTTGCCGCGGACGCGCAGCAGCAGCGTGACGTAGGGCAGCCGCGAGACGAGGACGTCCACCGCGTCGCGGACCAGCGCCTCGAGCCGGACGATCGCCGGCGCGTCGAGCGCCCGCACGCGGTCGGCGGCCTCCCACAGTCCGTCCAGTGCCCGGTCGAGCGCTATCCGGAGCAGCTCTTCCTTGCCCGACACGTGGTGGTAGATGCCCGACTTGGCGATGCCCAGGCGTTTCGACAGGTCCTCCATGCTCGTCCCGTCGTAACCGCGCTCGTTGAAAACCTCGACCGCGATCCGCAGCACCGTCTCCGGGTCGTAGCCGGGCCGCCCGCGACGGCGCGGCGCCGGGCCGGCCGCGGCGACCGTCACCTGTTCCGGCACGGCCACCCGACCTCCAGATTAGATACCGAACGTACGGTCAACATTACCGTGCCGGGCGCATTCGAGGCCGCCGGCATCGCCGGCTGGCGCTGGCCAAGCCGGTACCAGTAGAGTAAATTAACGAATGTTCGGTATGTAAAGAGGCGAGCCCGATGGGGGAGCGCTCATGGCAGTGGAACAAACGACCGCCGAGCAGGACCTGGAAGCTCACTTCGAGGACACCATCGCCCGGGACCGCAGGGTGGAGCCGCGTGACTGGATGCCGGATCGGTACCGGGCCACGATGATCCGCCAGATCGCGCAGCACGCGCACTCGGAGATCATCGGCATGCAGCCGGAGGGCAACTGGATCACCCGCGCCCCGTCGCTGCGCCGCAAGGCGATCCTGCTCGCCAAGGTGCAGGACGAGGCGGGCCACGGCATGTACCTGTACAGCGCGGCGGAGACGCTCGGGGCCGACCGGGCCGACCTCACCGGCAAGCTGATCAGCGGCGGCCAGAAGTACTCCTCCATCTTCAACTACCCCACGCTCAGCTACGCCGACGTCGGGGTCATCGGCTGGCTGGTGGACGGGGCCGCGATCTGCAACCAGGTGCCGCTGTGCCGCTCGTCCTACGGACCCTACGCGCGGGCGATGATCCGGATCTGCAAGGAGGAGTCGTTCCACCAGCGGCAGGGATATGAGCTGCTGCTGACGATGATGCGCGGCACGGCCGCGCAGCGGGAGATGGTGCAGGACGCCACCAACCGCTTCTGGTGGCCGTCGCTGATGATGTTCGGCCCGCCGGACGAGGCCTCGCCCAACACCGAGCAGTCGATGCGCTGGGGCATCAAGCGGCACACCAACGACGACCTGCGCCAGCGCTTCGTGGACATGACCGTCCCGCAGGC
>Ga0335074_10014254_pt1 | contig 11160 bp, 9 predicted proteins | sample Lox_Sample_23_FD_206715 | JGI IMG/M metagenome (GOLD analysis project Ga0335074, IMG submission 206715) | Soil microbial communities from Loxahatchee National Wildlife Refuge, Florida, United States - Lox_Sample_2.3 | ecosystem: Environmental > Terrestrial > Soil > Wetlands | place: USA: Florida...
TTTGAGCGAGGCGGAATTGAGGGATTTTGCCGGCAATTATCAGAGCCGGGAAACGGAGAGTGAGCTCGAAATCAAGCTCGAACAGGGACACTTGAGCCTCAGGATTGGAACGGGTTCGCCAGTGAAGTTGACGGCAATTGCGAAGAACGAATTCAATGCCGGGGGCAGCTTCGTGATTGTGTTCCGCAGGAACGCCGGAAGGGTGTCGGGTTTGAGCGTGTTTGCGACCGAGGCCCGGGGCATTGAATTCGACCGCCAGAACTGAGTTGGCGCACAAGGAGAACCCAAATGGATTCGCAGGCGCATTCAGCGGCGGGACGAGCCGGTCACCAGGCCCAAAGTGTGATATGGTTTCGCCATCATGAAAACCTGGTTAGTTGTGCTGGCTGCAAGTTGCGCCACGCTCAACTGCGTCGCGCAGACGGGGAACCTTTCCGATTGGCAAAAGCTGATCAAAAATAATGACGCCGATGGCGCTCGGAAGCTTTGCACGCCTTTTGAAGACTCGAAGATAGTTGCCGAGCAGGTTGAGGCCGAGAAGTGCCTGGCCAACGTGGAGCTTTGGGGCGCCGACCGGGTAAAGATGGAGAAGAATGCCGAAGGGAAGGTTGAGATTTACGACGAGTGGGAACCTGAATCGGTGGATGCGGCACTGGCGCACCTGAACCGCGGGTTGCAACTGGCGCCCCAGGACATCACCATCCACGAAGGGCGACTTCACGTGTTGGAGATTTCGCGCCGGTATAAGGAGATGGCCAAGGCGCTTGATGAAAGTTGCACCACCTACACGGGCAAGGAAGCACCCGACGCCTGGCTGAGCTATACGTCGGAGCTTTTCGACCAGCAGCAGTACCAGGCCGCGCTTGATCTTGGCCTTATTCTCGATAAACACTATCCGAACAACCCCGACATCCTCGGCAACATCGGCGCCTGCTTAGACGTCATGAAGCGAGATAACGAGGCGATTTCGTACCTGCAGAGGGCAGTGGCCCTTGCGCCCAGCGACCCCATCGACACATGGGATCTGGGCCGGGCCTACGATTACGCGGGGCAGATCAAAGAGGCCGATACGTGGTACAACAAGGCGCTGCCGCTGATGACCGATCCGGAACAGAAGAAGAATTCGTTGTGCATTTATGCCGAGTTTGTTGAGAAGAAGCTGAATGATCGCGCGCGGGCCTGTGAGTTGCAAAAGCAGAATTGCGAAGCCGAGAAACAGACGGCGTGCTCCGTTCCGGCCAGCCCATCGACGCCAGCGAAATAAACAGGGTTCATGGTGCCTGGTTTCGAGTACCAGCGCCATTCCCGGGCTCTCCTTTTTCCCGGCCCCGTTTCCAGCCCCGGCTTAGTCCCACAGCCCGTTGATCGCTCAGTCCGTTGATCCCTTGTTTCCTGTATTGCCGATAATTTCTCCGCTTCGCGGTATGTTGATACCAGGGGGTAAAATCTGCCGGGACGCCGGTCGCCACAAAATTCGGCGCCGGAGCGGTAAGTCGTTTGTTTCTCACGCTAGTCAGGAACTCATTTGTTTTCTCATGGTTGCGGCACAAACAAAATGTTAAACCGATGAAAACAGAATACTTATTTACAGGCGATACCGGGGGGTATCCCCGGCGTTGGTGGCAGAGTCCCGGCCCCTCATCCTTGGATTGAGGCCCCGGTACGCCACGTCGGTCATGAGGTTCACCTCACACGTATGTCAACCCGATCGCGAGCAGGCATCCCTGAACCAGCGCATTGGGCAGTGCGGGGTGCCACACCTCGGGAATGGTGAAAACAGATCGGATGAGGATCTGCTTCATGGAAGGATAGAAATCAGAGACCAGTGATCTGCGACCGCCGGGTCGTGTCGATTAAAAGTGGGGTGGGTAACCGTTTTGCCGACTACTGCGCGAGGACTTCGATGCCGCTGACCGTTGCGTAGCCATCCACGGGAACGAAGTTCAGCAGCAGCTTGCCCTGGGCGTTCGGCTCCAGATTCTCAAACCGGCGAATCAGAATATCCTTCTCGCGCGTTTCCTTTTTCAGGTCGAAGTTCTCGAGGAGGGCATGCCCGTTGCAAAACACGTTGAACAGCCGCGCGGTTTTGGGCTCGCCGTCCCCAGCCGACTCTGCGGATTGGTCGGGCTCGACATGCCGGCCCGCAAAATAGAGTGTGAGGACATAACGGCCCGGCGAGACCGGAATGGCATAGGAGAAATTACCCCACCTTTCGGTTGCGTACAGGTCCGGATCGTCAGTGCCGCTCGGAGGCGCGCCGTAGGCCGCCAGCCGCCCGCCCTCGAAATAGTCGTCGGGACTCCACCAGCGGCTGTCGTTGGAATAGTAAGGCGTTTGGCGCGGCAACACGCGCACCGGCAGCATGTGCCCGTGCGCCCCCGGAAGAATCTCGATCGCCTGCAGGATTGCGCCGGCTCCGGTCTCGCCCTCGAATTCAAGATGAAGCTGCCCGTCTGCGGCAGGCACGATGCCGGGAAAGATTTTAACGTCGGCGGTACTGCTTCCACCGGCATCGGCTGTCAGGTCAAAGGCCGAAAGAAGCGATTTTCCGTTGGCGCGCACGTTCATGATTCGGCTGCCTTCTCCGCTAGTCTCGGTCGATTCGGGATCATAAGCCGTTTCGGCAAGATGCAGGCGAAGCTCGTAGATGCCTTTCTTGAGGGGGATGTCATAACGGAATCTGCCTTGCCTGCTGTTGCGATAGAACGCCTGCTCCTGGGTGCGCCAGACATGAGCCACCGCACTTTTGACCACGGTACCGCCGGTGAACCAGGCATCGGCGCTCCAGAGCTTTCCGGCATGATCGACGAGGCTGCGGGGGGCGCCAGCGAGAATGCGAATCTCAGGGCCTACAGGCAGACCGATCGGCGAATCATCAAAGGGCGCGGTTCTCTGGCTCACTTCGCCGGTTGGGGGCGGCTCCTTGGCGGTTCGAGCCAGCCGCCAGCCGTAGACAAAAATGATGGCGAGCAACACAGCGGCCGCAGAAATCGATACCCAATTAGGGAGCCTCTGCATTCGGCGGGCTCGTGCGGAGGGCGGCAATTCTTCAATCGCCTGCGGGGCTCCGATTGGGCCGCCCGCCGTAGGGATGTTCCCGTTGGAGACCGCCCGGTGGCAGTCTGCGAATCTGGGTACATATTGTCCGACGGGAATGGTGATTTGCAGTTGGTGGGTGGCTCCGTCGCCGGCGTAGTAATCGGCAAGGCGCTTGCGCAAGCGATTCGCCTCGACTCTTACGATTGAATCGGAGTCCTGATCGAAGGAAGCGCCGCGGCCAAAGACCTCAACTCCGATTGAGTATTCCTTGATCTGGCATTCTTCTCCGGCAAATTGCTTCTCGCAGAGATAAGAGAGCAGGTGGGCAAGCCGAGGAGCGCGGAGGAATTCCTTCGACTCAAGCACAGCGCGCAATTCGGCGCGGCTTTCAGTGAATCCATTCGGACTCGAGTTTTCCACGGTCATCTTGCTTCACTTTCGAGAGCGGTTCCGGAGTTTATGTGCCGTATGTGGACCTGGGGAGCGTGGCGTTTTCTTAAGGAAAATGCCACCTGGCTTCAGCGCTTTCTGCGTAATGCCACTCTGGAACCGCTGCGAGCCGCTGCCCTGCCTGAGCGATTCCCATGTTAGCCCCATTGCCTGGCTAGCGGCGGTATTAACGGTGTCTCCGGCGGCCAGGTAGCGGATTTAACGGCAGGTAACCCCCGGCCGACGTTCAGAGTTACACACGTCAAACCGCATTTGATACCGGCCGCAACACCCACACAACAAAGATTGACGTCTTACGCAGAGTCAGGTAACCCCCGGCACCTGGAGCAGGTAGCAGGTATAGCGTTGTGGGCGGGAAGGAGGGGGTCTCTACTGGGTTCGATGTCGGGAGCGGAACGCACGGGATCGAATCGACGGCAGGCGCCCCAGGCAAGACGCTCCTTAAAGGAAGAGAGGTTTCCCATGACGAGATTTCAAATTCTGGCGGCAATAGTGAGCGTGGCGGCATGTACCGCACCCCTCGCCGGCTCTGAGCTTCGGCCCGATCTGGGCAACATTGAAACCACCATGCAGGCGGCCAGGGCGGCAGAACAGAAGGGCGACCTGGCGCGCATTCGCAATGAACTGCAGATAGCAATCGCCGATTACGAGATCGCGATTCGCCTGGATGCGCATAATTCAATGCTGTACAACAAGCTTGGAATCGCCCAGTTGAAGCTGGGCGAGCACTCGGCAGCGCGCAAGAGTTTCAGCCAGTCGATCAAGCTGAGCCCCAGGAACACGCTCGCACTGAACAATATTGGCGCGGTCGCGGTGCTGGATAAGAAGTACAAGACGGCCGTCCGCTACCTGAAGGAGTCTCTGGCCCTGGACGAGTCGAATGCGTCAGCGCATCTGAATATCGCGGAGGCCTGGGTGGGACTGAAGCAATTCGACCGGGCAATGACCGAGTACTCGCGGGCGATCGAGCTGGATCCCGACGTGATCAGCTCGAGCGAGAACGGAGTGATGGCGCAGGTGCGCAGCCCCGAGCAGCAGGCGCGCATCGATTTCCTGATTGCGAAGGCGTATGCAAAGCGGGGCAACGTTGACGGCGCGCTGGACTATCTGCAAAGGGCGAAAAACGGGCAGTTCCCCGACATGCGCGATGTTTATGCCGACCAGGAGTTCGCGGCGTTGTGGACCGATCCGAGGCTGGCGAAGATTGTGAAACGGTAAGAAGACTTCCCTTTTCCGTTTCCGAGCGCCGCGCCAATTGGAAGGCGATCATCTTGTGCGCGGCGCTGTTTTTTTGTCAACGGCAACCTTCCCCGGCGCCAGCCGAGGCCCGGTAATGGCAGCGACCGCAGCGCTACCTGTAGACCTCGGGTATGAAGTTCTGCTCCTTGATGGGCGGCCGCACGTACTTCGACTTGCCTATCGGCGGCAGCTTGAGCGGTTGAGGTGTGAGGTCGCGGTAGGGAATGATCGAAAGCAGGTGGCGGATCACGTTGAGGCGCGCACATTTTTTGTCTTCGGCATTCACGACGTACCAGGGAACCTGCCTGGTGTCGGTCACCGCGAACATCTCGTCCTTGGCGCGCGAGTAATCGGCCCAGTGCTTGCGCGATTCGAGGTCCATGGGGCTCAGCTTCCAGCGCTTGGTGGGCTTGTCCATGCGGTCCTGAAACCGCCGCTCCTGCTCTTCGTCGCTGACGCTGAACCAGTACTTAATGAGGATGATGCCTGAGCGGACGAGCATGCGCTCAAACTCAGGACAGGCCTGCATAAAGTCGGCGTATTCGTGCTCCGTGCAAAAACCCATCACGTGTTCCACGCCGGCGCGGTTGTACCAGCTCCGGTCAAACAGGACCATTTCGCCGGCCGCGGGCAGGTGGGCCACATAGCGCTGGAAGTACCATTGCGTCTTCTCGCGCTCAGTGGGCGTGCCGAGAGCGACCACGCGGCAGACGCGAGGATTGAGCGATTCGGTGACGCGCTTGATGGCCCCGCCCTTGCCGGCCGCATCGCGACCCTCGAACAGCACCACTACGCGCAGCCCCTCGTGCTTGATCCACTCCTGCAGCTTCACGAGCTCAACCTGCAGCTTGCGCAGCTCCTTTTCGTACTGGCAATCTTTGCCCAGTTGCAGGGGCTCACTTTCATCGGCTGCATGATTCGCAACCGCAATTCCCTGCCCTTCTACGTGATTGTGGTTGTGTTTGTGATTGTGCTTGTCTTTATTCTTGCCGGCCATGATCGATCTCCTGACAGTTTGCGCTCCGGCGCCGATCCCGAACCGGCAACGGACCGGCTCCGGGTGGTGCGGTTCCCGCGACCGCCGTCCAGCGAAGAGAAATTGTGCAGCGCCAACCCGGCCTGCCACTCTCGTTTATCGGACCCGCACGGCGGATTGTTTAGATTATTCTGGCTGCAAGTGTAGTCCCGGCGGGCCACACGTGACAGTATTTTCGGCAAAGAATTCCCAGCCGCGTCCGAAATTCCACACCTGTTGCGGTGTAAATTCCCGATTGGGAGCAACCCATTCAATTTTTCCGTGTTATCAACGAAAGACGCCGCGCAGAAGCGCTGGCCGGTGATCCAAATCCCAACAAGAGGTTTCGACATGAAGAGACTGCTCGCTCTTGCAGCATTATTGCTGCCTATGCCCTTCTTACTCGCGGGCTGTTCGCATCCGCAGCCAGTGTATTACGCGCCCCCGCCCCCACCGCCGGAATTCAACGCTGCCGCGCAGCAGGGTTATCACGACGGATTCGATGCGGCCAAGCGGGACATCGCCCACAACCGGCCACCCGATATTGAGCATCATCCACGCTTCCGCAACCCACCTGTTTCCCCTGAGGCAGTTCCAGAGTACAGGCACGGCTTCCGCGAGGGATACAACGCGGCGTTGCATACGCCGCCCCCGCCGCCGCCGGGATACTGAGGTAAGTTTCGGCCCGCAATCGGAGACGATTGCGGGTCGGGGACTTTGGGGCTGGTTGATCGAACACTTTCCCCGCTCAAGCGGAGCTTGAACGGGGCACCCATGATACGCGATGGGAGTTAGCCTGACTCGGAAGTCTCCGGCGCCGCTGGTTCGACTCTGACCTTGGCTATGCGGCGCGCATCCATGGCTACGACGGTAAGCCGACGACCGTCGTAGATCACCGACTCACCCGCCTCAGGAATATGGCCGAGCTGCACGAGCATGAAACCGGCCAGCGTCTCTACTCCGCCCTCGCGCGGCAGATCCCAGTGCATCTGGGTTTCGAGGTCGCGAAGGTTCACGCCGCCATCCATAACCACCGCGCCGCCGGGACTGGTGAGAACCGGTAGCGTGGGCGCATCGAACTCGTCCTCGAACTCGCCGGTCAACTGTTCCACGGCATCTTCGGCGGTCACGAGGCCGACAATCGAGCCGTACTCATCGACGGCGACGGCCAGATGCCTGCGCCTCTGCTGGAACTCGCGGATCAGATCGAGTACTGACTTGGTTTCGGGCACGACGAGAATCTCGCGCATGATCTGGGCGAGGCGGAGTTCGACCTGGGGCGTTCCCGATTGCGCGCCCGCACTGCGAAAGTAAAGCAGCCGCATCAGATCGCGTGAGTAGACTACGCCCACAATATGTTCGGGACCGCGCGTCTCATCGTAGACGGGAATTCGCGAATGATGGCTCTCGATGACCTTTGCGCAGGCCTCTTCAAGCAGCATGTTTGAAGGCAGGGAAAAGATTTTCTGCCGTGGCGTCATGATCTCGCGGACGGGCACGTCGTCGAGTTCGACGGCGCGATGGATGAGGGACTCCTGCGAAGGCGGAAGCAGGCCCATGCGGCGAGCCGAGGTGGCGATGAGTTTGAGCTCCTCGGCGGAATGGACCTCGGCGCGTTCGGTCATGGGAATGTCGAAGCCGCGCAGAACCGCAGCGGCCGAGCCGCGAAGCAAACGAACCGCAGGACGCACGACGGACATGAACACGAGCATGGGCGGAGCCACGGCCACGGCCAGTGCGTCGGCCCGGCGCAGGGCCAGAGACTTGGGCACAAGTTCGCCCACGACGACGTGAAAATAGGTGATGATGGCGAAGCCAAGCACAACCGCGAGCAACTGTCCGTAGAGCCGCGCGTGGGGCAGCGCGCCGAACCAGGGCATGAACAGCGAGATCGCCAGCGGTTCGCCGAGCCAGCCCAGGGCCAGCGAGCAGAGAGTGACTCCAAGCTGCACGGCGGGAAGCAGGTCGTCGATGCCCTGCTGCAAACGGCGGACAGCGCGCGCGCCGGGAACCTGGGCCTCGAATAACTGCTCAATGCGCGTCTCGCGAATGGAGACCAGCGCGAACTCGGCGGCCACAAAGAAGGCGTTGGCCAGGATGAGCATGGCCACAGCAACGATCTTGAGCAGCGACAGCCCGTGCATACGGTGGAGAGAATAACAGTTATCGGTTGTCGGTTGTCGGTGAAGAAGTGAAAGAGTGAAGATGCGAAGAGAGGCCGCGGGTTCGCTGAATTACGGGATGAAGTAGTAGGGATTGGGATACTTCACCGAAAACTCGGCCTCGGGCTTGCCCTTGAGGTCGCTCCACTGGTCGCCGACATTGAGCACAATGGTGTAGCCCTGCGCGGCAATACGCGCACGCGCAGCTGACTTGTAGACCTCGGCGGTTTCGCCGGCCTCAGTCGGCGCACGCATGGTGAGGCTTTTCCACTCATAGCCCACGGCGCGCAGGTTGCGCTCGGTGGCGGCGCGCTGGTCTTCGGGGCGGCCGGTGATGAAGAAGACCGCGACGCCAAGCTGTATTGCCTCTTTGTCGATGCGCAAGGTGCCGGGAATGGCCGGGGCCTGCGCGGTGTTGACCCACGCATCGAAGACTTTGTCATCCCAGAGGTAGTGCTGCTGGAGCATCTCGGCATAGTTCGAGAGGGAAGTCTCGTCGATGTCGAGAACCAGCGCCAGTTTTTCGTTTGGCCGTTGCGTTGTTACACGCTTCTGCAGGAAGGCGATGGCGCGATCGGCCTGGAGATCGAGGTCGTGCGCGTAACAGCCGCACTGGCAGGTGCAGTCGTGGTACTGCTTGAGTTGAGAGACGAGCTGATCGAAGTTGGGAATGCGTTCGGCGGATGGGACCGTGGAGAAGACGGGTTGCGCGGAGGTCTGCGCGAGGAGCGTCGCGCCTGGAAGGGTGACGACGGCGATTAATGCGAGCAATGCAAGCAATCGAGATTTCATGGGCGCTCCATCGAACACAAAGGTCAAGTTTAGAAGGTGAAGGCCGGTTTTGAGCGAACTGCCGCTTTTTGAGGTTTTGTAACAGATTTTCGTTGTTACATTTTTGCAAGTAATTGATTTATTGATATGTTGCGACAGCGAAGTCTGTTGATTAGTTGATTACCCCGGGGGAGGGGGTGGGGGGGTTATATTTCTCGTTATCAAGGAACAGGGAATAGTAACCAGAGAGTAATAGACCGCCGGAGTGGGATGGAAGATCATTCATCTCCAGTATGCGTGAAAGAGGGGAAATTAGATGCAGGGGGTCAAAGCTCAGTTTGTAGAGTCGTGCTTTTTTTCGAACATTAGCCGCAGCCAGCGCCTCAAGGTTCTCGGTTTCATCCGAGCCAAGTTGTTCTTCGCCGTCAGCGTGTCCGGATGCTCCTTGCCCAGCAAGCGGCGGCGAGTCTCCAGCACTTGTGCCTCAAGCTTCCGCGCTCGCGACCGATCACCCTGCGAGTACAGCGTCTGGGCGAGATTGCTCTTTGCCCATAAGCTGTTCGAATGCTCCTCGCCAAGCAGACGAAGGCGAGTCTCCAGCACCTGCTCCTGGAGCTTCCGCGCGGCGGCTAAGTCGCCTAGGGCCTTCAGCGTCACAGCCAGATTGTTCATTGCAGTCAAGCTACTTGGATGTTCGTCGCCAAGCACACGAAGGCATGCCTTCAGCGCCTGTTCCTGAAGTTCCCGCGCTCCCGCCAGATCCCTTTCCGAGCATAGCGTTCCGGCGAGACCCGTCATCGCTGTCAGCGTGTCCGGATGCTCCTCACCCAGCAGCCGACGGCGGGTCTCCAGCACTTGTTCCTGAAGCTTCCGCGCTGCGACTAAGTCGCCGAGGCCCATCAGCGTCGCAGCGAGGTTGTTCATTGCCGTCAGTGTGTCATGATGTTCCTCGCCCTGCACACGACGACTCGCCGCCAGCACTTGTTCTTGGAGTTCTTTCGCCCCTTTCATATCGCCCTGTAAATTCAGCGTCGCGGCCAGATTGGTCACCGCCGTTAGCGTGTCCGGATGCTCCTTGCCCAGCAAGCGGCGGCGAGTCTCCAGCACTTGTTCCTGGAGCTTCCGAGCTTCTGTCAGATCGCCCTGCCTAGCCAGCGTCGCGGCGAGATTGCTCATAGCCGCCAGAGTGTGGGGATGTTCGCCGCCCTGCTCACGACTGTGCGCCGCCAGCACTTGTTCTTGAAGTTTCCTCGCTCCCGCCCAATCGCCCTGCTTACCCAACGTCACGGCGAGATTGGTCATCGCCGCCAGTGTGCGAGGATGTTCCTCGCCAAGCAGATGACGGTGGCTCTCCAGCGTCTCTTCCTGAAGCTTCTGTGCGGAGGCATAGCCTCTTTGCTCGGAGTCGTGTTTGTCCCAAGTGACGGACATAGTTGGGTCGATACTGTATGCTACAGCTTTCCAGCCCCCTTTGGTCAGTCTCGATAACCCCTCCCAGTTTGGGTTGCGGTTGTGTCGCCGGGTGGCCCTGGTCTCGATAAACTGTTCAAACTAACGATGAGGTGCCCCCGGTCCCTCGCATTTGGGGACCGGGGAGACCGGGAACTCCGACCGGTCCACTCCCAAATTTCTGATGTAACGGGCCTATCGCCGCCTATGGGGAAGTTTGGGCGGCTGGCTGGCTCATCATGATCTGGCTCATCCCGAAACTTCAGCATCGGCGACGACACATCCAGAACAAGAAACTCAAGCACGACTTCGAGCAGTCTCTCAGTTTGAGGTAACCTGACTGATAGGGTGCGCGAGAGTTATGGTTCCATGGTGGAAGCGGCTGGTTTTTGGGCTAGTCGGCTGGGTGATTGCAACATGTGTCGCTGGGGTTCTTGCGTCGATCTGGGTATTCATACATTTTCCTGCTAAACGAGCTGTCTCGGTATCCGACCTTTTCGAATTCTGGCTGCTTTTTCTTATCTCTGCACTTGCTATGGGTGTTTTCGGATGGCTTATGGGGATACCCTTCGTCTTGCTCGTGAGAAACAGCAGAGGATGGCGTTTCTGGATTTACCTTGCGCTCGGGACGGGTATTGGACCGTGCCTTATCTTCGGGTTTTCACTCTTCGCCTTGGTGGCCCGCGCTAGCTCCGGCAGCCTGACAACTGGACCGGCTGACTACTCCGCCGTTCCTATATCAGCAGTAATTTCGAGCTTCACGACGCTAATCTATCTTCTACTACTGCAACGAGCGCGTCTGGCCCGGAATGGCGACCGCCAATGCGGAAGTTACATCCCGCAGGGGCTGAAGCCCGACGATTTTTGGTGGTTCTGGCGGCACGACTAAAGTCATGCCCTGTTACAGAACTCATCAAAGCGGGCGAATTGCGCGCTTTTATCACCGCGCCCCTCCGGGGCGCGCATCATCTCTCAGAGGCGCACTTCCCCCCGGGTTACACCCGAGGCTAAATTCGATCGTCCCTCTGGGACTTA
>Ga0335074_10014255_pt1 | contig 11159 bp, 9 predicted proteins | sample Lox_Sample_23_FD_206715 | JGI IMG/M metagenome (GOLD analysis project Ga0335074, IMG submission 206715) | Soil microbial communities from Loxahatchee National Wildlife Refuge, Florida, United States - Lox_Sample_2.3 | ecosystem: Environmental > Terrestrial > Soil > Wetlands | place: USA: Florida...
GTCGTCGCTCTTGCGCGAAATTCGCGATGCCGGAGTCGCCTTTGGCGGCATAGTCGATGCCACGATTACCCACGGCGAAGAGTGGAATTTCCTGCAACTCGGAAGGTTTATCGAACGCGCTGCGATGACTGCCGCCGTGCTGCAAACGCACGACGAGGCCGACGATTCCGTCCCCGAGTGGCAACGCATCCTCGAAATGTGCTGCGCGAGCGAGCCGTTCGCGCGAACGTTGCGCCATTCGACGGATCCGCAGGATGCGCTCGCCTTCCTCCTCCTCCACCGTACGTTTCCTCGGTCGGTTCGGTACTGCACGGCAGAGGTCGACCACGCGCTGCATCGTCTATCCGAGACGCAGCTCGGTACCTTTAGCAACGATGCAGAGCTCGTGACCGGACGCCTGGGTGCGATGCTCGACTATGTGCGGCTTGCTGAGATCGTCGATGACGGCCCGGTCGCCTTTGCGCGACGGCTGAGCCGGCGCCTTGCCGAAATCGGAACCGCCGTCGAAGCGACCTACTTTCCGCTCGTCCCGGCAGCATAATGCTCTACACCATCGACCACGAGACCACGTACTCGTACAGCGAACGCGTGCGCGAATCATATACGGTCTGCCATCTGCAGCCGATGAGCGACGTTACGCAGTACTGCACGGGCTTCGATCTCACGATCGAACCGAGCGCGCAAATCTTCTTCTACCGTGACCGCTTCGGCAACGAGGCTCAACATTTCAGCTATCTACCGGACCACGACGCGTTAAAGATCTGCGCACGCTCGAGCGTTGTGACTGCCGGCCCCGCAAATCCCCCACTGCCCGCGCCCGCGTATCGCGACGTCCTCGCGGCGGACCCATCGCTACCTGAACTCTACGATTTCCTCCATGAGAGCGCGTACGTGCTCCTCGGACCAGAGCTGCGCGAGTTCGCAGCTTGGCTGGGGCAACCGGGCGACGATCTCAGTGTGTATTTCATCCGCGCTGGCGAGGCTATCCACGAGCTCTTTCGCTACGATCGTGAGGCGACCGGCGTGCACACGATAGTCGACGAAGCGGTGTCGCTGCGCAGCGGCGTCTGCCAGGACTTCGCGCACGTGCTGGTTGCGCTTTGCCGGCTACACGGGATTCCAGCTCGCTATGTAAGCGGCTACATTCACACGCGTTCAGGCGACGACGTGCTCGGTGCAGAAGCCTCGCACGCATGGTGCGAAGCGTACCTTCCGCCGCATGGCTGGGTGGGCTTTGATCCCACCAACGCGCGCTTGATCAACAATGAGTTCGTCAAGATCGCGGTCGGCCGCGACTACCGCGACGTCAGCCCGGTGCGCGGCGTCTACAAGGGCGCCTCGCAGGGATCGCTGACCGTCAACGTCGCCGTCGAAGCGCTGACAACGTCGCAATAGGCGCGCCCTACCTCGTCTCGAGCACCTGCGCCGCGAGCTCGAGATTATGTTTGATTTCCTCCGTGAGGAGGTTGCCCTCGCCCGACGTTAGCTGCCGCCACGCACTGAGCGTAAAGCCGGCCGCGGTATGGACCGGAATGTGCGACGGGATCGAAAGCGCAAACGGATCGACGACCGCGTCCACGACGACGGGTCCGCTCGTATGTGCGAGTGCCTCGCGCAGCCCGCTTTCGACATCGGCGGGATCCTCGAGGCGAATGCCCCTAGCGCCCATCGCGACGGCCACATCGGCAAAGTTGCAGTTCTTGAAATCGACGCCGAAGGGAGCCACGCCGGCTTCTTGTTGTTCGATGCGCACGAAGTCCAGCGAGCCGTTGTTGAAGATCACGATCACGACCGGCAGTTTGCGCTCCACGAGCGTGAGCATATCGCCCATGCCGAGCATAGTGAAGCCGCCGTCGCCGCTCAGCGCGATCGTCTGACGCCCCGGCCGGGCGAACTGCGCGCCCATCGCGTTCGGCGCCGCGCTGGCCATCGAGGCCCAGGTGAACGATCCGAAGATCGTACGCTTCGCACTTGCGCGCAGGTGGCGTGCAGCCCAGATGCACGGCGTACCGGTATCGACGCCGAAGAATGCGTCGTCCGCCGCGAGCTTATCCAGCGTCGCCACCAAATAATCCGGCCGAATTGGTTTCTGTGACGGTCCGCGCTCGAGATTCTTTGCAAACGACCGTTCCCACGCGCGTGTCAGATCCAGCGCCCGTTTGAGGTGTTTCGTCGTGGTCTTTTCCTCGACCATTGGTAGCAGTGTCGCCAGGGTCGGCTTCACATCACCGACCAGCCCGAGATCGATCTGTGTGCGCCGCCCCAGATGCTTGTCGTTGAGATCGAGCTGCACTTTTTTAACATCGTGACCGGGCAGAAATTCCGAGAACGGAAAATCCGTCCCCAGCATCAGGACAAGGTCCGCTTCGTGCAGCGCCTGATACGCGCCGCCATACCCAAGCAGCCCCGTCATGCCGACGGCGTTCGCGTTGTCGTACTCGAGATATTGCTTACCGCGGAACGAGTAGCCGACTGGGGCTTGCAACTTCTTCGCGAGCGCAACGACCTCGTCATGGGAGTCACGGCAGCCGTCGCCGCCAAGAATTGTCACGCGTTCGGCGGCATCGATCATCTTGGCGAACCGTTGCATGTCTGCGTCCGATGGTCGAACGACCGGCGGATTCGTACGCACGATCGGATCCAGCGCCTCTTCGACGGCTTTCACTGCAACGTCGCCGGGAAGCGAGATCACCGTCGGGCCCCGATCGCCGATGGCCGTGCGCAGCGCCGTCTGCACGACCGCGCGTACTTGGCGCGGATTGATGATGCGCCCGGTGTAGAGCGACGCCGTTTGAAAGAAGAAATAGGGGTTCAGCTCCTCGAGCGCGGACGTATCGATGATGCTCGACTCCACGTCGCCCGCGATAACGATCAACGGTGCGCCTTCCTTGCGCGCATCGATCATCGCATTGATGAGGTGGGTTACGCCGGGCCCTGCCGTGCCGCAGATCGCGACTGGGTCACCCGTCAGATAACCGTCGGCGACCGCGGCAAACCCGCCGTACTCTTCGTGCCGCACATGGATAAACTCGATCTTGCCATGGCGATGTAAGGCGTCCACGGTTGGATTGAGGGCATCGCCCACGATGCCGTAACAGCGCCGCACTCCCGCCGCATAGAGCAGCTCCCACAGGGCGTCCGCAACATTCTTACTCATGCCGCTATCATAGAACTTCGCCGGTCGTAGAACCAGAGCAACACGGTCGTGGCTAAACCGATTGCGGTGAAGATTGGCCAGATCAGCGCCGGCTTGTGCGCGACCTCGCCGAAGTGATGCAACAGTGCTCCCCCCAGTGGGCCGCCTACCAGTGAGCCGATTCCGATCGGTAAGAAGGCAAAGCCCAGGTACGTTCCCTGTTGGCCCGATGGAGCCAGACGCGAAACGTACTCATAATAGCGGGGCGCTTGGGTTATCTCCCCAAGTGCGACGAGCACCAGGCTCAGCACGGCCATGAATACGCTAGCTCTTGCCGCGAGCAGCAACCAGCCAAGCGACGTTATCAACGTTCCGAGCGTCAACGCCTGGAAGGCACTGATCCTTCGTGTTAGCGCGCTGACCGCTACTGTGAGCGTAATGACGATCAAGGGATCGACGCTGAGGATCATGTTGGCCGTAGCGGTGCTTGGAACGACGTAGTCGTAGATGTAAATCGGCAAAGTGAGAAATTGTTGCCAAAAGACGATCCAGTAGCCCGAGAAGATCGCGAGGAAAAGCACGAAACGCCGATTGCGCACTACGCGCATAAAATTCCGCACGACCTGCCCTAGCGATTCGACCGCTTCTCCGCCGGCTCGCGGATCGCGCGGCTCTTTAAAGAACAGCAGCACCACGAAAAACATCGCAAACACGCTGAGCGCGGCAAGCATGAAGACGTTCTCGGGTCGCATCCGCTCGTTGACCCAGCCGGCCAGAAACGGTCCGGCGGTGCTGCCGATGTTGACCATGGTGTAATAGATCGCGTAGCCGATCGATCGGACGTTCTCTTTCGACGTGCGCGCCGTCGTGCCGACGACCGACGGTTTGACCAGCGCTACGCCTAGTGCGGGCAAGAAGAGAATGACGCCGGCCAACAAGCCGAGCGGCACCACACTGCGGACCGGCGCCAGCCACGGCGCACCGATCGAGCCGACCAGAAAATACGCGCAAGTCAGGATGAGATATGCGCTCGAGAGCGCACGCCGGAAGCCGATGCGGTCGGCGAGCGCGCCGCCGAAGATCGCCATGATCCACACCGCACCGCCGAAGATGCTGGTGAGAGACGACGCTTGGGCCGTCGGAAACGCCAGCGTTTTGTTTAGGTAGAGCGCAAGCGTCGAGAATACGGCATAATACGACAGTCGCTCGAAGATTTCGCTGGTGTTGGCGATCCAAAAGGGCCGCTCGAAACCGGAGCGGATCTCCTGGAACCGCCCGATCACGGAAAGATCACGAATCGGCCGCCGTCGGTGAAGAGCACCGTAAACAGCATCGACATCATCGTCAGCTCGTAGTACCAGCCGGGATTGTCCTTGCCCCAGAACCCGGTCTTCCAGACGAAGATCTTCTTTTGTAAGGCGCCGAGCATGATGAGGATGCAGCCGATCGACGCGAGCTGTTGCAAGATTCCCAAGATGACGCCCGCACCGCCGGCGACCTCGGCAACGGCGAGGAACAGCGTGAAGCCTTTCGGCAATCCAAGGTTCTTTGCGCGCGCGTCGGGATCTTTGAGATCTTCGTAGCCGCTGTCGATGAAAATCGCACCGACCATGATGCGTAAAAAGAGCAGCCCATAGTCAGTAAAGCCCTCGAGATGAAACATGTCCGTGCACCTCCACGGCGGGACTTTTTGGCCGCAGCCGATACCGCCTGCGAAGGGCCGTTCTCCAACGCCTTTCCGGTAGTTGCCGTTTGCGGTGTTATGCACATCTCCGCTCGCAGGTTATGCACAGGGGATGCCCTCCACTGATGCACTTACCAGCTCGGCTCATCGGAACATCGCTTCCGGCGAACGATCACGCACCGCCGCGCACGCTTCGCGCGCAGCTGCGCTGGCACGACGGCCGGCCGTAGCGCTTACTGCAGCGTATCGAGATCGATCTTCGTCGAACAGTCGGCGGCTGACGTACCGATGTAGCGCGGATACGCGTCTTCGTCATCCATGCGATTGACTTCGCAGCCACCGACGTCGAGCGTCGAGGTGTACGCGTCGGGACTCTTCGGTAAGATTCCGGCGACGCGGCTGGCGATCTTCCACCCCGCCGGCACGATGAGCATGGAGTGCTTGCCGAAGATGACTGCCTGTCCGAATGGCGCGTTGGTAATCACGCCGCCGGGACCAAGCGCGGTTTCGAACGGCGGCTGATCGTCGCTCGTTGGCCGCGTGATCGTGACGCGATAGACCGGCTGTAGCGCCGTGCCTTTGGGATAGATGAGGCTTGCAGGCTTCGCTTCGATCTTGCCAGGTCCGCCCGCACGGCTGCGGCAGTACAGTACCGCATCCGGCGGCGTCTTCGCGTTCGTTTCCGCGTCGAGGATCGACGGTTCGGACGTGGTGCTCGTGCCGCTAACGCGCTCCCAGGTCCCAAGTGAACCGTCGGACGCGCGGCAGGTCGCCGTGCCGGTCGTATTGGTCCCGGTAGCAAGTTGTATAGGGTTGGGAATGGTCAAAGCGAGCAGCGCCGCAAGAACGATCATCATGCCGGGGTATTCGACACCGCGCGAGAGTCGCATCCCGGTTTTGCGAGCAACGGCAGCACGTGTGCAGCCGGCAGCGGAACCGCGTAATGATAGCCTTGCGCATATTGGACGGCACACTCGATCGCGAGCCGGTGTTGCTCCTCGGTCTCGATACCCTCGAAGACCGCCTCAATGCCGAGCCTACCGCACGTTTCCAATACGCCCGCTAGGAGCACGAAGATCTCGTTGCCGTCGCCACGCGCTAAGAGCGACCGGTCGATCTTCACCAAGTCCACCGGCATCCGCGCAAAGAACTGAAGCGAGTTGTATCCGCAGCCCAAGTCGTCGATCGCGACACGCACGCCGGCGGCGCGTAGGCGCTGCACGTTCGCCTCCATGACGTCGAAGCGCTCGGCTTGCACCGTCTCGGTGAGCTCAAGCGTAACAGCGCTACGCGGAACCCCGGCCTCGTCGATCGCTTCGAGTCGCGTTTCTACGGCGTCTACCGCCTCGAGCGACGTCGGACAGACATTGACGTGAAGATCGAGATTCGCAACGCGCCGCATCGCTTTGAAATCCTCGAGCGCGTGCTCGAAGACCCACTGATCGAACTCCGCCGACATGCTCGCACGCTCGACGATCGGTATGAACTCGGCGGGAGAGACGATTCCCAATTCCGGATGCTGCCAACGCGTAAGCGCTTCGACCGCGACGATCTGTTGCGTATGAGGCGCGACGATGGGCTGATACAGGACGTAGAGTTGTTGGCGGCGGGCAGCATGGGGGAGCTCGAGTTCGATCGCGCCCTGGCGGCGCAAGCGGCGCCCCAGTTCCGGCGTGTGCGTCGTTGCCAGGCCGGCGCCGCGCCGCCACGATGCGTGCAGCGCAGCCAGCGCTTGATCCATGATCGCACGCACGTCGCGTTTGACGTCGTCGCTCCATGATTCGATTGTGGCCGCTCCGGCGCACGCGGCAACGATCGTCCTCATCCCATCGACTTCAAGCTCCATGCCGCCGTCAACGAAGCGGCGCGCGAGCGCCGCCGTGCGCGCCGCATCTAGCGAGGGAAGGAGCACGAGAAACTTGTTCCCGACGCGAGCGAAGAAGTGTTCTGCGCGCAGGCAGCTCCGCAGCTGCCGTACGATCGCGCGCAATAGGTTTCCGCCGTCCAGGCCGTAGAGCGCGCCGGTCGCGTGAATGCTGTCAAACGAGAGCGCGATGGCGCCAAGGGGCCGTTCGCGTCTCGAGCATTCGACGGCGGCGCGTTCTGCCTGGCAAAGGAAGAGCGGGAGGTGCGGCAGCCCGGTCACCGGATCGTAGTTCTTAAGGCTCAAGCACTCGCGTTCGAGGCGACGCAGCTGCTCTGGGTCCGGTTCTGCCGCAAAAGTATTATAATGGCTGTAGTCGGTCATTTCAGCTCCTTGAACCGACCCATCATGCGCTTGGCGCGGCGAAGCACGCAAGCGCAAAGCACGCGCCATAGGGGTACACGGCCATACCAAATCTCGGCGGAAGGCCCGCCAATCTCAAGCGGCGGGAATCAATCTTGCAGGCCGCCTCAACGCTCTTCGAGCATCGCGGCTACTACGGCACATCGCTGCGCGTGATTGCAAGAGAAGCGCACATCACTCCTTCGCTGCTACAGAAATATTTCCCGTGCAAGGAAGCGATCATGAGCGCGTTCGTCGAGAAGGCAATGGACGAACTCGACGAGTTTATCGTGACAATACGCCGGAATGCTGCCACCGAGGCAGATGCAAAAACCCTAATGCGTGAGGTAGGCCTTGACTACATAAACTTTGTCGATCGCATGCGTGGTTTCTATCTCACATGGATCATGTGTCCCGAGCTCATCGAGCCCTATCGTGAAACGCTGCCGGAGTTCATCACCATCGGGCACAAATTGCTCGCCGAGGCGCTTGCTGATCGCACGGGACTGGATCCCGAGCGCGCACTGATGCGCGTGCGCATCATGTTCGCCGCAATCTTCGCGTTTGTGATGTACTACACTCGTCTCAACTTTCCGGGCACACGACGAGAGGGGCGCAACGAGCGCCTCCGGCGGCTGGTCGATGCGGCTACCGCCGACCCTGATAGCCTCGAAGCCACCGAGAACCTCGCGCTCCCTTAGGAGCCGAGGATCGATTCATCAAGTAGCTCGATTGGATGAACGATCCGCACGTTCGCCCCGCGCTCGCGCAGGAGCGACTGCATCTGGAGCGTGCAGCCGGGGTTCCCGCTCGCGACGATCGGCGCGCCGGTCGCCAGCACGTTCGCCACTTTGCGTAAACCGATTTCGCGTGCACTCGCCGGTTCCAAGAGATTATAGGTGCCCGCGCTGCCGCAGCATTGATCCCCGTCAGGAATCTCGACCAGCTTCAGTCCGGGAATTCCGCACAAGACGTCGCGCGGTTCTTGGCGCACGCGCTGCGCGTGCGCCAGATGGCATGCATCGTGATATGCGACGGTTGCATCGATCGGATTGCGCCGGGCGCGCGGCTCGATGTCGGCGAGGAATTCGCTGATATCGCGGACCTTGTCGCTGAACGCCTGAGCGCGCTCCGCCCACTGCGCATCGCCGGCGAAAAGCTCGCCGTACTGCTTCATCGCCGACCCGCAGCCGGCGACGTTGACGATTACCGCGTCGACGCGCGCGGCTTCGAACTGCGCGATCAGTGCGCGCGCAAAGGCTTTCGCTTCCTGCGAACGTCCGGTGTGCAGCGAGAGCGCGCCGCAGCACCCCGCTTCGGCTGGGACGATGACGTCGCACCCTTCGGCGCTAAGCACGCGCACCGTGGCTGCATTGACCTGCGGGAACATCACCCGTTGCACGCAACCGGCAACCAGGCCCACGCGCGCCCGGGCGGCGCCCTGCGCCGCGGTGCGCTCGGGCAGCGGGATCGAAGCAGCCTTGATGTCGATTCGCTGCAGCAGCGCTCCCCCCGGCACGGCGCCTTGCAGGCCCAGCTTCGTCATGAGATTCGTGAATGGCGCAAGGCGCAGCAAGCGCGCTGGGTGGGGAAAGATGGCGAAGATCATTGCGCGCAGTAGGCGCTCGAAGAGCGAACGCGGTGCTTGCGCTTCGACCTTGGCTCGGGTGGATTCGATCAACAAATCGTAGCGAACGCCCGACGGACAAGCGGTCAGACACGCCATACATCCAAGGCATTGATCGAAGTGCGCAACGACGGATTCATCGAGCGCGATCGTGCCTTCCTCGAGCCCCTTCATCAGGTCGATGCGCCCTCGCGGGGAGTCCGCCTCGAGACCCCACGAGCGATACGTCGGGCACGCCGGCAAACAGAAGCCGCAGTGCACGCACTCCGAGATCAAGTCGATGGTCGTCATAAGCCGCCCACAAAGCCGCCCGGATTCAGCCGGTGACTGGGATCGAACCGGTCTTTAAGCGCACGCATCAACGCGAACGACGGCGGCGGCGAACCCCACGGGTCGAATGCGGCTCGAATTGCCGCGGGTGCTTCTTCGACGATCAGCGTGCCTCCGGCGCGCTCCGCCCACGCGCGCGCTGCCTTGAGCGCGCGAAGCACGCTTGCAACATCGTCGCAATCCCCACTAATAAACGCCGTCGCGATCGATGGATAGACCACCGTCCGGGCCCGCGCCAGTGCCGTGTGCAGCGGCACGATGCCCTCGTCGTGTAACGCCTCGACCATCGAGGCCGCAGCGGCGATCTTTATCTTGAGCGCGCCGCCGGTGCGTGCCGCTTCGTGTTCGGACTCGAGCGTCGCATCCTCCCCATGCTCGCGCTGTGCGAGGCGCAACAGCGTCGCGCGCTGCGCGGCGACGCCTGCGGGAAACCCCTCAAAGCGTATCGCGCAGGCGTAAGCGCTTCCGTCATAGAGCGCGTACACCGCACTCGGCTCGAGCTGTGCTTGCGTCATCGTTGTAACCAGCGCGCGAAGTGCTGCCGGGTCGCAGGCCGGAAAGACGACCTGAGTCGCGGCCTCCGGTAGCGGATGCAGTCGAAACGTGACCGTGCCGATCATCGCCAGCGTTCCGTGCGTCCCAGCCATCAATTTCGGAATGTCGAAGCCCGCGACGTTTTTGACCACCTTACCGCCGCCGTGCGCGACCGTACCGTCGGCGCGGACGATCGTCATGCCGACAATCAAATCGCGCGCCGTCCCATAGCGCGTGCGTAACGGCCCGTATGACGCGGTCGCGACGGTCCCGCCTACTGTGGTGTGCTCTGCAGCGGGCGGGTCGAGCGCGAGCCGCTGTTTGCACTCGCGCAGCGTCGCCTGCAAACGCGCGATCGTCGCGCCGGCTTCCACGGTCACGATTTGGTCGGCCGGTACGTAGTCGACGATCCCGTTGAGCAGACGCGTCGAGACGATCTCATCGACCGGTCCCGACGCGGGGCCGCCGGGCGCCGACGCGCCCGTAATGCCGAGCGTTCGTCCCTTCGCGGCAAGATCGCGAAATACTGATGACGCTTCCTCGATCGACGCCGGCGCGTGCGTCACCGTGCACCCGCGCGGTCGCCGCACAAACGTGGCGACGGAAAGACCTTGGTCGGATTGAACGTCTGCGACGCGTCGAAGGCGCAGCGCACGTACTGCATCGTCTCCAAATCATCGTCGCTAAACATTTCGCCCATGTATGCGGCTTTATCCGCGCCGACCCCGTGCTCGCCGGTGATCGAGCCGCCGTATTTCATGCAGATCTGCAAGATCTCCGAGGCCACGTGCTCGGCCCGCTCGGACTCGTCGCCGGCGCGCGCATCGTAAAGGACGAGCGGATGCAGATTGCCGTCGCCGGCATGAAAGACGTTGGCGATGCGAAAGCCGGAGCGATGCGAAAGCTCCGCAATTTCTCGCAGCACCCTGGCGATATCCGAGCGTGGGATCACACCGTCCTGTACGTAGTAGTTAGGGCTGATGCGACCCATCGCGGCGAAAGCACCCTTGCGCCCCTTCCACATCAACGCGCGCTCGCTCTCATCGTGCGGATCGCGGATTTCGAGCGCGCCGGTGCGCTGCAAAATTGCGACCGCCGCTTGTGCGGTCTCGTCGACCTCGGCAGCAATCCCGTCGACGTCCATAAGCAGCGCGGCGCCGACGTCGAGCGGCCAATCGACGTGCGTCGAGGCGACGATCGCCTCGATCGCAAGCGCGTCCATCATCTCGATTGCAGCGGGCACGATACCCGCCGAAATGATTTGCGACACCGCTTCGCCCGCCTCGTCGGTTGAGGGAAACGTTGCAAAGACCGTGCGGGTCGCCTGCGGCTTGCGCAAGAAGCGCACGACGACCTCGGTGACGATGCCGAGCAGCCCTTCGCTGCCGATCACCGCGGCGGTCAAATCGTAACCGAGCGGGTCGGCGATCGGACTGCCGATTTCGACCACCTCGCCAGTGGCCAATACCATCGTCAACGCGACCACGTGGTTGATCGTAAAGCCGTATTTCAAACAGTGCGCGCCGCCGGAATTTTCGGCGACGTTGCCGCCGATCGAGCAGACGCTCTGCGAGCTCGGATC
>Ga0335074_10014256_pt1 | contig 11159 bp, 9 predicted proteins | sample Lox_Sample_23_FD_206715 | JGI IMG/M metagenome (GOLD analysis project Ga0335074, IMG submission 206715) | Soil microbial communities from Loxahatchee National Wildlife Refuge, Florida, United States - Lox_Sample_2.3 | ecosystem: Environmental > Terrestrial > Soil > Wetlands | place: USA: Florida...
CGACGGGGTCGCGCTGGCTCGCGCCATCCGTCACTCGGTGCAGCGCAAGCTGGCCGAGCGGTTCGAACGTGAGCTGGCCATCCTCCGCGTCCAGACGGCGGAGAACACGCGCGTGCAGCGCGGACTCGTCCCCCGTCCGCTGGTCGATGATCCGAGGCTGTCGATCTTCAGCGCCTACCGCCCCGGCAACCGACGCCAGGTCCTGGGTGGCGATTTCTTCGACGCCGTCCAGAGCTCGCCCACCTGCCTCCAGGTCGTGCTGGGCGACGTCTGTGGCCATGGCCCCGACGAGGCCGCGCTGGGCGTTCAGCTGCGCATCGCCTGGCGCACGCTGATCCTGGCTGACGTCGCCCAGGACCAGATGCTCGAGACACTGGACCGGTTGATGGTGCAGGAGCGCCACGCCGAGCACATCTTCACCACGCTGGCCAGCCTCAGCATCGACCTCGCCGAGGGCACGGCGTCGGTGGCGCTGGCCGGCCATCCGGCCCCGATAGCCCGCCGGCAGGGCCGCACCGACCTGCTCACCCACCACCCGGGTGGACCGCCCCTGGGCCTGGCCAGGGAAGGGGGCTGGAAGTTGAGCCACCTCGATCTCGGGGAGGAGTGGTCATTGATGCTCTACTCAGACGGGATCTACGAGGGCCACGTGGGCCGGCGGGCCGCGCGGTTGGAGATCGACGGGCTGATCGAGGTGCTGGCGCAGCCGACGCACGGGGGCGCGTCCTACTTCGAGGCGCCGGATGACCTGATCGATCGGGTGGAGGAGCTCAACCAGGGGCCGCTCGAGGACGACGTCGCGATCCTCGCTCTGACGTGCTGTGCCGAGCCTACCTGAGCTCCCTGGCAACGCGACCACGCTGGCGCGCCGTCTGCGCGTGGGACAGCTGCTGGCCCTCATCGGGCTCGCTCCGGCCGCGATCCTGGTCGCTTCGGTCGTTGTCGGGATCCTGTCCCTGGCCCACCAAACCCAGCTGCGGGGCCAGCTGCTCAACCAGGTCGAGCCGGCCGAGCACGCTGCGCTCCAGCTCGCGACGGCGATGGTCAATCAAGAGACGGGCATCCGCGGCTATGAACTGACCGGCCGCAACGTGTTCCTGCAGCCCTACCACCTCGGCCTGTCCGAGGAAAGTCACGACCTGAGCGTCCTGCACGAGCATCCGATCACCGGCACGTCGGCCACGCTGCGTACCTCGCTGGCCAGCATCCGAGCCTGGCAGGACCGGACGGCTCTGCCCGCTCTCCGGACGCGTCCCCAGCTGGGAAGCCGAACGGTCACAGCAGTGGATGTGGACGTCGCCGGCAAGCACCGCTTCGACGCCATCCGCGCGGCGCTGGGCACGCTTCAGACCGAGCTCATGGCCCGCGTCCGCGTCGCTCGCGCGGACCTCAACAACTCGGCGGCGGCAACGGGGATCACCTTTGCTGTGATCGCCGGCGTTCTGCTGTTGACCGCGGTCGGGGTGGCGGTGGCGCTCAGGCGGCTCGTGAACCTGCCCTTGGCCCGCCTCACCACATCGGCCAGGCGAGTGGCCGGCGGTGAGCTCGAGCACTCGCTGCGTCTGCGCGGACCGCGCGACATCGAGCAGCTCGCCGATGACGTCGACGGGATGCGGCGGCGCCTGCTCGCTGAGCTCGACGCGGTGCGGGAGGCCCGCAATCGGCTGTCGGATGCCACGCTGGAGCTCGAACGCTCGAACGCCGAGCTCGAGCAGTTCGCTTACGTCGCTTCGCACGACCTGCAGGAACCGCTGCGAAAGGTGACGAGCTTCGTGCAGCTGCTGGCCGAGCGCTATCGAGGGCAGCTCGACGAGCGGGCCGACCAGTACATCGGCTTTGCCGTCGACGGCTCGCTGCGGATGCAGCAACTGATCAACGACCTGCTGGCCTTCTCTCGCGTCGGGCGCGCTGGCAGCAAGCGAGCCCCGGTGGATCTGGGGCGGCTGGCCCGCGCCGCGGCGGACGACCTGCAACAGGTCGTGCAAGAGACCGGTGGTGAGGTGGTGATCGACCCGTTGCCCGAGCTGCCGGTGGAGGCCTCGCTGCTGCGGGCCGCCTTCCAGAACCTGATCGGCAACGCGCTGAAGTTCCACGGAGACGATCCGCCGCGGGTGCACGTCGAGGGGCGGCGCGAGGGCAGGGAGTGGCTGTTCTCCTGCACCGACAACGGGATCGGGATCGAGCCGGCCTACGCGGAGCGGATCTTCGTGATCTTCCAGCGCCTGCACAGTCGCGACCGCTACCCAGGCACCGGCATCGGCCTCGCCATGTGCCGAAAGATCATCGAGTACCACGGGGGGCGGATCTGGTTGGACAGCGGCTACGGGCCGCCCGGGGCGCGAATCTGGTTCACGCTGCCGGCGGCGCCATGAGAGGATCCGGTGATCAAGACAGCTGAACCGGTCACCGTGTTGCTCGTCGAGGACGATCCCGGCGACGTTGTGCTGGTCCGCGAGGCTCTGGCCCACAACAACGTTCGCAACGAGTTGCGCGTCGCTGCCGATGGGGTGGCCGCGCTCGAGCAACTGCGCTCGACCGAGTTGGCTCGTCCGGATCTGATCCTGCTGGACCTGAACCTGCCTCGCAAGGACGGTCGCGAGGTGCTGTCCGAGATCCGTTCCGACCCGCAGCTCACCGGGATCCCCGTCGTCATCCTGACGACCTCTGAGGCCCAGACCGACATCCTGCGCAGCTACGAGCTTCACGCCAATGCCTACATCACCAAGCCCGTCAACCTGAAGCGCTTCTTCGAAGTCGTGCGGGAGATCGACAAGTTCTTCCTCACGCTGGTAAAGCTGCCGATCCGCTGCGAAGACGCCTGAGCGCAACCGATCCTGCGCAAGTACCCTGACGCGTGCGCGGACCTTAGGATCCCTTTTATGAGGGACCACCCGACTCAAGCTGCTCTACCTGTGGTCGACCGGTTAAGCCAGTGACGCCGGACGTTGAACACGAGCCTTACCTCCGCGAGCTGGAAGCGCGCCTGGGAGCCGCCGGCTTCGCCGAGATCCTCGACAGCCTGGCCGAGGCCGTCACGATCCGCGACCCGCACCATCACATCCTGTACGCCAATCGTGCCGCGGTGCAGAGCATGGGCTTCTCCTCGCTGGCCGAGATGCTCAGGCGTCCGACGCAGTCGATCTTCGGCGAGTACGTCGTTGAGGACGAGTTCGGGAACCCGCTGACCATGCACGACATTCCGTCCGTCCGCCTGCTGGCCGGCGAACCGGCCCCGCCGTTGCTGATGCGGAACATCAACCGCGCGTCTGGGACGGTGCACTGGCGGCTGCTCAAGGCATCTCCTCTGCACGACGGCAACGGCAGGCTGGTCGCAGCCGTGACCATCATCGAGGACGTCACCCGAGAGAAGGTCGCTGAGATGCGCGAGGGGTTCCTGTCGCGGGCGACCGCCACGCTCATGGCTTCGCTCGATTACGAGGAGACGCTGCGCCACGTGGTCCAGCTGGCCGTGCCGGAGGTTGCCGACTGGTGTGCGGTCGATCTTCTCGACCCCCGAGGCCAGCGCCAACAGGTGGCCGTCGCCCACCGTGATCCGAGCAAGGCGGCGCTCGCCGTCGAGCTGGAGCGCCTGCGCCCCACCCGGCTCGATCCGGAGGCCGGCATCGGGCGGGTCTTCCGGACCGGCGACAGCGAGCTATATCCGGTCATCACCGAGGAGATGCTCGACACCTCAGCACAGCGCTTGCCCGAGTACACCGAGCTGCTCAAGAGGATCGGCATGCGCTCAGCCATGATCTGCCCGCTCCGGGCCCGGGGGCGCACGCTAGGTGCGATCACGTTCGTGTGCGCAGAGTCCTTCCGGCGCTTCGACGAGAGCGACCGCGACTTCGCCGATCAGATAGCCGCCCGGGCCGCCGTGGCGGTCGACAATGCGCGCCTGGCCACCGAGCGGCGGGAGATCTCGGTGACGTTGCAGCAGAGCCTGCTGCCCGACGTCCTTCCCCGCATCGATGGATGGGACGTGGCGGCCATGTATCGGCCGGCCGGGGCGGGCCAGGAGACCGAGGTGGGCGGGGACTTCTATGACTTCTTCGAGACACGCGCAGGATGGGTCGTGCTGCTCGGAGACGTGACGGGTAAGGGGGTGCAGGCGGCGGCGATGACCGCGCTGGTGCGGCACGGCGCCCGCTTCCTGAGCAAGCAGCAGCCCAGTCCCAGCGCGATCTTCGTCGAGCTCGACGCGGCGCTGCGCGAGCAGGGTGGACTATCGCTCTGCACCGCGGTGTGCCTTCGCCTACAGGACGACTACGCGATCATCAGCTCGGCCGGCCATCCGCCTCCCCTCATCGTCCGCGACGACGGCCGGATCCGTGAGCTGGGGGTGCTTGGAGCCATCCTCGGCGCCTGGAGCGGCGGCCGGTGGGTCGATCGGCGCACGCCGCTCGGTCCGGACGAGACGCTGGTCATCTACACCGATGGCGTGACCGATCTCCCTGGCGAGCGCGAGCGCTTCGGCCTCGGCCGGCTCAGGAGTTTCCTGGTCAAGCACGCGGGAGCGCCGCCCGACCAGCTGCTCAGCCGTCTGGAGGACGAGATGACCCAGTTCCAGTCAGGCGGTCTGGTGGACGACACCGCCGTCCTGGCTCTCCGGCCAACTCTCGTCGACGGGCCACGAGAATCGGGTAGTGGAATCTCGACGCCGACTGCGCTGAAGGCCTCGCGGTCGATGAAGCGGCGGTGAAGGTCATGGCGTTCAGGCCGGATTTCCAGATTCAAACCTCTAAAAAGGGGACGTTGCGAAGCCTTGCGCTTGCCGGGGAGCTCGACGGTGCTGCGGCTGACGCACTGGCCCGCGAGTTCGAGCTCGCGATTGCAGAAAGTGACTACGAAGAGCTGATTCTGGACATGCAGAAGATCTCGTTCATCGACTCCGCCGGCATGCGAGCGATCATCCTGATCGAACAGGCGGCACGTGATCGGCAGGTCCCGCTTGTGGTGATGCCTCCGCCGGTAGCGGTCAGCGAACTGCTCCGCACCGCCGGGTTGAGCGAACGGCTGACCCTTGGCCCTCTCCCGGAAGGCGCCGTGGACGCCTCCTTCATCGAGCGGATCGACCTGGCCCTGCCGAGGGATCCGACCGCCCCCGGCCGGGCGCGGGCCGAGATCCGCAGCCTGCTGGCGCAGCTCGGCGAGGATGAGCTGTCCGTGGTTACGCTCCTGACCTCCGAGCTGGTCACCAACGCCGTGATTCATCCGCCGCAGCCCGAGGTCAGCAGCGTCGGGCTGCGCATCATCACCGCGCCCACTGCCGTGCGCGTCGAAGTCACGGACGCCGGCCCGGGGTTCGATCCGGCGCGTCCGAAGCCGCGTGAGCCCGATCGCGGCGGACGGGGCCTACTGCTCGTGGATCGGCTCGCCTCGCGCTGGGGCGCGGGCGGCGGCGACGACTCCCGCTTCTGCGTCTGGTTCGAGCTCGACGCCCAGGTCGAGTCCGCGCAAGAGCCCGATGCAATCTCGGCCTGAGCCGCGTGTGCGTTATCTCGGCCTGAGCCGCGTGTGCGGCGTCAAGCACTAAGCAGCCCACGGCGCCGCTCCCGCGCGGCGCCGTCCGATCCCTTCGCCCGGTACTGCTACCAGCGCCCGTACCAGCGCCGTCGTCCTCCGCCCAGAGCTGCCTCGGCTCCTCCGATGAAGAAGCCCAGCACCCACAGGACCAGAGCGGCGATCAGTACGAACCACAGGAAGTGGGCTGCGAATCCCAAACCTCCGAACACCGCCAGGATCAGCAGCAGAATCAGAAGGGCAACCATCCCGTCCTCCTTTGACATTGCGATTGTTGCTGAGGCGTTAATACCCAACCGTCTGACATCCCAACCGATACGCTCCGTTTTCGGGGGCGCTGCGGACGGTCGCCAACGGGGGGCGTTCCTCGATCGGCACGCGGATGACTTCGCCGCCTGCCCACGGCCGCAGGAACTGGCCCCCGGTGGCGCTGCGCGGGCCGTCGATGCGTCGCTCAACGGCGGCCAGGACGGCGAACGCCATCTCCCCGAGCGCCCGCAGAGACTGGTGACGGTTCTGGCGGGTGCCGAGATGCGTCTCGGCCAGGGCGTCGAGACCTCTGGCCGCCAGCGCGTCGATCAGCAGGGCGATCTCGACGCCATAGCCGGCAGGAAAAGGCAGCGCCTCGAGCAGCTCGCGGCGCGCTGCGAACTCCCCGGCGAGCGGCTGGGTGAATCCCGCGAGCAGCGGGAAGTGCAGGTTGAGTAGCGGGCGGGCCATCAACTCGGTGACGCGACCGCCCTCGCCCGGCAGCGTGCCCTCGGCGGTGCGCAGCGGCCGGTCGAAGCTTCCCTTGACCATGGCGATCCCGGGATCGGTGAGCAGGGGCCCGAGCAGCCCCTGCAGGTGGCGGGGATGGGGGTCTTGGGTATCGCCGTCGAGGAAGCAGACGATCTCGCCGTGCGTCGCCTCCAGCCCTCTCCACATGGCGTCCCCTTTGCCGAGCGCCGGTCCCTGATCGGCCAGTACCGCATCCTGCTGAACGATGCGAGCACCGGCCGCGCGCGCCTCCTGCACCGTGCCGTCCCGCGAATCTGCGTCCACGACCACCACTTCGTCGACCAGGCCCACCCGCTGGAGCGGGACGACCGTTCTGCGCAGGACCCCGCCGACCGTGCCGGCGCAGTGCTTGGTCGGTACCACGACGGTCACCGAGGCGCCCGCCTTGGCGGCTTGCAGGCGGTCGATCGGGAACGACGACGCCTGGTAGCGGCGTCGCTCCAGCCACAGTGCGACGGCGAGGTCGACGGCAAGTCCGCGCCGCGCCCGGCCGTCGGAGCGCGCTGAGGTCCGCACCCGCACGTCGGTCGCTCGCAGTATCGGGATTCCGTGCTGACGCAGCCGCGCCGCAAAGGCTTCGTCCTCGAGCGCAGGCAGCGCTTCTAGTCCGCCCACGCGCAGGTACACGGCTGCCGTGATGCCGAGCGAGGCGCCAGCGAAATGATGGTGACCGGCTTCGGGGTCCAGCCGGGCCACGTGGGCGAGCCGCCGGGCGGCGTCGGCCTCGCGCCGAGACAGCACCGCGGCCGGAACCCCTTGCGTGTCCTCGTCGTCGAGCTCGATCAGCCCGGCCACGACGAGCGCGCCCCCGGCGACGTGGTCGAGCTGGCGCGCCAGCCAATCCGGCGCCGGACGGGAGTCAGCATCGGTGGTGGCGATCAAACCGTGCTCCAGGCGCAGCGACAGCAGGCGTTCGGCGGCCGCGTCCATGCCGAGCCGCCGAGCCGGGCCCGAACCGGCGCCGGGCCCGCGCAGGATCGTCAGCTTCAGGCCGAGTTGCTGCGCCGTCTCGCGCGCCACCCGCTCCGTGGCATCGCTGCAGGCGTCGGCCACAAGTAGGGTCTCGAACGATTCGAGGGTGACGGTTTGAGCGGCCAATGCGGCCAGGCAGTTTGCGACCGACTGCTCCTCGTCGCGAGCCGGGATCACCACTATCGATCTCAGTTCCACGTCGCTCCTTTGCCGATCAGATCCCTGCCGCGCTCGTAATCATCGTCAGCCTGGTGGGTGAGCACCCCGACGAGCCGTCCGCCGCCGCCGTACCAGACCGTGAAGCCGCCGTCACGATGGCGCTCGAACCGCTCGTGCTCATACCCGTCGCCCCAGGCCGCGTACTTCAGCGTCCGCCTACCGATCGTAGACCAGAAGCCTGGCACCGAATCCCACTGCGCCTCCTCGCCGGCGGCGGTCCGGCCGGCGATCTCCCCCTGGTTGAGAGCGTCGCCCCAGTGCTCCACCCGCAGCGGCCGCCCGGCGGCAGCGTTATCGGCTCGGCAGACGTCGCCGGCCGCGAGCAGTCCATCGAGCCCGGTGCGCATCGCGGAGGTGACGGGGACTGCCCCGTCTGCCAGCTCGATCCCGGCCGCCGCCGCCAGCTCCGAGCGCGGTCTCACGCCGGTGGCCATGACCACGAGTCGGCAGGGGATCCGTGCTTCGCCGGTGCATACGGTCGCTACGCCGCCCGCATGGTTGATCCGCTCGACGGCTGCTCCCAGATGCAGATCCACGTCGTCGTGGGCCAGCCAGTCACGGATAGCCGCGCCCGCCTCGGCACCCAGGCGCCGCGCGTTCGGCGCCGCCTCGTCTGAGACGAGCGCCACCGGATGGCCGCGCATCCGTAGCGAACTTGAGATTTCACAGCCGATGAAGCCGGAGCCGATGACCGCCACGGGCTCTCCGGGGGTGACGCTGCGGTGTAGTTCGCGCATATGGTCGAGGGTACGAACGACACGCACGCGCGGGTGATCGCTACCGGGGACGGGGAGCCGGGTGGGCTCGGCGCCAGCGGTCAGGACGCACTGGCCGTAGGCAATGTGGCGGCCGCCCGAGAGCGCGACGGCCCGGTCACGGGCCTCGAGCGCCACCACCCGACCGCTGACCAGCGAAACCGCGCTGCGCTCGTACCAGTCGTCATCCTCGAGGGGCAGCTGCGATTCGTCACTCTCGCCGCGCAGCAGCTCCTTGGTCAAGGGCGGGCGCCGGTACGGAGGCCGGTGCTCGTCGGTGATGATCGCCACGGGCCCGGCGCCGCCGCCCGCGCGGTATCCCCGCGCTGCGGCCAGGCCGGCCGGACCGCCTCCGACGACAAGCAGAGCGAACGCGTCGCTCATCGGCGCGAGAAAACGTCGAGCAGGTAGTCGGCCGTGGAGGCCGAGTGATCGTGAGCGAGCCAGCGCTGGCGGCCGACGACGGCGTGGACCTCCTGGGCCAGCAGCGGGCGCTCCGCGCCGCCCGGGATCCAGTGAACGCAGACCAGGCGCCCGCCGCTCGCGAGCCGACCTTCGAGCTTCGCCAGCGTTGTGGCGAGCCGCCTCTCGCTGAGGTAATAGAGGATCTCCGAGGCAACCACGAGGTCGAACGGCCCGTCAGGCATGTCATCGGGCACGGCGCCGGATGTCGCTTCGGCACGGGGGAAGCGAGCCAGGGCGGCGTGGGCCAGCTCGACGGCGGTCGGGGCGAAGTCGAGGCTCACCAGACGCCGGCAGCGCGGGGCCAGCTGCGCGCTGAACACTCCGATCGAGCCGCCCAGCTCCAGCGCGCGCTCGAACGGCCCGGGGCCGCACGCTTGTAGGGTGGCGGCGTACTTGGCTCTCTCGTAGGCGCTGGTGGCGTAGCTCCAGGGATCGAGCTCCCGGCGGTAGCGAGCCTCAAAATCCCGGGCGGTCATCGTGCTCACGGCGTCCGCTCCGCCAGCGCCGCCGCACCTGCCCGCGCCAGGATGGGGTCAAGCCGGTGTTGCAGCAGGAAGACCTCGAGGTCGCGGCGCGCCCGGTCGAGCTGGCCCGCGCGGACGAACGGGTGTGAGCCACAGGCCCGGGCGGCCTCGTCGAGCAGGCGGTGGCAGGCTGCGGCGATCTCCGCGCGGGTGTGCGCGGAGATCGCCGGCAGAGCGTCGGACGGCGCGTCCATGGCGCCCGCGGCCGCATCGATCCAGACGTCGATCGTGCCGTGGGCGCTCAGCATCCGGCCCGCGGCGGCATCCTCCAGAGCGCCGCGACTCGGTCGGGCGGCCAGCTCCTGGAGCGCCGCCTCCAGGGCCGAGTCGGCCATGCCGGCCCAGGTGGCCGCTGTGCGCAGGGCATCCCGGGAGAACCACGGCTCCTGCGTCAGGGCGCCGGGGGGACCTAAATGCGCGAGGACGGGCGCGTCGTGGAACACGACTCGGTGCGAGACCGACGCGCGCAAACCGGATGAGAGGTACCAGGCCTCGTCGATCTCGACCGTTCCGGGCAGCGTCAGGTCGATCCACACGGCGGTTGGCGGCGAGGGCGGGCGCGGACTGGGCGGGTTCGCGATCCGGGCCAGGACGAGCGCCCGGTGGAGGCCGCCGGCGCCGGAGCAGAAGGTCTTGACGCCGCGCAGGACCTCCTGCCCGCCTTGGTCCACCACCATGGCCGGCGGACCCTCTCCGGGCCGCGGGTCCCCGCCCCACACGCCACACCGCAGCGCCCGGGCCCGGACCGCGGCCAGCTCTCGGTCCCTCAGCTCCTCCGGGGCCTGCACCGCCAGCCGCTCTACCGCATTGACATGACCGTCGAAGATCCGCCCGACCGATCCGTCGGCGCGGGCGACCGCCCGCACGAGCGCCAGCTCCTCGTGCGCCGCGGGACGGACCGCAACCGGGCTGCTCGCACCCCAGGCGAGCAGCCCGGCGGACTCGAGTGCTGCGATGGCGTCCTCGGGAAAACAGGCCGGCCCCCGGTCACGGGCCTGGGCCGTGGCCGCGACCCGCGCCAGCGCCTCCCCCGAGGTGATCACCGCCCCGGCCGGCAGTGAGGCCGGGACGCTCACGCGAGAGCCTCGAGTCGGAGCTCCAGGCGTCGAGCGTGTTCGGCCACCAGCTTCACGTAAGCCAGGGTCTCGCTGGCCCCGATGCGCCGGGCGCCGGGGCCGAGGCCGTCGTGGGCGAGCACGACCTTGGCCGCGCGCAGGCGCTCGCGAGTGGCGGCGAACATCGCGCTGGCGCTGTCACCGCGCCAGTCGTGGCTGTCCACGGTCCAACCCACGAGACGAAGGCCGTGCTCGGCCGCGATCTGCCGGGATGCCGCGGTGGCCACCCCCCACGGGGCACGCCACAGCGTAGGGCGCACACCCAGCGCTCGCAGGCGATCCAGCGCCGTCCGCGTGTCAGCCCGGATCCAATCACCGTCACGCTCGCTGTGGCGCACATGCTCGTCGCAGTGCAGCCCCACGGCGTGGCCTTCGGCGGCCATCCGCCCGATCAGGTGGGGATGCGCGGCCGCCCGCGGGGCGATGACGAAGAATGTGGCGCGGGCCCCGAGGTCGCGCAGAAGGTCGAGAAACGCAGGCGTCCATATAGGGTCCGGTCCGTCGTCGAACGTCATCGCCAGGCCCGTCACTACTACCCGCAATGTAGCTGGCCGGCACCGGAAGCCAACGGCGTTGTTGAGGTCGTTCCCCTGTAAAGATCGCAGGCGCGGCAGCGCTGCGCGGCGGCGCGCAGCCGGGCCGGCGTCGGGCGGGACGGGACGGGGGCCGGAGCCTCCGACACGGACGGTTGCGGTGGGGACATGCAGCGCAGGGGATACCCGCGCCGTGAAGCCGGTAACGCGCCCCTCGGTTTCTGGTTCTCCACCTATCAGGTGTATCTGCGGGTCGAAAATGTCTTCTGTCGG
>Ga0335074_10014257_pt1 | contig 11158 bp, 11 predicted proteins | sample Lox_Sample_23_FD_206715 | JGI IMG/M metagenome (GOLD analysis project Ga0335074, IMG submission 206715) | Soil microbial communities from Loxahatchee National Wildlife Refuge, Florida, United States - Lox_Sample_2.3 | ecosystem: Environmental > Terrestrial > Soil > Wetlands | place: USA...
GCGAAAACCCGCTGATGAAGATCCCAGCGCTCGTCACCGACGACGGCGAGGTGCTGTTCGATTCACCCGTCATCTGCGAATACCTCGACTCCCTCGCTGGCGGCGGCAAGCTGTTCCCGGCCGGCAAGGCGCGCTGGACGGCGCTGCGCCAGCAGGCGCTCGGCGACGGCATCCTCGATGCGCTCATCCTCTGCCGCTACGAGATCGCCGCGCGGCCCGAGGACAAGCGCTTCGCCGGCTGGACCGAGGGCCAGACGAAAAAGGCGCATCAGGGCCTCGCGGTGCTCGAAAAAGAAGATCTGTCGGGCCGGACGATCGGCACGATCACCGCTGGCTGCACGCTCGGCTATCTCGATTTCCGCTTTCCGAACGACGGCTGGCGCAACCGGCATCCAAAGCTTGCCGAATGGTACAAGGGGGTGGAGGCGCTGCCCTCGATGCAGGCCACTAAGCCACCGGCGAGTTAGATCAGCTCGCCTTGCGCCGCGGGGTAGAGGATCGTGCCGTCGGGCTGCGGTTTCGCGCCGGGGGTGAGGCTCGCCGGATCGGTCTTGCCGTGATCGATGATGTGACGGACCTCGACGCCCTCGGCGAGCAGGTAATCGGTGACGATGCGGCGGTGGCAGCGCCACCACACCGCCTCGGCACACATGATCGCCGGCGTATGGTCTCGCGCCAGGGTCAGCAACTCGTCGACACCGGCGCGGAACGGCGGGGTCAGCGCGTAATCGGCGTAATTGCGGAACGGCTCGCTGCGCCACGCGGTATTGCGCGACGGCGGCGCGCCTTTCGGGTGACGCCTCAACCCGCCGAGCGCGGCCAGGTGCCGATAGCCGATCCCCGCCTCGGCCAGCGGCGCAGGCAGCGCATCGGTGTTGAATTGCGGGTTGAAGCGCGAACGCGGCACGGTGCGGACATCGACCAGCAGATCGACCCCAGCCTCGCGCAACAGCGCGATCAGGTCGTCAACCGAGCGCGTCGAATGACCGATGGTGAAGATTGTCGTCGGACCTCAATACATATGCTGGCCGCCGTTCACCGAGAGCGTCGAACCGGTGATGAAATCGGCGTCGTCGGCGACGAGGAACAGCACGGCGCGGGCGATGTCTTCCGCCTTGCCGAGGCGGCCGACCGGGATGCGTGCGACGATCTTCTCCAGCACATCGGGCGGCACCGCCCGCACCATGTCGGTATCGACATAGCCGGGCGCGACGGCATTGACGGTGATGCCGCGCGCCGCGCCTTCCTGGGCCAGCGCCTTGGTAAAGCCGTGGATGCCCGATTTCGCGGCGGCGTAATTGACCTGACCGTATTGCCCAGCCTGACCGTTGATCGAGCCGACATTGACGATGCGGCCGAACTTGCGCTCGCGCATCCCCTCGATCACCGCCTTCGACATATTGAAGCAGGACGACAAATTGGTCTGGATCACCGCGTTCCAGTGTTCGAACGACATGCGGTGCATCGTCGTGTCGCGGGTGATGCCGGCATTGTTGACCAGCACCTCGACCGGGCCGAGTTCGGCTTCGATCTTGGCGATGCCTTCCTGGCACGACTGGAAATCGCCGACATTGAACTTGAAGACTGGAATGCCGGTCTCGTTCTGGAACTGCTCGGCCGCCGCGTCGTCGCTGCCGTAATTGGCCGCGACCTGGTAGCCCGCCTTTTTGAGCGCGACCGCGATCGCCTTGCCGATGCCGCGCGTTCCGCCCGTGACCACCGCCACCCTGGCCATGGTTTCCTCCCATCGATGTCGAGCGCGCGTTGACCGCGCGCGGGGTAAATCAGTTCCGGTCGCGCCTCATCGCGCGCGACGCAGGTCTGCCAGATGCGCGCCTAATCGCGCGCCACGCACATGGCAATTCCCATGCCACCACCAATGCACAACGTCGCCAGGCCCTTCTTGGCGCCGCGCTTCTGCATCTCGAACAGCAGGGTCGTCAGGACGCGCGCACCGGACGCGCCGATCGGATGACCGATCGCGATCGCGCCGCCATTGACATTGAGCTTCTTGGGGTCGAAGCCGAGATCCTTGCCGACCGCGCAGGCCTGCGCCGCGAAGGCCTCGTTGGCCTCGATCAGGTCGAGATCGTCGACCGACCATCCGGCCTTCTTGAGCGCCAGGCGCGAGGCCGGGATCGGCCCGGAGCCCATGATCGCTGGATCGACGCCAGCGGTCGCCCACGAGACGATGCGGGCCATCGGCGTGATGCCGCGCTTCGCGGCCGCATCGGCGGTCATCAGCACCACCGCGGCCGCGCCGTCATTGATGCCTGAGGCGTTGCCGGCGGTCACGGTACCGTTCTTGTCGAATGCCGGACGCAACCCGGACAGCACCTCAAAGGTGGTGCCGTGCTTGGGGTGCTCGTCGGTATCGACGGTGAGGTCGCCGCGTCGGCCTTTGATGACGACGGGGACGATCTCGTCCTTGAACCTGCCGGCTTTTTGCGCCGTCTCGGCCTTTTGCTGTGAGGCGAGCGCGAACTGATCCTGCTGCTCGCGGGTGATCTGCCAGCGCTGCGCGACGTTTTCGGCGGTGTTGCCCATGTGGTAGCCGTTGAAGGCGTCCCACAACCCATCGCGGATCATCGTGTCGACCATCTGCGCGTCGCCCATCTTGGTGCCGTTGCGCAGATGGATGCAGTGGGGCGCCTGACTCATCGACTCCTGGCCGCCGGCGACGACGATGTCGCTGTCGCCGTTGCGGATCGCCTGGTAGCCGAGCGCGACGGTGCGCAGACCCGAGCCGCAAAGCTGGTTGACGCCGTAGGCGGTCGCCTCGAACGGGATGCCGGCGCCGACGGCGGCTTGGCGCGCCGGGTTCTGGCCTTCGCCGGCGGCGAGGATCTGACCCATGATCACCTCGTTGACCTCGCCCGGCTCCACCTCGGCACGGCGCAGCGCCTCGGCGATCACGACCTCGCCCAGTCTGTGCGCCGGCAGGCTGGCAAGTCCGCCATTGAAGGCGCCGACAGCGGTGCGGGCGGCGCTGGCGATGACGATGTCGGGCATGGGCGGGCTCCTCGCGTCTGACACTGGTTATGTGGGCCGGCGGGTTCCTATCAAAAAGAGGGGACCGGAAGAAGTCCAGCCGCACCGCCGCGCAGGAGCCATCCCTCAACCGGTGGCGCGGGAGCGGCGCGGTTTAGGTTTGCTCTCCAATGCGGCGAGGCGACGTTCGAGCGCGTCGACCCGGCGCGACAGCTCGGTGATCTCGTCGCTGCTTGCCGGTGCCTCGGCGGCCGGTGACGGCGGCGCTCCGAACGGCCCGAAGAACGGCGGCCAGGCGGGAAACAGCGCCCCGCTTTGCGGCTGCGCCATTCCGGATGCAGGGTACGCGAACTGGCCGGTAAAGGCCATCCAGCGCTTCAGCGTCTCCACCGCGCGTGGGTCGGCCATCAGCGCAGTGAGATACTGCGTCCACAGCGCGAGATAGCGCTCCGCCAGCTTGTCCGTCTCACTCATTGGGCAGATTATAGGCAACGCTGGCGGTTCTCGCCCAGCCTTCGCCGCGGCGCCGCGCGAATGATGAGGCAGGCGCGCAAATTCGCTGTATTGTTGCAGAGCAGCACGGCTGCTGAACAGGGGTTGCGGGTGCATGAATACTCAGGGCAACGAGCAATCGGGCGATTCGAAACCGGTGGTCGTCAAGAAGTACGCCAACCGACGCCTCTACAATACGGCGACGAGCAGCTATGTGACGCTTGAAGACCTCGCCAAGATGATCAAGGACGGCGGGGACTTCATCGTCCACGACGCCAAGACCGGCGAAGACATCACCCGCTCGGTGCTGACGCAGATCATCGTCGAGCAGGAACAGAAGGGGCAGAACCTGCTGCCGATCAGCTTCCTGCGCCAACTCATCGGGTTTTACGGCGACAGCATGCAGTTCCTAGTGCCGGGCTACCTCGAACAGGCGATGGTGTCGTTCGCGCGCAACCAGGATCAGATGCGCGACACGTTGCGCGCGACCTTCGGCCTGTTCCCATTCGGACAGTTCGAGGAGATGGGCAAGCAGAACATCGCGCTCTACGAGCAGGCGCTGAAGATGCTGTCGCCGTTCGGGCGCGGAAGCCCGGCGAGCGAGAAGCCTGCGCCGGTCGCGACATCGCCCGCCGCGGAGGACCCGCGCCTCAAGCGGCTGGAAACGCAGATCGAAGCGCTGACCAAGCAGCTCGACGCGCTGACGAAGAAGACGTAGGGGGCCGATCAGATTTTCAGGTTGCCGGCTGCAACCAGGGCGCCGCGAGCGTCGCCTTGCCGTAGAAATGCCCTTGCAGGTAATCGACGCCGTCGCCTTCGAGCACAGCCGCCTCTTCAGCGGTCTCGACGCCTTCGGCGATCGTGCTGAAACCGAAGCCCTTCGCCAAACCGAGCAAATGCCGCAGGAAGGCTTGGCTCTCGCGGTTGTTGGCGATATCGCGGATGAACGAGCGGTCGATCTTGACCATGTCGACCGCCAGGCTTTGCAGATGTTGGAGCGAGGTGTGCCCGGCGCCGAAATCGTCGAGCGCGACACGGCAGCCGGCGCGGCGCAGCGCATTGACGAACCGCGCCGACTCCTCGATGTCGTACAGCGCGGCGGTTTCGGTTATCTCGATCACAAGCTGATGCGCAAGCTGCGGGTTGGCACGCAGTCGCGTGAGCAGCGAACGCAGCCAGGGCCGGTCCGCCGTGGTCAAAGCGGAAATATTGAAGCCGAAGATCACGCCGGGATTCCGGCCGGCTTCGACCAGCACCTTGTCGAGGATGTGACGATCGATCAGCCGGATAAACCCAAAGCGCTCGGTCTCCTGGATGAATTCGCCGGCGGCGAGCGCGCTGCCGTCGGCCTCGCGCAGGCGCAACAGGCATTCGTAGTAATTGACCGCGCGGGTCGTCGCGGCAACGATCGGCTGGAACGCAAAAGTCACGCCGTCCTGGCGCAGCACTGCCTGGACAGCGTCACCGACCGCGGCATGGCGGCGTTCGCTCTCGCGCAGATCCTCCAGGGAGCGGTAATGGACATGGCAGTTGCGGCCAGTGCGCCTGGCATCGACGAGCGCCGCCTCGGCTCGGGTGATGACCTCGTACGATGTCAAGCCGTGATCGCAAAACGAGGCGGCGCCGATCGACACGGTGGCGGTGACGGGGCCGCGCCCGGTGACGATCGGTGCGGCGCGTACCGCCCCTAATATCTTCTCGGCGGCCACCGTGACGTATTCATCGGGGCAATGCGGCAGGAGGATGCCGTAACGGTCGCCGCTGAGGCGCCCGACCAGATCGCTGACGCGCAAACAATCGTCGAGCTGCCGGCCGACCTCGATCAGCACCGTGTCGGCGGCGGCGCGACCGAACTTCTCGACGATGGCGGCCATGTTGTCGACGCCCAGCGCCAGGAACGCGGCGGGACCTGGCCGGCGCATCGCCGCGGCGATGGTGCGGTCGACCGCCTCGCGCAAACGCGTGGGGTTGAAGTGCCCGGTAAGCTCGTCGTAATTGACGCGATCCTCAAGCCGGCTCGGCTCAGCCGTCGCCGGATGCGGGTCGGCTGACCCAACGTCGCTTGCAGTCATCAGCGCTCCGCCCCTCGCCGGGAGGGTTCCACCACCGCCGCAAGGCTAGCAATCGACCCGTTTAGGAAGACTTAAGGGGTGGATTCGGCAAGCTCCGCCCGCGCGTCCGCCGGCGTGTGCGAGTTGAGAAACGGCAGGACTGCCTGGTTGAACTCCCGCGCCAGTACGTGCGGGAACCAATGGCCGCCGCGTGGGAATATCTTCACTTCCGCGCCGCGGATCAGCCGGGCCAGCTCTTCCGAGAAATAGGACGGCGTGACGATGTCATCCTCGGCGCCGATGACCAGAGTCGGCGTCCTGATCTTGCCGAGGCCGGCGGTGCGGTCAAAGGCGAGGATGGCATCGATCCGGCTCATGGCGATGTCGAGCGGGGGGAAATTGGCCAGGTTCTGCGCCTCCATGTGCCGCAGCCGCTCGTTGTGCTTGGCGATCCACCAGCTCGGATAGAGGAACAGCGTCGTCGCGGGCACATAGGAACTTGGCCCGCCACGCTGAAGGACTTCCTTGCGCAGCCCGTACATGCGCCGGAAATAGGCGTCGGGCTTGGTCCAGCTTGCCGACAGCACGATGCTCGCGACACGCTTCGGATGCTCGATCGCCAAGGTCTGCGCAATCGCGCCGCCGGTTGAATGACCCAGCAGATGCGCGCGCTCGATCTCGAGCCGATCCATCAACGCGATGACATCACCTGCCATGCGGTCGACGGTATAGCCGCCGCGGATCGGATCGCTTTCGCCGACGCCGCGGCTGTCATGGGTGATGACCTCGTAGCGTTTCGAGAACGCCGCGACCTGCTCCTGCCAGAACGAGGCAAGTCCGCCCAACCCCGATATCATCAATACCGGAAAGCCGGCACCGTGGCGCTCGTAGTAGAGAGAACCGTCGTTGATCGAGATTCGCGGCATCGGCTTGTCTGAAAACGCAGATCAGCGTCGGTATCACCGCGACGGGCAGGCTGTCAAAGGATACGCGCTGCATGTTATTGCAGGGCTGATCCTCAAAGAAAAACGGGGCACGAAAACGCTCGCCTTCTGCCTCAAATTTGACACAGGGCCACCATTCAATCCGCCGGAACCAGCCGGTTGAGCGCCGCCTCGCGGGTGCGCCCAGAGCGACGCCGGCCAAGTTCGGCCGCGCCGGCTGGGGTCAACCGCTGTGGGGTAGGGCGATATGACGACATACGATCAGGACAAGAGTGCCGATTACGGCGATCAGCCGGAGGAAACAGGCGACTCGGCGCGGCGGCCGGCCCGCCGGACCGGCAGTCGGATGCTGGACATTGACCGCTACGTCGGCGCCCGGGTGCGCGAGCGGCGCATCATGCTGGGCTTCACGCAGCAGCAGCTCGCCGATTTGATCGGCGTCACCTATCAGCAGGCCCACAAATACGAGCGTGGGATCAATCGCATCTCGGCCGGGAGGCTGTTCGAGATCGCCCACGTGCTGAGCGTGCCGGTCAACTACTTCTTCGAGGGGCTCGCGGAAGACGAAGCCCGGCAGGTGTCGTCGCGCGAGCGCATGTGCCTCGAACTGGCACGCAACTTCGCACACATCCCCAACGAGCGTCACCAGGAGGCGCTAAGCCAACTGGCCCGCGTGCTGGCAGCGGAGTAGAGGAGGCATCAGCCTTCACTTCGCCATTACGGGCAAAGGCCGGAATCCAGTAATCCGCCGTCACGGCGGCTCAACGGTGGGCCCCGGCCCACGCCCGAGCGACACGGCACCTATCGCCTAGAACCTGTATCCCAGGCGGATACCGAGGTCGTTGATGCTCTGGTTTTCCTTGGCGAGCCCGCCATTCGAGATGTGGTCGATGTGGGCCGAAATCACCCAAGTCGGGTTGATCTGATAGCCGAGATCGAACGCTTCGCGGAACAGCACGTGCGAACCGAGCGCCTTGCGCTGCGAGTTGCCGTTGGCGATCTGGCCGTTATTGAAGCCCGGGCCAAAGAAATAGTCGAGAGTGATGCCATCGCCGGGGTTGATGATGTTCTGCGCCAGATACCAGCCCCACGTCGCCCCGACGTAGGCCTGATCGGTCTCACCCGCGGTGTTGATGTCGCCGCCGATGGTTGGTCGGGGCTGGAGGGTCCAGCGCAGCCAGCCCGGCGCGTTGGCGATCATGTCGTTAGTGACCGGCGACCAGAAAATGACTTCAGGATTGATGTCGACGCCCTTCTCGCGGCCTTCGAGAAGCTTGGTGTCATGATCCAGCACGCCGAGCACGGCTTCGGCGCCCGTAATGTTCTGCACCTGCGCCTGCGCACGCCACGGCGTCAGTGCAGCCCCGACAAGAGCCACGGCGACGACAAGGCTGCGCCAAGACCAAACGCTCATCCGTTCCCCCGTTTGGCGATACCGCGCAAACTATCCGCTCCGCGAGCAAATCCAAAGCGTTGAAAGCGCAGATGGAGTCGGTCAACCACCCATTGTTGCACCAGCGCCACAACCCAGGCTAAGCCGCCGGACGCAACACCGCCTGCTCCGGCGACCCGTCGATCCACATGCGGAACCACAGTTCGAGCATCAGCAGCGCCCACAACCGCGTGTGGTGGTTGCGCCGGCCCGATGAATGCTCGTCGAGCAGCCGGCGCACAAAGTCCGGCCGCATCACACCGCGCTCGCGCGCCGGCTGGGACAACAGCGTGTCATAAGCGAGCGGTTTCAACTCGGCGCGCAACCATTCGTCGATCGGCACACCAAAACCCATCTTCTTGCGATAGATCACTTCCCGCGGCAGGTAGGGCTCCATTGCGCGCTTGAAGAGCGCCTTGGTACGCCCGTTCGCCATCTTCACTTCGGCGGGGATCGCAGCCGCCCATTCGAGCAGCACGTGGTCAAGCAACGGCGAACGGGTTTCGAGCCCGTGCGCCATGCTCGCGATGTCGACCTTCACCATCAGATCGTCGGGCAGGTAGGTGTGAAGATCGGCCCAGTTGGCACCGGCGAGCAACCCGCCCGCCGCGGCAAAATAGGGCGCCAGCAGGTCGAGCGCCGACTGCCCAAGCTGGCCGCGCATCGCTTCGCCATAGCCGGCTTCCTTGTCGCGATCGGCGAAGAACACGATCGTTCCGGCGTAGCGCTGCTCGGCGTGTCCGGCCGAGGCTTCGAGCACATCCCGGATCCTCGGCAACTTCAATTCGCGTTGCAGCCCCGCCGGCGCGCAGGACAGCAGACGCGCCAGCGCCAGCCGGCCCCAGCGCGGCAGCAGGTCGAGCTGCGCAAGATGGCGCATCGCCCGGTAGCGCGAATAACCGAGAAACGCCTCATCGCCGCCATCGCCATTAAGCGCGACGGTAACCTTGCGGCGCGCCATCTCCGACACGTAGTAGGTGGGGACCGCCGACGGGTCGGCGAAGGGCTCGCCGTAATGCCACACGAGGCGCGGCAGCACCGCGACCGCATCGGGTTCGACGACGTATTCCTCGTGGTCGGTCCCGTAGCGCTCGGCGACCATGCGGGCGTAGCGCGTCTCGTCAAAGCGCGGATCGCCAAAGCCGATCGTAAAGGTCTTGACCCGAGCGCCGCCGACCCGCGCCATCATCGCGACGATGCTTGCCGAATCGATGCCGCCCGAGAGAAACGCGCCGAGCGGCACGTCGGCGATCAGCCGGTAGCGCACCGCTTCTTCGAGATGCGCGACGAGCTCACGTTCGATCTCTTCCCTCGGCTTCACGGCGCGAGCGGCGCTCGGCTCCGGCAGCCGCCAATAGCGCACCAGCTCCATATCGCGCCATTTGCCCTCGGGATCGGGCGACGCAACGAGGTAATGCGCCGCCGGCAGCCGGAAAATGCCGTCAAACGCGGTTTCCGGCGCCGGGACGTATTGCAGGCTGAGGTAGTGGTCGATCGCGGTCAGGTTCGGCCGGCGCGCGAGACCGGGCCAGGTCAAGATCGCCTTGATCTCCGAGCCGAACAGCAGCCCGTGCGGCGTCGGCGCGTAATGCAGCGGCTTTTTGCCGAGCCGGTCGCGCGCCAACACCAGCCGGCACGAGCGCGTATCCCACAGCGCCAGCGCGAACATGCCGCGCATCCGCTCGAACACCCGCGCGCCCCAGGCGTGCCAGCCATTGGCAATGACCTCGGCGTCGCCGTGGCTGCGGAACATGTAGCCGAGCTGTTCGAGATCGGTGCGGATTTCGGCAAAATTATAGATCTCGCCGTTGAAGGTGAGCCAGACCGAGCCATCCTGGCTGGAAATCGGCTGGTTGGCGGCGGCGGAAAGGTCGATGATCGCAAGCCGTGCCTGGACCAAACCGGCTAGCCCGTCGGTCCAAATTTCCTGATCGTCCGGCCCGCGATGACGCACCGCCTCGGTCATCGCCCAAAGGCGCGATTCGAGCTCCGCACGCGGCAGGCTCGCCTGCGGCAGCAGGACGCCGGCTATGCCGCACATTGGAGGCTCCGCCAGAACATCAGACTCTTTCGGCTCCCCTGCTTTGGCTTGGTGCGGGCGGAGGGACTCGAACCCTCACCCCCTTGTGGAGAACGGATTTTAAGTCCGTTGCGTCTACCGTTTCGCCACGCCCGCGCGCGCACACGCGAACAGACTATACGCTAATCTTCGCTCGCCCCTTCGTGGGGATCGCCGCCGAGCTCGACGATCAGCACCTTCAGCTCCTCGGTCGCAGCCAGCAGACGCGGCCGGTCGGTGCCGCGGATCACCAGCGTCACGCCGAAATCGGCGCGGCGGAAATACGGATAGGAGCCGATTTCGAGGTCGTTGTAGCGCGTCTGCAATTCGCCGAGACCCTTCGCCAGTACGCCTTCGCCGAGGCCGCAGCTCACCGAACGGCTCAGCATCTTGGCGCCCCCCGCCAAATGATGGCGCAGCTCGTTGAACGTCGCCTGCATGATCTGCGGCACGCCCGCCATCACATAGACATTGCCGATCTGGAACCCCGGCGCGCGGGAGATCGGGTTGGGCAGCAGCGACGCGCCTTCTGGGACATAGGCCATCCGCATCCGCGCCTCGTTGACCGCGCCCGCCGGGTAATGGCCTTCGAGCAGGCGTCTTGCCTCGGGATGGAGATGGAGCTTCACCGCAAAGGCCTCGGCGATGCATTGCGCGGTGATGTCGTCATGGGTTGGGCCGATGCCGCCGGTGGTGAAGACATAGTCGAACGCGCGGCGCACCTCGTTTACCGTGCCGACGATCGTGTCGCTGTCATCGGGGATGACCCGCACTTCCTTGAGGCGGACGCCGACCTCGTTGAGTCCCTTGGCGAGGAACGCGACGTTTTCGTCCTGCACCCGGCCCGACAGGATCTCGTTGCCGATGATCACAACGCAGGCGGTATAGGTCTTCGGCGCATTCGCCGCTTCGCTCGGCATCGTTCTCGCCCATTGCTGGTGACGGCGCCCTTCATAGGCAAAGCCGCGTGCCGGCACAACCGAGCACCAGTGGCAAGCACCGGGACGAACACGATCCAAAGGATTGCCGAGCGCGGCCCGACATCCGATATTGAGGGCAGGGAATTCGCGAGCGCCTGCGATGCAGCAAGACGTGGTCATGGGCATGGATACGAGCCGCGAGGCGGTTGCGCGGTCGGGCTCGATCAAAATCCATGGGCCTGCCGCGTTCGAGTGCATGCGCAAGGCCG
>Ga0335074_10014258_pt1 | contig 11157 bp, 9 predicted proteins | sample Lox_Sample_23_FD_206715 | JGI IMG/M metagenome (GOLD analysis project Ga0335074, IMG submission 206715) | Soil microbial communities from Loxahatchee National Wildlife Refuge, Florida, United States - Lox_Sample_2.3 | ecosystem: Environmental > Terrestrial > Soil > Wetlands | place: USA: Florida...
TGCGCCATCTGCTCGACGAGGATTTCGCGGCGATTCTGCTGGACGTGAAAATGCCGGAAATGGACGGCTTCCAGACGGCGGAAATGATCCGCGCGCGGCGCCGCTCGCGCCATACTCCGATTCTTTTTCTGACCGCGTATAAGAGCGACGAACATCTGTTTCGCGGCTACGATATGGGCGCGGTGGATTTTTTATTCAAGCCGATTGTCCCGGAAATCCTGCGGTCCAAAGTATCCGTGTTCGTGGATTTGAGCCGCAATCATGCCTTGCTGCGGCGGCAGACGGAAGCGCTGCGCAAGACCGAGCAGAAATTCCGGTCGCTGCTCGAAGCCGCGCCGGACGCCATGATTATCAGCTCCGAGCGCGGCGAAATCAACCTGGTGAACTCGCAGGTGGAAGCGATGTTCGGCTATCGCCGCGAGGAATTGATCGGGCGGGGCATCGACATGCTGGTTCCGGGGTGGTATGCGAAAGCGCATCAGCAGGTGACCGCGCGCCGCCGCGATGGCCGCGAATTTCCCGCGGAAATGACGGTCAGCCCGCTGCAAACCGAGGAGGGCGTGCTGGTGACCTCGGCGATTCGCGACATGACCGAGCGGGCGCGGCGCGATCAGGAAATCCAGGAGCTGAACGCGAACCTGGAGCAGCGCGTCGCGGCGCGCACGCGGGAGCTGCTGCAATCGAACCAGGCGCTGGCGCAGTCGAATGAAGACCTGAATCAGTTCGCCTACGCCGCCAGCCACGATTTGCAGGAGCCGCTGCGCATGATCGCGCTGTACAGCGAAATGCTGGAGCGGCAATACTCGGGCAAACTGGACACCGAAGCGGACCGCTATATCCGCTTCGTGATCAATGGCGCGCATCGCATGGAGATGCTGCTCAAAGACCTGCTGGCGTATTCGCAGGCCGGATCGGCGGCCGGCCCGGAAGGCGCCCCGGCGGCGCCGGTGGATTGCGCCGCGGTGCTCGAAAAGGTGCTGCTGAACCTGAAAGCGGCGATCGAGGAAAACGGCGCGGAGGTGATCTGCGATGACTTGCCGGTAATCGAAGCGGACGAGATCCGGCTGGTGCAGCTTTTTCAGAACCTGGTGAGCAACGCGATCAAGTATCGCAGCGCGCAGCCGCCGCGCGTGCGGGTGCGCGCCGAGCAGCGCGAAGCCGACTGGCTGTTTTCGGTGGAAGATAACGGCATCGGCATACGGCCGGAGTATTCGCAGCAGGTTTTTGGAATTTTCAAGCGGCTGCACGGCCACACCTATCCGGGGACCGGGATCGGTCTGGCGATCTGCCAGCGGATCGTCGAGCGGTATGGCGGCCGGATCTGGGTGGAATCGACGCTAGGCCAGGGTTCGAGATTCTGCTTCACGCTTCCGCCGCGGGTGGTGCGGCAGCGCGCGGGACCAAGCGGCCTGGCGGGTCACAACGCGGCTTGAAGGAAAGTCCCGCCGGCAGCTACGCGCCGGCGCCTTTTTGCAGGATTTCGCCAACCAGCGGGCCGAGCTTCATGAATTCATCGAGGCGCGACGGCTTGCGAAAATAAAATGTTGCGCCGAGACGCGACGTCTGCTCCCGGTCCTTCGGCGAATCCGATGAGGTGACGATCACCACCGGGACATCGCGGCACCGCTCGCTCTGCCGCATATGTTCGAGAATCTGATCGCCGCTTCGTTTGGGCAGATTTAAATCGAGCAGAACGACGTTGGGGCACGGCGTGGCGGAATTTTCGTCCAACCCATCAATGAAGTCGACGGCTTTTTCGCCATCATCGAGGACTTTAAGCTGGCAGGCGATTCCAGCCTGACGCAAAGCTTCGCGGACCAGAAAAACGTCTGGCTCGGCGTCTTCAATCAGCAGAATCTGTTTGTTGTTCTCCGGCATGAAAACTTCCCGACGATATCACACTTGAATCTAGCATAGCGGCTGCGGCCGGTTCTCACACGTGATCGTGTTGTTGAAAATAAAATTTGCCATCCTTTTGGCGGTCTGCGCAAAGAAACGTTTCCGGGCGAAACGATCTTCGCGGCCGCTGTCTCTAATGGTGTGAGCACTGTGCTGAAAAAGGGGATGGACTATTCTGTCCCCGCGTGGACAGAGCGGTCTGTCCCCTTTTTCAGCACCCCTGCTAGAGGACCCCTATGGCCGGAGACCGCGGATTAGCGTTTGTGGTGATCGGATTGATCGGCGTCAGCACGTTTTGGGTTTCGAATCAGCGGCGTATCGAACCGCGGCCGGCGCACGTGCGGGCCGCTCAAATCGATTCAGAGGGCCACTTGTCACCGATGAACCGGCAGTTGCGGGCCACACCGCGCGACCTGAGCGCGGGCGATACGGAGGAAACCTTCTACGTCTTCGGCATGCGTAGCCACCGGCGCGGCCACGCCGCGGTGCTGGGGTATCCGGAGCTGAGCGGGCCGGCGCCCGACACGTTTTCGCGCTTCGCGCAGCGTCTGCGGCTTTCAACCGACGCAGGGATCGCGTTACCGCTCGACTAATCCTGTCTGGCACGGGCGCGGGCCGTCAGCCCAACAGCTCCGCGGAAACCCGCGCGGCCGTCAGCGGAGCCAGTAAAATTCCGTTGCGAAAATGGCCGTACGCCAGCCAGACGTTGCTGCCCGCAACGCGCCCGATGTGCGGCTCCGGGCAATAGGGCCGCAAACCCGTCCAGCATTTCGCCGGATGCAGCCCCTGGAGCGCCGGAAACAGTTCCGATGCGTGCCGGTGAATTTCCGCGCAGATCGCCGGATCGACGCTCGAATCGAAGCCCGCGTCCTGCTCGTTCGACCCCGCCACCGTGAACCCGTTGGACCTTTGCAACACGTAGCTGTGCCCGCGGCGCAGCATCGGACCCAGCGTGCCCGGCGCCAGATCGAACCCGATCAGGTGGCCCTTCACCGGTTTCACCGGCGGCAGTTCCAGGTTCACGCCGCGATGCGTGACGCCAATTTGCGAGGACCACGCTCCGGCGGCGATCACCACGGCGTCGTGGTCCGCCGATTCGATTCTTTCGATCCGCCGGTTTTCTTCGATCGCCACGCCCCGGCGCTCGCACACGCGGCGCAGGGCGCGCAGCAGATCGCCCGGGTCGACGAATCCATCGCCGGGATAAAAAAGGCCGTTCGAACGAAGCTCCACGCGAATGCCGTGGCTCGATTGAAACGCAGCGCGCACCCGCGCCGGTTCGGCGCCGGCGAAATGCATGCAGCCGCATTCGACGAAATCGATGGGCACGCCGCTTTCCGCGCGCAGCTCCTCGACGAACGGCGGGTACAGCCGTATCCCCTCGACGCCGAGGTCGAGCCACACCGACGGTTTATCGAACTCGCCGCCGGGCGTCAGCATTCCCGCTCCGGCCGAGCTGGTTTTTCCGCCGAACGCGCCCGCATCGGCCAGCGTGACGCGCGCGCCCGCCTGCGCCAGCCGCCACGCGATGGCTCCGCCGATCAATCCCGCTCCGGCGATCAGAACTTTCATGCCACCACCTTCATGCCCTCATTCTTGCGCGGTGAGAGCTTTCAAATCGAAGCTCTCATCGGCCGCCTGCTCCGGCGCCAGCCTCGCCCCGGCCGCGAGCAATTTTCTCGCGATCAGATGTTCACCCGCGCGATTGATCGAATCCACCGCGATCAGCCGGCCATTCCGGAAATAAAAAACGGAAAATTTTCGCGCCTGCGGATCGCCGCGCACCGCTTCATCATCGGCGCCCCCGGAAAGTCCCGCCATTTGCAGTTTGACGTCAAATTGATCGGTCCAGAACCACGGCACGGCGCGATACGCTTCGCTGCGCCCGGCGATGTTCGCTGCCGCGACTTTCGCCTGATCGACCGCGTTCTGCACCGATTCGAGACGCGTGCGCGCGCCGGCGAACGGATTGGGGTGTTCCGCGCAATCTCCGACGGCGAAAATGTTTTCGTCCGCGGTTCGCAAATGCTCGTCCACCACGATTCCGTTCCCTACCGGCAGACCGGCCTCGCGCGCCAATTCGACATTCGGCACGACGCCGATTCCGGCAACGATCAGATCCGCTTGCGGCGCGAGCGCCGGCGCGCTCAAACAAATTTCAACGCCGTGGCTTGCGTGAACTTCCCGAAAAAACTCGGAGACCACCGGCGAAACGGAGCGCGGCATCAGACGATTTTGCATTTCGTAAACTCTGACCTCCCGGTCCAGAGCTCGCGCCGCCGCGGCGACTTCCAGTCCGATGAATCCGCCGCCGACCACCGCGATGGTTCCGGCATTCTCGATCCGCTGCTTCAACTCAATCGCGTCCTCGCGCGTGCGCAGATAAACGATGCCCTGGTGCGGCAGCCGGCGAACGCTGGCGCCGGTGGCCAACACCAGCTTTTGGTAATCGCAGTGCGCGCCGGAAGAAAGGATCACGCGTCGGCTGACGCGATCGATCGCAACCGCGCGATCGCCAGCCAGCACTTCAATGCGCTGCGCCGCGTAGAACGATTCCGGCCGCAGCACCGCGCTCTCGATCGCCTGCTTGCCAAGCAGAAATCCTTTCGATAACGGCGGCCGCTGATAAGGCAGGTGCGGTTCATCGCCGACGATGGTGACCGGCTCGGCGTAACCAGCGCTGCGCAGCGACAGAGCGGTCTGAAACCCTGCCTGGCCGGCGCCGACGATGACGACGCTCATACCTGGTTTTACACCTGCGTCAGCGGAGTGTGCACCACCAGTCCGTCGAGCGCCTTGGTCACTTCGATCTGGCAGCCCAGACGGCTGTTCGGCTGTCGCGGGCAGGCGGTGGTGTTGAGCATCTCGTTTTCGTCTTCCTGGATCGGCTTGAGCCGGCCGAGAAATTGCGGCTCGACGTAGACATGGCAGGTGCCGCATTGGCAGTTGCCGCCGCACTCGGCGACGATGCCGTCGATGTTATTTTTAATGGCGCCTTCCATCACCGAATCGCCGATGGGGACGTCGGCGCGGCTGACCACGCCGGAGTGGGAGATATAGGTGATGCTCGCGGTTTCTTTTTTCCCGAACAGAGGCACGTGCCATTGTAGCGCGCGCCGGATTCAGGATTCAGCATAAACCCGGCGGCCGCCGGATTCTGAATCCCGGCTTTTTCTCACGCCCCCTGCGACTTGACCCGCGCCGTGAGCGGCGGCTCCGTTTTCATCAACCCGATCTTTTCGCGCAGCGCCGTGTCGATTTTCGCCGCAATCTGCGGGTGTTCTTTCAGGAAAACGCGAGCATTGTCGCGCCCCTGCCCCATTCGTTCGCCGCCGAAGCTGAACCACGCGCCGCTTTTTTCCACCACCCCCTGCTCCGCGCCCAAATCGAGCAGATCGCCTTCGCGTGAGATCCCTTCGCCATACAGAATATCCACCTCGGCTTCGCGAAATGGCGACGCGACTTTGTTCTTGACCACTTTGATCTTGGTGCGATTGCCGGTGGCCTGTTCGCCGTCTTTGAGCGTCGCGGTGCGCCGCACCTCCATGCGAATCGAGGAATAAAATTTCAGCGCGCGCCCGCCGGTGGTGGTTTCCGGATTGCCGAACATCACGCCGATCTTTTCGCGAACCTGGTTGATGAAAATCAGACAGGCGTTGGCCCGCGCCAGCGCGCCGGTCAGCTTGCGCATGGCCTGCGACATCAGCCGGGCATGTAAGCCCATGAAGCTGTCGCCCATTTCGCCCTCCAGTTCCGCCTTGGGAACCAGCGCGGCCACCGAATCGACCACCAGCACGTCAACCGCGCCCGAGGAAACCAGAGCGCTGGTGATTTCCAAAGCCTGTTCGCCGCAATCCGGCTGCGACACCAGCAGGTTATCGATATCGACGCCGAGCCTTCTCGCGTAGGTCGGATCGAGCGCGTGTTCCGCGTCCACAAATGCGGCGATTCCGCCCGCTTTTTGCGATTCGGCGATGGCATGCAGCGCCAGCGTCGTTTTGCCCGACGATTCCGGTCCGAAAATTTCGATCACGCGCCCGCGCGGGAATCCGCCCACGCCCAGCGCCGCGTCCACCGAGATCGAGCCGCTGGAAATCACGCTTACCGGCAGCGCCTCGCGCGAGCCAAGCTGCAACACCGCGCCTTTGCCGAACTGCTTTTCCATCTGCGCCACGGTTTGCAGGATCATCCGCGCGCGTTCCGAAAGGGCCATCAACTTATAGGTGCCGCGCGGGACGGGAAAATCTCAGGAAAAATGGAAGCATGACCAATGCCGTGTTCGATCCCGGTCCGTTTGCCGTGGAAACCCGCACTCTGCACGCGCACGATGCGGCGCGGAACCGCACCTTTCCCGTCGACCTCTGGCAACCCGCCAACGCCGGACCGCATCCGCTCATCCTTTATTCCCACGCGAGTTTGCAGCATCGCCGCGCCGCCACCTTTCTCACCACTCATCTGGCCAGCCACGGCTATCGGGTCGCGGCGATGGATCATTCCGAAATCGTCGCCCCGGAACTGGCTCGAAAAGAGGTCGAATCCGATGCCGAACGAGCCGCGCGAATGGATGCCCTCATCGCCAGCCGCCTGCCGGACATTCAATTTCTGCTCGATTTCATGGTCCAGGAATTTCCCGTCGACGCCTCGCGGATTGGCATCGTCGGCCACAGTTTCGGCGGATGGACCGCGCTCCAGTCGGCCGGCGCCGATCGTCGTATTCGCGCGGTAGTGGCTCACGCCGCCGGCGGAGGGTCCAATCCGAAACCGGGAATTCTGCCCTTGCGGCTGACCTATCAATGGGACGCTCCCACGCTCTATCTGGTGGCGGAAAACGATGCCTGTCTTCCGCTCGAGGGCATGCAGGAAAGCTTCGAAAAAACCCGGGCGCCCAAGCTGATGGTGATCCTGCGCCGCGCCGACCATCTGCACTTCATGGATCATTTCGCCGAGCTTCACGAAAATTTCCGCACCATGGCCGGACCTCCCGTGCTCGCGCCCATTCAGCAAGAAATGCTGCCGGTGGCCGAGCTTTGTTCGGAACCGCAGGCGCACCTGTTCACCCGCGGCCTGACGCTGGCGCATCTGGACGCAGTCCTGCGCGATAACCACTCCGCGCGTGACTTTCTAGCCGGCGACATCGCCGCGGAACTGGCGTCGCGCGGCGTCGATGCAATCGTCCGCCGAACGTGAAACCCGCGTCCACCGTAAATGATGCAGTGGCATAAGCCGCCAGGCTTGTGCTTCTTCCCGCACCACGATCAATCCCGAAAACCCCGCACGGTGCTGAATTTTAGCGGGCCTACGGAGCGTCGGAATCCGCGCCCATCGCAAACCGGCGCCCGCACCGCAATTCTTCAAAGAAACCGCCGGTCAATCCTAAAGCGGCCGTGGTTGACAACACAAAAACCGCAAGCGTATATTGACGCATGGCTCTCCGTTTCAGCTTTCTTACCTTGGGCCTGGTCTGTCTCGCCCAGTTGCCCGCGCAGGTCATCGTCCAGCCGGGCGCTCCGGGCCAAAACAGCAAAATTCTCACGCCCGCCAGCCTCCACATCACGCCGCGCGCGCCCTCCGATGCCGACGTGAAGTTCATGCAGGGTATGATCCATCACCATTCGCAGGCGGTGGAGATGGTCGCGATGATGCCCGCGCGGACGCACAATAAAGCGCTCCTCAAGCTGGGCCAGCGCATCAGCATCTCGCAAACCGACGAGATCCAGTACATGCAGCAGTGGCTGCGCGACCGCGGCAAAGCGGTTCCTATGAAACACGACATGTCGCACATGAACGGCATGAGCATGTCCGGAATGATGGATATGGACGCGATGGCTCCCATGCCCGGAATGCTTACGCCGAAGCAGATGAAAGCGCTGGCCGCCTCGCACGGCGCCCGGTTCGATTATCTTTTTCTGACCGGAATGATTCAACACCACACCGGAGCCTTGATCATGGTGGACGATCTGTTCGACTCGCCCGGCGCCGGGCAGGACCCGCTGCTGTTTGATTTTGCCACCGATGTCACCAACACGCAGACCGCGGAAATAAACATAATGAAGGGCCTGTTAAACGAAAACTCGAAGGAGAAAAAATGAGACTCACCCTCGCCGCTGCACTTGGTTTGTTCGTTCCCATGTTCTGTTCGGCGCAGGCTGGCGGGAATTCCGCGCCGGTGAACGCGCGCCAGCCCGGCGATCCGCGCGTCGGATTGAAGGCCGGAATTTTCGATGCCGGCGAAGCTTCGTTCGGCCTCGAAAAACTGGTATCGCTGCCCAAGCCGCCGGGATTCGCGCCCGGCACCGGCGGAGCCACCGAACCATTTCCCCCTCCGCAGGCTCCCGGCGCGCAGAACGGTCCGCCGCGGACGGTGCAATACGGCTCGGCCAACTCCGATCTGGCCTTCAGCGGCAATCATCTGTTCGTCGGCAACTATAACGGCATCAATTTTTACGACATCGACAATCCCTCCAAAACGGTGCTAAAAACTTCGCTGGTCTGCCCCGGCGGCCAGGGCGACGTTTCCGTCTACGGGCATCTTTTATTTATGTCGGCCGAGGCGATGAACGGCCGCATCGATTGCGGCGCCCAAGGCATTCCCCTGCCGGCCGGATACAAGCCCCCTCCGCCTCCGCCGCCCGTCGCCGCCGGCCAGCCGCGCCCGCCGAGGACGCCTCCGCCGCCAAGTCCCGATCGTTTTCGCGGCGTGCGCATTTTCGACATCAGCGACCCGTCCAATCCGAAACAGGTGGCCGCCGTGCAGAGCTGCCGCGGATCGCATACCCACACCCTGGTGATCGATCCCAAGGATCACGATAACGTGTACATTTACATTTCCGGCACCGGCCCGGTGCGCCAGGGTGAGGAGCTCACCGGCTGTTCCGGCGGCGATCCTTCGGAAAATCCCAACACCGCGCTGTTCCGCATCGACATTATTCAGGTGCCGCTGGCTCATCCCGAACAGGCCAAAATCGTCAACAGCCCGCGCATTTTCGCCGATTCCAAAACCGGCGCGCTCAACGGACTATGGAACGGCGGCAATCACGGCGAAGGCACGCAAACCACCTCCAGCACCGATAAATGCCACGACATTACCGTTTATTCCGCCGTCGGTCTGGCCGCCGGCGCGTGTTCGGGAAACGGAATTTTGCTCAACATTTCCGACCCCGTCCATCCCGTGCGGATCGACGCCGTAAGCGATCCCAATTACGCCTTCTGGCACTCGGCGACGTTCAATAATGACGGCACCAAAGTGGTCTTCACCGACGAATGGGGCGGCGGAGTTCAGCCGCGCTGCCGCGCCACCGATCCGATGAACTGGGGCGCCGACGCGATCTTTACTCTGAACCACGATAAGCTAACCCTGGCGTCCTATTACAAGATGCCCGCGCCGCAATCCGAAACCGAAAATTGCGTCGCGCACAACGGATCGCTGATTCCCATTCCCGGCCGCGATATCGAAGTACAGGCCTGGTATCAGGGCGGCGTTTCGGTGTTCGACTTCACCGATCCCACCCATCCTTACGAAATCGCCTATTTCGATCGCGGCCCGCTGGACGCCGAAAAGCGGATTCTCGGCGGATTCTGGTCGGTTTACTGGTATAACGGCTACATCTACGGCTCGGAAATCGCGCGCGGCGTCGACGTGTTCCGCCTGACGCCCAGCAAATTTCTGACGCAGAACGAAATCGACGCGGCGAACCAGGTCCATTTCGACGAGCTGAACGTCCAGGATCAGCCGCACTTCACCTGGCCGAAAAATTTCGTCGTCGGCCGAGCCTATCTCGATCAGCTGGCGCGCAGTGAAGCGCTGCCCGCAACGCAAATCGAATCGATTCGTTCCGCCATGGATTCGCGCCGCAATTTAGAAAGCCTGGCCTCGATGCTCAACCAAAGCGCCGCTTCGGCCCAACCCGCCGACGCTTCGCGCATGCGCGCCCTGGCCGAAATTCTGAGCCAGTAACCACCGGAGCCAGGGCCCTGATCCCCGGCCCCTGCAATCACATCCCGTTTTCATCGAGCCGGGAATTTCGCTTGGCGCGATATTCTCCCTCCAGAACTGGTTCTGAAGTTGTATTGGAGTGGTACTGAACCTCCGGAGGCCGTTTTTCCGCGCACAGCGAAGCGTTGTGCGCGGTTGAGCGATTTGCCTTGCAGTGTCAGCTATACGCATGGCATCGACGGAGGATGAAGTCGGATCGATTCGGCAAGCTCCCGGCGGCCGTACGCAAGGTGGTCGTGCAGGGAATCAGAGAGAGGTGTTTCGAAAACGGAGAAAATAGAAGTCCGCCAGCCAGCGGAAACTGAGATCCTCTCGTTAGATAGCCTCTTGATCCACCGGCGGCCGGAAATTTAAACGCCTGGCGATAAGTCCAGCAGCCCCGGCCGCCCGCAACTTCCAAAGCCGTAGTGTCTTCGGACCGCAAACCTCATCCCGGAAACGAACATCCCGTCACGCCACCGCATTGATAATAGACCCTTCCCATTGGCGGATTGCGTGCATCGAAAAGCCGGCATGATGTGGTTTCGCTCGCTGCGCCGCGCGCCGGCGCTGTCGATGGTTTCGATCCTCACCGTCGCGCTGGGCGTCGGCGCCGGAACGGCGCTTTTCAGCGTGGTCAAAGCCGTTCTGCTCGACCCGCTGCCCTTTCCCGATCCCGATCGTCTCGCCTGGGTCGCCGAAGTCAACGAATCGGGCCATCCGATGCAAGTCGCGCAAGCTAATCTTAAGGATTGGCAGCGCGAAAACCGGAGCTTCACCCAGATGGCCGCCTACGGCGCGGGACCGGTGAACGCCGGCGGCGGCAGCGATTATCCGCAGCGCACCTACGGCGCCGAAGTCACGGGAGATTTTTTCGACGTGATGGGCGTGCATCCGGTCCTGGGACGCACCTTCGATGCGGCGGAACAGAAATTTCGCGCGGCTGGAACCGTCATCCTGGGCAACGGCCTGTGGCGCCGCGCCTATGGAGCCGACCCGCGGATTCTCGGCCGCACCATCAAGCTGATGGGCCAGCCGTTCACGGTGATTGGCGTGATGCCGCCCGGTTTCGATTATCCGAACGGCAGCGAAGTGTGGATCGCCGCCGGCGCGTTCTTCGATTTTCCGAGCCGCACGGCGCACAATTTTCGCGTGGTCGGCCGATTGCGACCCGGCGTGACCATCGAACAGGCGCAGGCCGATATCGGCGCGATTTCACGGCGCCTCAAACAGCAATACCCGTCGCCGTTCATGGCCCAGGACGCCGCGGTGATCCGGCTGGACCG
>Ga0335074_10014259_pt1 | contig 11157 bp, 16 predicted proteins | sample Lox_Sample_23_FD_206715 | JGI IMG/M metagenome (GOLD analysis project Ga0335074, IMG submission 206715) | Soil microbial communities from Loxahatchee National Wildlife Refuge, Florida, United States - Lox_Sample_2.3 | ecosystem: Environmental > Terrestrial > Soil > Wetlands | place: USA...
GAGCATCCGGTATACCTGGGAATAATGAAAAGATCGGTGAAGCAGGAAGCAGGGTTTTTTGGCTCATTATCAACAAGATCGCTATTGTATGGGAGACAGATCGATGGAACCACACAAGGAAACAGTGCAGGTGGTAATCTAACATCAACAATTGGAAGCACCAGTGGTTGCCCGAACGCTAGAAAAGTCGCCTTGATTGGAATAGCCACGGACTGCACTTACACGGCTTCATTTAATTCGTCGTCATCAGCTCGAGAGAACGTCATTAATCAGATCAATTCCGCTTCTGTGCAATACGAGAGCAGTTTTAATATTTCTCTTGGCATTCAAAACCTAACCGTCAGTGAAGCAGCTTGTCCTGCTACTGCCCCAGCTACTGCGCAATGGAATGTTCCTTGCAGCAACAGTGTTACGATACAAGATCGCCTCAACCTCTTTTCAGCTTGGCGTGGTAACCAGACTGACACTAATGCTTGGTGGACGCTCCTCAGTACCTGTCCGACCGGCGAGGCGATTGGTCTTGCTTGGTTAGGCCAGGCCTGCGTCACTGGCTCCTCCACAAGTGTTAACGAAACCGTGGCTGCTACAAATGTTGTTGTCAAAACGAGTCAGGAGTGGCAGGTTATTGCTCATGAGGCTGGCCATACACTAGGCGCTGTTCATGATTGTACGAGCCAGACTTGCAGCGATGGAACAACTGTTGCTGCTCAGCAATGCTGCCCCTTCAGTGCTTCCACGTGCGATGCTGGTGGGCAATTCATCATGAATCCAGCATCAGAGCCTGGTGTGACCAAGTTTTCTGCATGTACTGTTGGCAATATCTGCTCTGCTCTTGGGCGGAACTCTGTCAAATCTTCTTGCTTCGTAGCGAATAAGGATGTTACGACTATTACTGGCAGCCAATGCGGCAACGGAATTGTGGAAGCAGGCGAACAGTGTGATTGTGGTGGTGTCAGTGGATGTGGAAACGATACGTGCTGCGATCCCACAACATGCCAGTTCACTGCCAATTCCCAGTGTGATCCAAGCAATGAGGATTGTTGTACCTCGACCTGCAAGTACGCTGCGGCTGGAACGGTATGTCGACAATCAACCGGCGTTTGTGATCCGCAAGAAACTTGCAGCGGTACCAATGCAACATGCCCCCCGGATCAGACTGTTCCAGATGGTAAGTTTTATACCCAAATCTGAATATGGTCAAGCGTGCTAATTTTGGCAAGGCACTGCCTGTGGCAATTCAAGCCAATCTCTCACCTGTTCATCGGGTCAATGCACCTCTCGCGATCTACAGTGCAAGACCATCATGGGCTCCTATACTCAAGGTAGGATAGCCTATTAAAAAGAAGAACGCTGCTAACCAAGATCTATTTAGGCAATGACACATACGCTTGCGACAGCACCGATTGTCAAATCTCCTGCGCATCTCCAGAGTTTGGCCCCAACATCTGTTACTCTATGAAACAAAATTTCCTCGACGGCACCCCGTGCGGCGGTGGAGGAATGTGCTCCAACGGTGTTTGTCAAGGCTCAACTGTTGGCGGTGAGATTGTTAGCTGGATTGACCAGAATAAACCTCTCGTCATCGGGCTTGCTGCAGGAATTGGTAGCCTCATAGTCCTAGCGCTGTTGTGCTGTATCATAAGCTGCTTCAGACGTAGAGGACGGGCCAAGAAACGCCCGATGCGTCCGCCGCCTGGATGGGCGGGAGCGCTGCCACCGATTAGACACGCACCTGGAGATAGATTGGGTGGTTATATACCGCCTCCCCCTCCGATGAAAAGTTCGAGTAGGTGGAGTAAAAATGGTGATTCTCCGCCGCCGGTGTACTTGGCTGGTCCTAGTGTACGGTATGCTTGAGCAGTCGGAGCTGCTTTTGATGACATTTAACAGGCGTTGGATATATAGCATTGGGTAGGTTTGTTGGATTGGGTTCTGGAACGGCATTGAATTTCGGACTCTGGACAAATAAATAGAGACACATAGCGCTATGACAGCATGCATATCATGACTTATCCCCTGGCAATGCTATCCATATCTCGCTGCCCATTCTTATCGCATCGTCTGGCACGTGCTCATTCTGAAAGCGCCCGTTTTCAAACCCATAACTCCAGACTGAAGAAACAAAGAACTCCTTGGCATAATCCCATACCATATCACAGCTCAAAAGCTCCCGTGAACGGCTTATAATGAACCTTCGAAACCGGCTTCTTCTCCTTCTCCTTCTTCGCCGCAGCCGCCCTCTTCTCACTCGCCCTAGGCGGATTGTCATAGCCGCACAGGATCTTGGTGAAATGGTGACGCGTGCCGGGTACGCTCTGTGCATGAACAGATGTTTCAGCGTTAAAGGCAAGGAAAGGGGGGGGAAGTGAGAAATGGACACTCACATCGTTGCGAGAAATCGCATGCAGCTGTACTAGCTCGGGGATGTTGAGGATGGTGGCTGCCCATCTTCGGTTTTCACGGGATTCGAAGGCGTCATCGGCGGCGGAGATGAATCTTTGGGAAGGGTGTGGTTAGATTATGCTTTACCCTGTGGTTGACACGTGCCACGAGTGGGAGAAATGCGTACTTGGGTGTTTTTCTGGGTTGTGGGGTCACTGAGGAGGAGGACGAGCCTCCTCCTTCTTCGTCTGAGGCGGAGTTGTAGGGTACTTTGCCAGTGTAAGGGTCTTTGTTGCGGGCTTGGCGGTCTTGCATTTCGGGTGTGAATTTAGTGGTTGTTGGGGGGTTGGTTGTGCTGCTTGAGGCCATTGGTGCGGATGGAAAGAGAAGCTCAGGAAATGGGAAGGAACTAGGTGGTGTCTAATTAGTTAAGGTTAGAGAACTTAATATCGTAGCCAACTTGTGAAAAGTTTGAACTACGGTAATTCAGTAATCAGGAAGACGCCTTGACTTTGTAAACCGGCAATACTATATATTGATGACGTGCTTTAATTCAGATCAGCGGTACTAGTTCTTAGTCAAAGACGTTCCAATATGTACGGCTTACTCGAAGTTCTAATAACAGGTCACAAGCTATAGAAAGGAAAAGGTACTAGAAAGCATGACTGATAAGGTAACCAACTCATACTAGGTCCTAGAAAGAGATTCGCGGACGTGGCCATGAATTTGAAATACTGGATGGAAGAGCAGAGATGAAGAGTAGTAACACATCCAAACTTTTAAGAATTCAGCGTACATACCTTGCTTCAACTGTTTGGCGTAAAAACTGGAAATATTAGATTCATCTCTCTATGTCATGGGTCGGGGACGTGATCGGAGTACAAGCCCCAAAGAAATGTGGCTGACATGCAAGTCACGTGGACACGGTAGTTTCGCCACCCTGTTTTGGAAATTTCCAGAGTCAACTGCTTCTGAAACTTATTCTTGACTATCTGATCTACGCATGTTACGACTATAGTAAGTATAAATGAGGGCTCTTGAATGAATGAGCCATTATAGTTCGGATTCCTATAGTGGTTCGGGTGTAGGTGAGCAACAACCTCGACAGCTGGCGGCGCTTCACTCTCCAACACCTTCAGTCCGTCCAAACATTTCAAAACGCCATTCGCTTTCCGGGTAGAAATATCGTTGGAAAACCCATCTGCGTTCTTCAAAGCCGCCTTCTCCAAAGACCTTGAAGTCTGGTCTTCTACTAGCGTTGCTTCTTCATCCCACCCTTTCGCTGTTCCCATTTCCTTTTCTGTTGCTGTGCTTTCATCTTGATTGTGAGACTTCATCTCCTCCTCATATGTCTGTCCGTCACACCTAAGAAGCTCACTCTCAGCCTCCACTTGTCCGTCGCCTTCAGCATTCTGCTGACGCTGCGTGATTGAAGTAAGTGTCTCCGCTAATTCCTCTTGCTCGTCCGTGCTCAGGGTGAGCAGCGCCTCCAAGATCTCCGTTACAGGTGTCGCTAGGGGATAGGGTGCCAGCTCGGCTTTGGTTCTGAGAGAGGCAGATGTGGCTGATGAGTCTGATGGATTGGGTTCAGAAGAAGGGTCTGAGAAGTTGAGAGGTGGGGAGTTGGTGGTTGTGGTGGTGTCAATGCTGGGATGGGTGTTCGCCTGTGGAGGAATATCTTCACTGGGTGTGGCTGAGGGTAAGGTTGTGGCCAAGAGTGAGGCTGGGGCCCAGGGTGAGACCAGTGAGTTGATCTTAAGGTTGGATGAGGTATCAACGACGGTATTAGTGTCAGAATTGGTAATGATATCTATTGCACTGGTTTCCTCAGTTCCAGTCCTTAGACCTGGCTTTGTCTCTTGTGAGGAAAGTGTGTCTTGAGGGAAAGTTGTGGGTTGGACGAGTGATGAAGGAGGCAGCGGAATCTGCTCAGGTGGTAGCTCCTTGACTGGTGTTGTCTCCAGAGCCGATACTTCTTCACGTACCAGTTCGCTCTTGGGTAGTGGCTCCGTCCTAAACAGTGAGTCCGTCTTAAACAGTGGCCCGGTCTGCGACAATGGCTCAATTTTGAACGGTGGCTGGACTGTGAACAGGAATTGTGTCTTGGGTAGTGGCTCTGTCCTAAATAGTGGCCCGGTCTTCGACAATGGTTCAATTTTGAACGGTGGCTGGGCTGTGAACACAAATTGTGTCTTGGGTAGTGGTTCGGTGTTGAACAGCGTCGTTTTCGCTGGAGACAATTTCTCACACGGTGACTTGCTCTTAAACTGTGGCTGTGTCTGAGGCAGCGCTTCAGCATCGCGCCGCTGTTCTTCACACCTCTCACGCTCTTCTTGCTCCTGTCGTTCTTGTTTGCGCTCTTGCTCCTCCCGTTCCTCTTGGCCTTGCCTCACTGTAGTCCTTTGGCCTCCATTGCGTCTTTCTTGTTGCTGCTGCGTCTTCATCATGTTCTGCAGCATCTTCATCATGTTCTGCAGTATGTTCCTAATTTCTTCCATATTATCTTCTAGCCGTGTAATCCTCTCGCTGTGGTCTGAGTCCTCTGCACTATAATATGATGGCCTGCTTCTCCTGGTCGTTGGAATACCAGAGCTGCTAGCTGCTCTGTTGGGTGAGGATCCCAGTGATAATATCGCTGTTTGCCAATTTTCTACCACGCCGTCCAGCTGGTTGATGTGGGGATTCTGGTGACGCGAAATGTTACATAATAGGAGTGTTGCTATCTGTCGTAGCCAGCCTTCTACGTTGCTTGTCGACCGTACCTGCTCCGGTAACGACTGAAGTAGCCGCATGGCTCTAACTTGATTTCCCGGGTCAACTGTCCATTGGCATCGCCTGCCTCTGCTTGGAGCAATGCCAGGGCATGTCCAGGTCCCAGTATCGGGGTTGACGATCGCCAATGTTTCGATAGCGTCCCAGTCATAGCTTGGCTCTCTGTCGAGACTAGAGGAACTTCGTAGAGAGGCAGTTTGAAATGGGATCCTGGCGGTACTCATGGCTTTCTCTGGATTGGCATAGACCGATCAAGCTTCTTGTCACAATGAAGAGCAGCTTCGATTTCTTACTACTTATATCGATACCCGCCGTCGACCGCGAATGTAACTATATGTGCAAGGCTCTCTGTAGCACACCCCGCCATACTCACCTCTGGCTGTGCAAGCCTACCACGGTAAGGCAATGACAATTGCATAATAATGGCACTGCTTAACTCAATCTTCCCTGTACGCATAGGGAACGTGTTGGGTGGCTTAGATCAATAGTTCGAGCTATGATGACCGTGAAGATGCATACTAAGGAAAAGCGCTCAGTACATCAAAATATCACTAAATTTATTGTAATCACGATCAATTACACATTATGCTGAAAAGGCGCTTAAGAGGCTCGGTCTAGTAGGGCGAATTAAGAAATCGACAATGTCCTTGTCATACCAAATCATTTCCACCTCATGGCCTTTATTCATCGCTCAGGGAGTTTACGTCCATTTCAAACATTTGAAACAGTGTAACCCTCTTCGAAGCTCAAGGAGCGATATGCTCATTCAGGGATGAGGTATCGCCAGTTCACGTGGGGGAGCAGCACGTGATGCCACGGTTTTGGTTACCAATTCGCGTACAGCCATGAGTCCGCTGTTTACCAAGCCACTTGGATTACGCGTCTCCCGCAGTCTCAATACTGGCGCTCCATATCTTTATCTTGATAATTTATTGGGTTATGACTGTGCCACTGGCAAGCTCAACCGCAGTGAACATCTTCGACCTGTTTCAGGGGTAGAGTCAGCGAGAGAGGGCAGTGGTCGTCTCGGCCTTCGCGTTTCAGGTTATTTGATTGGCCCGCAACAACAAACTTTCAACTACCTTCTGTTCATCGCAAAGGCTCCTTAACCTTTGTTTCAACATCTCAGCCTTAAAGAGCCTTCGTGGGCCTTCTTTGAGGGTCGCGCACCGCAGAATTGTCCCTAGTGCCTATCTTTCCTCATGTTTCTTCACTCGTCCAACATGGTGATTGACAAGTGTTTCTGCTCTTCTGCGCCAATCAATTTTTTTTCATGCGATCTTAGAGACGTTGAGAGGCGACTTGGCTGGGTTCCTATATGCTCTAGGCCGCATCAAGATGGCCATTCCTTGGCTTTTGTGGTTCCTAAACCACGTATGTGAAACTTGGCAAGATGTTTTGTCATGGCAAGTAGGAATTTTCCTATTCACAAGAGTTATAAGAATCGTGTCCTCGAGCCCTTATTGTTCTATAAGGACAAAGAATTATTTTGTGAATAATCTCATTCTTTTTGATTAATTCTCGGCTGTTCTTTGAAGACTGTTGATCAGTCTCGAAACCTCCGGTTGTTCACACGTAGAATCAGGACTTGGAATTGAACAATCGCATCAGAGCCTTATTCATTGCACTTCATCTGTTATATATTATTCAACCTCAACCCACTTATTTCTTCCTTCAACACACCCTTCATACCCTTCAAACGCAGAAAGACAAATTTCATACAACAGACTTCCACAAGCTTTCTTCTGAGCAGGCTATCAGAAGATCTTCCGCGTTACGTAACGCATACGATCGTTTCACGATTCAAACATTCAAGATGAATTCATTCATATTTCTCACTGCTGCTTTGGGCTTCCAGTCCTTAGTGTCAGCTCACATGCTCTTAAGCTACCCTCCAGCTTTCCGGTATGAAGGCAACCCCAACGTCCCTCAAAACTTGATAGATTACAGCTTAACGTCACCACTGAATGCGGATGGTTCAAACTTTCCATGCAAAGGTTATCAGAGCGATCTCGGCAGCGCTGCTGGCACATCTGTTGCAACCTGGAGTGTTGGCGGCACATACAACTTCACACTAGGGGGTAGTGCAACACATGATGGCGGATCCTGCCAAGCTGCATTATCTTATGATAAGGGGAAAACATTCACAGTCATACATTCGTACCTCGGCGGATGCCCAGTAGTCACTCCAGCAGGGGGCAGCTTCAACTTCCAGATTCCCTCCGATGCTCCAACAGGCGCGGCTATGTTTGCTTGGACCTGGTTCAACGAAGTGGGCAACCGAGAGATGTACATGGATTGTGCATCGGTCACCATCACAGGATCTGGTAGCAGCAAGCGTGCTAGAAAGCGTGCAAGTACTCCTTTTTCCTCTCGACCGTCGCTTTTTGTGGCCAATCTTGGAAACGGCTGCACTACAATTGAAGGCACAGATACTACATTCCCCGACCCAGGTCCAGATGTCACAGATGTCACAAAAACTCCGGGAGGGGTCACAGGCACTTGTAAACAGGTTGCAGGAATTGGTGACTTCTCTTCAGCATCGGGCAGTGCTGCTACGGCCCCAGCAGACAGTTCTGCTGCCGCGTCGTCCGCAGCACCAGTAGACAGCACGTCCTCTGCCGACATTGGCGCAGGCACTTCTGCTGCTGCATCGCCAACAACATCGGTTTACAGTACCTCTTCTGCCAATAATGGCGCCGGCACCATCGTAACACCAGCCAGTAGCTACGCAGCTCAAACTTCAAGTGATTCCCAAGCAGCCACCCTGAGCTCCGCGGCCTCAACAGCATCTGCTACGGGTACATCAACGGGCGGCTTATCTTTGAGCTCTGATGGAAGCTGCGGAGGCTCGTTCGGCTGTCAAGGTTCTGTCTATGGTAACTGCTGCTCTGAATGGGGTTGGTGTGGAAGTACCAGCGCATACTGCGGCGCAGGATGCCAGTCAGAATTCGGCACTTGCGGAACATCCAACTCCAGTTCATCAGGCTCATCAAGCTCATCAAGCTCATCAAGTCTGCAAGTTAGCACAGATAAGACCTGCGGTCCAACAACCAGCAACACCTGCCAAGGCTCTACTTATGGCAACTGCTGCTCGCAATATGGCTATTGTGGAAACACAAGCGATTATTGCGGCGCAGGCTGTCAGGCTGGCTTTGGGACTTGTGAAGAATCTTCGCCGGGATCAAGTCCATCCAGCGCGGCATCGTCTAGCCCGTCAGTGGTGGCATCAAGCGCGGCGGCCTCTCAAGCTGTGAGTTACCCTAACAATACAATAGCCGAGACAATCGCTTACACAAATACCTTGATACAGACAGGAGGAGCCTACACAGCTGCGTCAAGCAGTTCTGCAAACTCGTCCGGCTTCGTTAGTGTTACGCAGACTACATCTCAAGCCTCTGGGTTCATCACAATGGTCAGCCCGACAACAACCTCCATATCGACAAGTATATCTAGCTCATACACACCAGATCTGGTCACTATTATTCCTACCCATGTGCGTCGTCGTTATTAGTCAGGTCTAACAATCAGCCCTAATGTCAACCGGCTACATTGCAACGGCTCAAATTTCGGCGACTGCTGCTCACATTATGGATATTTTGGGAGCTCAGACGCTTACTGTAGCCATGGCTGTCGGAACAGCTTTGGTTCTCGCTAGATAGAGATTATACCAGTCACTACGTTTGCGTAGGCTGGCAATGGTAAACTGAGACAGGAGCATAGCACGCAATGGCTGGATCAATTTCAGTATTTCTTTTTCCCCTCCTTTTCTGTTGTTGGCGCTCTTCATTTTGTGTCTATGTCTAACTGTACATTATCATATATGCGGAAGGCTTTCTGAAAAGTAATTTCCCATTTAGACAGTCGCTCTTTTCGCGTTGCTTCTTTGGAATAGATTTGCAAGGGATCAAAATGGCCAGAACTCGTATACTTGATTGTGATTTCTTCATTCTTGAATAGTGAATGTGAGTAATAACGACTAACATTCTTCATACTTATTTTACTACCCCTTGGTTCTGACAAAACCATAACAATATCCTCATTCCACGCTCAGACACGCCTTACTTAACATAATATATTTGCAATTGTCCATTGCCTCTCTTCTATCGCAAGCGGAGAACTGGTTGATCGAGCGTGACTTTCGCTGCGTCGACATCGAAGGTTCTCATCAAGCACTTTTCAGAGAACACAACCTCCAACATGAAGTTAGTTAGGCATTCTTTGGTCATGCTGGCTGCCTTAGAGCCAGTCCTCGCCATAATTGATCCAACGGCCCCAGCAACCCCCTGCGTCCCATCCAGAACCATCAATGCCGCAATCCAAACCGTAAGTCCTCACAATGTCGTATGAGAAAATGGCTAATGAAACAGGATATCGCTCTTGGCTGCCAAGAGGCAGTAGACATTACAGACGCCGTATGCTCCGATTATTTGTGAGTTCCCACCGCATGAACCCCCCCAATCACTTCTTGAGATCACAGAACTAACATTCTATAGAGCCCAAGAAATCCTCACCGCCATCAGCCAATTTTGCGGTAACCAAACTGAAGCCTTCGCATACTGCCAGAGCCTTCCTGACGTCTCCATTCTCGACTGCCAAGGCTTCGACCCCTCGGGCGGCGGAGTCGCGCCAAACTGCACCCAAGCAGCGTTGGACGTATACAGTATCTGCGGCAACAGTACCGGCGGCGATTATTTCGCTGATGGGGACCTGGAGTCCTTGGCGCAGTGCTTGTATTTTAATCTTAGCCTTTGCACGCCGGAAGACGGAGAGGGGCATTTTAATACGATCTTTACAGGCATGCAGACTGATTGTCCATTTCCGTCGTATACGCCTGCTTGTGGGGTTTATTCCATGTCGGGTGCTGCAGCGACGACTACGGCTTTTCCAGCTTTTCCAAGTTCGTCGAGTACTGCTCTATCTTTTCAAACCACAGAGACTAGTCCACCTCTCACCCCGGCTTCTCCGTCTTTCTCGCCCTCGTCAACCGCTCCGCCACTTTCGACCACGGGGGGCGCTCCGTCATTTTTGACGATAACCACGTCGATCGCGGTAACAGGTTCGTTTGCTCGACCCCATTAGACCATCCCAACAGCTTCCAAGGATATGCCATTACTAACTCCCTTTATAGCACCCACAGCACCTCCATCCCACCCACCACCAGGCGCCTCCCCCTATTTCTACCTAACCATAAACGGCACCTTCACCTTATTCGTCGGCGGTGACGGGGGCGTAATACGTCTAGCGGACTCCTTCCCCGCCCAAGTTTTCTACATCGTCAATGGTCAACTCTTCACCATCGACGGCCTCCTCGTCCAAGCAGAACAAGGCGCCAATCCCACCGAGCCAGTGCCCTACGTCCTCTTCGCCGGATCCGTAGGTATCCTGCCATTCAGCACAACTTTCTCGCTCGTCACGGCAGGCATTAATCCTTCAACGGAGAAGAGGCAAGTTGCCGGACAGACAACATTGTATTGGATCAATGCAGCCTTCACAGCGCCAGGCACGACGGCCGACTTTTGCATCTTTGAAGGTCAAGTTTATGCTGTGTTGCAATCGGGAGGTATTGATGCTGATTTCTATGCTGGCTGTGTGTCTGTGACGTTGGATGCTATATATGGTAAGCTCCATCCCAGGTTTGTGGATGTCGAAGGATGAGTTGGCTGACCTTGGTTCTGCACTGTAGTTGAGATCCCTGGATCTGCTTCGAGTCCAAGCACATCGCTGACAACGCCAACCGCGATAGTGACAGGCTCCCCAACTACCACGCCAACAAGCTCAATAGCATTTTCGACAGGTTCCTGTCCAATTGGCCAGACAATCGTCACATACACTACCGTCTATTTCTAGATCTGATGAAACAAACATAAAGACACGTTTCTGTTTGGAATTTGCTCATCTTGTTTCATTTCTTCAACACGCATAATGGTTGCATTCCATCTTGAAATCTAAACAGAGTGGAGGTGGAAGACGCAATGAGGATATTTCCATAAATCAAGGAGG
>Ga0335074_10014260_pt1 | contig 11157 bp, 12 predicted proteins | sample Lox_Sample_23_FD_206715 | JGI IMG/M metagenome (GOLD analysis project Ga0335074, IMG submission 206715) | Soil microbial communities from Loxahatchee National Wildlife Refuge, Florida, United States - Lox_Sample_2.3 | ecosystem: Environmental > Terrestrial > Soil > Wetlands | place: USA...
GATCCAGGCAGCGCGGACGTCGAGTTCCCGCCGCCTCCGCCGCATGCGGAAAGCAGCCCGGCGCAAACGCAAGCTGCAAAATAACGCGTCAATCGTTGCATATTTGGGTATATGCTCCCGTGGCGAAGCGAATGATTTGCGCAAACAGGTTGTTCGAGCGCTTAGAGAACGCCGCGGTGTGACAAGAAGCTGGCGGCGTTCTCGGTATACTAACCGATGAATCGCCGCTGTGCAAATGCTGGTAACGGCTAACGCGTTGCTTGCATGCTGCGCATGCAAGACAAAACTGCTTGCTAGGCCGTCTTACCTACAAGTAGAACGACCATGCAAACGCGGGCCCACCGAGGTGGAGATTTTGAATGAGTCCGCTGCTGTCGTTGTTTGCAAAAAATGCCATCTCGCGCCACACCAGTATCTGCGCGCCGCTGCGATACTCGTGCGCGATTCCACCAAACCATTGATACGTCGTGAGCGCGCTGCTACCGCCGTAGTCACCGTAGATGGGCACGAACCAGTTGCTTCCGAGTCCGAGACGTCCGCGCAACCCGATCAGCGGTTCGAGATCCGACTTGCTTCCCGTTGCGGTTCCGGTTGGTGAGAACATCCCGAGCGGTCCGGTCAGCGTCCAGCCGGCGCTTACGGTCTGATTCAGATAACGCAATCCGACGAACGCCGTCCCATCAGAGTCGGCGACATGCCAGAACTCCTTGCCGAACCCGCCCGTCGCAATCGTCGTCGTTAGGCGCGCGGACGTGGATACGTTCAGTGGCAAATTGATGATTCCGAGCGGTCCGCTGATGTTCACGACGCTCGCACCGGCATTGCCGGAATTGACATACACGATATCGCCGAATAGCGAAGAGCCGGCCTTATCAGCCTCGACGTTCAACTCTGCGGCGCTATTGATATGGGACAAATAGTTGTTGGGGCCGATGCGAACGTCGACGGAGTGTTCGATCGGCGCCCCGGGCGGCAGCGAAAGCGACACGAAATGGAACTGCGCGTTGATCGTCGGGAGCCAGAAATACGGCGTAATGCGGAAGTGCCACTCGTTGTCCGGAGTCGCAGATGCGACCGGCGACGGGACGGGCGCGGGCGGGGCCTGCTGCGCACCGGCCCGACCCATGAGGCCAAAGGCGACAAACATCGCCAAACCGGCGATTGCAAAGGGACGAAACAGCTGCATTGCGATCTCCTGGAGTTGCAATTCTAGGTTCACTTTAGCTTCTAGCGCCCGAACCGACTATCCCGATAGCGCTTGACCTACGAAATAACAGTCGATCCATTGCATTTTTAGGATAAGGAAACGGCAGCGCTATTGTCATCCTGGGTTAGAAGCACCAATCGAAGCGAGGAGCATGTTCATGCCACAGCCACGACGACTCGTCGCCATATTCGGTATCGCAGTCATGTTCACGTCCCTGGCAACAGCGGCAGCACCCTCACAAATGATGAGTGACGCGGATGCGGTCAAGAAGATCGACGCCGACTGCGGCGCGATTCAAAATGCTGTCATGGCGTTGAAACCCATCCACGTTACACTTCGTTCCGGGACCTGGTACGTGCTTTCCGATGCGCAAATGGCGGTCGCACTGCGGACCAAGGAGTCGCTGACCTTCGCCGATGCGTGGAAGCAGGGATCACATTATGCCTGGGTGCACGCGCACCGATTTAACGTGAACGGCACGCAGCGCGCAACGCAGCTCTGCTTCCGCCAAAGCAACGGAACTCTCGAGCGCGTGCGGCAGGCTAACACCGATCCGGCGCTCTCCGAGGCCTCCGCACAGCAAGCATATTACACGAGCAGCGGGAGGCTGATCCAGAAGACGTCCTTTTTCGCAGAGAACGATCCCATGATCGCAAAGTCGATCCAGGCATTGCCTTTCTTCACGGTGCTGCCGAAGTAAGGCAAACGCACGCCGCTACCGCGGTTTGGGGCTCGCAAAGACCGACGGCGCTACGGGTGCGTTCGGGACGTAGTTCGCGAACGTAATCGTTCCGTCGACGCTATAATCTGGGAAGCGCGCCGCGATATTTGCAGCAGCCGGCAAGTGAAACGTGGCAACGGTCGTGTACGTCTCGTCGAAGCGCAACGTGCCCCCGTTCGTATACGCCCATTGCGCGCGCTCGATGAGCGTGCTTTGATCGTTGACGCGCACGGTGAGGCTTTTCACCCGGCTGCCCGGCTTTTTTGGCACGAGCAAGTAACTCGAATGGGTGCCGTCATCGCTCTGCGGCGTAATTGTATATTGCGTCATGGCGTCGTCATAGCTTGGCGTCGAGGTAACGAGATCTTTGAACTTGCTCAGCGATCCCGCTACGTTTTTAAATTCGATCTTACGCTCTGGCCGTAGGTAATAGACATTGCCATCGTATTCCTTATGCAACGGTACGAGAATGTGCAACGTCGCAGACAGGTGCGCCGTCCCCGTATAGGAATTCAGCGCGGGGTTGGGATCGGTTGCACGCCGCAACAAATCCATCGAGGCGGTCTGCTGCGCACGCGCCGTGCCTGCCGCAAGCATCAACGCAGTGAGTACCGCAATTCCTACCTCCCCGCTTCGCATCCATCATACCTCGTCAACGCCGTAGATGAGCGCCGTCTTCGTGGAACCTTTGAAGAGATCATCTGCAAACGGCGTCTGCAGGTCTTTGAAGAACTTGTCCGCGGTATCGTGCGCGCTTTGCTGCTTGCTGACATCGCCGCGCATGTGATATGACCACCCGAATTCGGCCACAAGCACGTTAAAGGTATCGGTTTCCGGACGCGTCCAGACCGCAAGATCGCAGTGTGCCGCCGTATCCTTTCCGAAGTTGAACATGCCGAGTCGCACGCCGATTTCGATGACCCGCGCTCCGTTCACCGCCGATACCGATTTCGAGCCATCGAGATTGAGGGTCTTGAGGCCGGGAAAAATCTCGATGATCTCCGACATCGGATGCTCGAACTTGGCCACGGGATAGTAGCCGATGAGATTATTCGAAAAGATGCTCTTGATCGAGTTCGGCGTGTCGCCGCGAAGTATCTCTTCCTTGAACTTCTTCGTGCTGCTGATCTCTTTCATGGTCGAATCGATATTGAAATCGGCCGACTCACGAAAGTCGGGCGAACGGCGCTTGAAGGTCACCTCAAACGTTTCATCCGGCCAGCCGCTCGAGAGGTCGCGCCGAAGCCGCAAGATTACGCGATTGTTACGAAACTCGCAATCCTGCGTGTCGAAGAATTGCACCGACCGCATTTCGGAATCGACCCGGTCGAAGTGATCGTACTGCACGCCCGCATCTTTGGCGAGCTTCTTAAGGCGGTTGTTGAACTCCAGAACCGCGCGTTTGGTTGGGAAGAGTTCCGGCTTGAGCAATAACTTGAACTCGCGAGCGGTGATTGCGCCGGCCATAGCGGCTCCTTTCTTTATCGCAGTGCAACGACGCCGACGACCGCGCCGGAGAGTATAAGCAGGGCTGGGTTGATTTTAGTGCGCATCGTCACGACGAATACGGCGAGGCCGATTGCACCGGTAACCCAGCCGGTGATCGAGCCTCGTCCAAAGGTCACCAATCCCGCCACCGCAAGACCGATCGCGACCGGCGCCAAACCGTTTTGGATCGAGGCGCGCCACGGCCAGTTCGCCAGCCGGTTCCACACGCGCCCGACGGCGAACGTCAGCAGACCGGTGGGAACGAAGAATGCGAGGGCGGCGACGACGGCACCCGCGAGGCCGCTGATGCGTTCGCCCATCGCGGCAACCATCATCATGTTCGGACCGGGAGCCGCCTGTCCGATGCTGTAGATATGAACAAGCTGCGCTTCAGTTAGCCAGTGGTGCACGTCGACGACGAGCGTGCGCATCTCGGGATAGGCCGCCATCCCACCGCCGATCGTCAGCAGCGAGAGATAGGCGAACACGCGCGCTACTGCAGGGATCTGATCCACGCTGAATCCTCCTCCGGTTTGTGCTCCGTTACTGGACGATGCGCAAAGATCGAGAGCGCGCCGAGCGCGAGCAAGACGGTTGGAACCGAAAGCTTGAAGTGATTGATGCCGAGAACCGCTAGCACGATGAAGAGCGCGTCGTAAAATCCTTTGACCGTCTTCTTGCCGATCTGATACCACGTCGCCGCAATCAGTCCCACCGCTGCCGCGGCCACGCCCCGCAACGCCGCCGTGACGAGTGGCCGATCGCCGTGCGCGCCGTAGAGCACGCCGGCAACCGTCATAAAGATGAAACCCGGGACGCACATCCCAAGCATCGCCGCGATCGATCCTGTCGTTCCGGCCACGCGATCGCCCGCAAGTATCGACATGTTGGTCGCGTTGAGACCCGGCAATGTGTTGCTGATCGACATCAGCTCGAGAAAGCTCTTGTCGTCTAACCACTTCTTTTTCGTCACGAGCGCGTTGCGAAGATACGCAACAACCCCGCCACCAAAGCTGGTCGCGCCGATGACGAGGAACGTCATAAATACGTCCCAGACCGAGATCTTCTGCCGATTCATCGTCTAAGTCCAGCAGACGCAAGCCTCGCCCGAACGCCGCTGTCCAGGACAACCCGCTCCCGCGCCAGGCGCGCGATGCCTACGATAGCAAGCAGAGGAGATATCTAAATGAAACGTCTAGCCTTCTCGGCATTTTTTGCGCTCACAATCGTAGCGACCTCGATCGGCATTGGCGTCGCGGCCCCGCCTTCAAATATGACCGGCACGTGGGTCGTCCAACAAACCGGCGCGAACGGCAACTCGACAACGCAGATCACGCTGTCGCAGTCGGGCAACCAGGTCGTCGGCACCAGCGCCGCGACCAAAAACGGATTCACCGCTGAGTTCGTCAGCGACACCCAAATGAACGGTAAGTGGCATGGGCCCGGCGGCGCCGGCTGGCTGACCGTCTATGTCACGCCCAACGGGCACAGCTTCAACGGCACCTGGGGTTACAACGGGCGCAAAGCCAATGGCTCGTTCGTAGCCAACAAAATACTGCCCCCGTCCCCGATCACTGCAGCCGGATCGTGGACCGTGACCGGAGCCGGCGGCCCGCAGGCATTCATCGGAACCATGCGCTGCACGCAATCCGGCTCACCGGGTCGTATAGCCGTCGTGTGCCATGCCGGTCCGGTGCTCATCAACGGCGCCTACAAGGCACCGGATAAAGTGCGAGCAAAGTGGACCGGACCGAACGGCTCGGGCTGGTTCTCGTTCTGGTTCAACGGCGACAACAACAGCTTCAACGGTGTGTGGGGCAACGGCGAAGACACGACGCCGCCGGTTGGTCGCGTCGTCGGACAGCGCCAAATGCATTAGAACCCCTCTAGCCATAGAGCGCACGAGCGGCGCAGTTCCGATTGGAACTGCGCCGCTTTTGCTTGCCCTGTTGCGAGAGAGTACTAGTAGTTGAAGTAGATGCCCAAACCGGCGTAGGCAGCACTGTTGGTATAACCGGGCAATACCGCGTTTGCTTTCGCATTGCCGCGGTCACCCGTGTATCCCAGTTCAAACCAGACCGGCTTCAAGAACGTCCAGGTTAGGCCGACCTTGTAGGTTTGCAGCGAGTACTGCATCGGCAGCGATGCGCCGAAGCCGGAGTACGTGCCGCGCGTATTCGGATAGTAGTAATAGCTGCCGTAGTACGAGATCGTGTTCTCGAGATCGGGCAGTTTCTCGGCGCCGAAACCGATCCCGGTCATGTCCGGATACCCGGTGTTCGTCGTGTCGAAATCCCAGGCGACCGCGACATACACGCGCGGGCTGAACACCTTGTAGCCAAGGTGTGCCTCGCCCATCGTGCGCCGGACCGTGAAGGCGGGCACAGCGGTTGCCCCGTTGTTGCCCACGACGGTCACGTCGCAATCGGTTGTGGGAATCGTGATGTTGATGCATCCATGCGGATAACGCCACTGCGAGTAGTCGAAGCCAAGCATGAAGTTCGAGTACTCCGCAGCGCCGCGTGCAAACCACGAGCCGGTGTCGCGGTTGCCCGGACTGTACTCGTCGTAGCTCTTGCCGCCGAAGAAGTAGTCGCCCGCAATAAACAGTTCATTGGCGGGTTTCGGCTTCGGCGTTGGCGTTGGCGTCGGCGGCGGCGTTGGCGGCGTTGTGGGAGGCGGCGTCGGCGGCGCGGTTGGCGGAGGCGTCGGCGGCAGATACCGCACGACGACGAGCTGCCGGTCCGGCACCCACTGAACGTACGCGCCCATGCCTTCGGAGATTACCCGCACGGGGACGACGACAACACCTTTGTAGATCTCCGGCGGTACGTCCAATGGCCGTTTTTCGCCGTTGATGGTAACTTCCGGAACACCCACAGTGACCTCGACGTCGGCTCCCGCCTTGGAGACGTGAACCGATTTACTCCCTGCGTCGTACGTTACAGTCGCACCCATTTGCTCGAACATCGAGCGCAGCGGAACGAGAATCGTATCGCCCTTCACGAGGGCCGCGAGTACGCGCCCCTGTTTGAGTGTATCCGGTGTGGCATACACGTGGTGATCGTTGAATAGTATAGGAATTTCTTGCGCTGGTGGGTCGGCCTTAGCGACCGTTGTTTGATTGGCCGCTTGCGCCGTCAACACCGCGCTGAGGATCAAATGTAGCATTCGTTAGAACCTTTTCGAGCGAACGCGCATACAGGCCAAGTGTACAGGATTACCCTAACATAGGCTTACCCAGAATCGTCATCCCCTACGACTTTGTGGGCGTTCGGTTGGTCGCTTTGCGTTTATAGGACAGGTAGAAACCACAGCCGCGCTAGGCCGTAGCACAGAGCCAAAATGCCCAGAACCACAATGATCAGGTGGCGGGGAAACGCCATTTTCGTACTGACGCCGGCCAAGAACGAAACCGTTGCGAAGATTACCGTCAACAGCGAAAACTCATCGGCCGCGCGGTGCGCCGCGATCGCAGCGACGAAATCCGCTTGGGCGGCTGCTTCATTTTTCTTCGATTGCGCCTCCCTATAGCGCGTGTACTGCGGCATGACAAACGGCGATGACGGCGCTTTGGGGTTCTTCAGCGGATGCGTCGCTAGCCAAGCGTCCATCGCCGGACGCATCCTGGGGCCCATGCGATCGTACAGAAACTTCGCCATCTGCTCGTTGCCGCTCTGGACCGCCTCGATATACCGCAGAAAGATCGTGACGTTGATCGAGGTAGTCACGAAGTCGCGGTCGGCGGCTTGCGCTGCGAACAGGCGATTTGCGGACGCGACATTGTAGAGCCGCGTTTGCTCCCCGTCCCAGCGGCTCGACTGATAGCCGCACAGCGCGGTCAATACTGCGGCTATTGAGATGAGCGCAACCGACGCGACGTCAACGAACCGATCGATCGTCTTGATAGTCACCGTTCGAACCTTCCGTTACGATTTCGGGATAGTCGCTCGTTTGGTTTGCGTGGTAAGCTTTGCGGACGTCGATGATGACTCCCTTGCTACTCTCCGAGTTCGGCTTCTCGAAACTCCGGCTCGAGGACTACATTTCGCTGCTCGCAGCGACGACGAACGCATTCAACGGCGCGCTGCTCGCGCGTCGTCCCGACCACTATCGGCATTTCACGGTCATGGGTGTCATCATCTTGGCGTACGCCGGCGGGATCGGCGGCGGCATCGTCCGTGACGTGCTGCTCAACAAGGTTCCGGCCCCGCTCGTCAACCCGTGGTATTTGTTCCTGTGCCTGGCTGCAGCGTGCCTTGCGCTGTACATCGATTACGCCAGCGCCGTAAAGTTCAAAGACGGGCTGTTCCAATTCATGACCGCGTTTACGCTGCCGTGGTACGCGATCGTCGGCGTGCAAGGCGCGCTCGCAGCACACCTCGGCTATGCCGCAGCCGTGCTGATCGGGATGATCGCCACAACGGCCGGGCGTTGGATCATTGACAGCGCTTGCCTCGTCGTTCCCAAGCAGCTCGTTCGCGGTGAGTTCTGGATGATCTCCGCCTTCCTGACCGGCGCCGTCTACGTCATTTGCGCGGCGGCACTCGAACTGCCCGTGATCGCATCGACGATCATCGCATTTTTCGTCGGGTTCGGGTTCCGCCTGACCGCGCAGACGCTGGGCTGGGAGGAATGGGAGCCGTGGGAGCCCGCGGACCTCGCGGCCGGCGAGAAGGCACGCGAGAAACTCGGTGAAGGACTACGCGCCGAATTCGACGTCGACGAAAAGAATAGCTGACCGAGAAAGATCGCGCACGAGAGCGTAACGATCGCCGCGACCGCGTAGCCGCCGGCGGCAAGCGCGTTTCCGATGCGATGCTCTCCCATGATGGCGCGATTGCGCGCAATTGCCACCAGCAGCCACAGCGTGAGCGGCGTGCCAAGGCCGCCCGCAACCGACGCCCAATAGAGCAGCGCGATCGGTGAGAAACCAACGGCAGCCAGCAACGCCGCAATCGCAAGCGAAGCGATGATGACGGCATAGAAGCCGCGCGCCTCGCGCACCGGCAAATCGAGGCCGCCCCGCCAGTCGAACGTCTGCGCTACGACGTACGCGCTCGTTCCCGCGAGAATCGGCACGGCAATCGCCGCCGAGGCAAACAATCCCACGGCGAAAAGCGCCGTTGCCCAGCGACCCGCCAAGGGCTGGAGCGCAGCCGCAGCATCGGTCGCGGTTTGGACACTCGCGTGCGTTTCGCCCAGCGTCGCGGCCGTTGCGACCAGCACAAACAGAAAACATACGGCCGGCGCGAGTGCACCCCATGTCGCATCGGCGCGCAATGCGCCGGTTTGTGCCGGCGTCGACCCCCGCTCCGCGACCTCGATCTGCTCCCAGTAGTAGACGTAGCTCGTCAAGGTCGTGCCGAGAAGCGCGAGCGCGCCGGTTGCGACCACCGGCGTCAACGCGAAATGCGGCACGATCAGCGAGTGCAGCAATGCAGCCCAATCAGGATGCGCCAGCACCGCGCTTATCCCGTAGCAGACGAAGATCAGCGGAAGAACGGATAGGATGCGCTCGATGCGAGCGTACGAGCGCGCCAGGAGCAGCCAGGCGACGACAAGCACAAATGGAAGCACGAACACGTCGCGCGGTATGCCGGAAAGCAGCGCGAGCGACTCCGCTCCGGCTTCAACGTCCGCCACGAGCGTTATGACATTGACTGCGACCACCAGCACGAGCGCGGCCAGCGCAAGTGTAGTACCGTAGATGCGCCGGATCGCGCCCTGAATGCTCGTCTGCGACGTTCCTACGCTCGCGGCGATGCTCTGCACGATCGCAATCATCGGAAATAACAACACGACGAGCCACGAAAGCATATAGCCGGTGGCAGCGCCGACCACGGCCAGACTTGCAATCGTGGTCGGGTCGGCGTCCGATGCGCCGGCGACGAACCCCGGCCCGAGTCGTTTGATCAGCAGCTACGCGATGCTGCCGACGAGCATCTGCGCGCGAGCCTCATGCGAACGGCGAACGATTTCCCCTCGCGGCGTCGTTCGCGGTGTCGTGCCGAAGAATGCTTTGTAGTCAACGCCGAAGTGACCGAGGTGCCAGAACCCGCAGTCCGCAGCGATATCGAAGACGCGCACGCCGGACTCCGCACCCTGCAAACGATGGTGCGCGATGTTGAGGCGCTGAATCTTGAAATATTTCATCGGACTCATGCCGTACGTGGCGTTAAATACGTAGATTAGCGTGCGAACGCTGCATCGGGCCGCCGTACAGATCTCTCGTAGTGTCGAGGGCTCCTCGATGCTGGCCCACATCAATTCGAGTGCAGTGCGCACGAGTTTCTCGCGATTGGCGTCCGCCGGGCTATTGGTACACGAACGTGCGCGTTGCAGCCACGAGACTACGACGCGCTCGACGTCCGCCTCGCGACCGGGCACTCCCGCCAGGCGATTGTTGGCATAGCTCGCGAGCGTCCACCACTGCATCGCGCCCGGCGCGAATGCGTACTTCACCGGTGGAAACGCACGATCGCTCTCCGCAAGGGAGCGGCGATCCACATCGAACCATAATATCGTAGCGGCACCCAAGATATTTACTGCCAGCTCTTCACCCGACGCGATGACACAGCAGGCGTCGGTATACTTCTTACCGTTTGCTAGAATCTGACAGCCGTTGGCCGGTCGCAACAGCAACACGATCACGCGCCAAGGCTCAACGTCGTTGCGTATCTGTACGCCGCAATTGATTTCGAGTTTCGTGATACGAACCGCCGGAAGCGTCGCGCGCGACCGCTTGCACGAAAAGACTCCGGGAGTCAATTGCAGCCAATCCCCCGTGCCGGCATATAACTGGTCGAGATCGCCGTATTCCCGATGCGGCGCAAGAACGTAGCCCCGACGGTACACCGTCGTACCTCGTGAAAATAGATGGGGCGTATCAATTAGATTCACGGCTCACCCCCGTTGTTTACGTGTCCTGATTTTGCCATGCCACGCTCCGAATAGCGCAACGCTGTCCAGGACCGGAAAAATTTTCACGCAGTTCGCGGCTTAGGGATATCTATCTCGGCCGCGGGAGCGGCACGCTAAAGGGGAATCAGGAGTACCTTTCCGTGGCAAACGCAACCGCGGCCTACCGCTTAAATCCGGAGATGCAAGAGGTCTTGGGCACGCGTCTGATTCGCATTATCGTGCGCGAGCAGACGGTGATCGGACACTTCGGACGCTACGGCTACATCTCGGGGTCGCTTACCGGGCACGACCTCGATGCCACGCTGCGCGACAAACGCCACGAGGGCCATTTAACTGTCACTTTCGATGATGGCTTTACATCGTTCAACGGCCAGTACGCAAGTGCGGCGGACGATCGGACACGCAGCCGGCTTTGCTCGGGAACGCGCGTGACGCGGCGAAAACCCTAGCGCCGTACGTTACGGGCATTTAACGAAGGCCAAGGGGGCTGCGCCCCGGCCGGCACGAACCGCGTACCGAAATGGCGCAGTCCAAGGCCCAACACGCCGTCGTGTATGTTGCGTGGATTCTGGTTGTCGCAAGCGCATACGTCCTGTTCGCCAAGATCGGGCTCTCGCTAGCGTTCACCCTCAAGCAAGTTACGGCGGTGTGGCCCCCGACCGGCATCGCGATCGCCGCGCTGCTGCTGGGCGGCTACCGGCTCTGGCCGGGTGTCCTCTTGGGAGCCTTCGCGGCGAACGCGTACCTCGACGAGCCGATCTACACGATGCTCGGCATTGCCGCCGGAAATACGGTCGGCCCGCTCGTCGGCGCATAT
>Ga0335074_10014261_pt1 | contig 11156 bp, 8 predicted proteins | sample Lox_Sample_23_FD_206715 | JGI IMG/M metagenome (GOLD analysis project Ga0335074, IMG submission 206715) | Soil microbial communities from Loxahatchee National Wildlife Refuge, Florida, United States - Lox_Sample_2.3 | ecosystem: Environmental > Terrestrial > Soil > Wetlands | place: USA: Florida...
CAGGAAGGTTCGCGATCTTTGGTCAAGCGACTGCACAATTCTGTCGACGTCCGTGATACGCCGAGGGTATTGATCTGGAAGCAAAGGGGCATCCAGATGGAGAAAAATCCCGGGCTCAAAGACGCGCCTATCCTCGGCTGTCCCAAAGCGCCTGTCCATCCATTCCTGAAGCTTGTCGTCGCTGTCGGCTACGATGATGTGCTGCCTTCCATACCAGGCGCTGATGATCTGTGGCGACGCAAAGTTGGTCAACGTGCTGATGACGGGTACGCTGCCCTCCGTAACCGTGCGGTCCCAGTAAGAGTAGAACTCCTGCCGGAAGTCATCCACGTTTGTTGCCGAGCGCCCCTGCTTAATGACGTCAAGCGCCTCGTTCAGCACGTACTGAGTTACGGCCAGCGGATCATATGGATTCAACGTTGCTGCCAGGGGCAATGCACAGACGGCCCCGTCTTCTTCGATATGAGGCCATACCAGAAACAGCTCTGACGATGTTGCGACCAGAGGCCGACCATAAGGGAAGGATTCTGGAAGCAGAACCCTTACAGCGGAACCGATAGAAGGGTCGCCGCTCAGGTCCAGTTCCCAACCGCTCTCGATCGATCGAGGATGATAGCTCTTGCATTCGTCACGCGAGAGCGGCCGTACGTTCTCAAAGCCTCGCAGCCATTCTTCCAGCTGCAAAGCGGCCCCATCGAACTGATCGGACCTAGGCAAACCGGCCGCCACCCTCTTTCCGCACAGGAATCTGCTCAGCGTTCGAAGCCAGGGATCCAATAATGCCGGATGTAAGGATGGCGGGCCCCGAACGAGCGGCCTTGGTCGAATCGGCTCTCTTCGAGAAGAAGTCGGTGCTGAACACTTTGTCCCATGCCTTCAGAGCCTCATCTCGGGTGCAGTCCGTCGAGTCGAGGACGGCGAGCTTGTCGAGCGCCTCTCCCAGTTTCTCGCGCAAAAAGCGAAGTCTCGGGTCGTCGTTTCCTTTGCTGATCGTTTCATCCGGCGTCGTGGGATGCTTGACAACAAGACTCCCATCCAGCCGGTTCTTGATTGCTTGCATCGTGTTCCGCAGCGCGCAGTCTTCGCGCTGTGCATCCTTGCGGTAGCACTCGGTGACCAGCTTGGTGATTGCGAAGCCGCTCGCCATCAGGCCCTTCCAGCTGGCTCGGCTTTGCGCATATTTTTTGACCAGGCGCGTAATGCGGCGAAGCTGGCGCCCATTGTCGGTGTCCGGGCTCTGGTTCGTGTTCTCCTGGTTGAACCAGTCCGTCACCAGTCGCGCGTCTGAGCGCTTCCAGTCGGAGCCGGCAATCTCGAAGATCTCTTCGTCGGGGCCCCAGAGCTTCTTCTCGATGCGCTTCCGGTAGACCGGCATGTCAACGTGGTAACCGGCAGCATATAAGATGCGGACGCAGTTCTCACGGACCTCCGGTGCTGTCTTGAACGAGCCATCGTCCACTGCATCGCGGACCATTTTGCGGGCGTCAAGCGCGGACATTTCACCGCCGCGGTCCCCTACCAGATCTTCCTTGTTGAAGTAGACGCCGTCGTCGATGTCATAGGCGTTATCGTCATGTTGCACCATTGTCAACATGGCGTAGCTGCCTTGCTTATGGAAGGCGAGTGGCTGTGGGTCGTTCTTCTCCTTCAAGCCATCCTTCAGCCTGTCTCTGTTGGCGTTCCGTCGATCTCGCATGGCGGTGCGGTCTTCTTGTGGCAGGGTGACTTTTTGGTTATGGTAGGCGGTTATATCGTCTGCGCAGTCGAACATCACTTCTCCTCTCCAACTTCGAGTTCAGGCATGGATTCAAACAAGGCTCGCAGCAACGAGCCATGTGGGTCATTGGGATCACTGCATCTGCTGTTGGTTAAGTCGGCATCCGTTCGAGCTAAACCAATCAGCGCATCGGCAGCTTCGCTGCGGGTGTCATCAAGATCTAGATAGCCCATCATCGACGCTGGTACTGCTTCGCGGGGAAACCGAATCACCTGGCAATCGTGCCTCAGATGGGGGGCTAGGAGCTTGGCCATGTGATCGAACGTGAATTCCTGCGCATCAATGGCGATGACGGCAGCCTCTCCGCCAAACTTCCACTCTTTCAGGCCACGATGGACTTCCTTTGGGGTTATGGATGTACCCGCTGGACGAGGGCAGGTTCCAAGTGCGTACAGCTCAATGGGCTGTTCGGGAGCCCCGACCTCCAAGGCATCAATTAGTCCCACGAGGATAGGATTGTTGGCCCAGAGGCCGCCGTCGATGAAAGTGTCGAAGTGCCCCTTGTGCCCAGGGGTTTCAATGGCTGCAACGGACCGGTAGACCGGAGCGGCGCTCGAGGCCAAGCATACGTCAACGAGTGAGTAGGCGTCGTCGCGGTGGTTGGTTTTTCCCAGCCGGTGTGGAGTTTTGAAAACCCATCCGCGGTGATTGCTCAGGTTGACTGCTGTGACAGCCAGTGGAATTCCTCGCCGTGTAAAAACCTGTCCGACCGTCTCCGTTCCGAAGGCGGCAGTGAGAGCGGACTGCAAGGCTTTGCTCCCGCGCTTGAGTGCAGCTGGACGCTGAACCAGATCAGGAAGAGCTGATGGGATGCTAGTGGGCACTCGCCGCGGAAAAATCAGTCTGCCGCTGTTTTTATAGAGGGAAACAACTTTCTTAAGTGGAACACCTGCCACGAGGGCGCAGGCGACAATGGCGCCGGTGCTTGTACCTACGATGAGGTCGAAGCCCTTCCCGATATCTAAATCGGCTCGTCCGGTGCGTTTGGAAAATCCCGAAGCGAGGCAGCTCAGATACTCCGCTGTATAGATTCCGCGCATTCCGCCGCCATCCAGGCTCAGCACCCGGAACGGCTTCGTCACTGATTGGACGGCTTCTCTCATTACACAAAAGATACCTCCAAAGCGACAGATGCGTCAAGTTTCAATCCCCATTTCATAATAAAACAATACTATTGTTTGTGGAAAACAGCAGTGTTTGTGTATAAAAAGATGACTGACCGGGAGGAGGACTGTTGAGACGAGGAATCGAGCAGAGGCTTGAGTTCGTGGATTTTCGGTTGTTTTGGGAAGGAAAGATTAACCGGGCCGATATTATCGATCGCTTCAAGATCTCAATCCCGCAGGCTTCTAAAGATTTGACCCTCTACGAATCCCTCGCGCCAGGCAATCTGGAGTATGACAGTAGCGGCAAACGATATTGTGCAGCTTCGACGTTTACACCGCGATTCTTCACACCTAATGCGGATCAATATCTGACGCAGCTCCGTAGTATTGCGGATCGTACGACGGATCAGGGCGACACCTGGTTAGGCATTCTGCCTTCGGCGGAAGCGATGCCGATTCCTCAGCGTCGGGTAAATGTGGATGTGCTTCGCTCGTTGACCAGAGCGATCAAAAATCGTCAGTCGATACATGTGCAATATCAATCGATGAATAAGGACCGACCGGGTCCAATGTGGCGATGGATCAGCCCACACGCACTCGCTCATGACGGTCTGCGATGGCATGTAAGAGGCTTCTGTCACGAAGAGAAAAAGTTCAAAGACTTCGTTCTCTCCCGTTGTCTCCAGTCGGGAGATCTCCGCGATGCCGAGGCGCCAGCTAGTCAGGACAGAAGTTGGAACGAATATTTCAGCGTTGTGTTGATTCCCAATCCAGCTTTGAGTTCGGAGCAACAGGATGTAATTGCTCAGGACTACTGCATGGAATACGGGCAGACTGCAATCGCCGTCCGTAAAGCTTTGCTTTACTACTTCAACAAAAGGCTGAGGCTCGACGTCGCCAAGGTAATTGACGATCCCAAAGAAACACCAGTCGTAGTCATGAATGAAAAAGCCTTTCAGGATGCGCTGGCGGAAGTGGGATAACAGGCCGGCTGCAGCCTTCGCGATGGGCCCTGGCGAGCACGAGGAAAGTTGTCCGGTTCATTCCGTGTGTCCATGGCTGGAGTTGGGTGAGAGCAAGTCTGATCTGGTTTTGGGCCGTCGATCTTGAGGAGTGCGTTCTTCTCACGACTCTTTGTCCGAATTCGATCTCGAAAATCCTCATGAGAGGGAACCCACCGGGATTCGACTCGTGCAAGGTCTCCGGTCCATAGCTTGCCTGCTTGGGCGGCAACCACTGGGGTCACTAAGGATGCGGAGGAACGCGGGATCGCGCGGACCTTCAGCAAAGCAAAAGCCCGTGTGCGGCGAGAAGTTTACCGAAGACACCGACGTTGTCTCTGACCACATCAGCCTGTGCGGTCGTAGCAGCGCATGGCCGGACTATCCTCCCGGGCAACATTCAGGCCGTGCACGGGTGGCGCAAGGGTGAGAAAGAATCGAGGCGGAGCTCAGAAGGACTTCTGCCTCGAAAGCTCGAGACGGCAGAGAGAAGGCAAAGTATGGCATCCATTGCACAGGAACATTCATTGTTCGAAATCGACCGCGAACTCGACACGCTGCTCGACGAAATCGAAGAGGAGATCGAGAACCATGGTGAGGCGTCGCCTGAACTGGTGGATCGTTTCCAGCAGTTCTGCGAAGCGCACGGCGAAAAGGCTGATCGGATCGGGCGCTTTCTTCGCATGATGGAGGCGCGCGTTGAGTACTGCCGAAGCGAGGCCAGCCGCTTGCAGGAACGCGCCCGCAGCAGCGAGCGCAAAGCCACCCAGACGAAGTACATGGTGATGTATTACCTGAAAAGCCGCGAACTCAGGAAAATTGAAGGCAGGGAGTTCACCCTGCGGATCCAGAAGAACAGCCAGGATTCCGTGCGGTTCACCGATGAAACTCAGGTGCCCATGCGGTATCGAACCGTTGCGGCCCGGCTCGACGGTGCGCTGTGGGAACGGTTGATCGAGAGCGTCCCGGAGGATTTGAAACGCCTGTTGGTGGGCTCGATTCAGGAAGCCTCACCGAGCAATGAGACAATCAAGAACGCCGTTCAAAACCAAATTGCCGTCCCCGGCGCCGAGGTTTACCGCGGCGACCACCTGCGCGTCGCGTAAATCTCACTCTCAATTTGATAGCAAATGTATTGGCCGATGTGGGCCACGAGGAGGGGCTATGTTTCTGTGCCAGCCACTGCTCGATGTCCTCATTGGACGGGGTATCGAGGACGTCGATTCCTTCATTCAACCTCCGTCCTGGAACGATCTTCCCGATCCTCTGTCGATGACCGAGATGACACAAGCAGCCGATCGCGTCCTCGTTGCAATTCGTGACAAACAGAGGATCGCGGTCTTTGGAGATTACGATTGCGATGGGGTACTAGGGGCGCACATTCTTCGAATGGTGCTTTCGGGTCTCGGCGTGCGGCCTCGCGTGTACCTGCCGCATCGGGACGAAGGCTATGGTCTGAATTTGCCGGCGGTTCATCAATTCTCCATAGCCGGCACCGATCTCCTCATCACCGTCGACAACGGCATTAACGCACACAAGGAAGTCCACCTTGCTCAGCGGCTGGGCGTCGATGTGATTGTCATTGACCATCATCGCATTCAGGAGCAGGCCAACACTCTCGCCGTCTGGTCCCAGGAGTTCTGCGGCGCGGGCCTGGCAGCCCTGTTCGCTATTGCTTTGGCTCGTCGTGCCGGCTGGAAGGACAAGCGAGTCGAGAGTTTGCAGTCTGCAATGAGCCGGTATGCCGCGATCGCATCGGTCGCCGACTGTGTCCCGCTGCAAAACGGGACACGAACGCTCGCTCGTCTGGGGATGCGCGAACTCGCCCGTGCTGAAAACTGTGGGCTTCGGGAATTGCTCCGGATCTCCTGCGCCGACCCGGCCAGGCCAGATTCGAATGATCTGGCATTTGGGGTCGCGCCGCGTATCAATGCCGCCGGACGGATCGACCATCCTGCACGGGCGCTGTCGGTCTTCGAGGCGGCAAGGGATGAGAATGCCGCACGCAGGAGCGTGGAGCTGCTGGATCAACTCAACCAGCAGCGGCGCCAGCTTGTGGCGGCCCACTTTGGCAGTCTGTGCACGGAGATCCCACAGCCAGCCCCAGCCGCTCTGGTGCTTTACCGGGAGACCTGTCCCAAAGGCATTGCTGGCCTGCTCGCGACTAAATGCGTCGAGCGCTTCAGGGTGCCGAGCATCGTGTTGGCTCCGTCGCCGGAACCGGATCTGGTGGTCGGATCGGGCAGGAGCGTCCCCGGTTTCGATCTGGCCGAGGCTCTTGAACAGTTTCGTAAATACTTCAAACGGTTCGGCGGGCATACGCAGGCTGTCGGGTTGACCATGCCGATCTGCCAGATTGAAGCCTTCGCAAAGGAATTCACCTCAGTTGTGGAAAGACTCAAGCTGGATCCCAAGCGTGAGATCCGTGAGGATGGGGAGCTGGTGCTGGCGACGGCGGGCAAGCATTTCGATGAGCAGCTCGCGCTGCTCGAGCCGTTCGGCGAAGGGAACCCTGCACCCGTATTCCTGTTGCGCGGAGTCGAAGTCGCCGGTCTCAAGAACCGGTGGGTAAGGATCCGGCAGGGCAGGTTCAGCATCGAAGCCCTGTTCTGGGATGTTGCTCCGCAGGTTGGGATGCGCGGAAGCTGCCTGGTCGAGTTTCGCGGCAAGCGACGTGTTCTCAAGAGCTTCCGGGAGGATGATCGAAAGGGTTCCAGGGCCATTTGACGGAGGTTGAGTTCCGTGGGAAAACAGTCCCCAAGAAGGACGAAGCTATGCAGAGCCCAACCACGGACATTCAGGAAATGATCAAAGAGCTGAATCGACTTCAATTGCCGAGCTCACTGATGGAGAGCTTCGACATCTGGCGGGAGAACGCCGCCGGGACCGCTTCCCGGGAGTTCAGTCCATCGCAGCTGAGCTGGTTTCTCGATCTTTTGAACCGCTTTCGCGGTCCGGAGGACCGCAAGGATTCGCTGCTCGAAGTGTTCGACCCCGGCATGTACACCGCGAACCATCCGGCCTGGGAAGCGGCTCCCGGAACAGCGATCGAGCTACCGGCTCTAACCTCCGAAGTGATAGCGATCGCGGGCGAGGATTCAGAATTCGCGGAGATCGCGCGGGAAGAGATCAGAGATTTTCGCGAGCTTGCCAGACCCTTCGCCGATGAGGAGATCGTCGGGCTCGTGAAGATTGCACGCGCGGCGCTCGCAGACCAGCGGAAGCCGACTACAGGAAGAGAGGATGCTGAACGTTACCTTGCTCTCAATTCGAGCGCCCCGCTCGAAGACCTCTGGGCCGAGGACGACACGCTGTGGGTGAAGGCGCCGAGCCGGCATATTCACTTCGAAGACATGGTAGCCAGGCAGAAAGCAGAGCTGTTGGCCGCGGCATCGGCTCGACCTCCGTTTGAGGAGAAAGACTTTGACTGCTACACAGACGACGAGATTCGTGCGTTTGCCTTTGATGTGCGTAAGCTCTTCCTGACGGAGCGGGCAAAGCATCTGGCCATTTGCAGCCGCTGCCAGAGGCGCCTCGAATACTGGTCGAGTTTGGTCGAGAACTTCGACCGCGCGACATCACTGCAAGAGGGGAGAACGGATGCGTAAGCGGGATTCTTGCGCGGGCTTGCTTCGAATCTGAATTCAGGCTGAATGAGTGTCAAGCCATCGTTTGGCACCGGTTAACGTTCCGAGTTACGCCAGTTCGCTGGCTACTTGCCGAAATAACGGTACAAATCTCGGCTCGGGTGAACTAGTGTAGGGCGTCACTAATTCTGTCGATTATGTTTCGGTTCGGGAGGCGCGACGAACCCCACAATAACAGAGATTTCTCGCGTCTTCCGCCTCTTAGGATAATCGGCAATCTGCATGACGCACTACACTAGCAAACATCCGGCTATCGACGAGTTCGCCTCGTGCGCATGCTGAGCGCTTGCTGGCAGAAGCAGCATCTTGGGGCCGCGCACTATCGCGTCAATATCCTTTTTAGGTGAAGTACTCCAGCCAATCGCCAGCCCTTGATCCTTGATCGCTATATGGGCAGCTCGACACGCTTGAGGCGCTATTTCAAGGATGCGATGTAATTCTGAACGGCCGGATTCTTGAAGTAGTCGAAGTGGGCACACGAAATACGCGTTGCCGTATTTCCGCCGAGAGCAGAATCAGTCGGTACTACCAAGTCGTGTTCAATCGCCTGGCCGAACACACCAGAGATTATGCTGTCGATGTCTTGACCGTATCCCAGCGAGCCTCCTGCGTCCTGATACACACCCGCCCATGACTCGAAGGGCTTGTTGAGAAGGAGCGCACTTGTTCTCAAAATCTCCGACGATGGCTGCATGGCTCTGATACCCGGAGGAAGATCCATTCCGACGAACATTCCAGCCATTCGGCGAACCTCGGAAGCGAATGGGACACCGTTCACGACGAAATCGCCGGCTCGCATAAAAAGGGCTAGGCCGCCGTTTGCCGCATCCGCTACGGGTGTCCCCTTGTGGGGCGTCCCAAAGGTGACAACCTTGCTCGCCCTTCGGTATTGGCTCCGCAGAGCCTGCTGGCTAAACCGCGCCACCAAGCCGCCACGCGAATGGGCCAGCATGTAGGTGCGCCGATATCCGAGTTGGTTAATCAGGCGGGCTAGCTCGGATGCATTTTCTCCAATCTCGTGAAAAGTGTCGTGTTCGAAACGATACATTGGGATCTTTGGGAGCGTGGGCAGGTCCTTCAAGCCCTCCAGACCACAAGAAAGTGTTCCATGAACCCACACGGCGCAAACATCAGCAGCAGAAATCCGGCGCGTTGAGCTCTCCAGGCGTGGGACCTCCTCTGCGCGAGCCGCGTAAACCGACTCGGAGCGCTTAAGGCGTGGGTTCATCGTGAAATCATCAGCAATTAAATTCTGCCGCGGTTGGCCTCCACGTACCAGGACCCTTCCGATCAGCGTACCGACCCTATTCCTCGTGTTGTGGACAAACCGCAATGCGGCGTTCAAACCGTTCTCAAATACACCCACAGTGAATTGATAAGGGCGGACAAAGGCGTCTGTGATAAAGCTCTCGTTCCCCCAGTAGCCGCGCAGGTCTATCCACACGTCCATCTGTCTGTTGTCTAAAAAGAGCTGCTGGAAGAAATTGGCTTCATTTTGCTTTTCATTGGGGACGTATGCGATTTCAATGGCCTCATCGTTTTCGGTCACATCCATAACGAATAGAGTCCACAGATATGCCCAACTCACATCCGTATTCGGAAAGCCCGGAATGCCGGTGAACCGGACCGCAGGATTCTCTGCGATCTGAGCGCCAAACGTTTGATCGTCCGGCGAACTCTCGATCTCCTGCCGTAGATGACGTAACACATTCCGCCGCACATCGTGCGTCGAGGCAAGTTCAACCGCCTGTCCGGACGTTGGTGGTACACCGCTGGCCTGCGGCAGCACCTCAGCGAGGTCACCATTTCGAACGCGTCTCCACATGACCTTCATTCAATACCACGGAGCCGCCTCTGGGAAGATTCGTTTGCACAAGAATATAGATGGTGCTCAGGTCAGCACCAGTCTTCGGGTCGTTAAGGTTAGTGCCGTCCACCATGTCGGCGGCGTCTTGTTTCTCAGGTCACAGAACCGGGGCCCTGGCGTTCACTTGCCCGCCTTTGTAACGAGTGCGACGATCCCCCCGCCTAGGTCTGGAAAATCGCGTGCTGCGCGGTCGAGGAATGACGGTGGCACGTATAGCGCTGCGATGTCGCCGAGCGTGAACTCAACTCTTCCCGCCACGCGCCATTCGCGCTCCATGTAGTAGTTATCGGGGTGGTCCGGGGGCAGGGTTGGATCGAAGAACTTGAGGTGGCCGAAAAGCAAGGTCTCGGCTACCGTTTGGTACAAGAGCGCAGCGTGAAGGTCATGTTCTACGGATTGTACGTCGGCAAACGATTTGAGTTGATGAAACGCGTCCGTCATGCGGTCCTGCAAACTCATGAACAGGTCGGCTGTCAGCTTATGATTGTGGAAATCGAAGGCTGCGTCAATCATGGGCGCTCTCGCGCCAACTTGAACCACCTGCTTGTCCGGCTTCCCGGAGTGGCAGTCATGCGAATGAATTACAGCTTTGAACCATCCCGGTTTAGGAACGTACATAACCGGCGAGGCTCCCGCGTTCACAAGGAACAGCCTGGGAAACGCCAGTCCGAAGTGGCTGTACTTTGCGCAGTGGATTGCCAATTCGTCTTGCGGGATGTCACAAAAGCACACAGTTTCAAATTGCACGAGCGCATTATCGCTGAGCTTAGTGCCGAGGTCATGTCGGACGTTTGGGTACGAGGAATAGTCCAGTCCGGAACAGACAGAGAGGGGTACAGAACCGGCGGGACCTGGGCTCATCTTGACTTGGAAAATTGGATCCCGGCGACCAGTGTGTGAGGGGTCCAGGAGCACGCCTCCGCGTACGATCTTGGCCAAGAGTTCGTAGCGCAGCTCATCCGAGGCCAGGGAACGCCCGACAAAATGCGTAAGGTTATTGGATACGTAGGCCAAGGGAGACACCCCTGCTGTTGTTGGTGTGCAAATTCTACCTTGGACACGGCTTCGTCCACAAAGTGCTGGTCGTGAAGCGTTCGACGGCGCGTCTGCGCCTGTTCAATTGCAAATGCATGACCTCTCACTTCTCAGCGTTGCAACGGCTCCGGGCTGAAGTCGCTCGGATCACTGAATCCTGAGCGGGTAGGAGTACCAGTCATCCTGCCCGCTCAGCTCAGTGAGGAGAACATAGCTTCCAGGCTTGGCACGGCGCAGATCCAGCGTAACGGTCAGCTTCGTTTGATTGCTCACAATCGTGGCAGTTCCTGTGGCATAGGCAATGCGGTTCGTACCTTCGCGGCCCGCGACGACGATGATGGTGTACGGCCCGGCTTCGCTGAAGCGCGGAAGGATCAGATTGAGGTGCAGCAGCGCGGCGGGCAGGTTGAGCGGTGGGCGTGATGGCTGGGTGCCAAGGCCTCGATAGGTTCCATAATTGGTCAGGTCCAGCGTCTGGTCGACAACGACAGCGGCTTGTTGGGGATTGGCTGCCTGATTCCCTAATTGTCGTGCATGCTGGCGATTCCAGTATCTGGCTCCGAGGAAGCCAGCAATCAGGCAGACGCCACACAGCGCCGCAATCGCAGTCGCGCGCCGGAGAGAGGGGCGTGCCGCCTTCGTGGACGTGCGAAGCTCAAGAAGCCGGGGCAGACAGTGGTTGCACGATGTCACATGCCGGACTCGCGGATCCGTAAGGGAGAG